>Ga0164242_10001511_pt1 | contig 27619 bp, 24 predicted proteins | sample OricomgcompostMG_FD_108783 | JGI IMG/M metagenome (GOLD analysis project Ga0164242, IMG submission 108783) | Miracle-Growth compost microbial communities from Emeryville, California, USA - Original compost - Miracle growth compost (MG) ...
AGTGCCGCTGCCTTCCCGAAAACGTGGCTCCAAAGTGGCGCCATCCGCGTATTTAAAACTTCCCGTTAAATAAGCCCAACCATTTTCTACTTTGAGATGATTGGCAGTAATAATTGCTTTGTGCTTCCCGCTTCCCAACACTTTACGTGTCGCATTCATAATGGCAGTTCGTTCAGAAGAACCCAGTTTGGGCGTGTAAGGTTTTGCTAATGCGGCAAGTGAAAGAGCGAAAATACTAGTAAACCATATCGCATAAATAAGGTTCATTTTTTTCATGATGAATCACTGTTCATTAAGAGAGCAAAAATATTGCCAAATAAAACGCGCGATAAAAGTACTTTTATCGCGCGTTTGAAAATGAAACTTGATTCTACAAATCCAACTTATCTCGCAAATAACGTTTTACTTGATCCAAACTCACGCGCTCCTGCTGCATTGTGTCACGATCGCGGATAGTGACGGCATTGTCTTCTTCCACGCTTTGCACGTCAACGGTAACGCAATATGGCGTTCCGATTTCATCCTGGCGGCGATAGAGTTTTCCGATGGATGCGGTGTCATCATACGTTGTGGGAAAATGTTTTCTCAGATCATCATTAATTTGATGACAAATATTCACAATGTCATCGCGCTTTTTCAACAGCGGCAAAACGGCCACTTTGATAGGCGCAAGTTTGGGATGAAATTTCAACACCGTGCGCGTGTCGCCGGGTTTCACTTCTTCCTGATTCCACGCATCCACCAAAAACGCCAGCGTGGCGCGGTCTGCGCCGGCGGAGGGTTCGATCACATACGGAATAATGTGTTCATTTGTTGACGGATCGAAATATTCCATTTTGGCGTTGGAGAATTTGGCGTGTTGCGACAAATCGAAATTGCTGCGATTGGCGATTCCTTCCAACTCGGCCGGTTCGTCCATGAAGGGAAATTGATATTCGATATCCGTGGTTCCTGTGGAATCTTCACTCTGTGCGTAATGCGCCAATTCCTCTTTATCATGCGGACGCAGCGATAATTTTTCTTTGGTAATTCCCAAATCAAGATACCATTGATAACGCGCGTCGATCCATTCCTGATGTAGGCGCGGCGCATCTTCGGGGCGACAGAAATACTCGATTTCCATCTGTTCAAACTCGCGCGTGCGAAAAGTGAAATTGCCCGGCGTGATTTCGTTGCGAAACGATTTGCCGATTTGCGCGATGCCAAACGGCAATTTTTTGCGCGTGGTATTTTGCACATTGACGAAATTCACAAAAATTCCCTGCGCCGTTTCAGGCCGCAAATAGGCGATATTGGAATCGTCTTCCACTGGACCGACGAACGTTTTGAACATCAAATTAAATTGGCGCGGCTCGGTCAACGTCCCTTTGTTGCCGCAATTGGGACAGACTTCCAGGTTCTTCAAATGATCCGCGCGAAAGCGTGCTTTGCAACTTTTGCAATCTACCAGCGGATCATGAAAAGTCGCCAAATGGCCGGATGCTTCCCACACTTTGGGATGCATCAAAATAGAAGAATCCAAGCCGACCATGTCGTCGCGCTGCTGCACGACGCTGTTCCACCAGGCTTCTTTTACATTGCGTTTCAATTCCACGCCGAGCGGGCCATAATCCCAGCAACTGGCAAAGCCACCATAGATTTCCGAAGACTGAAACACAAAACCACGCCGTTTGCACAGCGACACAATTTCTTCCATTTTTAAAGCCATAAAACCTCTATATAATTGTGAATTGAGAATGACGAACGATAACTGGCATAGTATTATAGCGACAATAGAGATTTGGGGCAGAGCAGAGCTTCTAAAAGTACTTTTGTCTGTTATCAATCTTACATCTCGTAATGCTTCGCTACATATTCCAGGTAACTTTCAGATTGCACTTCCGGTGGAACTGGCTCATTCATTAATATCGCAATACGACGTGCCAGTAAATTTGCCAAACGTGCTCTTGCGGCAGGCTGAAGCGTGTCGCGGCGCAGCAGAAAGTCGCGCACTATTTCATATTGTTCTTCGGGAACGCGCACGTGAAGAGCGACGCTTTGAGTTTGCGTGTTGGATTCGGATGATGCGATTAGTTGCGAATTTATTGGTTGTTCCGTCAGCAATTCCGGAATAGCAAGGCGTTTGCTATCCGCCAGAAAAGCATCGGCGGCGGTTGCAATATCCAGCACTTTACTGGCGGCTTCTTCGCGCCGTTCTCTGGCGACAACTGTTCCGGCAATTTGATCACCGATGCGTCGATTTTGATCGTTGATGATGACAGCTAACGCACCCGCGCCATAGAAAAAAGGCAGAAAATCCGCGATTCGCAACACATTGCGCACCAGCACTTGCCAAAATGTGGCGGGCAAACCATTTGCCTGCAGCACGCGTAAACCGACGAGTTTTTTCCCCGGAGTTAAGCCATGCCAGAGCCATTCGAAGAAAAAGAAATAAGCATATAGAATGATAAAAAAAAGAAAAATGATAAAAGCGGTTACGAAGCTGGAAAACCAACTATGAGAACCAAAAGTAGTTGTTATTAAATCTGCATACTGAGCGGTTATAATCGATATGCCCAGCATCAATAGTAACTGAATCACCAGATCAATAAAAACCGCCATAAACCGCGAACCCAGCCCTGCCGTGTTCACTGCGAAATTGACATTCTCGGTGGATAAAACGCTCAGTTCATCGTCCCAGTAATTTGGCATAGTTTAATTTTAACCACAAAGAAAGTACAGAGATCACAAAGAATTGCCACGTCGCAAGCTCCTGCTGATTGAAGTCAAACGTACTGTCACCATCCTGGTGACAGGCTGGCAGCAGGATGCTGCCAGTACATTTGACTTCATCGCAGCCTTTTGCCGCTTGCGGCATTTAGTTCTCGCAATGACAAATATCTAATCAGTATACACGCAAAACAGGATTTTCTCGAAAGCCATTTTCGCGTTTATTCAAATGGCTAAAGATATTATTCCAGGAACCATACAAAGTGATCGTGATAGCGTTTTTACCTTCCTGTAAAAGTACTTTTGGGACAGGAATAATACGTGGTTCCCAATTGCTGCGTCCCAGATATTCTCCGTTAATAGAAATCTCCGCAACGCCGATACACGTCGGTAACTCCAATTGCGCATCGGAAACAGAAGGAACATCAAATTCGAATTCATATTCCATCGGACCGAATGTTTCGGGCATTCCGATTTCTTGCCACTGCGGAAAAGTACTTTCAGCATCTCGCCATTCTTGCGACAACGGCGCTAAATGAAGAGGTTCGGTTTTCGCAATCTCAAAATCACCAATGAGAATTGGCCGCTCCATGATTCCCTGTGCGCCATTTGAAACGATCGATTCCATTTGCAATTGATGTTCGCCCGCGGTCAATAATTTTGGCGGAATCTCGTATACATTATTTTTTGTTTCAAAAATATCTTGTTCTTTCGCGATCAATTTTATGCCATCCCAAAACCAAACCGCATCCGGCGGCATGGAATCAATATCAAGCACAAGGGATAAATGGGAAAAACCTTTATCGATATGAATTGGAAATTCTGCTTTGTAATCCAGCGGAGTTTCTAATTTTGTAATTATATGAATTGGTGATTTCGATGTATCGTTTAGACTCCAAAAAGTAGAAACCGCACCGGGTGAAAATGCGAGTTCCTGATGATGTTGTAATTGCAATTTTCCTGTTTTGATATTCCAATAATTTTTGCCGGTAATACGCCATTTGCTGGATTTTGGCGAGATAATATGAGGGGAAACTTTGTTGTATTTCTCCGCTTTATCATATTCAAAAACAGCCGTGGCGCGCGGTGGTAAAGGTACTTTTGTGTCATGGTGGTCATTGCTGATTTGCAATTGCGCGCCTTCCGGCGGCTGCGGCATTGCTTTGCCAAAATGTGGCGCGCTGACTTCGATCGCTTCATCATGTGGATTGATTAAAACTAATAACCGTTCGCGTGTGTTCAGATCAAGCCGCAAACTTTTCATGATACTTTTGGCAGATCGAATATGTTCCAAAGGTGAATGTACCACATCATCAAACCAGCGGCTTCCTACATTTACCATTTCTTCTTCTATGCAAGTTTTTATATAGAACGCCGAAATTTCTATAAAAGTACTTTCAGGATATTCTTCGCCAAAGATAGAAATGCCAGTTTCCTTTTCCGGCAAAATCCAGCTAAATCCAGGTGTGTTTTGCAGCTTTTCCAATTGTATAAAAGTACTTTCATGCAATGAATAAAATGGCGGAACTATAAAGTTTTCATAGTGATGGCCGCGAAAGGTAAATCCGCTTCTCGCGATTTCTACTTCGGACAAAAGATGTGATGGAAGAAAAACGCAATCCAACGAATGCATGCACAGATAATGAAAGAATGACTCCAGCAGCGCGATTTGTTTCTGCCAATGTGTTTCAATGATGTTATATCGCGTCAATGCGTCGTATGGAAAAAGCACCAGAGTTGTGGGATTGAATTGATAATGATCCATCAAATCACAAAACCAGTGATGCCAATTCCACAAATCCGGCGCGCCTTTGTGCATTGGATTGAATCGATTATGAACAGGCGGCGCGTCATATTTCACTATACTGCGTGAGTCGCTGAATGTAGCGTGATCGCAGATTTGTTTAATATCGTGCGTGGCCAGCCACGACAAAACAGTTCTATTGCGCTGCAAATCCTGGTGAAAACCATTGGCGCCAAAAGCCTCAGCCATCGTTGGTTTACGGCCTTCGATCCACGCTGCGGATTGTACCAATTTGATTCCGGTTGCGTGGCTGCGATCAATGTCGTCGGGAATCGTGGAAGAAATAATATCGTAACCTGGAATATCGAAATGGGATAAGTTCTTAAAAGCGTTCCCCATGATTTGTGTATGGCCGCTAATAGATTCCTCGCCGGGTAAATGCCCCGTCATGCGAAGGTCATTTTTATGGCAACAATCTTTTATTTTTATATACCAGTTCTGTTCCAATAATTCCGCGCATAGATTACGATATTGAAAACGTGCAAATTCCCAACCTGGAATATTCGGGTTACTCAATTTCCATAAATTTGCGGCAAAGTCCTTTTCCCACAAAGCGCGTAACTTATTTTCAATAATATCATTCCATGGAAACGAAGAATAAAATGTTACTTCATCTTGAAAGATCGGAGTGTTAATCAGTTGATGGTTTTTTCCTATTTCAGATAATTTTGTATATATGTGATTTGCAAAATATTCCGTTACTTCAGGGCGCATCAAATCGGGTTTGCGCAATCCTTGATAGCTTCCATTAGAGCTGATAATTGCTCTAATTGCGATTAATTTTTCCGTTGATTTTAATGGTGCTTCCGGTGCGTAATAACGGGAAGTGCGCAGGGGAAAAGCGCGTTCGTGATCTTCACGATGCAACCTGTTTGTTGCTGTGTATCCCAGGTTATTGGCCTCTTTGCAAATCCATGAATCCAGCAACATTCCTGTATCTTCTGTCACATCCTGAATCTCACTAAAAGTACTTTTAGCGGTTTCTCGATATCGAATTAAAACGAGGAGCGAACCGCGCCCGATGTCGATATAACCCTCATTATTGGCGATGATTTCAATAGGTTCAAAAACAAGATTTCGCGCAGCCATGTGCGGGTGATCTTCCGTCATGATGCCCGCCATTTGGCCGGACGGATAGGGAAATTCATCGTAATGCCAAACTTCCAATCCGCGCGCTTGCGCCAGCTCGATCACGCGTGACAATTTCTGCCAGTAAAGACGCGACGGGTAGGGCACTTTCAATCCATTGCGCGGATGCGGGCAAATGCCTTGATAACCTGCTTCCACGAGGCCGTCCAGAAAGGGAATAATAATATCGTCATCCATGCTGCCGCTGAGCATGGAAAGGGAAAAAACGCGAGGTTTCATGGTGATTGCTTGAAATGGGTATAACGCGTTTTGGAAGTTTACAAACCTTTCCCTAATTTGCGTTATGCGGATTTTGCGGCATCTAACATGATTGATGTCAAAATTGGCAGCGCGCGCTTCATTTCGATTTGCACTTCTTCGTGTGTGCGCTTTGTTGGATCAATTCCGGCAGCGGGATTTGTGATGACGGCGAGAGCTGAATATGGAATTTTTAATTCGCGTGCCAAAGCCACTTCGGGCATTCCTGTCATCCCCACAACATCTGCGCCCCATCCGGCGAACATACGAATTTCTGCAGGGGTTTCAAATCGCGGACCGTTGGTGCAAATATACGTGGCGTTTTCATGTAATGTGATTTTGTGCTTCAAAGCAGCTTCACGTAAAAGTACTTTTCCCTGTTCGTCGTATGGCAAAGTCATGTCAACATGAATGGCTTCGTCGTCATGGAAAGTACTTTCGCGTCCGTTGGTGAAATCGATAATTTGATCTATTAACGCAAAACTGCCAATTGGCCAATCGATGTGCAGCGTTCCCACGGAGCTTGAAGCCAGAATGAGATCCACTTTCATTTCTTGGAGAGTGGCGATATTGGCGCGGTAATTGATGCGATGCGGCGGCAAATGCGTGGTGCTTTCTGGAGAAACATGGCGATGCATGAAAATGATTTCACGATCATCCATTGGACAAACTAATACGCTGGCTTTTCCCCAACGTGTGGAGACCGTTTCTGTTTTGCCATTAGTAAAAGTACTTTTAAGAGCGTTGGAATCCCAACCCGTGCCGCCGATGATTGCGATTTTTTTCATTTGAGGCGTAAAAGTACTTTTCGGTAATTCTTAGAGTCCGCCTTCCAGCGTTTCATGCCAGAACAGCCGTCCCAGATTTTGTTTCCATTGCGCGGCGCATTTTGCGGGGGTGGTTTTTTGCAAGGCAGCGTCGGCAGGGGTGACAGTGACGATTGGAATTCCGCGTGCGCTAATAAGCGCGTCGACGCCGTCTGCGGAGACGCTAATTTCGTAGAGGTGTAAATTTTGTTTCAATAAATTGTTGAGGCTGGCTGCTGTTGCGGTTGCGCGCGCTTTTGTGGCGTCATCTTTTCCGGGAAACTCCATTAGGGTTTTATCGCGGAATTCAATGGTGGTGTTGTCTTTTCCGGTGATGACTTCTGCTCCGGCAACGCCGTTTACTTCGCGTGGATTGTATTCCAGTCCGGCGGCTTTAATGGCGGTGATAATTGCAGCAGCGCGATCTTCCGGTTCGGGGTGATCTTGAAAAATGCCCGCGTTGACAGCGGGATGGCGTTGCTCATCAGCGGAGAATCTTTTCATCACCGTTACCATTGCGGAAGGATTGTAACCTGCTCGAATCAATTCAGAGACGCCGGTGATGTCGGCTTCACTTTCATATTCCTCGCTATACTGGTTGAGCAATCCGACGGAAAGATATTGCGAAAACATCACTGCCGCTCCGATATTATCCTGTCCGCCATTGTTGTTATTATCATTCCTGCTGCTGCTAAGCGCGGCTAATAAAACAGCCAGATTTAACAACGAAAACTTCTTTGATTTCGAGGCGCCGCGCAGGGCATGCATACACACATTGTGGCCAATTTCGTGCGCCATCACGGCGGCGATTTCATCATCACTGTAAAGCGTGTTCAGCAATCCGCTATAAAAATAGATGTTACCATCAGGTAAGGTAAATGCGTTGAGTTCCTTGCTGTCGATAATTTTGACGGTATATTTGATGTCTGGCCGCCCTGATGCCTTGCCTAATTTCGTGGCCATCGCATTCAATTTGGCGTATAAAGCTTTGGCCGCGTCATCTTTTTTGGGGTCCAAGATTTTAATGGAAGTGTCTTTGGACATTTGCTTGGAAGCCTTTTCGCCCAATTCGGTTTCTTTTGGAGTGGCGGCTGCAGGCGCTTCTTCAACGCGCTTCACTAAATCTTCTTGTTTGTATGTCGATAATGCTGCAATCGCTTCTTTGTCGAGTTGGGCTTGGGTCTTTGGATTATCTGCAGTTTCATCTGCGGAAGCGGGTGGATATGGCGCAGCCAAAAGTACTTTTGCAGGAGCTGTTGCCAGCAAACCGCAAAGTGAAAGACAAAGGAGGCGGGAGTGGAAGAATTTTTGATACATTTGAGTTAGTTAGACGTTGCGTTGGCAGTTCCGTTCAGTTCGCTTGTCATCGAATAGGATTTAATCTGAATAGAGTTTATTACATGCCGTAACTCTGTAGGAGGAAGGTCTGCAACGGCGACAATAGTACCTTCTTTTGTGTTGCGCGTACTGACGGCACCTGAGCCGAATACATAGATCTGTTCATCCCCATTTTGCTCTTCGCTTTGTGGGCTTTGATCCAGCTGCAATTGCTGGGCGCAGCTGGGTTTTAGAGCGAAGAGCGTGATCGTATTCATGCCATCTGAATAGCGGCTGAGCGAGGCATAGCAGGTATCGCTTTGTGAAGAATCTGAAGATGCACACCGATGCAACCCCACAACTTCGCGCATGAATCCCGCGGGGACATATTGGGGAATAGGCGGAAATATACCAGCGATACGTCCCGCGTCATCGTAATTGTTTCCCATTTGATAGGCTGTCCAGGGAGTTTGCGCTAGCGCTGCTTCAATACTCGCATCACTGACAAATGAATTGGCGGGTGGATTTGTTAGTTGCAAATCACTTAGCGTGGAACGCATCACCGGCACCATTTGGTAGTTAAATGTTTCTATGCGCAATGGGAGTTTTGTCGCACGATCAACCCAAATCCGTTTTGCGGGGCCGTTAGAGTCATCCAAGGGATGGCGTGGCGTCACTTCCAGCAAATCTGCAACGCGGTGATTTATCTTAGTGATTCCTTTCCATCTCACCTGATAATTATGCAAAAGTAATTGCAGGCGATTTTGGCCTTCCTGCATCAATCCGCTATTCAATTTTGCATAGGGATTGAGAGGTGAATTGGATTTTTTTCGCCATATCCAATTCCCGCTGTATCCACACTCAAATCCGCTGTTTGCACCGGTGAAAAAATCGATGGTTAGATGTTTTGGAGCTTTGGCAATTCGGGCGTTTGAATTATACCAACGTCCACCAGCAAAAACCTCTACTTGTGAAATCGCGCTGTATTGTTGGGTTTGGTTGGCTTGAAAAGCCTGAATCAATAATGTGGAGGCGGGAATGTCTTTTTGGAAGGAGATTTTTGTTTGATGCGTTTTTCTTCGCGCCGGCTGACGGAACAAATAAATACAGCCAGCCATAAAAAGCACCGCGACTGCAAGCCAGATTATTTCACCAGACCGAGTTTCACGAGGCATTTAGAGCTCCTAATTGGTGTTTGAAGGAACTGTATATGATACCACCGAAGAGGAAGCTGCATCTTGTAGCGGGTTTTCGTTAATGATGGAATGGTGATCTACAAATTGAGAAGTGGGCGGAGTAGGCGCTTCAAATACAGTGGGAGATGAAGCATCGAAGGATGGTAAATCCAGCGGAGTGTTACTGGTTGCGGGAGCTGGTGGATAATCCACATTGTTGACGTTGGATGGCGAGAAAAGTTGGGCGGTGGTGATTGAAGCAGTATTGCCGGGGTCAGGAGCAGGAGTGGTCATAAACCACGCTCCAGCTAAAACTGCCATGGCGCCACCTAATGCAATCCACCCCCAGCGCGGCTGGCCGCCAATCCAACTCCAGACGGAATTCCCGGCAGTGTCGTTAATTGAATTGCGCAATGCGGCGCGTGCGGGAGTGGAATAGCGTGAGTCAATTTCGGATTCGGTGATGCGTTGCTGGCAGTAACTCCACATTTGTTGGCTACGCGAAGCGCCAGGAATAGGTTGTGTGGATGTGGAAAGGGCAAACATTGTTTGCTGATATTCTTCCCAACAGTGTTGACAGGAATTGCATGTTGCCAGATGTGCCAAGATACCACTAGCCTCACGTGTCGAAAGATTGTCGGCGCTTAATTCACTAATTTTTAATCGAACTTTCTCGCAATTCATAACACTTCTCCCGAACTCTGGATTACTTAAAAGCGACGTGTGCCAGACAGGGCGGTTCCCGTTTTTGAAAAAGATAAAAGTACTTTTCGCGGAGAAAAGTACTTTTGACTGTTATGGCTTGAGCGAATGGCTTATTTGGTGGAAATATCCAGCATTCGCTGCAATGCTAATTTTGCTTCGATACCGATTTGCTCGGGCACGACGATTTGATTGACTACTTTGCCGTTCAATAGATTTTCCATTACCCATAATAAATGTGGCCCGTCCACACGATACATAGTGGAGCACACACACACATTGGGATTTACAGAGAGAATTGTTTTATCGGGATATTCTTGTTCCAGACGTTTTACGAGATTGATTTCGGTGCCGATGGCAATAGTAGCGCCGGCGGGAGCTTCGTCCACGTATTTTCGGATTTTCTCCGTGGAGCCATGTTCATCTGCGATGGAAACTACTTCGTAGGTGCATTCCGGGTGAACAATAATCTTGATATCAGGATATTGCTTGCGCAGATTGTCGAGATGGATCGGCATAAATGTGCCATGCACCGAACAATGGCCTTTCCATAAGAGAATGGGCGAATTTTGCAATTTTTCTTCCGTTTGACCACCCGAATCCTGCGCCGGGTCCCAAACCGCGCAATCATCTAGCGAGAAATCCATTTCCAGCACAGCGGTATTACGGCCCAAATGTTGATCGGGAAAAAATAACAACTTTTGTCCGCCAGCGCCTCCGTCATCTTTGGGGCGCAGCGCCCATTCCATAATTTTCTTGGCGTTGGAAGAGGTGCAAACTGAGCCGCCGTTACGCCCCACAAAAGCCTTCAAATTGGCAGACGAATTCATGTAAGTGATCGGAATAATCTTTTGTCCGGGACAGATTTCCGCTAGCGCTTCCCATGCTTCTTCGACTTGATCGATATCTGCCATATCGGCCATCGAACATCCGGCGTGCAAGTCTGGCAGAATCACTTTTTGATGCGGTGCGCTGAGAATATCGGCAGCTTCGGCCATAAAATGCACGCCGCAGAAAATGATGTATTCCGCTTCGGGGCGTGCTGATGCATCTTTGCAGAGCTTGAAACTATCGCCCTGAAGATCCGCCCATTCTATCACATCGGCACGCTGATAATGATGGCCCAAAACTACTAAACGGGAACCTAATTTCTCGCGCGCCGCACGGATGGCGTCGCGGCGTTCGTCTTCGTTCATTTCCACGTAACGTGGCGGAATTGGAACTTGCAACTGCGCTCCGGCAGCCTTTGTGATGTGGCCGGTATAGGAAAAGTCGGTGGCTAAATCGCCTTGAAGTGTCACTGTGGACATTGAAATCACCTGATGATTAGAATTAAGATGTAAATATCTTTTTTAGTTTACATCAAAAGTACTTTTGCGGAGGAAGTTGATTTATCTATAACGTAATTCCCCCTTTTAAAGGGGGTTAGAGGATTTAATACCTTCGCGATAAAAGTACTTTTGTTGAATTTACAGCGTTCAAAATCCCCCTGTATTCTCTTTAAAAAAAGAGAATTCGCTTACTCGTCGCTGGCGCTCAAGCGTTCTCGAATCTGCAAATTCTGATCGCGCCGTTGGGCGGATGCGCGGTTGCGGATGTTATCGGTGACGAGATATTTGGCAATTTCACCATACATATTAAGGCGATGGCGAAAACCCTTAAAAACGCCGATTTTCTCTTCTTTAATCGGATGTGTGACGCCATTGATACGCACATGTTTGACGCGTAGTTTCCAGACGCTCTGCACATAATGCGTGATGGCGACTTCAACGCCAAAGCGGGAACAGGTTAATTCAGGAATGCTGAAAAAGACGTCGCGGCGAATGGCGCGTTGTCCCGTCAAACTGGCTGCGACGCGATGGCATATTCCCAGCCACCATCCAAAAGCGCCGCCGCGTGGCGTGCCAAAAAGCCCCAGCGTCATAACGGCAGGTTCGCTGCAAGTGAGCATTGGTTGCAATAACGCGTCGACGTGCGAATGTTGCAAGCCAATTAAATCAGCATCCAGAAACAACAAAATATCGGCATCTGTGCGGTGTGCGCCATAAGCCATGGCTCCGCCTTTGCCGATATTTTTTTCTAAATCGTAGAGGGTGAAGGGAAGTTTTTGCGTTTTATCCAGGCTATCAATCGCATGACGCGCTTCCTCAGCAGTTTTGTCAGTGCAACCATCGCAAACCACGATGATCTCATCCACTAAAGCAGCCGCCGAAACGGCTCGCAAAACATCACCAATTCTTCCCGCCTCGTTAAACGCGGGAAGAATGGCGGCTGTTCGCTGGCTTGATTTCAAACCATTTGGGGTGTCCATAAAAGTACTTTTAGGACGCCAGCACTTCTTCGATTTTTCCCGAGAGTTGATTCTCGTTCATATAACCTACAGCTTGATTTACCACTTGTCCATCTTTGAAAAAGATGAGGTTGGGAATCGACATCACGCCATATTTTGCGGCTATATCCTGGTTTTCGTCCACGTTGCATTTTACGACTTTGAGTTTGCCCGCATACGACTCTGATACTTTATCCAGCACAGGGGAAAGCATTTTGCAGGGTTGGCACCACTCGGCCCAAAAATCGACCACCACTGGCTCGGATGCGCCAACAACGTCTGCTTCAAATGTTCCTGAAGTTACAGCATTTACGTTTGACATAAATATCTCCTTAAACCTAATATTAAAAGTTGATGATTGTCAGTGTACCTGACATTCGCTCAAGAGGCGAGAGAACAATACATCCAACGCTAAACTGGTGTTAGCGTTCCTTAGAATGTAGTGCCGCGTTTCGCGGATGGCGTCCAGCCCGGAAGCCCAGTTTGCAGCGGCCGATTGCCGCCAGCGAACGCGATAAACCGCCATCAACAGATCCAGAAAATGCGCCACGGCCGAGCGCGCCACTTTGCTGTCCGCACCTTTGAGGTTGAAATCATCGTTATTTTCTAGCGCGATATCTTCTTCCCACCATTGCATTGCCAGTTTCTGCGCTTCGGCACTAAATTTCAAGGATGCAACCGGCATACTTTGCGCAAATTGATTCACCCATTGTTCGATTTGCGCCAGCCGTGGCACGTGTTTTTCGCCATTTTGAGAACGTTGCCACTCGCGCCAGGCAATTCCCGGGCGGCCTCTGGCAGCGCTTAATGCCAGATCGATTGCATCGTCGTCGGCGTTGCTATCCAGGATTTTAAGCCAGTTGGCAATCTGTGCATCATCCACCAGGCCGAGGCGAATTTCCCAGCATCGCGAACGAACTGTAGGCAACAAAATGTTGGAATTATCACACAGCAAAATAATCGTCAAGCCGCGCGCCGGTTCTTCGAATGTTTTTAATAACGCGTTTTGCGCTTCCATATTCATGCGGTCGGCCTGCTCCATCACCATCACTTTGCGCGCGCCGTTGATGGGGCGAGTTTGGGCTTTTGTAGAAAATTCCCGTGCCTGCCCAACGCCGATAATACTGCTAACCAAATCTGATGGAGCCGCACCGGAAGCATTTGTGGCAGAGGAAACCTGCGGACGAAATACGCTGTAATCGGGATGTGCGCCGATCTCCACTTGATGACAAGAATGGCAAATTCCGCAGGGCAGGGAAGTCTCGTCATCGGTTTGAAGTGGATTTTCACATAACAGCAATTGCGCAAAATATCGTGCAAAAGTACTTTTACCCAGATGCGGCTCGCCGCTAATCAACAACGTCTGGGGAATACGGCCTCCCATTGCCGCTCGTGCCAAAGCTGCAAATCGCGATTGATGGCCGATGAGATTGAAATGAGATTGGGAAGTCATGCGCAAAAGTACTTTTGGGAAGTTTACCGTAGATGTAGAGACATGGCGTGCCATACCCCTACTTTCCAAAAACATCTCCATGCTATACTCCAAACCTGATTTAAGGAGGAGTTCCATTGTCTCAAACTATTTCCACAACTGAAAACAAAACACGTCCCCAATCCGCCGCGCCCAAGCAAAAGGCAGAGCTGGAAGTGTTTCCCGAAATTAAAATTCCCCCGCGCGTCCTGATGGGCGCCGGTCCGTCCGCGTCCTATCCCGAAGCGTTGCGAGCCATGGGCGCAAACACGCTGGGGCATCTTGATCCGCAGTTTGTGGAAATCATGGGCAATGTGGGCGCGATGTTGCGCCGCGTTTTCATCACCAAAAACGCTATCACCGGCGCGGTGCCAGCCACCGGAACCGGCGCCATGGAAGCTTCGCTTTCCAATCTCATCGAACACGGTGACGAAGTGTTGGTATTGGTCGCCGGATATTTCTCCAACCGCATGCGTCAGATGGCCGAGCGCATGGGCGCCAAAGTCAAAGTGATCGAACGCCAATGGGGCACCGTTTTCACCACTGACGAAGTGCGTGCTGCGCTGGACGAAATGAGTAATCCGCGCGTGGTAGCGCTGGTGCATGCGGAAACTTCCACTGGCGTATTGCAGCCGATTCAGGAAATCATCGAACTGGCCCATTCGCGCGGTGCGTTGGTTGTCGCCGACGCCGTCACCAGCTTGGGCGGATGCCCGCTCTACGTGGATGATTGGAATCTGGATGTGTGTTTTTCCGGCACGCAGAAATGTATCGGTTCGCCACCAGGACTTGGCCCGATTACATTTAGCCAGAGCGCCATGGATCGCATCCACGCGCGCAAAACGCCGGTGCAGTCATGGTATTTCGATATGTCGCTGGTGGAAACGTATTGGAGTGACACGGGAGCTGGCCGCGCTTATCATCACACCGCGCCGTCCAACGCGCTTTTCGGTTTGCACGAAGCGTTGCGCATGGCTTTGGTGGAAGGATTGGAAAACCGTTGGGCGCGTCATGAATTGCATTCCAAAGCGTTGACGGCGGGTTTGAATACGATGAAATTTGAACCTTTCGCGCAGGAAGGACACCGTTTATGGCAATTGAATGCGGTGAAAATCCCTGTGGGAATTGATGAGGCGCAAGTGCGCAGCCGCTTATTGCGCGATTTCAATATCGAGATCAGCGGCGGCCTCGGCCCCATCAAAGGCCAGGTCTGGCGCATTGGCGTGATGGGATATTCCGCGCAGCGCAATAACATCCGTTTGCTGCTGACGGCGCTCGAAGAAATTCTTTCCGATCAAGGTTATCCCGTGGAACGCGGCGCTGCGCCCGAAGCCGCGCAACATATTTATGATGCGCACGATAAAGCGCAAGAGCAAAACATCTCGCCAGATAATGCCGGTTTAGGCGAAACTATCGGCGCGGAAGATGTGGCACAAGGTATTGCAAGAAAAGGGTAAAAGTACTTTTATCCAAAACTCAAAAACAAATAATCCCTCACCTTTTTAGAGAAAGAAGTGAGGGATTATTATTAGGACTGATGCATTTTTGTTCCGGGTTTAAAGTTCGTGATTCTTGGTTATTTGTCATGCTGAGCGAAGTCGAAGCATATTGCTGTCAAAGTACTTTTGCTCAGAATCAAGAACACTGAACTCTAAATCTCAATTGGTTTTATGGCTCATTCGCAGCAATTAATTTCCGCTCCCCATCTTCATCATTCTGATGCGCATGGAGCAGAATTTTTACGTTTTTGCAGGCGTTAGAGTGGGAATGTGGAGCGAAGTTGCGGAGGTAAAGGTACTTTTGGAGTGCGGCGGCTTGTCGCCGCTTTTATATTAACGCAACCTGAAACAGGATTGTGTTAGTCACAGTATTTATTTCTCCAATCGTCAGGCACACCCAACCAGAATCCTGGCGTCAAGCATTTGTCATGTTCAAACGTTAGAGTTTCATCCGGATAAGTAATCGTTTTTGTCTCAATAGCGTTTATTATTTCAAAAATGATTTGATCCTTTATTAGGTCATCTGGCAAATTAAGGTCATTAACGTCAATTGGAAGTTCTGAAAACCAGCCTTTGTAACTATTGCTTTTTGGGCCTCCCACACCATAATTGCATTTACTTTCGTCAGGGCACCATTCCCACCAGCTGATACTCTCAATTTTATAGCCATTATTTACGAGATCAGAAATAAAGCCCTTGTAATTGTTTCTGGTAACAATAATATCAATGTATCCATGACCTACGGGTTGTGCTTTATGTTTTTCGATTATTTCATCCAGCCTTTCCTTGTCCATATTGTTTCCTTGGAATTATCCCATAAACGTATATAATTGAAATGCCAAATCTTATTCTAAAAAACGCAGTTGGTCAATCAACTCGCCGATTTTATTTAAAAGACTTGCTTGCTCATTTTTGTAGCCCCAACTCTGATTTCAAATTCCAATCCCCCAAACATTCACGAGCTTCATTCATTGAATTATTGAGGATTATCAAGTCAATTTGATTAAGAAATACATGTCCCCCATTTAGCCCTGTAGATCTTATTTGTATAATTGTAATTCCTGTCTAACTTGTAAAGGTACATTCAAGTGTGCGAAGCTGGTGCCAAGTTTTTTCACAATTATCATTTTCCTTAAAGCAGAAAACTCCGATATAAAAGAAATGGCCAGTGACTTTAAATTCACTGGCCATTTTTACGTACAAAGCGGCGTCAAGCCGCCGCACTCCAAAAAGTACTTTTACTTAGCATCCACGGCAATTAATTCCCGTTTCCCATCTTCGTAATCGCGCATCGTCTGAGTGATGCGCATGGAGCAAAATTTGGGACCGCACATGGAGCAGAATTTGGCGTCTTTGAAAGCGTCATCGGGCAATTCTTCGTCGTGCATGTTGCGCGCGGTTTCAGGGTCTAATGATAATTCAAATTGCTTGTTCCAATCGAAGGTGAAGCGTGCATGCGAAAGCGCGTCGTCGCGATCACGCGCGCCGGGACGGCCACGCGCGATGTCGGCGGCGTGGGCGGCGATTTTGTAGGCGATGACGCCCTGGCGCACATCATCTTTATTGGGCAATCCCAGATGCTCCTTGGGCGTGACGTAACACAACATGGCCGCGCCGGCTTGTCCTGCGAGCGCCGCGCCGATGGCGGAAGTGATGTGATCGTAACCAGGCGCGATGTCGGTGACGAGCGGGCCCAACACGTAAAACGGCGCTTCGTGGCAAACCTTCATTTCGCGCTCCACGTTCATTGCCACCTGATGCATCGGAATGTGGCCGGGGCCTTCGATCATGACTTGCACATCGTGTTTCCAGGCTTTTTCCGTAAGTTCTCCCAACACATCCAATTCGCCAAATTGCGCGGCGTCATTGGCGTCTGCCAGGCAGCCGGGACGCAAACCGTCGCCCAGTGAAAAGCTGACGTCGTATTTTTTGAAGATTTCGCAGATTTCGTCAAAATGCGTATACAGGAAATTTTCTTTTTTGTGCGCCGTCATCCATTGCGACAAAATGCTGCCGCCGCGTGAGACAATTCCCGTCACACGCCCGCGCGTCAACGGCACATGCTTCGACAAAACACCCGCGTGAATCGTCATATAATCCACGCCCTGTTTGGCCTGGCGCTCGATGACTTCTAGCATTTTTTCGATAGATAAATCTTCCACGCGCGGCACTTCTTCCAGCGCCTGATAAATGGGCACGGTGCCGATGGGCACGGGCGAATTCTGGATATTAGAAGTGCGAATTGCGTCCAGATCGCCGCCGGTGGAAAGGTCCATCACGGTGTCCGCGCCCAGTTCAACGGCGGTGCGCAGTTTTTCGAGTTCGGTTTCGAGATCGCTGGTGGTGCTGGAATTGCCGATGTTGGCGTTGATCTTACATTTGGAATTGACGCCAATGGCCATCGGTTCCAGATTAGGATGGTTGATGTTAGCCGGAATAATCATCCGCCCGATGGCGATTTCATCGCGGATCAATTCCGGCGAAACGTTTTCGCGCTCAGCCACATATCGCATCTCTTCGGTGATTTCACCACGGCGCGCGTAATGCATCTGACTATTGTTACCATCGCTCTTTTCCAGGCGACGTTGAATCCATGAGGTTCTCATAATAATGCTCCTTAAAGGCGCATTTGATTATAACAAAGTGGGGGTAAAAGTACTTTTACTCTTTTTCCACGGTTTTTGTTTGTTCCAATAGCGGCTTTACTGGCGTGCTGTAATTTGCCCGGTATCGTTCCACTTCCAATGCCAGCACATATGAGGGGACTTCTAAAAATGTGGAGACACGTTCCAATGCCCGTGACATGGTGCGCCTGGCTTCATGAGTTTCTGCTCCACGAAACAACATGTCTTCGGCGTCTGCAAGCGATGGCAAAACTGCCAATAACAATCGCGCGCGCACCTGAGGCAAAACGCGATCTGGCGTGCCGGTGACTTGCTTGCGTAATTCCGCAATAATCTGGATAATGACATCTTCGAAATGATGTTCTTCTACACGCTTCTCAGCAATGGCCACCATGGCGTCACTGGCTTTATTGCGGCGCTCTCTGATTTCCTGCCAGTTGGCAATGTCAGTTCCTTCGATTACTTCAAAGTGGATGGGACGTTTGGCTGCGGTGCGTAAAATATTTTCAATGGTATTGCGCACTTTGTCCGCGTTCAGCAATCCGGAAAGAGGGAATTTTTTTGCGGCCATACCGCAGACAAAAATATCCCCATCCAAGGTTATTGGCACAATTTGCTCCATCGCTTCGGCTACGCCCGGCGAAAAGGGGAGTTTAATAAAGACTCTTTTTCGCACCTCAAGCCACACCCATTCAAGATCAACTGCGGGCGTTGGAACAGTAGACTCGGTATTTGCGTCCATTTTTACCTCCAATCAAACAATTAGGATGTGAATGATAGAATCTATAAAATGCAAGTGAAACTTACGGTGACGTGAAGATAATTAAGGTTATTATACCAGAGTTTCCGCCAAAATTTCAGTTAGAAAGGCGCGCGATTTGGTATGAATTTCAGGATGCTGCTCAATACACAAGCGCAATAAGTCGCGCAGATGTGCCAAAATGATTTTATCAATATGCCAAACGTCGCGTGCGTATTCAGGAATCGGCGGTGTTTCGTGTAGTGATAATCGATGCAAAACACGCAATGTCTGCACCGGCACTTTGATAACGCCGCGCGCGTTGGGCAAGCAGGATTCGCAAATAGTTCCGCCATGCAATACGGAAAAAGGCACCCGCTTTTCCTGCTCATTGCGATTGATCGAAAGTTTGCGTTCGCACACCATGCAAAATCCAATCGTCGGCGCGTAACCTTGACTTGTTAAATAACGTGCTTCAAACCAGCGTCCGATCACTTCCTGCTCAAAAGTACTTTTTGCCGCGGCCAATCGCTCCAATGCCGTTTCGAGCATCAAATACATTTCCGGCGCCGGCATGTCTTCGGGCAATGAATCGCAGAGTTCGCAGAAATAACTGGCCCAGGCAACTTTGATGACATCGGCGGTTATTTCGTGATATGACGTTTCGATTTGCGCTTGTGTGAGAATTTCAAAACTGCGACCATGTGCCAACGCAAAATGCGCTTTCACAAAAGGCTGCGTGATGGCGGATAATTTCGATTTGGGATTCCGCGCGCCACGCGCCGACGCGCGGAGTTTACCGTATTCTTCCGTGAGAATCGTGATTTGGCGATCCTTTTCGCCCAGAGGCCGCACCCGCAAAACGATGCCATGCGCCAGATACGTTTTGGATTTTTGCATAATGTAGGGGCACGCCTCGGGTGTGCCCTAATGTTGTGGCGCTGAAATGGCCACGCCCGAGGCGTGCCCCTACGGTCGCGTTCCTTCTTTTAATTCGCCCGCCATCTTCGCGGCGGCGGCGATACGTTCAGCGGCGGAGCCGGATGTTTTTTCAAAACGATCGATCAATGCGGATCCCACTACGATTCCATCCACAGAAGTACTTTTGCAAATCTCGTGGATTTGCTGTGGCGAAGAAAATCCGAATCCGGCGCACACCGGCGTATCGCTGTGCCGGCTGATTCGGCGAATGAGATCATCAATCTCCGGCGACACATCCTCTTTGGCGCCGGTGACGCCCATGCGCGCCACGGCATAAATAAATCCTGTGGTGGCTTTGGCGACGGTTTCCACGCGCGCATGATCAGAGGTCGGCGCTAATAAATAGACCGTTTTCACATTTTGCGCTTTTGCGGCAGCGTTCCAATCCGCGCCTTCTTCGGGCGGCAGGTCGGAAATAATCACGGCGTCCGCGCCCGCCTCGCGGCAGAGACCGGCGAATTTTTCGTAGCCAATTTGATACACCGGATTCACATACGTCATCGGCACCAGCGGCACATCCACTTGCTGGCGAATATCAGCGATCATTTCCAACGCGCTTTCCATGCTGGCTCCGGCGGCAAGAGCGCGTTCGCTGGAGCGCTGAACTGTCGGGCCATCCGCCAGCGGATCGGTAAACGGAATACCAATTTCCACAATATCCGCGCCGGCTTCCACGTAGGCTAATAATAGATCGCGCGTCACTTGCATATCGGGATCACCGCAAGTGACAAAGGGCATAAAGGCGCGCTCGCCGCGCGCGCGTAGCTGATCAAAAGTACTTTTTATTCTGGACATTTTTTTGAATTACGAATTACGAATGATGAATTACGAATTGCAAAATTTAATACCGTCATTCCCGCGCAGGCGGAAATTGCTCATTGCTAATTGCTCATTGCAGATTGCACCGTGTGCACATCCTTATCGCCGCGGCCGCTGAGGTTGACGATCATGACGCCGTCTTTTCCTAATTGCGGCGCTAATTTTGCTGCGTAGGCTAAGGCGTGCGATGATTCCAATGCCGGAAGAATTCCTTCCAGTTTGCACAATAATTGCAATGCTTCCAACGCTTCCTGATCCGTGGCGGAAACATATTCGGCGCGGCCGATATCTTTCAAATGCGCATGTTCTGGGCCGACGCCGGGATAATCCAAACCGGCGGAAATGGAATGCGTCGGCAGAATTTGCCCGTGTGAATCTTGCATCACATAGCTGAGCGAACCGTGCAAAACGCCTTTACTACCGCGGTTGAGCGGCGCGGCGTGATCGGGAGTTTCCAGTCCGAGGCCGGCACCTTCCACGCCGATCAAACGCACATTTTCATCATCCACAAATTCGTGAAACAATCCCATCGCGTTGGAACCGCCGCCGATGCACGCCACCAGCGCGTCGGGCAAACGTCCGATGTGTTCCTGAATTTGCCGTTTGGATTCCTGGCCAATCACCGCGTGAAAATCGCGCACCATCGTCGGAAACGGATGCGGACCGGCCACCGTTCCCACGATATAATGCGTATCGCGCACGTTGGTGACCCAGTCGCGCATCGCTTCGTTCATGGCGTCTTTCAATGTTTTGGAACCGCTGCCCACGCCCACCACGCGCGTGCCCAGCAGGCGCATGCGGAAGACATTCAATTCCTGGCGGCGCATGTCTTCTTCGCCCATGTAAACATCGCATTCAAAACCAAATCGCGCCGCCACCGTGGCCGTGGCTACGCCGTGCTGGCCCGCGCCGGTTTCGGCGATGAGACGCGGTTTTCCCATGCGCCGCGCCAGCAATGCCTGGCCGACGGCGTTGTTGATTTTATGTGCGCCAGTGTGCAATAAATCTTCGCGCTTCAGAAAAATTTTCGCTCCGCCGAAATGTTCCGTCAGCCGCTCCGCGAAATACAGCGGCGTGGGGCGGCCCACATAATCGCGCAGCAACGTTTGCAATTCTTCCTGGAAAGCCGGATCGCGTCGCGCCTTTTCATATTCGGCTTCCAATTCCGCGAGCGCCACCATCAGCGTTTCGGGCACAAACTGTCCGCCATATTCACCAAAATGTCCGGGGGTATTGTTAAACATGATAAAAGTACTTTTTATTTTAAACGAAGCGGTAAAATGATAATTTCCCGGAGGGTAATTCCCCCTTTTTAAAGGGGGATACAGGGGGATTTTGAACGTAACGAATAGAATAAACGTTGGAACAATTTGTTATTCTAAAGAGAATCCCCCTAGCCCCCTTTACAAGGGGGAATTACCTCGTGGCATTTTACAGCTTTCATGCATCACACAAAGGTATTGCTTCATTAAGATGCAGAAGTTATTTTAACGTAAATCGAGAATTCAATTTCACAGTGGTGTTTCCGCCAAAAAATCATACATCGCCTTTTGCGCTTGCGCCACTAATTTTTCCGCCTTTTCATCGCGTCCCCATTTCTTTTTTCCGGCTGGCGGTTCCAGCGGCGGCAGCAATGCCCAGTTGCTATTCATGGGTTGGTAGTGCTTGGGATCGGCGGTTGTCATGTAATGCGTCAGCGCGCCGAGAACCGTTTCGCGCGGCAGCGTAAAAGTACTTTTACCCGTCACCAATCGCGCGGCATTTAATCCCGCCAGCAATCCCGCTGCGGAAGATTCCACGTAACCTTCCACGCCGGTTAATTGCCCGGCGAAAAATAAATCAGGGCGTGCCTTTGCCTGAAAAGTACTTTCCAGAACTGCCGGCGCGTTGATGAAGATGTTTTTGTGAATCACGCCGAAACGCACAATTTCCACATTTTCCAAACCGGGAATTAGGCGAAGTACTTTTGTCTGATCGCCCCATTTAAGCCGCGTCTGAAATCCCACCAGATTATACATCGTGCCGTCCGTATTTTCAGGACGAAGCTGCACGCAGGCAAACGGCCATTTGCCGGTTTTGGGATCGGTCAAGCCCGCGCCACGCAACGCGCCAAAACGCATCGTCAATCGTCCGCGCCGCGCCAATTCTTCAATTGGCAAACAGCTTTCAAAATAGGGAACATCCGTGTCCTCCGGATTATGCGGAACGCTTTCTTCCGCAGAAATCAGCGCCTCGCGCAAAGCGTCATATTGCTCTGGCGAAAGCGGCGCGTTCCAATACGCCGCATCACCTTTATCATAACGCGATGCATGAAACAGCTTGTCATAATCCAGCGAATCGGCATCCACAATCGGCGCGACGGCGTCGAAGAAATTCAGAAACGAATCACCCAGAATTTGTTGAATTGATTTCGCCAGCGCGGGCGACGTCATTGGGCCGGTGGCCACAATCGTTGGCGTGTCAGGAATTTCCGTCAATTCATCGCGCATGATTGTGACGTTGGGATGATCTTCCAAACGCCGCGTCACGGCTTCGGCAAATTTCACGCGGTCAACAGCCAGTGCTGATCCAGCGGGAACCGCCGCGCTGTCGGCGGCGGAGATAATCAATGAATCCAGCCGCCGCATTTCCGCTTTCAACAAGCCGCTGGCTTTGGATAAATCATTACTTTTCAACGAATTGGAACACACCAATTCCGCCAGATTATCCGTTTGATGAACGGCGGTTTTCACCTTCGGCCGCATCTCATATAAAAGTACTTTTGCGCCAGACCGCGCCGCCTGCCAAGCCGCTTCGCTGCCTGCGAGGCCGCCGCCGATGATTATGATTTCCGTATTCATGTGGAATTTAGTATATGTGAATCGCTATTTCTGCCTCGAATAATATCTGTGCACCGCAGTGGCTTTTCGCAGGTAACGCCTGCGTTTTTCTTCATAGATCACTACGTCGAAAATGAGGGTAAGAATCAGCGCGATCAAACAGCCGAGGATGACGCAAAACATTCTTTCCAACGCAACGTGCGGCGATGCATCTTTTTGTTCATACAAGAGAACGATAATGAATGCTGCCATTGCTGATCGCGTGGTGGATTGGATATTTAGCGCTGTCGCAATCACGATGGTGAACAATACACCGATGCAATTCAAAAGTAGGCTCGGCACGTGGATAAGAAAAATGATCATTCCAATGACCGATCCCAAAACATTGGCTTTCATCCGGTCATAAGCCACTTTTTTGGCATCTTTGTCGTCCGGTGAAAATGCCAGTAACACCGAAATCACGCTCCAGAAAAATTGGTGCTGCGGAAATTTTTGGTAGATGGTGAACGTGATCGCCAGGCCGATCATGCACTTGGCGATGTAAACCAGAAAGCTGGTTTCTAAAAATTTATTTTTCAGGTTTTGCAGAATTATCACCTACTCATTTGAGATTATTTCCCGCGCTTCAGTTTGCGCTTCTTCCAGCGTCTCAAATCCCATTTCCAATTGCCGCAGATAAACAGCATTTACGATTTTTCCGATTTGCGGGCCAGGTTCCAACCCCATTTCCAGCAAATGCCGTCCTTCCAAAATCCGCTTTGGCGCGGCGTCTTCGATGTGTAATCGTTGCGCGTTTTCCCAGAACCATTCTGCCGCCGCTTCATCGCCGCGCGCTTTGGCCAGCAAATACACCAAACGTGGTTCCAGACGCGCCGCCAGAAAACGGAAGTCTTTATCTTCTATCGTTTCACGATGGGAACACCAATCGGATGCACGTTTGCGTTCGCCGGATAGAATCAACACTTTGCGGCGCACATCGTAATTATCTATCGAAAAAACGCCCAACTTTTCCAACAACAATTCCCGTTCGGGACGCGATAAATACGCGCCAATCGCGGAAAGCATCAGCGTTACTTGCCGCGGATATTCCGCTAAAAGTACTTTTACGTCCGTCGCGCCATCCAGCGTTTGGCACATTTCGTCTCCGCGCCGTTGCAGCGCTGTTTCCAGATATGGAAATAATTTTTGATATATCGCCAACTGACCGCCGATCAATAATCCGTGCGAAGGCCGCGCCGCTTTCATCAATAATTTTTCCCATTCGCCCCACAAACGTTCCGCCGGCAAATCCGATAAATCCACAGCGCGGCAAACTTTCGTTGTCGCCGGATCTATCTGCAAATCAAAGCGCGCCGCAAACTGCATGGCGCGCAACACGCGCAGTGAATCTTCGGCGAAATGGTTTTTATCGACCATCCGCAAAACGCCGTTTTGCAAATCTTTTTGCCCACCGAAAGGATCCAATAATTCCTCCGTCAGCGGATCGCGCATCATGGCGTTGATGGTGAAATCGCGTCGCCGCGCCGCTTCTTCGATGGTCGAAAACGGATTTCCCTGCACCTCAAATCCGCGATGCCCGCGGCTCACTTTGCGATCTAAACGCGGAATCGAAATATCCAATTCATAACGCACTTTTTGTTGTCGCCAGCTTAATTTATACACCTGAAAGCTTTCGCCCACGCAATTAACTCGGCCAAATTTACTCAATAACTCTCGCAACGCTGCGGCCTCGATGCCGTAGATTTCCATGTCGGCATCTTTGGGCATTTGGCCCAGCAATTGATCGCGCACAAATCCGCCGACGAGTAGAGCACGTCCGCCATTTTCTTTTGCGGCGATTGCTACTTCCCGCGCTTTTGTCAGTAAATTATTTCCTTGCATTCCGTAAATCTTCCGCCGTTATTGCTCTGCTTTTGGTAATCTAAGACTATTATTTATCACGGTGAACTATGAGTTTGATCGATTCTCCACTTAAAGATATTTTAGTGTGTCCCGCCTGTCATGGCGAATTGCGCGAAGACGAAGCCGCGTCGAAATTGTGTTGCGATAAATGCAACTTGGCATTTCCGGTGCAGGACGGCATTCCCATCATGCTGATCGAAGAAGCGGAAAAGCCGGAGAACGCGAGTGCATAAAAGTACTTTTATGCGATAAATATTTTCCTGTGTAAAGAGAAAATCGTGTCCAAGAAAACCAAAACCAAACCGATAATACCACCGCCGGTCCCTGTTACTGCCGAAGAAGAATACTCGCGATTTTCCGTTTCGCCGATGACGGTGAGTTTTGTTTTCGGCTGTTTTCTAGCGCTTTTGATTCCGTATTATGCGTCCGGTTTTTGGCCTGCAACGCTTGATTTATTAGCCGGCGCGGCGTTGGCGCCGCAAGCGTTGTTTTTGGGAATGACGGCGTTGCTCTGCCTCTTTGTGGGAATGGCGGGGCGCGTGGCGGATGAGGAAAAAGCGCCCAAGTCGGATGTCGATTTTTTCCTCGCGGTGTTTTTGGGATGGTATGCGATTTCGCTGGTTCTGGGCGTTTACCGGCATGACGCAATTCTGGAAACGGCGCGCGCAGGCGGCGTGTTGTGCTGGTATTTTCTGGCGCGGGAATGGTTCAAAAAATTGCCCTCAGAAAAATTTGTTTCCAGTGTTTTGTTGTTGGTGAGCTGCATCGCCGTTGGCGGTTTGGTGGTGGTGATTCCGGCGCTGGTGAATTTCTTCCAAACTCACAATCCGCGCCAGTTCGGCACTTTTTATAACCCTAATTTGCTGGCGAATTTCTGCGCCATCGCCGTGCCGCTGACGGCTGGCGGCGCGCTTTATGCAAAGCAATTATCCGGCAAATTTATGACAGTGGGAAAAGTACTTTCGTTCGTTCTCGGCATTGCGGCATTGCTGATTTTCGGCGGCTTGATCGTGACTTCCAGCAAGGGTGGCATGTTGGCGCTGCTGCTGGCCGCGGTGGTTTTTGTAGTGGCGCTGGTGCGGGCGCGCGGCAAGGAATTCACGCAATCCCTGGCGCAGCGAAAAGTACTTTTATTGCCGGTTTTGATTATCGTTTTAATCGGCGGCGGATTGCTGCTTTCGCAGACATTATTACCGCGTATCGAAACATCCTTGCACGACGATCATTCGTCGATGTTCCGCTGGTTCGCCTGGATTGCAACGGCGAAAATGGCAATGGGCAAACCACTTTTCGGCTGGGGGCCGGGTAGTTTTCCCAGTGTGTTTTCGATGTTCGCCATTGCCGGTTACACGCGTTCGGCGCACGAGAGCTGGCTGCAAATCGCGGCGGAAAACGGCTGGCCGGCGATGGTAATTTTTCTAATCGCCTGCGGCGCGGCCTGGCGCGGCGGCTGGCGCGCTTTGCGTTCGCCGCATTATCCGCTGGCGGTCGGAGCGCTGGCTGCATTGACGGCTTTTGTGGTGCATGGCCTGGTGGATTCCGGCTGGAGTATTATTTCCGTCGGCTGGATTTTGATGTTGGTTTTGGGGTTGTTGGCCACAGTGGAAGTAAAAAAGGAAAACGAGCCGCCGGTGGGAAAAGCGGTTTCTCTCAACTGGCCGTGGCTGGCGGCCGCTCTGGCAATGGGCGGGTTGTCTTTTGTGACGCAAAGTACTTCGCATGGCGAAGATTTGCGCGCGCAATCGCAAACTCAATTGCAAGACAGATCGCCGGATGCGCTGCAAACCGCGCAGGATGCCATCAACAACGATCCTTCCAGCGTTCGCCTGTGGGATAATCTCGCCGTGGTTCAATGGTCGCTCGGCAAAGATGCAAATGCCGCTTATCAAAAAGAAATCTCGCTCAATCCCTTTCGCGCTGTCAGCTATTTTAATTATGCGCGTTATTTGCAAAACACTGATCCGGTGAAGAACGAAAAACAAATTAGCGATTTATACGATGAAGCGATTTTTTACAGCCACAACGATACGACGTTTCGCCTGGCGCGGGCAAAATGGAAAATCAAACACCAGAATAAATCCGGCTGGGATGATTTAAGATATATTTTGGAACTCCAAAATCAGCCTTACGGCGAATATCCTGCCGTGCCGGAAATGGTGAATTTTGATTACGGCCAGGCGGCTCTGTTGCTGGCTCGCCACGACCTTGATGAGGGAGACGAATCGTCTGCGAAACCGCTATTGGAACTGGTGCATTCGGAGTTGCAAAAAGGGGAAAGTTATATAAACAGTCCCTATCAGCAACAGATCCTCGATTCCGTGGGACAGACCAATACGAGTGATCGTGATTTGCTGGCAAGCATGGAATCGGATTATCAGGAATTGAGTGGACGCTTACAGTTGATGGAAAAAGCAAAGAAGTAAAAAGCGGAAGACGGGAATCGGACCCGCGTCGCCAGTTTGGAAGACTGGAGCTCTACCATTGAGCTACTTCCGCAAGCAGCGTTGGCAATGATACCGTACTTTCGCAGACGCGTC
>Ga0164242_10001512_pt1 | contig 27617 bp, 23 predicted proteins | sample OricomgcompostMG_FD_108783 | JGI IMG/M metagenome (GOLD analysis project Ga0164242, IMG submission 108783) | Miracle-Growth compost microbial communities from Emeryville, California, USA - Original compost - Miracle growth compost (MG) ...
AGGCTGTAGCTCTGGAACACCATCGCGCGGTCGGAGCCGGGGCCGTCGACGATGCGGCCGTTGCAGTAGATGTCGCCGTCCACGTATTCCTCCAGCCCGCCTATCGTGCGCAGCAGCGTGGACTTGCCGCAGCCTGAGGCGCCGACCAGCGTGACGAACTCGCCGCTCCCGACGTCGAGGTCGATGTCCTGCAGCGCGTGCGTGCGGCGCTCGCCCTGCCCGTAGTGCTTGTCCAGGTGGCGGATGCTGATCTTGACGTTCATGGTTTCAGCTCCGCAGGTGGTGCCACTTGAAGCAGTGGCGATGCAGCCAGCGGAACGCCTGGTCGGTCAGCAGGCCGACCAAGCCGATCAGCAGGATGCCGGCAAAGATCTTGTCGGTCTGCAGGAAGCGCTGCGCTTTCAGGATGGAGAAGCCCAGGCCCGAGTTGGCGGCGACCAGTTCGGCCACCACCAGGTAGGTCCACGACAGGCCCATCATCTGGCGCAGCGTTTCCAGCATCGCCGGCCGCGCGGCGGGAATCAGCACGTGCTTCATCACCTCCTCGTTGCTCGCGCCCATGGTCTTGGCCGCTTCCACCGCCGCGTTCGGCACGCGCACGATGTCGTCGGCGATCATCAGCACCATCTGGAAGAAGGTGCCGACGAAGATCACCGCGATCTTCGCGCTTTCGTCGATGCCGACCCACAGCATGATCAATGGGATGAAAGCCACCGCCGGCAGGTAGCGGCTGAAGTCGGTCAGCGGCTCCAGCAGCGCGCGCACCGGCGCATAGGTGCCGATCAGCACGCCGAGCGGCAAGGCGAGCAGCGCCGAGACGATGAAGCCGCCGAACACGCGCCCGATGCTGATGCCGATGTCGCCCATCAGGCCGTCGTTCAGGAGCCAGTCGAGCGTGCGGTGCAGCACCTTCAGCGGCGTCGGCAGGAACACCGGGTCCACCCAGCCGCTGCCCGCCAACAGCATCCAGGCGAGGAAAGGCAGCAGGAAGCCGAGCACGGCCAGGGCCAGGAAGACGGCGCGCGGCAGCTCCCCGCGCACCGCCCACGGCGAGCGGCGGTTGCGCGGCTTGCGTGCGGCGGCTCGCGTGCCGCCGCCGGCCAGCGGCACCTTGATGTCAGGCAGCAGATTGGACATGGTCGGCTTTCGCTAGGGTGATGGAGCGGCTTATTTCTTCAGCGCGTCGTGCAGCAGCGAAGCGTCGATGCCTTTCGCATAGTCGACCGGGCCTTCGATCAACTTGTTCTCGCTCAGGAAGCCGTGGATGACGGGGCCGACGGCAACCAGCGACTGCGGCTGTTTCGGGTCCATCGCCTTCAGGTTGTCCTGCGCGTCGAAGAAGCGCGTGCCCGGCAGGAACACCTTGTATTCGTCCGGCGACAGGCTGACCACCTTGGACATGATCCTGGCCGCCTCGTCCGGATGGTCGTGGATGAAGGCGACCGTGTCGAACCACGCCTGGATCATGCCGACCAGGTCCTTGCGCTTGGTCTTGTCGGCCAGCGCCTTTTCCTGCGCGACCAGCAGGTCCGGCACCAGGCCCGGCATTTCCTTCGAGGTGAACAGCGCGCGGCCCTTGCCGCTGGTCTCGATCTTCGACACCCACGGATTCCACACCACCGCCGCGTCGACGCGCCCGGTCATGAAGGCCGCGGCGGCATCGCCGGCCGGCAGGTTGACGATCTTCACGTCGGTGATCTTCATGTGGTGTTTGGCCAGCGCGATGGCGAGCACGAAGTGCGACACGCTGTACTGTTCCAGCGCGATCGACTTGCCCTTCAGGTCGGCGAAGGACTTGATCTTCGGCCCGACCATCAGCGCGTCATTGCCGGCCGAGTTGTCGTTGACCAGGATGGTCTTGACCGGCACGCCCTTGGACAGCGGCGTCATCGTGTCGGACCAGGTCTGCGAATTGGCGTCGAGCTGGCCGGCCGACAGCGCCGAGATCGAATCGGTGTAGTCCGGGAACCAGACCAGCTTGACGTCGGCGCCGTGCTTCTTGAAGAAGCCTTCCTGCTCGGCGACGTACCAGGCGACCCAACCCGGCCAGTCGGACAGGCCGACCTTGACTGTGGCATGGGCGGCGCCGACGGCGCCGAACAACAGGGAAAGAGACAGCAGACTGGCGGAAACGCGGCGCAGGACGCGCGGAGCGAGGAATGCACGCATGGAACCTCCCGAGGTGGATAAAAAGTGAGAGGCGAGCGATCACATCCTTGTGCTGTGATGGCCTCCCGGGTTTTTATCCCTCCGTGTAGCGCCGCAACCTGCATGCGGCGCCGGATGCTCTCGGACCAGGCACCGCGGAGGCGGCCGGAACCCTAGCTTCCATGCTCAAGAAGCGATGGATCGCCTCTCGTTGCCTCATGCTCAAGCAACATTGGTGCCAGGCGCCTTTTCGCGCATGAACCGGCATGGGACGCCATGCGACGCATCTGTAAACACTTCCTGGGTTCCCGCCTACATGGGAATGACAGCCATGCACCAATTCGGCACTGATCGGGCGCGCCGCTGACCAATAGCGGGGCAGCGGCGCACGGCCTTATACGCATCCGGCATGATCAAATGCGAAGTCTGTCGTTGGTGCGCATGGGCATCTTTGCTATAGTCGGCGCCTTTGCCAAGTTGCGTCGGAACAAGATCGTGCGTCCGGCGCTCGCAACCACGATAACGGGAGCTCCTCATGCTGAAAAAAATCCTTCTCGCCGCCGCCGCGGCATCCGCGCTGCTGGCCGGCGCCGCGCAGGCGCAGGACAAGCCGCTGCTCAATGCGTCCTACGACGTAGCGCGCGAAGTGTTCGCCGCGATCAACCCGCGCTTCCAGGCCTACTGGAAGGCGCAGACCGGACAGGACCTGAAGATCGACCAGTCGTTCGCCGGCACCTCGCGTCAGGCGCAGGACATCATCCACGGCAAGATGGTCGACACCGTCACCTTCAACCAAGCCAGCGACATCGACGTGCTCGCGCAGCACGGCCTGGTGCGCAAGGACTGGCGCCAGGCGTTCCCGCACAACAGCTCACCCTACTACAGCACGATCGCGTTCCTGGTGCGCAAGGGCAATCCCAAGCACATCAAGAATTGGGACGACCTGGTGCGCAGCGACGTGAAGCTGGTATTCCCTAATCCGAAGACCTCCGGCAACGCCCGCTACACCTATCTCGGCGCCTGGCTGTACGCGAACGAGCAATACAAGGGCGACCAGACCAAGATCAAGGCGTTCGTCGGCAAGCTGCTGCACAACGTCGTCAACTTCCCGACCGGCGGCCGCGGCGCCACGGTGGCGTTCGCCAACGGCCAGGGCGACGTGCTGCTGACCTTCGAATCCGAGGTGCGCAACATCGCCAAGAGCGACGAATTCAAATCGGCCGGCTACGAAGTGGTGGTGCCGCCGGTGTCGGTGCTGGCCGAATTCCCGGTCGCGGTGGTGGACAAGGTGGTCGACGCCAAGGGGACGCGCAAGGTGGCGACCGCCTACCTGAACTTCGAATACTCGCACGACATCCAGAAGCTGCTGACCACCTTCAATTACCGCGTCAACGATCCCGAGGTCGCCAAGTCCGTCGCCGGCAGCTATCCGAAGGTGCGCCTGATCGATCCGAACAAGGTGCTGGGCAGCTGGGACCAGATCCAGGCGACGCAATTCGCCAACGGCGGCATCCTCGACCAGTTGCTGGCGCAGCGCTGATGTAGGTTTGCAATGCCGATCACCGCGCCGGACCGCCGCCGTCCGGCGCGGTGCTGGTTTACAATGCCGGACGCTCGCGGCGTTCGGCGGTGCGGACGCTTCCATTTTCCGGGACGGCTTCCGCCCTGATGCTGCGCTCCTCTGGCCTCGCGCCGCATCCATGGTATAGACGTGAACAAGTCCCTGTCCTTCTTCCGCAGCACGCCGGTCCTGCCCGGCTTCGGGACGAGCTTCGGCTTCTCGACGCTGTACATCAGCCTGGTGATCCTGCTGCCGGTGTCCGCGCTGTTCATCTACGTCGGCGGCATGAGCTGGTCGCAGTACTGGCTCGCCATTACCGACGCGCGCGTCGTACAGAGCTACAAGGTCACCATCGGCGGCGCCTTCTGGTCCACCGTGATCGTCACCGCGATCGGCTTCCTGCTGGCATGGATCGTGTCGCGCTACGACTTTCCCGGCCGGCGCCTGATCGACGCGCTGGTCGACCTGCCGTTCGCGCTGCCCACCTCGGTCGCCGGCATCACGCTGTCGGCACTGTTCGTGCCGAGCGGCTGGCTGGGCCGCTGGTTCGATGCCGCCGGCATCAAGATCGCCTATGCCTTTCCGGGCATCGTGGTGGCGATGATCTTCACCAGCCTGCCCTTCGTCGTGCGTTCGCTGCAGCCGGTGCTGGAAGACATGGAACCGGAACTGGAAGAAGCCGCCACCATGCTGGGCGCCAGCAAGTGGCAGACCTTCTGGCGCGTGGTGCTGCCGACGCTGGTGCCGGCGCTGATCACCGGCTCCTCGCAGGCCTTCATCCGCAGCCTGGGCGAATTCGGCGCGGTCATCATGATGGCCGGCAACATCCCGTTCAAGACGGAAGTGACCTCGCTGATGCTGTTCGTGCGCATGGAGGAATACAACTATCCGGCGGCGGCGGCGATCGCCTCCGTCGTGCTGCTGGCTTCGCTGCTGCTGCTGTTCCTGCTGCACGTGGTGGAAAGCCGTATTCTGCACAGGACGTGACGCAAGCATCATGGCAAGAGCACACAAATCCCCGCGGGAATTCCATCAATGGCTGCTGATCGGCCTCGGCATCCTGCTGGCCGTGCTGCTGCTGGTCGTGCCGCTGGTGCTGATCTTCACCGAAGCGCTCGGCGGCGGTCTGCGGCTGCTGTGGCAGAACCTCAACCAGGACTACATGCTGAGCGCGATCCGCCTGACCGTGCTGGCGACCGTCGTCACCGTGCCGGTCAACCTGGTGTTCGGCATCCTGCTCGCATGGTGCGTGACGCGCTACGATTTCGTCGGCCGCCGCCTGCTGGTGACGCTGGTCGAGATTCCGTATGCGACCTCGCCGGTCGTCGCCGGCTTCTGCTACCTGGTGGTGTACGGGGTGGAAGGCTTCGTCGGCAAGCACTTCTACGCGCACGGCATCCAGCTGATGTTCGCCTGGCCCGGCATCGTCATGGTCACCGTGTTCGTGACCGCGCCGTACGTCGCCCGCCTGCTGATGCCGCTGATGGTCAAGCAGGGCTCGGAAGAAGAGATCGCGGCGCTGTCGCTCGGCGCCAGCGGCTGGCAGCTGTTCCGCCACGTCACGCTGCCCAACATCAAGTGGGCGCTGCTGTACGGCGCCGTCATCACCAATGCGCGCGCGGTCGGCGAATTCGGCGCGGTGGCGGTCGTCTCGGGCACCATCATGAACCAGACGCTGACGCTGCCGCTGCTGGTCGAACAGTTGAACAACGACTACCAGACCGCGGCCGCCTTCACCGCCGCCGCCCTGCTCGCCTGCATGGCGCTGATCACGCTGGCCTTGAAGACGACGATGGAATGGCGCCAGCAGCGGCGCGAGGAAGCCGTGCTGGCCGAAGACGGCGCCGCCTGATGCAAATGCGGCAGAAAAGCCGCGCCGCAAAAACTGCATAAACGAAAACGGGACCAAGCGGTCCCGTCTTTTTATGCGCCTACCCAGCCTTAATGATGGTCCGGTCCGCCATGATGATCATGGTCGCCGTGATGATCGTAGCCACCGTGGTAGTCGTGACCATCGTGGCCGCCATGCCAGTGTTCGTCATGACGCGGCGGCGGTCCCGGATGATGATAAACCGGATACGGCCGGGGTCCACGGTAGTGCGGCGGCCGACCATGCCGCCAGTAGCCGCGTTCCAGGCGCCAGCGGCCGCCGACGATCACCCAATGCGGCGCGTCGAAGAAATACCCCTCGCGCACCGTGACCCAGTAGCCGGGCACCCATACGTACCCCTGTCCGTCCCAGTTCCAGTAGCCCGGCACCCATTGATAACCGTAGCGCGGCGGCGGCGCCGGCTCGTAGCGGGGCTGGGGCGGCGGCGGCGTGCCGACTTCCAGCGTGAAACCCACCTGGGCGTCCGCCTGCGACGGCAGAAAAGTTGTGGCGCCCGCCGCTATCAGGGCGGCAGCCAACAGGATTCTTTTCATGTTCACGCTCCTCGGGAATTGCATGCCGTCACTATATCGGCGCAACGCGGCCGGACCAACGAATAATGCGTTTGCTTACATTTGAAACAAATCGCGGTGCAACGCGGCTCGTTTGAAACGAATGGGCAGACATGATATTAATGCAGCGCAAGCATGTCTGCCCGCGCCGCCGGCCGCGGACGCGAGACAGAAAAAGAAAGCAAGGAGACAGGGACATGGAAGACACCATCACCACACGCTGCTGCATCGCCGGCGGCGGCCCGGCCGGCATGATGCTCGGCCTGCTGCTCGCCCGCGCCGGCGTCCACGTCGTCGTGCTGGAAAAACACGGCGACTTCCTGCGCGACTTCCGCGGCGACACCGTCCATCCCTCCACGCTGGAACTGATGCACGAGCTCGGATTGCTCGACGCCTTCCTGCAGCGGCCCCACAATCGCGCCGTCGATCTGCGCGCCGTCATTTCGGGGCGGGAAGTGCGAATCGCCGATTTCTCGCGCCTACCCACGCGATGCAAATTCATCGCGCTGATGCCGCAGTGGGAATTCCTCGATTTCCTGCGCGACCGCGCGCAGGCCTATGCCGGCTTCCGGCTGATGCAGAACGCGGAAGTCGTCGATCTGCTGCGGGACGGCGAGCGCATCAGCGGCGTCCAGGTCCGCACCGCGCAGGGGCCGCTGACGGTGCAGGCCGACCTCGTCATCGGCGCCGACGGCCGTCATTCGACGGTGCGCAAGGCGGCCGGCCTGACCGTATGCGACCAGGGCGCGCCGATCGACGTACTGTGGATGCGGCTGCCGACCGCGCCGGGCGATCCGACCGATACCGGCGCGCGCATCGGCGCGGGCTATTTCTTCGTGATGATCCATCGCGGCAGCTACTGGCAGTGCGCCTATGTGATCGCCAAGGGCGGCATCGACGACATCCGCGCGCGCGGCCTGTCGGCCTTCCGCGACGAACTGCTGCAGGCGGCCCCCATGTTCGGCGACCGCGTCGGTGCACTGAAGGACTGGAACGACGTCAAGCTGCTGAGCGTCACGGTGGACCGGCTCGAGCGCTGGTGGCAGCCGGGCCTGCTGTGCATCGGCGACGCGGCGCACGCGATGTCGCCGATCGGCGGCGTCGGCATCAACCTCGCGATCCAGGACGCGGTCGCGGCGGCCAACATCCTCGCGCCGGCGCTGGCCGATCCGTCGGCCGGCGCGTCACGGCTCACGCCGCTGTTGGCAAAGGTACAGCGGCGCCGGCTGTTCCCGGCGCGCGTCACGCAGGCCGTGCAGGTCGCGATCCAGAACCGCGTGCTGGTGCCGACGCTCAGCCGGCCGCGCGGCACGGCGATCGCCGTGCCCTGGCCGCTGAAGTTGCTGAACCGCTGCCGCCCCCTGCGCAAGCTGCCCGCCTATGCGGTCGGCGTCGGCGTAAGGCCGGAACACGTCCATACCGGCGAAGGAAATTCCCGGCAGGAAAAACAGGCCTGACCGATTGCTCGATGGCATGGGGCCGACAGCACCATGCCGTTCGGCAAGAATGAAATTTCCTACACATTTTTCGGAAAAACACTGATCCCCAACACCCGGCGCAGCGCCTATCCTGTGCGCCTGCCCTGTGGAAGAATGCGTTTCGTCCGCAAGCGGCTTGATGACTGTCATGCGAGAACCGCCTGCGTTTTCGCTTCCCGCAACCAGCCTAAGGAATCGACCATGTACCGCAATGAAGTGAGCCCGCCGGCCCTGGCGCCGGCCGCCGTGATGATGGCGACCCAAAAGGACAAGAAACACAGCAACGAGGACAACACGCATACGCACTCGGAAGAACATCCGCGCGCCTAGGCTGCACGCGAAGCATGCCTTGCGGGCCGGTGGCCGATGCAAGGCGGCGGGCCGAACGAAACGAGGGACGCCAGGCGTCCCTTTTTCTTTGCCCGCCCCGCAAGCGCGGCGCGCTAGCGGATCAGGCTTTCGCGCGCGGCCGAACTGATCGCAACGACGGCCGGATGCGTCAGCTGCCGCTCGACCGAGATCGCATAGAACTGTTCTTTCACCGCGCCGGTGCTGCCGATCTCGGTCACGCCGAACTGCTGCTGGATGCGCGCCGCCACCGCCGACGGCGCGGCGAACAGGCCGGTGCCCGCTTCGCCGAAAGCCTGCAGCAAGGCGCTGTCGTCGAATTCGCCGACGATGCTCGGCCGGATCTTCTCCTTCTCGAACCAGCGCAGCAGCCGCGGCCGCACCGCGGCGTCCTCGCCCGGCATCAGGAACGGCGCGCCGTTCATGCTCTTCGGAAAATCCTTCTTCAGGTCCTTCGCCAGCTCCTTCGTCGCGAAGAAGGTGATGCCGCATTCGCCCAACAGATGGTTGTAGCCGCGCACGTCGATGTTGGCCGGCATCGGGCTGTCGGCGATCACGATGTCGAAGCGGTGGATCGCGAGATCGGCCAGCAGGCTGGTCAGCTTGCCTTCCTTGCAGACGATGCGCAGCTGTTCCGGCAAGGTCATGGCCGGCTCCAGCAGCATGTAGGCGATCGCCTTCGGCACCGCGTCCGCCACGCCGACGCGGAACTGCAGCGGCCAGCCGCCGGGCCGGAAGCGCAGCACCTCCTGCAGCTCCTCGCCCAGCGTGAAGATTTCGTCGGCGTAGCTGAGCACCACGCGGCCGGCGTCGTTCAGTTCCAGCCGGCGTCCGACGCGATTGAACAGCTTGTAGCCAAGCACGTCCTCGAACAGCGTGATCTGGCCGCTGATGGTCTGCGGCGTCAGGTGCAGCCGTTCGCTGGCGCGCCCGATGCCGCCCGATTTCGCCACGACCCAGAAGTAGTGCAGGTGCTTGTAGTTGATGGCGCCCATGTGTCTCTTCCTCTTCTTTTTTTACGAATCGAGAAAAAATTATATTCGAATTTTCAGCACTATCCGCGGCGCCTACAGTGCCTGCGTGCGGGAAAGAAACCGGCTATGGCCGCCGCACGATTCCGCCGTTCTTTTCTTCGTTCTTTCCTTATGCCAGGAGCAGACCATGAACCCGCTCGATCCCACCCGCCACCATGCCGTCGCCGGCCCGGCCCGCACGCCGGCCTGCGTGTCGAATGCAGCAGAGGCCGCGACGTCCGCCAACCGCGTGCTCCGCAATACCTACCTGCTGCTGGCGATGACGCTGCTGTTCAGCGCCGCGACGGCCGGCGCCACGATGGTGCTGGACCTGCCCCGCCCCGGCCTGCTCGTCACGCTGCTCGGCTATTTCGGCCTGCTGTTCCTGACGACGAAGTTCCGCAATCAGGGACTGGGCGTGGCCTGCGTCTTCGCGCTGACCGGCTTCATGGGCTATACGCTGGGGCCGCTCCTGAATCTCCATCTCGGCATGGCGAACGGCGCGCAGACGGTGATGATGGCCTTCGGCGCGACCGCCGCCGTCTTCGTCGGCCTGTCCGGCTATGCGCTGGCGAGCCGCAAGGACTTCAGCTGCCTGGGCGGCTTTCTCGCGGCCGGCATCGTGATCGGCTTTCTGGCGTCGCTCGGCGCGGTGCTGTTCGACATCCCGGCCCTGTCGCTCGCCGTTTCGGCGATGTTCGTGCTGCTGATGTCCAGACTGATCCTGTACGAGACCGGCAACATCATCCACGGCGGCGAGACGAACTACGTGATGGCGACCGTGACGCTGTACGTCTCGATCTTCAACCTGTTCACGAGCCTGCTGCAGCTGCTCGGCGTGCTGAACAGCGACGAATGAAAGCGCCGGAAGCTCCGGCGGCGCGAAGGCAGGCCGACGTGGGATGCGCAGCCTGCGGCAAGCCGGAACCGGCCCTGTCCGAACGGCTGGGCATAGAAGCCGATGACGGCGCAGGACTTGCATGCGGCCCGCTGGTATCATCGCACCCTGTTTCGAAGATGCCTCAGGGAGCCACATGGACGCCATCACCGCACTGCAACGCCTGCGCGAAGGCAATCGCCGCTTCGTCGCCGACACGCGCACGGCCAGCAACATTCCGGCGCACGCGCGCCGCAGCGAAGTCGTCGACGGCCAGCAGCCGTTCGCCATCATCCTCGGCTGTTCGGATTCCCGCGTGCCGGCCGAGATGGTGTTCGATCAGGGGCTGGGCGACCTGTTCGTGATCCGCGTCGCCGGCAACATCGTCGCGCCGTCGCAGGTCGGCAGCGTGGAGTTCGCCGCCGAGCGCTACGGCACCAAGCTGGTGGTGGTGCTCGGCCACTCGCAGTGCGGCGCGATCCTGGCCACGCTGGAAACGCTCGAACGCCCCGACCAGGCGCCGTCGCGCAACCTGCAATCCATCGTCGACCGCATCCTCCCTTCCGTCGAAACGCTGATGGAAACCGGCGCGCGGCACGACCACCATGACCTGGTGCACCGCGCGGTGCGCGCCAACATCCGCGCGTCCGCCAACCATCTGCGCCATGGTTCGTCGATCCTGGAAAACCTGATCCAGCACGAAGGGCTGGTGGTGGTCGGCGCCGAATATTCGCTGGAAACCGGCGTGGTGGATTTCTTCGACGGCCTGCCCGCCGCCGTGCCGCGCGGCTGATCCGCGGCGCGGCACGGTTTCGCTACACTGGCGCTTTACGCTCTACGGAAGGATGCAATGAAACCCCTCGTCCTGATCGCCGCCGTGCTGAGCGCGGCGCTGCTGGCCGGCTGCGCGACCGGCAGCAAATGGTCCGGCGAGCGCGCCGGATTGTCCGGCAGCCTGACCGGCACCGTCTCGTACCGCGAACGCGCGGCGCTGCCGGCCGGCGCCAAGATCGTCGTCACGCTGGAAGACGTCACCAGCGAGGAGAACAGCGGCCTCTTCGTCGCGCAGCAGACGCTGCGTCCGCAGACCCAGGTGCCGATCGCGTTCGACCTGCGCTACATTCCGTCCGCCATCGACCTGCGCCATCGCTACGCGCTGCGCGCCGCCATCCTTGACGTGCAGGACCAGATGCTGTGGAACGTGCCGGCGCCGATTGCCGTCTCGTTCGACCGGCCGCAGAAACCGATCGCGATCACGCTGGAACGCGTGCCCAATCCGACCGCCAGCGACACCACGCCGCCGCCGAATACCGTGGTCGGATTCAAGTGCACGAATTTCGCCTTTCTCGCCAAGTTTTTCCCCGGCAAGGTGGAAATCGCGCTGGCCGGCCGCACGCTGAGCCTGCCCCAGGTCCTGTCCGGATCGGGCGCACGCTACAGCGACGGCGCCACCACTTTCTGGAACAAGGGCGACGGCGCGCTGTTCGAGATGAACGGGACTAGCTACAACGATTGCAAGGTCGATCCGGTGGAATCCTCGCCGCCGTGATGCGGCATGGGATCGCCGCCGTCCGCCCGAGCGCGCTGTTCACGAGACCCGGACAGCCCCGGTTGCCCGAGCTGCCATACGCCGGCGCGGCGCAGGCAGAATCGCCGCTTGTCGCCGCGGCTCAAGCGCTTCATCGCATATTCGGCGCGCAAGGCCGACGAACGATCCGCGCAGGCAAGCACGGCCAGCAAACGGCGCGGCGGATGCGAGCGCGTATAGCGGGCGCCCTTGCCGCGCGCATGGGCGGCATAGCGGGCGGCGACGTCGGTGGCGATGCCAGTGTAGATGCTGCCGTCTTCGCACTCGATCAGATACAGAAACCACGCCATGACGCCCGCCTTTCCTTTCATCGTTCCACCTGTTGCCGCCTGCGCCCTTCCGCTCACCTTGCACACCTCGCGCGCTTTCCGTGCCCGCTTCGCTATACTCTGCGCAGGCCGCAACACGCGTCGTCGCGGCCGCTTCCTGGTGATGCAGCATGACGATATCCTTCCGGCCTGATTCCTCCCGCCTGCCGCGCCTGCTGCGCGCGCTGGCTGCCATGCTGGCGGCATTGCTCCTTGCCGGCATCGCGCCGGCCGATGCCGGCGAGCCGGTGCTGACACTCGATTTCCCGCATCAGCACGAGCAGTTGACGCGTGCGGCGTTGCTGAAGAACCCGGCGGTGCGCTCGCTCGTCATTCCCGCTGACGTCGCCTACAAGCGCACAATGGTGTACCGGGCGGTGCCGCTGCGTACCATCGTGCACGACCTGGGCGACATGAAGGCATTGCAGTTCAAGGCCGAGGACGGCTTCGTCGCCACCCTGCCGGTTTCGCTGCTGACCGGCGCGGCGCAGCCGTGGATCGCGATCGAACCGCCCGACAAACCCTGGCCGCCGCTGAAGCTCGGTGGCCGCAGCGCCGGCCCCTTCTACCTGGTCTGGCTGTCGCCGGAACGCAGCAACGTCAGCCCCGAACAATGGCCGTACCAGTTACGCGCGATCAGCGAAACCGATGCGCTGCCGGAAACCAGCCAGGAAATCCTGCCCGATGCCTCGCTGCCGAAGGACAGCGCCGAATACCGCGGCCTGCAGGTCTATAGCGCCAACTGCGCGAGCTGTCATCGCATCAACGGCGTCGGCGCGGCGAACGTGGGGCCGGACCTGAATTTGCCGTTCAGTCCCACCGAATATTTCCAGCCGGCCTTCCTGCGTCGCTACATCCGCAATCCGGCCTCGGTGCGCAGCTGGCCGGGGATGAAAATGCCTGGCTTTCCCGAATCGGTGATCAGCGACGCGCAGTTGAACGATCTGCTGGCCTACCTGCGCAGCCTGGCGAATCGCCGCAACGCCGCGCAGGCGCCGCAGCAGCATGCGGTCAAGCCGCCTGCTCCGGCGCATCCGTGAAGAAGCGCGACTGCAGTTCCTCCAGTCCCAGCGTCTGCAGCACGTCGTGCAGGCGTTCGGCCGGCCGCCGGCGCGGCAGGTCCTGGTAGCTGGCGATGATCAGTTCGTTCTTCATCGAGTGCTCCCAACCGACCAGTTCGGTGACGTTCACCTGGTAGCCGTGCGCCTCCAGCTGCAGGCAGCGCAGCACGTTGGTGACCTGGCTGCCGAATTCACGCGTGTGCAGCGGATGGCGCCATATCTCGGTCAGCGCGTTGCGCGCCAGCGTCCGGCCCTTGTTCTTGCGCAGTACCACAGCCACCTCCGCCTGGCAGCACGGCACCAGCACGATGAAGCGTGCCTGCTTCTGCAGCGCAAAACGGATGGCGTCGTCGGTGGCGGTATTGCAGGCATGCAGCGCGGTGACGACGTCGATGCGCTCCGGCAGGCGGTCCGACGTGATGGAATCGGCAACCGACAGATTGAGGAAAGACATGCCGGGAAAATCCAGCCTGGCCGCCAGCGCTTCCGACTTCTGCACCAGCTCGTCGCGCGTCTCGATGCCGTAGATGCGCGCGCCGTCCTCGCGTCCCTTGAAGAACAGGTCGTACAGGATGAAGCCCAGGTAGGACTTGCCGGCGCCGTGGTCGACCAGCGTGACGTCGGCATGGTCCTGCCGCACTTCCTGCAGCAGCGGCTCGATGAACTGGTACAGGTGATAGACCTGCTTCAGCTTGCGCCGGCTGTCCTGGTTGAGCTTGCCGTCGCGCGTGAGGATGTGCAGCTCCTTCAGCAGTTCGATCGACTGGCCGGGACGGATTTCCGGCGGCTGGGCCGCGGCGTCGGCGGTCTTTTGCGCGGGAACGGAAGGCTTCTTGTGCTGCGGCTTGTTCATCGGTAAGAGGGGCGGGACGGACAGGCCGCCACTATAGGAGCTTTGCCGCGACGCGGCAACCGCAGCCACGCCGCCGCAACGGCCGGAACCGCTGGCAACGGCGCGCGGTCCGAGCGCTGCGCGCGGTCGCATTGCGCGCGCCGGCGGGCGGCGCCTGCACGCGCATGCCGCGCACATCATGTTATCTTGGCATCTTGACCGAATGGCCGGCCACCGCAAACGAATTCCGCATCATCATCGTGCTCATCCGCGTCCGCAGCATCGCTTCCCCCTCATCGCAGACGGCGTGCCCCATTTGCGCATGAGGTCCCGTACTTCCCGCTTTTTCCCGACTGCATCCCTGCTGTCGGCGCCGGTGCGGAGCGTGCTCTTTCTTGCGCTGTTTGTGCTGCTCGCCGCACTGCACCCGGCCCAGGCGCAGGAAGCGGCCGGCCAGCGCTACACCGTACAGATCGAGGGCGCCGGCAGCCTGACCTCGCTGCTCACCGACAACCTGGAACTGGTGCGGCGCGCATCGGACACCAAGCTGCAAGGCGACGAAGTGCAAAGACTGGTCGCCGCCGCTCCCAACCAGATCCGTTCCCTGCTGGCAACCGCCGGCTACTTCTCGCCCACCGTCACGCATGAACTGGACCGCCAGACCACGCCGTGGGTGGCGCGCTTCCACGTCACGCCGGGGCCGGCCACCCTGATCGACGCGGTCGCGATCCGCTTCAGCGGCGCCATCGCGAACGGGCCGCAGGCCGATGCGGCGCGCATGGAGCGGCTGCGCCGGCAATGGCGCCTGCGCGTCGGCGACACCTTCACGCAGAAGGCCTGGGACGACGCGAAGAACGCGCTGCTGAAGGCGCTGCTGGTGCGCGACTATCCGGCCGCCACCATCACGCACAGCGAGGCGCGCGTCGACCCCGCTGCCAACCGGGCCTCGCTGACCGTCGAGATCGATTCCGGCCCGGCCTTCACTTTCGGCGACTTGCAGGTCGAAGGCCTGAAGCGCTACAAGCGCAGCATGATCGACCAGCTCGATCCCATCCGGCCCGGCGAACCGTATACGCAGGAAAAGCTGAACGAACTGCAGGCGCGCGTGCAGGACACCGGCTATTTCCGCTCGGCATTCGCCACCATCGAAGTCGACCCGCGCCATCCGCAGCATGTGCCGGTGCGGCTGGACCTGGTGGAAAACCAGCGCAAACGCCTGTCGCTGGGCCTGGGTTTCTCCACCGACTCCGGCGCGCGCGAGCAGATCAAGTACCTGGACCGTAACTTCCTCGACCGCAACTGGCGGCTGGAATCGGACCTGCGCGTGGACCGCGACACGCGTACCGTCGGCGCCGACGTCTACCTGCCGCCGCTGCAGAATGCCTGGCGGCCCAGCTTCGGCTCGCACTACGAATACACCGACAGCGAAGGCGAGATCGACGACAAGACCGTCACCGCCGGCCGCCTGACCAGCCCGGACAAGAACGACGAAAAGGTGTGGGCGCTGTCGCTGTACACCGACCATCAGCGCATCGGCGACGTGTTCGTCAACAGCCGCCAGGCGCTGGTCGGCTCCTTCACCTACACGCGCCGCCGCCTCGACAACCTGATCACGCCGTCGCGCGGCTACGTGGCGTCGATCAACCTCGGCGCGGGACCGGCCGGCCTGGTCAACCCCAAGAGCCTGGAGCGCGTGGTCGGCCGCGTGACCTACCTGTCGCCTTACTACGGCCGCTGGCAGGCGGTGCTGCGCGGCCAGGTCGGCCAGGTGTTCGGCGCCGGCCGCGACACGGTGCCGGCCGACCTGCTGTTCCGCACCGGCGGCGACCAGACCGTGCGCGGCTACGACTACAATTCGCTGGGCGTCGAACAGGACGGCGCCATCGTCGGCGGCACCGTCACCGCAGTGGCCAGCGTCGAACTCGACTACCGCGTCACGCCGCAATGGGCGGCCGCCGTGTTCACCGACGCCGGCAACGCCGCCGACACCTGGCGCAACTTCCATTTCGCGCAGGGCACTGGCGTCGGCGCGCGCTGGCGCAGTCCGATCGGGCCGGTCAACCTCGACCTGGCGTACGGCCACGACACCCACAAGATTCACCTGCATTTCTCGATCGGCTATGGCTTCTGACGCACCATCCGCCGCCGCACGCAAGCCGCCCCGCCACCGCCGACTGGCGGCCGTGACTGCGATCGTCGTGCTGCTTGCCTCGTGCGCATGCGCGGCGTGGCTGTTCGGCACGCCGCGCGGCGCGCAGTTCGCGTTGTCCGAAGCGTCCGCGCTGTCGCACGGCATGATGCAGGCGGAAACCGTCGACGGCACCCTGAGCGGTCCGCTGCAGATCGGCCGGCTGACCCTGGCGCTGCGCGCGCAGCGTATCGTGCTGAGCGACGTCCGCCTCGACTGGCGGCCGCTCGCGCTGCTGCACGGCCGGCTGCACGTCGCCGCGCTGCGGATCGGTCGGCTCGACGTGGCCGGCAAAATTGCGTCCGCCCGCACGCCGGCCGGCGCGCCCGGCAACATCCGCCTGCCGCTCGGCCTGCAGCTGGACAGCGTGACGGTGGACGGCGGCACCGTCGCATGGGGATCGCTGCCGGCCGTCGCCCTCGACCATGCCATGTTCCGCCTGAGCTACGACCAGCGCCATTACCACCTGGAACTGCAGCGCCTCGACGCGCGCGCCGCCGCCGGCCCGTCCTGGCAGGCCGGTCTTGCCGGCACCGCGACGCTGGCCGACGCGCCGCCCTACGCGATGGACGTCACGCTGAGCGGCACCGGCCGCGCGGCGCCGGCGCAGCGCCCGCTCGACGTGGCCGGCCGCATCCATGCGCAAGGCACGCTGGACACCTTGCGCACAACCGTCGAACTGCACGCCGGACAGGCCGCCCTCGCCGGCCATGCGACGCTGCATCCGTCCGCCGCCACGCTCGGCGCGACGCAACTGCAGCTGACCGGCCTGGACCTCGCCGCACTGCTGCCGCAACTGCCCGTCACGGCGCTGCAGGCCACGCTGCAGGCGGACGCGAACGGCAAGGGCAAGCTCATCGTCGGCAATTCCGCCGCCGGCCCGCTCGACCGGCAGCGCCTGCCGCTGGCCGCTCTGCAAGCCGACTTCGCGCAGACCGACGGCCGATTCGACGTCGACCACATCGACATCGGCCTCGGCAGCGCGGCGCAACCGGCCGGCCGGCTCACCGGCAAGGGCGGCCTTGCCGGCGGCGCGCTGACGCTGGAACTGCGCACCGCCTCGCTGAACCTGCAACGCCTCGACCGCCGCCTGCGCGCGACGCGACTGGCCGGCAGCCTGGCGCTGCGCCACGCCGGCGGACGGCAGGAAGGTACGCTGTCGCTGAAGGATGCGTCGCACGACACACCGCTGACGCTGGAGGCGCACGCGCTGATGGCCGATGATGCGCTGACCGTGGACCGCGCCTCGCTGCGCGCCGGCAACGGCACGATCACCGCCACCGCCCGGCTGGGCCTGGGCGGCGACCAAATCTTCAACGCCAAGGGCACGATTCACGCCTTCCGCGCGCGCGACCTCGGCGATTTCGCGCAGCTGCCCGAACTGCTGCTCAACGGCGGCTTCACCATCGACGGCAGGCGCCGGCCCGCGCTGCAGGCCGATGCGAACTTCCATATCGACGACAGCCGGCTGGGCCGCGCGCAGGCCACCGTGCCGCTGTCCGGCACGGGGCGCATACGGCTGGATGCCGACACGCTGGACATCGCCGCACTGCGCATCCGGGCCGGCGCCAACCGCTTCAGCGCGCAAGGCCGGCTGGCCGAGCGCGGCCCGACCGATCACGGCGCGCACCTCACCTATGCGCTGGACGCGCCGGCGCTGCAGCAGCTCGGCAGCGCCTTCGGCGGCACGCTGCAACTGAACGGGGAAGCGGACGGCAGCCTGCGCCAGCCGCGCATGCGCGTGTCATGGAAAGGCGAGCACGTCCGCGCGCCCGGCGCCGTGCAGGTCACGAACACACGGGGCAAGGCCGACATCAGCCTCGATTTCGATTCCGCGCTGCGCGTCGCCGCCATCGACCTCGACGCCAGCGCCGACGCACTGCGCGTCGGCGCGCAGCAGATCGCCAGCCTGTCGGTCCAGGCGCGTCTGTCCGCCGCGGCGCAGGCGCCGTGGGCGGTCGCGCTCGAAGCGAAAGGCATCGATGCGAGCCGCCTGCGCGCCGATACCTTCACGCTCGGCGTGGCCGGCACCGCGGCGCGGCACACGCTGACCGCGACGCTGGCGGAACATGAACAGAACTGGAAACTGGTCGCCGCCGGCGCCCTGCTCGACGCGCGCCGCGCGCCGCGCTGGCAGGGCGAGATCCGCGCGCTGGACGCCAGCGGCCAGGTCAACGCCGCGCTGATCGCGCCCGCCGCCCTGCTGATCGCGCAACAGCAGATTCAGCTCGATCATTTCCGGCTGCAGGCCGACGGCTGCCTGCTCACGATCGACCAGTTCCTGCGCAAGGGCGACACGCTCGCCACGCGCGGCCGCTTCGACCACCTGCAGGTCGGCAAGCTGTTGCCGCTGCTGCAACCGCAGCCGTCCGTCGAGGCAGACCTCGCGTTGGCCGGGCAATGGAACCTCAAGTTGAACGGCCGTCTGCAGGGCACCTTCTCGATGCAGCGCGAAAGCGGCGACATCGTCATGCTCGGCAGCGCGCCGGTGGCATTGGGCCTCGACACGCTGAACGCCAGCCTGCAGGCCGATCATGGACGCGCGAACGTGCAGCTACAGGCGACGGGCAAGCAGTTGGGGCGCATCGAACTGCAGCTGGCGAGCGTGCTGGGCGACGGCGCCTCCCGCTTCGCGCTCGCGCCGCGCGCGCCGTTGTCGGGGCACGTGCTGATCGACACGCCCTCGCTGGACTGGCTCGGCCCGCTCGTGTCGCCGTCGCTGGTGACGGCCGGCGCCCTGCACGGCGAGGTGTCGATCGGCGGCAGCCTGGACGACCCGCGCCTGTCCGGGCCGCTGGCCGCCGACAACCTGCGCCTGCTGTTCGCCGACACCGGCGTCGACCTGAAGCAGGGCACCCTGCGCGCCGCCTTCGAGGGCGACCGCCTGCTGGTGCAGACCCTCGCCTTCCGCAACGGCGGCACGCTGGACATCGCCGGCCCAATCGGCATGGCGAAACAGGAAGTGGCGCTGCAGCTGTCGATCCACGCCGCGCACTACCGCCTGCTCGACCGCGTCGACCGCAAGCTGGAAATCAGCGGTGCCGGCACTGTCGGCTGGCATGGGAACGCGCTGCAGGCGGCAGGCAACTTCACCGCCGACTCGGGCTTCGTCGACATCGGCGCGGCCGACACGCCGCAGCTTTCCGACGACGTGGTGGTGGTCGGCCGGGACCGCAAACAGGGCGCCAAGACCGCGGTCGCGCTCGATCTCGGCCTCGACCTGGGCAAGGGCATCAAGCTGCAGGGGCGCGGCCTGAACGCGCAGCTGGTCGGCCGGATCCGGCTGCTCGCCGATGCCGGCGGCACACTGCGCGCCGAAGGGACGCTGCGCGTGAAGTCCGGCACTTTCAAAGCCTACGGCCGCGAGCTGGCGATCGAACAGGGCCTGCTGCGCTTCAACGGCGCGCTGAACAACCCGGCGCTCGACATCGTCGCCATGCGCAAGAACCAGGACGTGGAAGCCGGCGTGTCGGTCGGCGGCACGGTGCTGGCGCCGCGCATCACGCTGGTGTCCGATCCGACCGTGCCGGACGCCGAGAAGCTGTCGTGGCTGGTGCTGGGGCACGGCCTATCCAGCGCCGGCGGCAGCGACCTCGGCGCGCTGCAGACCGCGGCCAGCTCGCTGCTCGCGCAGGGCGCGGCATCCGGCCTTTCCTCGCAGCTGGCAACCGCGTTCGGCCTCGACGATCTCAGCGTCGGTACCAGCGACGACACCCTGCAGGAACGCATCGTCACGCTGGGCAAGCGGATTTCGTCGCGCCTGTACGTCAGCTACCAGCAGGGACTGGAAAGCGCCAGCAGCGTGCTGCTGCTGCGCTACACGCTGACCCGCCGCATTTCGCTGGAAGCGGAAGCCGGCACGCGCAGCGCCTTGTCGATGTTTTACAATTTCGCGTTCGATTGACGCAGCGAACGCGCCGCCGCAGCAGGAATCATACGACCAACATGCGGCCAACGAATTTTCATAAACAGAAGGGAAGACCTATGCCGACCATCACCGATCGCAACAACAGCAAGGCGACGCCGCATCGCATCGTCGTCGTCGGAGGCGGCGCCGGCGGCCTGGAGCTGGTGACGGCGCTCGGCGACAAGCTGGGCCGCGGCCGCGCCAGCGTGGTGCTGGTCGACCGGGCTTCCACCCATATCTGGAAGCCGCTGCTGCACGAGGTCGCGGCCGGCGTGATGGACGCCAACACCGACATGCTGGAATACGCCGCGCAGGCGCGCTGGCACCACTTCACCTTCCAGCAGGGCGAACTGCAAGGGCTGGACCGCGCGAACAAGACGATCCGCGTCGCGCCGCTGATCGACAACGACGGCTTCGAACTGCTGCCGGCGCGCGACATTGCCTACGACACGCTGGTGCTGGCAATCGGCAGCGTGACAAATTTCTTCAATACGCCGGGCGCCGCCCAACACGCGATCGCGCTCGACATGCTGGAGCAGGCCGAGCACTTCCGCCACCGCATGATCGCCGCCTGCATGCGCGCCGACCACCGGCCGTCCACGCAGGTCAACATCGTCATCATCGGCGGCGGCGCCACCGGCGTCGAGCTTTCCGCCGAGCTGCGCAACACGTCCGAAGTGCTGGGCGCCTACGGCCTGCATCACATGGACCCGCGCCGCGACATCCGCATCACGGTGGTCGAGGCGGCGCCGCGCCTGCTGTCGGCGCTGCCCGAACGCGTGTCCTACAAGACCGAGGAGCTGCTCGGCAAGCTCGACATCGACGTGATGACAAGCGAAAAAGTGTCCGAAATCCGCGAGCACGCCGTGCTGACCGCCAGCGGCAAGAGCCTGCCGGCCGATCTGACGGTATGGGCGGCCGGCATACGGGCGCCGTCGGTGCTGGCGCAGCTCGGCCTGCCGCTGAACCGGCTGGGCCAGGTGGTGGTGTCGCAGACCCTGCAGACGGAAGTCGACCCGGATATCTTCGCCTTCGGCGACTGCGCCGGCTGCCCGTGGCCCGAGAAGAACACCACGGTGCCGCCGCGCGCGCAGGCCGCGCACCAGCAGGCGGATTTCCTGTTCCACGCCTTGAGCCGGCGCTTGCGCGGCCAGTCGCTGCCGGAATTCCACTATCGCGATCTCGGCTCGCTGGTGTCGCTGGGCCGCTTCGACGCGGTCGGCAACCTGATGGGGCCGCTGGTCGGCAAGGCGCTGTTCATCGAAGGGCTGCTGGCCCGCTTCCTCTATTTCTCGCTGTACCGCATGCATCTGGTCGCGCTGCACGGCTGGCTGGGCATGGCGGCCGGCAGCATCGGCCACTGGCTGCAGCGCCGCACTTCGCCGCGGGTCAAACTGCATTGAAACCGCAATGCAAATTGCATTAGTTACAACAGAATCCGGTTTACGCGAAAACTGCTGCTACACTGCGCACGCATTTTGAAACGGTGCCGGCATTGTCATAACGGCATCGTTCCCCTTGTACCGGGCTCTTGCCATCCTCCGCTCACATCCCCATGTGCGTGGCCTGATCCCGGGACTGAATGAGCCGACCACGCTGCAATTGCCGCACGCAAGCGCGCATCGCAACCGGGCTGGCGCGCCGCGACCGGCGCTTTTCCGCCACCCATCCCGACCGACGAATCGCCCATGACGACACCCGCAAGCTTCTTCCCGGCCTGGCCGCACACGCTGAACGTGCTGACCGCCACCGGCGTCATCCTGATTCTGGGACTGCTGGGTGCCCATCTGCTGCGCCGCCTGTTTCCGCAGGTTCCTGCCGTCACCGGCTACGTGCTGACCGGCATGCTGATCGGTCCGGCGGCCTTCAATCTGATCAACGTCTCGCTGCTGAACGACATCCGGCTGGTGGTCGACCTCTCGCTCGGGCTGGTGCTGTTCGAACTGGGCCGGCGCGTCGACTACAAGTGGCTGCTGCGCGAAAAGGGCTTGCTGATCACCGGCGTGGCGCTCAGTTCCGTCACCTTCGTCGCGCTGTTCGCGCTGCTGCTGCAGTTCGGGATCGACAAGGTGATCGCCAGCATGGTGGCCGCGCTCGGCATGGCAACTTCGCCCGCCGTCATCCTCAGCGTGGTGCGCGAGGTGCGCGCCGAAGGACAGGTCAGCGAACGCATGCTGAACATCGTCGTGATCGGCAACGCGCTCGCCTTCGTCGTGTTCTCGATGGGTGTGGCGGCGGTCCACATGGAATACCAGGCGGGCTGGAAAAGCTACGTGCTGCACCCGATCTACCTGTTGATCGGCTCCATCCTGCTGGGCGCCTTGATGAGCCGCCTGCTGCTGTGGATCGGGCGCCTGCTGGGCCGCGACAGCCAGACCCAGCTGATCCTGGTGCTGGCGCTGATCGCCGCGACCGTCGGCATCGGCGCGATGTTCAACCTGTCGGCGCTGATCGCGCTGCTGACCTTCGGCATCGCCAGCCGCTTCAGGGATGCCGGCTACGCCATCGTGGAACCGGACCTGAGCCAGTTCACCAGCCTGTTCTACGTCGCGCTGTTCGTCTTTGCCGGCGCCAACCTGGAGCCGACGCACCTGCGCACGCTGTGGCCGGCGGCGCTGGCCTTCATCGCGCTGCGCCTGGCGATCACGGTCTGCCTGACGACCGCGCTTGCGCACCTGAACGACCTGCCCCTGCGCAAGGGCGCGTTGCTCGGCTTCGGGCTGACGCCGCTGTCCGGGTTCAACATCCTGCTGGTGCAGCACGCGGTCGGCTTCTATCCGGCGTTCGGGACACAGCTGTCGGCGCTGGTGGCGGCGGTCCTCATCATCCTCCAGGTAGTGGGGCCGATCTGCACCCGCATCGCGCTGGTGGCGGCGGGCGAAGCCAAGCGCTGACGGCTTTCATTCAGGGAAACATCTCCATGCTGGAATTCAACAACTCGACGCCGCTGACGATGGGCGTGGAACTGGAACTGCAGATCGTCAACCGGCGCGACTACAACCTGACGCGCGGCTCCGACGATCTGCTGCGCGTGATCAACAAGACGGCGCACGGCCACGACGTCAAGCCGGAAATCACCGAGAGCATGATCGAGATCGCCACTTCCGTGCATACCGATCACCAGGAAATGCTGACCGAACTCAAGGAGATCCGCGCGCTGCTGGTGGCGGCGGCGCAAAAGCTCAACCTCGGCCTGGCCGGCGGCGGCGCCCATCCGTTCCAGCACTGGGAAGACCAGCGCATCTATCCGACCGAACGCTACAAGCTGGTGTCGGAACTGTACGGCTACCTCGCCAAGCAATTCACCGTGTACGGCCAGCACATCCACATCGGCTGCCCCAGCGGCGACGAAGCCATCCGCCTGTCGCATCTGCTGGCGCGCTACATTCCGCACTTCATCGCGCTGTCCGCCTCGTCGCCGTTCTACCAGGGCGTGGACACCACCTTCCATTCTTCGCGGCTGACCAGCATCAACGCCTTTCCGCTCAGCGGCACCATGCCTTTCGTGTGCGACTGGGAAGCCTTCAACGCCTACTTCAACAAGATGGCGCAGCTGAAGATCGTCGCCAGCATGAAGGATTTCTACTGGGACATCCGCCCCAAGCCGGAATACGGCACGGTGGAGATCCGCGTCTGCGACACGCCGCTGGCGATCGAGACCGCCGTCGCGCTGGGCGCCTACGCGCAGACGCTGGCCGGACACTTCTTCGCCGAACGCGCGCTGCAGCCGCTGCAGGAAACCTACCTGACCTATACGTACAACCGCTTCCAGGCCTGCCGCTTCGGCCTCGGCGGCACGCTGATCGACGCCGCCGGCGGCGCGCAGACGACGATACAGGACGACATCCTGCGCACGCTGCAGATGCTGGCGGACACCGCCGCGGATCTCGGCACGGCGGAAGCCCTCGATTACTTGCGGCAGCGCGCCACGGCCGGCGTTTCGGATGCCGGCTGGCTGCGCGCATGCTACGCCAGGAGCGGTTCGCTCAACGACGTGGTGCGCCAGCAGAGCGCCGCCTGGATGGCCGTCGCGTAGTGCGCGGCGGCGTCCGCCCCCGGGCGGCGCAGCGCGCATTCCTTGTCAGAGCATTCCCACAGCAGAATTGGAAAAACACCGATTCTGCAATCTTTGCCGTTTCCCCCACAATCCTCTGTAAAAATTGCAAGACAGTTTTCACGGAGGAAGACCCATGTCGAACGGACTGAATGCATGCGACGTCGTCGCCGCACCGCCGACGCACGGCGCACGCGGATTGTCCCCGCTGGCAGCCGCCGGCGCACAGCCTGGCCCGCACGTGCAACCGCTCCCCGATCTGGAACATTTCGGCGGCCTGTACGGCGCCTCGGAGCCGATGCGTCACCTGTTCCGCATGATCGGCAAGGTCGCGCCCACCCGCGCCAACGTGCTGATCGTGGGCGAAAGCGGCACCGGCAAGGAATTGGTTGCCAACGTCATCCACAGCATGGGCCGCGAAAAGGAACATCCGTTCATCGCCCTGAACTGCGGCGCGGTGTCGCCCAACCTGATCGAGGCCGAGCTGTTCGGCCATGAGCGCGGCAGCTTCACCGGCGCGATCCGTTCGCACAAGGGCTGCTTCGAACGCGCCGACGGCGGCACGCTGTTCCTGGACGAGGTGACCGAAATGTCGCTCGATATGCAGGTCAAGCTGCTGCGGGTGCTGGAGACCGGCCGCTTCTGCCGCGTCGGCGCCGACGAGGAAACCGAGGTGCGCGTGCGCGTCATCGCCGCGACCAACCGCGACCCGCTGCAGGCGGTCGCCGCCGGCACGCTGCGCAGCGACCTGTTCTACCGGCTCGCCGTGTTCCCGCTGAACCTGCCGCCGCTGCGCGAACGCGGCGCCGACGTGCGCCTGCTCGCCGACCTGTTCCTCGCGCAGCTCAACGCCGAGGAAGGCACGCGCAAAACCTTTTCGCGCGCCTCGCGCCGGCTGATGGAAGACTATTCCTGGCCGGGCAACGTACGCGAGCTGAAAAACGTGGTGCACCGCGCCTACATCCTGGCCGACCGCGAGCTGGACATCGCGCTCGCCGTCACGCCGCCCAAGCCGGCCGCGACGGCGGTCGACGGCGACTGCGTGACGGTGCAGCTGGGCAGCAAGCTGGCCGATGCGGAACAGCGCCTGATCTGCGCCACATTGGGCCATTGCGGCGGCAACAAGACGCTGACGGCGGAGGTCTTGGGCGTCAGTCTGAAAACGCTTTACAATCGGCTGAACGAGTATCAGTCGAAACTCTTTTTACATGATTCCATTGCCCACCCGCGGCCATACACCGTGCAAAGCGGCAATTAATCGTCCGGAATGTGCCGACAATGATAAAAATTCTGGTTGTTGACGACCATGCGGTAGTTCGTGCCGGCGTACAGCATTTCATCGCCCAGGTGCCGGACATGAAAATCGAGGGCGAGGCGGCCACCGCGCAGGAAGCGATCCGCCTGGTCCGCGCGCAGGACTTCGACATCGTGCTGCTGGACATCAACATGCCCGACAAGAGCGGCGTGGAAGTCCTCAAGCAGATCAAGCGCGAGAAGCCCGACCTGCCGGTGCTGATCCTGAGCATGCATCCGGAAAGCCGCTACGCGGTGCAGATTCTGCGCAGCGGCGCCAGCGGCTACGTGCAGAAAGAGGCGCTGGCGGAAGAACTGGTGAACGCGATCCAGACCATCCTGCGCGGCCACAAGTACATCAGCCACGCGGTCGCCGAACTGCTGACGACGGAACTCGACTCCAACGCGGAGAAGCCCCTGCACGAGACCCTGTCGAAACGCGAATACGAGATTTTCTACAAGCTGTGCCAAGGGCACGGCGTCACCAAGATCGCCGAGGATCTGTGCTTGAGCGTCAAGACCGTCAGCACCTATCGCGCACGCGTCCTGCAGAAGATGAACATGGAGAACAACGCCGGCATCATCTATTACGCCATCAAGCAGAATCTGATCGACTAGGCTTCCCGGTGGAAACATGATGGCTTTCAATGGTACCGGCCCGACCAGCGCTTACATGATGAGCAAAACGACGACCCTACCGGCCGACGCCAGGCCGCCGCTGCGCGTATTCCTGGTCGAGGATTCGCTCGACGTGCGCGACCTGATGGTGGAGAACCTGACCATGATCCCTGGCGTCGTGGTCGCCGGCGTATCGGAATCGGAAGGCGACGCGCTGCAGCAGCTCGACGCCATGTCATGCGACGTGCTGATCGTCGACATCCAACTCAAGAAGGGCAACGGCATCAGCCTGCTGCGCCAGATTTCCGAAGGCCACCGCGTGGCGAGCACGCTGAAGATCATCTGCAGCAACAACGCCAGCGAAGTGTTCCGCCGCGCCGGCCAGCAGTACGGCGTGCGCCATTTCTTCGACAAGACTTCCGAATTTCCGCAACTGTTCGACCTGCTGCGCGATCTCAGCAGCGCCAACCGCGTCTGAGTCGCCTGGCGCTTCCGCCGCGCCGCTTTCCGCTACCGTCCGGCTTCGGCCTCCTCGTCCTCGGCGGGCCGCATGTTGGCCGGCGTCTTCGGAATGGTGATCACGATGCTCGTTCCGTTGCCGGGCGCGCTGCCGATTCTCACCGAGCCGCCCAGATACCCCGCGCGCTCGCGCATGCCGCGCAGGCCGTGCGTCATCACGCCGGAACCCTCTTCCGGAATGCCGATGCCGTTGTCACGCACGGTCAGGATGATCTCGTCCTCGGTGTCGTCCAGCACGATGTCGGCGCGCGTGGCCTTGGCATGCTTGGCGATGTTGTTCAGCGCCTCCTGCACCATGCGGAACAGCGCGATGTCGACGCGCGGCGCATAGGAAAGCGGATCGTCGGGCAGGCTCGCCTCGCACTGCACGCCGCTGTATTTCTCGAATTCGGCGGCCTGCTCGGCGATCGCCACCTTGATGCCGAACACGTCGAGCTTGTCCGGCCGCAGCCCGATCTGGATGCGCCGCGTGGCGCTGGTAATTGCGCTCAGCAGCGATTTGACCTTGGCCACGCGCTCGGTGAATTTCGGCTCGTCCGGCATCTGCTGGAAGATCAGCGACAGGTGCATGTTGAGCGCGGTCAACGCCGAGCCGAGATCGTCGTGCAGCTCGCGCGCCAGCGCGCGCTTTTCCTCCTCCCGCGTCGTCTCGAGATGGCCGATCAGCTCGCTCACCTCGGAAGTCCGCGCCGCCACCAGCGCCTCCAGCTGCGTCTCGTGCGCCTTCAGCGCCATCTCCATCCGCTTACGCTCGGTGATATCGGTGCTGATGCCGATCACGCCCATCATCTCGCCCTCGGCGTTGCGCCACGGCGCCTTGGTCGAATGCAGCGTGCGTGCGCCGTGCGGGAAGGCGACGGTGGTCTCGAACACCATCGGCTCGCCGCTTTCCATGACACTGCGGTCCTCCTTGTCGACCAGCTCGGCGTCGGCCGGATTGTCGTACAGGTCGGCGCTGCGGTAGCCGATCACGTCGTCGTATTCCTTGTCCAGCAGGCGCAACTGGGCCGGATTGGCGAACACCATGCGGCCGTCTTCGTCCTTGACGAAGATGGCGTCGGGCGTACTGTCGCTGACCACGCGCAGCAGCGCGTTGCTCTCCGCCAGCGCGGCCTCGCCCATGCGCCGCCCTTCGTATTCCCGGTTCAGCAGCGCGGCCGTCCTGCAGAACATCACGAACAGCAGTGAACTGCTCAGCAGGATCAGCAGCGGCGACGCCATGTCGGGGCCGTAGACGTGGTTCTGCACGCCCCACTTGATGACGAAATCCAGGCAGACCAGCAGCAGCAGGCTGTTCGGCAGCAGGCGCCGCAGCAGCGGGCCGCCCGGCGACGTGCTGTTCCACAGGCTCATCAGCGGATGGCGCGGACGCGCGCACAGGA
>Ga0164242_10001513_pt1 | contig 27616 bp, 23 predicted proteins | sample OricomgcompostMG_FD_108783 | JGI IMG/M metagenome (GOLD analysis project Ga0164242, IMG submission 108783) | Miracle-Growth compost microbial communities from Emeryville, California, USA - Original compost - Miracle growth compost (MG) ...
GTAGCCGATCTGTCCGATATCGCAGTTGCGGGCGGCCAGCGTGGCCAGGTTCGAGCCGTCACCGACCCGCATCAGCAGCAGGTAGCCGTTCTGCATCTCGACCACCGACTGCATCACCTGCCCACCGTCGAACAGCTGCGCGGCGCCGGCGGACAGGCTGGCCATGCCGGAGGCCACCGCGGCCAGCTGGTCAGCGCGTTCGGTGGGCATGTGTTCGCTGGCGGCCATCAGCAGGCCGTCCGCCGATACCAGGATGGCGTGCGCCACCCCGGTCACCTCGCGGGCGAACTTGGAGACCAGCCAGTCCAGCGAATCACGTTGGGACGGTTGGTTCACTGGTCTCCCCCGGAATGTCTGGCCTGCGACCGGCCCGCCTGCACGCCACCGAAGTGGCTGCTGAAGCTGGCCCGCACGGCTTCAGGATCTCGCACCGGTTCATCATCGGTGGTGTCTTGACCGCGCTCGGCATCGGGGGCACCGGGCACCAGTCGGGCCCCGGGCTGACGGACCGGCAGGCCCTCGTCGGTATGTTCGGCCACCGGCGCCTGCTCGGCGGCCTCGGCAGCCGACCAGCCGTGGTCCCACACCGACTTCCAGTCCAGGTCTGTGCTGTGCGCCAGTTCGGTCGGATCGTCGATCAGCCACTCGGACAACATCTTCTGGAAAATGGCGTCCTCACTTCCCGCGTTTGCCGAAACCGGCGGCCGCTCGATCGCACGTTCGGGCGCCGGCGCCGGCGCTTCGGGCACCGGCTGGTCGGCGGCCCGGGCCCGTGAGCTGAAGAACGCCGCGGTGTTGGTGGGCGCCGACGGCGGCGCCTCGACAATGCCGCTGGAGCCCGGACTACGTTGCGGCAGAGCCGATCCCAGCAGATCCATCGGCTCGGCCGGGCGCTCTTGATTCCCCGGGGAGGGCGCGGGTTCGGGTTCGACGATCGGGGCAAAACCCTCGTGGTCGGTGTCCAGTTCGGGCTCGGCCGGCACCCCGGCGTTCGGGTCGGCGTCCCAGTGGTGCAATGGCTCGGGGCCCCCGACCAGCAGTGGGTAGGGCACCCGGATGTCGGCGGTGGTACCCGACCCCGATTCGGTCCCGCGCAGCCGCACCTCGATGGTGTGCCGGGCGGCCAGCCGGCCCACCACGAACAGGCCCATGTGCCGCGCGGTATAGGCGTCGATCTCGCCACCCGAGCGCATCCGCAGGTTGGCCATCCGCAGGTCGGCGTCGGTCATGCCGAGCCCGGCGTCGATGACGTCGATCGCCAATGCGCCGTCGGAGGCATGCCCGGCCGACACCTGCACCTGCGAATTGGGCGGTGAGTTGCGCAGCGCGTTGTCGAGCAACTCGGCCAGCAGGTGCACCAGGTCGCCGGCCGCCGAGCCGTGGATCTCGGTGTCGGGCACCGCGGAGGTGATCACCCGGGTGTAGTCCTCCACCTCGGAGGTCGCCGCATTGATGATCGCTGCGACCGGCACCGCTTGGGCCTGTTCGCGCGGGGTGTCCGCACCGGCCAGCACCAGTAGGTTGGCGCCGTTGCGGCGCATCCGGGTGGCCAGGTGGTCCAGCCGGAACAGGCTGTCCAGGCGCTGCGGGTCCTGCTCATCGCGCTCGAGTTGGTCGATCACCGAGAGCTGCTGGTCCACCAGTGAGCGGTTGCGCCGCGACAGTGTCTCGAACATGTCGCCGACCTGCAGCTGCAGCCGGCTCTGTTCGCCGGCCAGCAGCACGGCCTGCTCATGCAGTTCATCGACGGCGTGCGCGACCTGGCCGACCTCCTCGGTGGTGTACACCGGCAGCGGACGTACCGTCGGCGGATCGCCGCCGGCGCGCATGGCGTCCAGCTCGCGCACCAGATCCTGATGTGCCACCTTCAGCGCGCCGTCGCGCAGTCGGCGCAGCGGCCGCACCAGTGACCGCGCGACCAGCAGCACCAGCAGCAGGGCCAGCAGCATGGCCGCCGTCACGATCACCGAATCGCGAATGGCCGCACTGCGTTTGGCCGCAGCCTGGTCGTCGACGGCCATGGTGATGGCCTTGCCGGTGCCGGCGATCAGCTTGCCCGCGATGCCGCTGGTGGTGGCGATGGACTGGGTCAGATCGGGGTTGTTGACCAGAGCGACGTTCGGGTCGGACATCATGGCCATCCGCTTGACCATTTCCTGGGCCAGCTTCTGCGCATCGGGCGAGCCGACGCCGAGCAGCTCGCTCATCCCGAACAGCGTCGAGGGTTCGGTACCGGCCAGGGTGGTCATCGAGTTGCGCAGCTCGGGATCGGGCAGTTCACCGCCCTGGTTGACCAGCAGCTGTTGCATCATCATCTGGCCGCGGGCGCCGACCGCGCGGCTCAGCCCTTGGGCCTGGGCGCGGGTCTTCTCATCGCCGACCCGCACCGATCCGGTGATCGCGTCCTCGGCGGTCAGCAGGATCGGCGCATAGCCGGTGACGCGTTCGCGCAACCCGAGGCCACCGGCGGAGACCTTGTCCAGCAGCCCCTGGCCACCGCCGAGGATGGTGGTGATGCCGCTGCGGACGTCGGGGGAGACATCGGTGCTGTTCAGCCGATCCTGCAGTGCGGACTTGCTGGTGTTGAACGCGGCGTCGGCAGCGGCGGTGTCCGCGCCGGTCGAGTTGGCCAGCAGCGCGCCGTCGAGGGTGGCCATGTAGTTCTCGATGGCGGGCACCATGTCGGCGCGGTCGGCGGCCAGCCGCAGTTGTGAGGCCTGCGTCCACCCGTCCTCGACACGCAGGCCACCGAGGGTCCCGGCCAGGGCCAGCGGGACCACGGCGATGGCGAAGACCTTCCAGCCCACCGGCCAGTTCGTCAGTGCCCAGCGCGGCGGCTTACGCACCGGCGCATCGATGGGATCGTCGGGCGAGGCCTGGTCAAAGGGCGAATCGAACGACGTCATGGCGGTCCGGCCTCATAGCCGGCCGCGGGGCCGCAATTCGCTACTGACATTCAGCTTCCCTGCCGATGTTGCCCACTCGGGTGTACCCGGGTGTCGCCCATGGGGGCACGCGCTGTCGCACCTGGCAATTTTGTGAAGTATGGCAGCGACCAACAGGGGTTTCTACCGTTGTAACGGACCGCGCAGAGTTCGTGACCGATGTGTTGCACAGTCGTGTGATTGCGTCGGTAGCCGGGGGCTCCCCTCCTACCGGGCCGGTTTGAGCAACAACCAGTTGAGCACCGGCACCACGATCTCGACCGGGATCATCAGTACATAGAAGATGTTCGGTACGCCGGTCTGCCAGATCGCCAGCATTCGGGCCAGCCCGCCGAGCAGGAACAATCCTCCGAGTACATGCACCGCCGCCGCCCGCCGGGCCAGGTCGGCCGCGGCCCAGACGAATCCCGCACCGAAACCGATGAACAGCACGGCGTAGAACCGCAGATCGCTGTCGATGGTGGCATTGACCGGACCGCCGCCGATGATCGACCCGGGACCGATGAACAGATGCGCCAGACCGATCAGCGCGCATGCCGCCCCGAATATCGTCAACCACCAGCGCGTCAGCATTTCCCACCCGCCTTTATTAGACTTAATCTAATAAAACGATATTGCGACCCCCGCGCGCCGTCAACGGTCAATTACAGTGCGGGAATGGCCCGAAGCCGGCTGACCCCCGACCAACGCCGCGATCAGCTCCTCGATCTGGGCACGGCGGCATTCGCAGCCATGCCGTATGAGCAGGTGACGATGGAAGACATCGCGGCACAGGCCGGCATCTCGCGCGCGCTGATCTACCACTACTTCCCCAGCAAGAAAGAGCTGTTCGCAGCGCTGTGGACCCGGGCTCACGAACAGTTGGCCGTCCACACGGTCTTCGATGAGAGCGTCACGATCCGGACCCAGATCCGGGCCGCACTGGATGCGTACTACGCGTTCTACGAACGCAACCTGGCGCTGGTGCTGATCGCCAATCGCAGCGCGATCGCCGCCGACCCGGTGCTGCGCGAGCCGATCGCGGCCGAGCTCGGCGGCCTGTGCGGCCGGCTCCTCGACGTCCTCGAGCCGGCCGGCCCGGGCCGGGATCTGGTCTCGGCCGCGTTGTCCGGGTGGCTCGCCCTGGTCCGCGAGGTTGCCCTGCAATGGCTTGAGCTACAACGTATTTCCCGGGACTGCGCCGTCGACCTGTGCATGAGCGCGCTCGATGCCCTGGCCGGACCCCATGCCGACCTCGATGCGCTGCCGCACCGCCCACCCGGCGGCCCGTAGCCTGCTGAAACAAACCAACAGAGGGATACCGTGTTTCGCTTGCTGTTCTTCTCGCCCCGGATCGCGCCCAATACCGGTAACGCGATCCGGATGGTGGCGGCCACCGGAACCGAGTTGCATCTGGTCGAGCCCCTGGGCTTCGACCTGTCCGAACCCAAGCTGCGGCGCGCCGGCCTCGACTATCACGACCTGGCCTCGGTCACCGTGCACCCGGATCTGGCCAGTGCCTGGGATGTGTTGATGCCCGCGCGGGTGTTCGCCTTCACCGCGCACGCCTCCACGTCGTTCGCCGACATCTCCTACCGCAGCGACGACGTACTGATGTTCGGCCCCGAGCCCACCGGGCTGGATGCCGCGACGCTGGCCGACCCGCACATCACCGAGCAACTGCGCATCCCGATGCTGGCCGGCCGGCGGTCGCTGAATCTGTCCAACGCCGCGGCCGTCGCGGTCTACGAGGCCTGGCGCCAGCACGGTTTCGCCGAAGGTGTTTAGCGATTTCGGCGTGCGCAGGGGCGCTATGTGCCCGTCAGCACGCCGAAATCGCAAGGGTCACCAGGTGTCCCAGTGGGTGAACTGCTCGGCGGGCAGGCGCTTGGCCTTCTTGAACTCGGTGCCCTTGGTGTATGCGATCGGGAACAGCCCGCCCTGCGCGTACTGATCGAACGGGATGCCCAGGATCTCGGCAGCCTGCTTCTCACCCTCGCCCATCAGGTGCAGGGTGGTCCACGCCGAGCCCAGCCCGCGGGTACGCAGCGCCAGCATGAAACTCCACACCGCCGGCAGCAGCGAGCCCCAGTACGAGGCCTGCATGCCGGCGGGTGCGCCGTCGGGACGGCCCTCCAGACACGGGATCATCAGCACCGGTGCCTTCTCGAAGTTCTCGTTGAGGTACTTGGCCGAGCCCATCACCGCATCCATCTGGGTATCACGCAGGTCGCCGCGCTCGGGCTTGGGCAGGTCCAGGTACGGGGTGGCGTTGGTGCGGTAGATGTCGGCCAGGGCCTCCTTCTTGGCCGGGTCCTCGATGAAGACGAACTGCCAGCCCTGAGCGTTCGAGCCGGTGGGCGCCTGCAGGGCCAGATCCAGGCACTCCATCAGCACCTCGCGCGGTACCGGCTTGTCGAAGTCCAGCCGCTTACGCACCGAACGGGTGGAGGTCAGCACTTCGTCGGCGGTGAGATTCAGGTTCATAACCGGAGGCTACCGCCAGTGTGACGCCGATCTCAGGTCGGGCTCACCGAGCGGAATATTGTGTTTTCTCGCAACGATTTTCAACGAGCCCGATCACAGCGCCACCGCACGGCAGACCAGATCGACCAACGTCCGACAGTACGACTCGTCGGCGACATCGTTGTTGAACAGCACGCGCATGTTTATCGGCGCCACCACCATCTGCAAGACCAGCCGCGGGTCGATGTCCGCACGCATCTCACCACGTGCCACTGCCCGATCGAACACCGCAGCCATGACCGCCGATCGTCGCTGCCAGACCTGCGCCCGCACATCGACTCGGAACCGATCGCGATTGCCGATGAGCAATGTGCCCTGCAGACTGCGCCCTTTGTCAGTCGAGATGTAGGCAGCCATCGCCATTGCGACGAGGGTCAGATCATCGCGCAGCGAGCCGGTGTCGGGTGGCGCGATCGATCGACCCGGCCCGTCCAGCAGGACATCGAGCAGCAAATCGTCCTCGTCTACCCAACGTTCGAAGATGTCCGCGGTACCGATGCCGTGGCGCGCGGCGAGATTCTGCACGCTGAAACGTTCGATACCCCAGTGGGTCACCTCATCGAATGCGGCAGCAAGTATCTGCTCACGGACCACATCCGCACTCGCCCCCGGTTCGCCCACTGCCCCTCCCGGCTAAGTCGATTGCCCACCACCTTGATACCACACGGCGATGACAAGCCGGTCAGCCGCAGACGTTGCTCGACGGTCTCAGAGCAAACTTTCTGTCACAAAGCTGTGGGCAGTGCGAGCCGCGCCGCCTCAGCGCCGGGGCAGTTTCATCACCGCACGCACCACCGGCACCAACGACTTCTGCCACAACGTTGCCGGCATCCCCAACGGCGGGTCCAGGTTGATCAGCCGGGCGGTCGAAATCGTCTGCGACTCAACGTACTTGAGCAGGCCCTCGGAGCCGTGTCGACGGCCGACCCCGGAGATGCCCATGCCACCCATCGGGGCGCTCAGGCTGCCCCAGGCCAGCGCGTAGCCCTCGTTGACGTTGACGGTGCCCGAACGCAACCGGGCGGCGATCTGCTCGCCGTCCTCGGTGCTCGCGGCCCACACGCTGGCGTTCAGGCCGTACTCGGTGTCGTTGGCCTTGGCGATCGCTTCGCCCACGTTCTCGACCGGGTAGATCGAGACCAGCGGGCCGAAGGTCTCGTTGGTCGAACATTCCATCTCAGCGGTGACGTCGATGAGCACAGTGGGCTCGTAGAACAGCGGGCCGATATCGGGGCGGGCCTTGCCACCGGCAATCACCTTGGCGCCCTTGACCTTCGCGTCATCGACATGGCCGGAGACGGTCTTGAGCTGACCTTCGGAGATCAGGCTGCCCATGTCGACACTGAAGTCGTAGGCGGTGCCCAGCTTCATCTTGCGCACCTGCTCGCCGAACAAGCGGGTGAACTCGTCGGCGATCGACTTCTCGACGTAGATCCGCTCGATGGAGATGCACAGCTGGCCGGCGTTGGAGAAGCAGGCCCGGGTGGCGGCCTTGGCGGCCTTCTTCAGGTTGGCGCCGTCGGTGACGATCATGGCGTTCTTGCCGCCGAGTTCGGCCGAGAAGCCGATCAGCCGACGGCCGGCATGCTCGGCGAGCTGGCTGCCGGTGGCCGAGGAACCGGTGAACATCAGGTAGTCGCAGTTGTCGGCGATCGTGGTGCCGACCACCGAGCCGGGCCCGGGCACCACCGCGTACAGGCCGCGGGGCAGCCCGGCGCGGTACAGCAGCTCGGCGCAGGCCAGCGCACAGAACGGGGTCTGGCTGTCCGGCTTGAGCACCACCGCGTTGCCCGCGATCAGGGCCGGAACCGCGTCCGAGACGGTCAGCGTCATCGGGTAGTTCCACGGCGAGATCACCCCGACCACACCCTTGGGCTGGTAGCAGACGGTGGTCTTGTTCAGGCCCGGCAGCAGGGCCGGGACACGGCGGGGCTTGAGCATGGCCGCGGCGTGCTTGGCGTAGTAGTCGGCGTTGGTGATCAGGTCGATCACCTCTTCCTGGGCCGCCCAGCGGGCCTTGCCGGCCTCTGCCTGCAGCAGGTCCATCAGGAATTCGCGGTGTTCGATCACCAGGTCGCGGTAGCGGGCGATCACTGCGGCCCGCTCGGCAATCGGGCGTGAGCCCCAGTCACGCTGTGCGGCACGGGCTTTATCGAATGCAGCCTCGGCATCGGCGGCCGTGGCGACCGGGATGGTGGCCAACGGTTTACCGGTGAAGACCTCTTCGATGGTCCGGGTCGGACGGGCCGCGGGGTCTTGGACGGCGGCCAGTTCACGCAGACGGTCGAAAACCGATGCTGAGGGTGCAGGCATGGTGGCTCTCCTGGGTCGGTCGCGGTTGCGCGGTGCAGTACCAGCGGTCACAGGTAACACTACATCCGCCAGCGCCCGCTCCAGCATTTTACAAAATGCTTAAAATGTCAATAAAATTGGCAGAATAGCTATAGCTGTCTTCCCGGCGGTTCAGCGAAAGTCCCGGGACTTCGAGTTGACCCGCAGGTCCAGTGGGCTCATCCGATCGGCCACCACGGTCACCGCACCGCTGGCGTTCTGCACGATGCCGCGCACCACCAGCGCCGACGCCGACTGCGCCAGCTTGCGATGCCGCGCCCACACCCCCGGTGCGCACAGCACGTTGACCATCCCGGTCTCGTCCTCGAGGTTGACGAATGTCACCCCCTGCGCAGTGGCCGGTCGCTGCCGGTGGGTCACCGCGCCGGCCACCAGGATCCGGGTACCGTCGGGAACCTCCAACAAGCGTTCGGCGGCAACAACATTCATCGCATCAAGACTCTCGCGGAGGAACTGGGTCGGGTAGCTGTCCGGGGACACCCCGGTGGCCCACACATCGGCCACGGCCAGTTCCAGGGCACTCATGCCGGGTAGCGACGGAATCGCCGAGAAGGACCCGACGCCGGGCAACCGGTCCGGACGCTCGGTGGCCGCCGCCCCCGCCGTCCACAGCCCCTCGCGCCGGCTGATCCCGAAGCACCCCAGCGCCCCGGCGGTGGCCAGTGCCTCGGTCTGCGGCACCGACAGCTGTACCCGCCCGGTCAGATCCAGCAGAGTGATGAACGGCCCGTTGGCTTTTCGCTCATCGACCAGGCGCTGGGCCAGCTCGTCACCGATGTGCCGGACCGCCCCCAGCCCGAGCCGCACCTCGGTGCCGCGGTTCTCGCAGGTGGCATATGCCAGCGAGGCGTTGACGTCCGGTCCGTGCACCTGCACCCCGTGCCGGCGGGCATCGGCCACCAGCGACTGCGGCGAATAAAAGCCCATCGGCTGGGCCCGCAGCAGGCCCGCACAGAACACCGCCGGGTGATGCAGCTTGAACCATGACGAGGAGAACACCAGCGAGGCGAAGCTCAGCGCGTGGCTTTCCGGGAAGCCGAAATTGGCGAAGGCTTCCAGCTTTTCGTAGATCCGGTCGATTGTCTGATCGTCGGCGTCGTGCAGTTCGCGCATGCCGTCGTAGAACCGGCCGCGCAACTCGCGCATCCGTTCGGTGGAGCGTTTGGAGCCCATGGCCCGGCGCAGCTGATCGGCCTCAGAGGGGGTGAATCCCGCACAGTCGACGGCCAATTGCATGAGCTGTTCCTGGAACAGCGGCACCCCCAGGGTGCGTTTGAGTGCTGGTTCCATCGACGGGTGCTCGCAATGCGCCGGTTCCAGACCGTTGTGTCGACGGATGTACGGGTGCACCGAATTGCCCTGGATCGGGCCCGGACGGATCAGCGCCACCTCGACCACCAGGTCGTAGAACTTCGCCGGTTTCAGCCGCGGCAGGGTGGCCATCTGGGCCCGGGACTCGACCTGGAACACCCCGACCGAGTCGGCCCGCTGCAGCATCTCGTACACCGCCGGTTCGGACAGGTCCAGCTTGGCCAGGTCCACCTCGATGCCCTTGTGCTCACGCGCCAGGTCGATCATGTAGTGCAGCGCCGAGAGCATGCCCAGGCCGAGTAGATCGAATTTCACCAGACCTATTGCCGCGCAGTCATCTTTATCCCACTGCAGCACACTGCGGTCTTTCATCCGGGCCCACTCCACCGGGCATACATCGGCGATCGGCCGGTCACAGATCACCATGCCCCCGGAGTGAATCCCCATGTGCCGCGGCAGGTTCTTGATCTGCAGCGCCAGCTCGATCACCTGCTCGGGGATGTCCTCGACGTCGGGCGAGTCGGCCCGACCGTTCCACCGGCTGATCTGTTTGCTCCAGGCGTCCTGCTGACCCTGCGAAAAGCCAAGGGCCCGAGCCATGTCCCGCACCGAGCTGCGGCCGCGGTAGGTGATGGTATTGGCTACTTGGGCTGCATAATCACGGCCGTACTTCTCGTAGACGAATTGGATGGCTTTCTCGCGCAGGTCCGATTCGATGTCGATGTCGATATCCGGCGGGCCGTCACGTGCCGGGGACAGGAACCGTTCGAACAGCAGCTCGTTGGCCACCGGGTCGACGTTGGTGATTCCCAGGGCGTAACAGACTGCCGAGTTCGCAGCCGACCCACGGCCCTGGCACAGGATGTCGCTGTGCCGGCAGAACTCGGTGATGCTGTGCACCACCAGGAAATAGCCCGGGAACTCCAGCTGTTCAATGATTTTGAGCTCATGTTCGATCTGCTGGTACGCCTTATCCCTCTCCGCATCCGGCTTCCAGCCGTAGCGACGAGCCGCCCCTTCGGCCACCAATTCACGTAGCCAACTGGCCTCGGTATGCCCCGGTGGCACATCGAACGGCGGTAGTTGCGGCGCAATGAGTTCCAATGCAAATGCACACTGCTCCCCCAGCTCGGCAGCCGCCGTCACCGCGTCCGGATGCTGGGCGAACAGCCGGGCCATCTCGTCGCCGGAACGCAGGTGCGCCCCGCCCAGTGGGGCCAGCCAGCCCTGCGCCTCGTCCAGGGAGTTGCGGGCTCGGATAGCGCCCATCGCCATGGCCAGCCGCCCGCGGGAGGGCTGCGCGAAATGTGCTGCGGTGCTGGCGATGACACCGACGCCGAAGCGCGGCGCCAGCGTGGCCAGGGCGGCATTGGTTTCATCGTCGAGGGGGTGGCCATGCCGGGTCAGTTCGACGCTGACCCGATGCGCCCCGAACCGGTCCACCAGGTCGGCCAGTGCGACGGCCGCCGCATCCGGACCCCCGGTCGACAGGGCTTGGCGCACATGGCCTTTACGGCAGCCGGTAAGAATGTGCCAGTGTCCACCGGCAGCCTCGGTCAGGGCGTCCAGGTCGTAGCTGAGCACCCCCTTCTCGCCGCCGGCCAGATGCGCCCTGGCCAGTTCCCGTGACAACCTGCGGTAACCCTCCGGCCCGCGAGCCAGCACCAGCAGATGCGGGCCGGGCGGGTCGGGTCGTTCGGTGCGGGCGGTGTTGCTCAGCGATAGTTCGGCCCCGAAAACCGTTGCCATGTGGAGTTCTTTGGCGGCCTCGGCGAATCGCACGACGCCGTAGAGGCCGTCGTGGTCGGTCAATGCGATGGCCCGCAAGTCCAGCCGGACGGCCTCTTCCACCAACTCCTCTGGGGTGCTGGCGCCATCGAGGAAGCTGTAGGCGGAATGGACGTGCAACTCGGCATACGGCACCGATGCACCGCAACGCTGCGGACGTTGCGCCGGTCGGTAGTCCCCGCGCTTGCGTGACCAGGCCGGACTGTCGCCGCCGTCGGCGGGTGATTCCGGGGACGGGCCGGCCAGCCGCGGCTTGCCCTCGAGCACCCGCTGCATCTCCGCCCAGCCCGGCGGTCCGTTGTGCCAGCCCACCCCGCGAGCATATCGAACAATTGTTCGATATGCTCGCGGTCAGCGGTCCAGTATCGCCCGCACTGCGCCCCTGACCCGCTTTGCCACCGCCTTGTCCGACGAGGCATCCAGTTTGCCGTCCAGATGCAGGAAGGCCAGCCCGTGCACCAGCGCCCACGCCGCGGTCGCCAGCGGTTCGGGGTCGCCCGATGGAATGACCTGCTGAACCAGCGAATATAGGTATTGATGAATGGCCTCGACCGCCGATACCCGCTCGGCGTTGTCGGGGTCGCAACCCTCGGCGAACATCACCCGGAACATCCCCGGACGCCGCAGCGCGAACCGGACATAGGCGACCGCGATGTCGGCGACGCCCTCAGGCGTGGCGGGCGCCGGATTGGCCGCCATCAGGTCGGCCGCCAGCTCCCGATAGCCGACCGCCGCCACCGCCGACAGCAGCTCATTGCGGTCGGCGAAATGCCGATAGGGCGCGGCCGGCGACACCCCGGCCCGCCGCGCCGCAGCCCGCAGCGACAGGTCGGCGGCGCCACCTTCTTCGAGCAGTTCAATCGCGGCACGCACCAGCGCACCCGGAAGATCGCCGTGGTGATACGGCGCCGTGGTCGGCGACATGGCACTCAACCTATCAAGTGTTGACACCGCTTACATACGTCCTTAGTGTAAACGGTGCTTACTACGCGAGCACACCATCCGGAACACGAAAGAGGTCCCATGTCGACTGCCCTGTTCTCCCCCATCGAGCTGTCGTGCGGTCAGACCCTGCGTAACCGGATCGCCAAAGCCGCCATGGAGGAGGGCATGGCGGGCTACGGACAGGTGCCCGACGGACGTCTGATCGCCCTGTACCGCCGCTGGGGTACCGGCGGCGCGGGCCTACTGATCACCGGGAACGTGATGGTGCACGCCGAAGCGCTGACCGGCCCCGGTGGCATCGTTCTCGATGCCGATGCTCCCCTGGAGCCGTTTGCGATGTGGGCGCATGCCGGCAAGGCCGCCGGTGCGGCCATGTGGATGCAGATCAGCCACCCCGGCCGGCAGATCCAGGCCAAGATGCCCGGGGTGACATGGGGTCCGTCCGACATCGCGGTCGATGTCGGCGCTCTGTCCAAGCAGTTCGGCCGGCCCATGGCGATGACCGAGACCCAGATCGAGCAGACCATATCCCGGTTCGTCACCACCGCTCGACGGGCCGAGGCCGCAGGGTTCGACGGAGTGGAAGTACACGCCGCGCACGGATACCTGTTGTCGCAGTTCCTGTCTCCATTGGTCAACAACCGCACCGACAAATGGGGCGGCTCACTGGAAAACCGGGCGCGGTTACTGCTGGAGGTGCTGCGCGGCATCCGCGCGCAGGTATCGGCGCGCTTTGCCGTGGCGGTCAAACTGAACTCCGCGGATTTCCAGCGCGGCGGGTTCGGCGCCGAGGACGCGCAGGCGGTGATCGAGATGCTCGCGCCGTTGGGTGTGGACCTTGTCGAATTGTCCGGCGGTAGTTATGAAAGCCCCGCGATGACCGGACGGCCGACCGATGGCCGCACCGCCGCCCGGGAGGCCTATTTCCTGGAACTGGCCGCCGAGCTCGCCCAGAACAGCCCACTTCCACTGATGCTCACCGGTGGAATCTCGTTGCGGGAAACCGCAGAACGTGTGCTCGCCAGCGATGTCGCCGTGGTCGGGATGGGCACGGCCCTGGCCGTGACACCCGATCTGCCCAATCGCTGGTGCGACGATCTCCCGGAGAACGGAATCCTGCGACCGGTTACCTGGTCGAACAAGGCCCTTGCCTCGACCGCCGGGATGGCACAGGTTCGACACCAGATGCGCCTCATGGCCGCGGGCAAGGATCCGGCTCTCAACGTACGTCCCATACGCGCCCTGATCGCCGACCAGCGGATCCAACGCCGCGCCCTGCGCAATTACTCGGCATGGCTTGCCAGCAAGGCGCGGCGTACCGGGCATCAGCCGATCGCGCCGGCAAGCGCCGCCGCTGGAGAACGTTAGCCCTCCAATACAGAGACCACCTTCTTGGCTGTTGCCTTGGCGGACTGTGGATTCTGCCCGGTCACCAGTCGACCATCGACGACGACATACGAGGTGAACGGCAACACGCCCTTGGAATAGCGGGCCCCGCGATTCTTCATCTCCTGCTCGGCGTTGTAGGGCACCAGCTTGTCGACTCGGGCGATCACTTCCTCGGCCCAGGCGAATCCGGTGACCTTGCGCCCGGCGACCAGGAGGCTGCCGTCGGACAAGGTCGTGTTCAGCAGGCCGCAGTAACCGTGGCATACCGAGGACACCACTCCGCCGGATTCAAAGATCTCGCGGGTAATCCGTTGCAGTCCTTGGCTGTCCGGGAAATCCCACATCACCGCATGACCACCGGTGAAGTAGATGGCGTCGAAGTCGGCCGGATCGATCTGGTCAGGTGCAGCGGTGTCGGCCAGCAGCGCCATCTTGGCAGGGTCGGCCTTCCACGCTTTCGCGGTCTTGTCGAAGTTCGGGAATTTCAAGGAGCGTGGCTCCAGTGGAGAAAGTCCGCCCGCCGGACTGACGATGCGTTGTTCGTATCCCGCATCGGCGAAGACATTATAGGCGTGGGTCAGCTCCGAAAGCCACAGTCCAGTCGGCTCATTCGGATCGGCATAGTGCGAGACGTTGGTGACAACGTTCAAGATGCGCTTGGTCATGTTCGGCAAAACCTCTTTTCATTCTGGTTGTCTGAGTCTTTACATGTCTGCCGCGAACGCAATCCGCCCGTCGACGAACGTGAAGGCCAGGCCTTCCGGGGGACCGCTGAGTAACGCCTTGGCACGCCGGCAGTCGTCGTCCACCAACACTTCAGCGGCATCGGCTGCAATGCCCTCGACAATAATTGCGGCAGCCGCCGCGGGATCGAGCTTGTGCACATCCAGAGCTGTGGTCATGTCGGTCTGTAGGTAGCCCAGGTGCACACCGACGACTTGCGTTTTCTGCGGTGCCAATTCGACGCGAAGTGAGTTGGTCAACGACCACAATGCAGCCTTGGTCGCGGCGTAGGTCGCATTGCCGGCATCGGTGGCGACCGACCACGACATGATGGACATGATGTTGACCAATGCACCGCCTCCGTTGCGGCCCAGCACCGGCGCGAAACTCTGGGCAACGCGCAACGAACCATAGACGTTGGTTTCGAATAGCGCTTGCACGTCGTGGAATTCGGCGCCGATCAGCTTGTGACGGTGCTGAGCGGCCGCGTTGCTGACGACGATGGTGGCGTCCCCCGCCTGCGCGGCAAGCGATGCCACCGAGGCCGGATCGGTGATATCGAGCGGCAGCGGGACAACCCGCTCGTCGCCGTCGGCCTGCGGGGTCCTGGCGGTGGCATAGATCTTCGCCGCTCCACGATCGAGGAACGCCTCGACCAAGGCCTTGCCCAGGCCGCGCTGACCGCCGGTGACGACGACCGCACTGCCCTCAACCTTCATGGTGCTCAGCACTTTCCGAGAGCCCGGCGAGTGCCGCGGAGGCGGACCACAATTGATCGACGACCTTGCGGTCGTGCGCTTGCTTGGACTCCCTACCGTTGGCGCGGTGGCGCGAGAAATAGACACCGTTGATGGCCGGGTCGGCGCCCCGCAACGCCAGCTCGATCAACGGTGCGGCGCCCTGGTCGGGAGTGATCGAGGCAAGATGTCGCAACGGTGTGCGGTAGAGCAGACCGACGGCCCGTGAGTCGCGGCCGAAACTGGTGGCCACTGGCCCGGGATGCACTGCAGCAGAGACTATTCCGTCAGCCGACCATCGGTGGGCGATAGCACGGGTGAACATGATGTTCATCCTCTTGCTCGCGCCGTAGGCGCGCATCTGCAAGGCCCGGCGCCGACGGAAATCCAGGTCGTCGACATCGACACGACCGAACAGGTTGGCAATGCTGGACGTGTTGAGCACCAGGGCGCCGCTCGCTGCGGCAAGGCGGTCATGCAGCAGGTTGGTGAGCAGAAATGGTGCCAGATGGTTGATCTGGAAGTTGGGTTCGTGGCCGTCGACGGTGCGTAGCTCCGGCGCGAACGTCCCGCCGGCGTTGTTCATCAGAACGTCGATCACGCCGACCCGCTCCCTGATGTGTTCGGCGAGAATGCGAACGTCGTCGAGTCGGGCGAAATCCGCCGTCAATGCCATGGCACCCGTATCCGATGCCACCGCGGCCAATTTCTCGGCCGATCTGCCGACTACGACGAGTTCGACCGAGCTGCCCGCGAGCTTACGGGCCGCCACCGCGCCGATGCCGTCGCTGGCACCGGTAATCACAATCGTTCGAAGTGTTGACATCGAATCTTCTCCTGTCGACACGGCTGGCCGTTCGTCGACCATCGCGGTAGCGGCATCAACGCTATGCGAGGTATGTAAGCACTGTCAACACTTGCATGCCCCACGCACCCGCCCGAGTCATGGGGTCGAGCCGAAGTAGCGGCGCGGATTGTCCACCAACATTGTGGCTATCTGATCATCGGCGACACCGCGCTCGCGCAACGCGGGTAACACGTCGTCGCTGATGTGGGTGAAGTTCCAGTTCGGCGCCGCAGCAATCTTGCCATCGTGCGAAAACCAGTCGATGAAGCACGCGGCGTCGTGCGCGAGCACCATCTTCTCGGCGTATCCGCGCCGGACCAATTCGGTCACGGTGTCGACACGATCCTCGAACGGGCACAACACATCCAGGCCGAACCGATCCATACCCAGATACGAACCGGCGTCGGCCAGTTCGCACAGATAGTCCAGATCGGTGGAGTCACCGGAATGCCCGATGACCACCCTGCTCAGATCGACGCCCTCCTCGGCCAGTACCCGCTGGGCGACCAGGCCCGACCGGGTGTGCGGGTTGGTATGCACGGTGATCGGCGCCCGGGTCTCGACGTGGGCCTGACCCACCGCACGCATGACACACTCCACACCGGGGGTCAGTCCCGGCTTCTCGATCGCGCATTTGAGGAAGGCGGCCCGGACCCCGGTTCGGCGATACCCTCCCTGATGTCTTTGACGAACAGCCCGACCAGCGGCTCCGGGGTGTCGAAGATCAAGCCCGGCCGGAACTGGAATGGCAGGTCGTTGTAGGTGTAAACCCCCGTTGCCACAATGATATTGATATTGACCTGTTCATTGATCCGCTGAATCCGCGGGATGTAGCGCCCCAGTCCGATCACGGTGGGGTCGACGATTGTGTCGATACCGCGCAACTTGCATTCCCTCAATTTGGCGACCGCGTCGGCAACGCGCTCCTCCTCGTCCCACGGACTCGGAAAATCGGGGTAGTTCTGCCGAATCTCGGTGCCCAGCACGAACACGTGTTCGTGCATCAGCACCTGACCCAGATCGGCGGTACCGACCGCCCCGCGGACGGTTTCAACGGCTTCGACAATGGGCATGCGCACTCCTAGAAGTATCCGACCAATCAATGTTGACATCGTTAACACATAGGGTAATGTAAGCGCCGTACACATCCAAGCGAAATCATGATCCGGAAGGGATTCGGCATGTACGCAGTGACACTCAACGGATTCGGCGGCCCCGAGGTGATGCAGTGGCGCCAGGTCGAGGACCTGCCCAGCCCCGGACCCGGCGAGGTTTCCATCGATGTGGTGGCCGCCGGCGTCAACCGGGCCGACGTCATGCAACGTGCCGGCTTCTATCCGCCACCGGCCGGCGCCAGCGAAACGCTCGGCCTCGAAGTCTCCGGTGTTATCGCCGAAGTCGGTGTGGGCGTGCAGGATTGGCATCCCGGGGATGCGGTGTGCGCACTGCTGGCCGGAGGCGGTTACGCCGAGCGGGTCAACGTCCCCGCAGTCCAGGTTCTGCCCGTACCCGACGGGGTGAGCCTGACCGCCGCGGCCGCCCTGCCCGAGACCGCCGCGACGGTGTGGTCGAACGTGGTGATGACCGGCGGCCTGCGCAGTGGACAGTCGCTGCTGATCCACGGCGGCGGCAGCGGCATCGGTACCCATGCCATTCAAGTCGGCCGGGCGCTCGGTGCCACCGTCGCGGTCACCGCAGGCTCCGAGGGCAAACTGGAACGTTGTCGCGAGCTCGGCGCCCAGACCTTGATCAATTATCACACTGACGATTTCGCGCAGGTGATGAACGCCGAACACGGCGGGGCCAACGTGATTCTCGACATCATGGGCGGCAGCTACCTGGGACGAAATGTCCAGGCCCTCGGCGAGAACGGCCATATCACGATCATCGGTCTGCAGGGCGGTGCGACTGCTGAGCTCGATCTCGGCGCACTGTTGTTCAAACGCGGATCCGTGCACGTGACGAACCTGCGGCGGCGACCCGCCGAGGGCCCCGGGTCCAAGGGAGAGATCATCGGCGAGCTACGTCAGCAGTTGTGGCCTCTGATTGCGCAGGGACAGGTCTTACCGGTGGTCTCGGCCGAGGTTCCGGTGGCCGAAGTCGCCCAGGCCCACGCCCTTCTCGACTCACCGGACACGGTGGGCAAGGTACTACTCGTCATGGAGGCACGATGAATTCCATGCCCACGGAAACCGTGGACGTCACGCTGGGCAACCGGACCGTCTCGGTCCCGAAAGGTGGTCTATACGAACGCTATCGGATGGATCCCGACCTCGACGCAATCGCCGCCGACCCCCGCGTCAGCGGTGTCGAGTTCTTCCGGCAGCTGCCGAAGGTCAAGGTCGATTCGCCGATCGGTCCGACGCTGACGCCGAACTTCTATTACCGGGTGAGCACCGCGCGGCTGATCATGCTCGCCCGGTCCAGCACAATCCGGACCCGTCTGCCCAGAGATCTGACGCCCCTGGAGCTTGCCCCAGGTCTCGGCCTGATCTCGGTGATGTTCTTCCGCTACGACGTCTGCGATATCGACTTCTATACCGAGGTCGGGGTCGGCGTGGCGGTACGACCGGCACGTCACGGCAAGTTGCCGTTTATCGACCTGCTGGCCGGCCTCGATGACGACGATCTGCACGCCCATGTGTTGTCCCTGCCGGTGAGCACCGACATCGCGCAGGTCCGCGGTCACGACGGCTACGGATTTCCCAAGTGGCGCACCGAGATCGAGGTGGACATCGGCGCGGACCGCACTTCCGCCCGGGTCGCCAATGATGACGGCGGCACCGATCTGTCGCTCTCGGCGGCCACGCCCAAGCAGCGCAGGTATCAGTCCGGCGAACGCGTCTCATCCTTGACGTCGTACACGTTGATCGACAACGCGTGGCATTCCACACTGACCCAGACCAACATCCTCGCCGCCGGCAGCGCACTGCTGCCGCGCAACCTCGAGTTGACGCTCGGTCAGGGCCGGTTGACCGACGACCTGCGCTCACTGAAGCCGATCACGACGCTTCGGCTGGACGTATCCACCGAATGCCAACTCGCGCTGCACATGCCGGCGCCGACATCGGTCCGCCGCCACCAAGAGCCCGCCAACCAGGAGTAACCATGTCTGATCCCACACCGATACTGGAGCCCGAGGCCGCAGAATTCGCCAAGGCCACCGACACCCCACCCCTGCTGTATCAGTTGCCGCCGGCCGAGGGCCGCAAGGCCGTCGATGAAGTGCAAGCCGGAGAGATCGACAAACCGGCCATCGACGAGCAGTGGATCACCGTCACCGGCGGCCCGACCGGAACCGTACGGGTGCGCATCGTCAAACCCGCGGGAACCAGGGGTGTACTCCCGGTTGTCTTCTACATCCACGGTGCCGGTTGGGTATTCGGCAATGCGCATACCCACGACCGGCTGGTGCGCGAGCTGGCTGTCGGCGCCGACGCTGCCGTCGTCTTCCCCGAATACGACCTGTCCCCCGAAGCCAAATACCCGACTGCCATCGAGCAGAATTACGCTGCCGCACAATGGGTATTCACCCACGGTGCCGAGTACGAACTGGATGCCTCCCGCTTCGCCGTGGCCGGCGATTCGGTCGGCGGGAACATGGCCGCGGTCCTGGCACTGATGGCCAAGGATCGTGGCGACATCGCCATCGCCCATCAAGTCCTGCTGTACCCGGTGACCGACGCCGACTTCGACACCCCGTCCTACCGACAGTTCGCCGAGCACTACTTCCTCACCCGCGACGCGATGAAGTGGTTCTGGGATCAATACACCACCGACGAAACGCCGCGCACCGAGATCTATGCATCTCCGTTGCGCGCCACCGTCGAACAGCTCGCCGGTCTGCCGCCGGCCCTGGTGATCACCGGCGAAGCCGACGTGCTCCGCGACCAGGGTGAGGCCTATGCGGCCAAGCTCCGTCAGGCCGGCGTGGCCGTGACGCAGGTGCGTTTCGGTGGCATCATCCACGACTTCATGATGCTCAACGCACTGCGCAGCACGCACGCCGCCCAAGCCGCCATCACTCTTGCACAGCACACCCTGCGCACCGCACTGCACTGAAATCAGCACTGCAGCAGCGACTTCCACAAATAGACCGGCAGAGTCCGGAATGGCTCACCCCCGGCGCCGAACCACAGAGAAGGAAACATCACCATGACGACCCTGGCTCGCGGCACCGATCAACGGCGCATGCTCGACGAGCTCACCCAGCGGGTGCAGACGGCCGATCCGGCGTCGCGGCTGGAAATCACCAATGCCATGACGGGTGAGCTTCTCGGGGTCGTCCCGCGCTGCAGCACCGAGGATGTCGCGGCGGCAGCACAGCGAGCGCGGGCCGTACAACCGGCCTGGGCGTCTCGGCCGGTGCAGGAGCGCGCCGCCGTTCTGCTCCGCTTCCACGATCTGGTGCTGGAGCGTCAGGACGAAGTACTCGATCTGATCCAGCTGGAGAACGGCAAGGCCCGCCGGCACGCATTCGAAGAGATCATGGACGTCGCCCTGGTCAGCCGCTACTACGCGAACACCGCGGCCGAGTACCTTCGGCCCAAACGACGGCAGGGTGTGCAGTTGGCCCTCACCCAGGTCTGGGAGCTGCATCATCCCAAGGGCCTGGTCGGCATCATCTCGCCGTGGAACTATCCGCTGACCCTGGGGATCAGCGACGCGATACCGGCGATCGTTGCGGGCAACGCGGTGCTGACCAAGCCGGATCAGCAGACCCCGTACGCCGCGCTGTGGGCCGTACAACTCCTCGAAGAGGCCGGTATGCCAGCGGGTCTGGTGCAGGTGGTCACCGGCTCCGGGGCTGAGCTGGGCAGCTCGATCATCGAGCAGTCCGACTTCTTGATGTTTACCGGATCCACCGCCGTGGGACGCACCGTCGCCGCGCAGGCCGGCCAGCGGCTGATCGACTGTTCGATGGAACTGGGTGGTAAGAATGCCTTGCTGATCCTCGATGATGCCGACATCGACAAGGCCGTGGCCGGGGCGGTTCGCGCGTGCTTCTCCAATACCGGCCAGCTGTGCATCTCGATCGAACGGATCTACGTTCCCGCCCCGCTGTGGGATGAATTCACCGCGAGGTTCGCCGCCACCACCGCAGCAATGAAACTGTCTCCGGCCCTGGACTATTCGGCCGATATGGGCTCACTGATATCGGAGAAACAACTCCGGACGGTGAGCAACCACGTCGAGGACGCCGTGAGCAAGGGAGCGCAGGTCCTGGCCGGTGGCCGGGCCCGTCCCGATCTCGGTCCGCTGTTCTACGAGCCGACGATCCTGACCGGCGTGCGCGAAGACATGATCGTGTTCGCCGACGAGACCTTCGGGCCGTTGGTGTCGCTGTACCGCGTCGAAAGCGAGGAGGAGGCAATAGAAAAGGCCAACAACAGCCCGTACGGCCTGAACTTCAGCGTCTGGACCTCCGATCCGGAACGCGGCCGCCGGGTGGCGGCTCTCCTGCAAGCCGGCACGGTCAATGTCAACGATGCCTACGCCGCGGCGTGGGGTTCGGTAGACGCTCCGATGGGTGGGATGAAGGACTCCGGGATGGGGCGCCGACACGGCGAGCACGGCATTCTCAAATATACCGAATCGCAGACCATCGCGGTGGAGCGACTGTTGCCCGTCGGCGCCCCGACGTGGCTCAGCGCCGGCTGGTACGCAAGGATCATGACATTTGCCCTGCGGGCACTGCGACGAACGCCCGGGGTCAAATAGCAATTTCCCTGACAAAACCTACACCACAACACGATTCGAGATGGAAAGTACGACATGAACGGCAGCGCGATCAAGGACGCGGGGTCCAAGCTGATGAACTGCACCCACCGGTTCATCCTCACCGCCAGTGGAAACAGGTTGCTGAACAAGCCCTTCGGGATGCCGGTGGTGGAGTTGCACACGGTTGGACGCAAGTCCGGGCTTCCGCGGTCGTGCTACCTCACCACGCCGGTTCACGATGCGGATCGGGTGGTGCTGGTGGCGTCCAAGGGCGGTGATGACCGTAACCCGGAGTGGTACCAGAACCTGATGGCCCACCCCGAAGCCGACTTGGTGATCGATGGGGTCCGGCGAAAAGTACATGCGCGCACGGCAAGTCCGGCCGAAAGATCCGAACTGTGGCCGCAGATCGTGGCGTCCTACCGCGGTTACGCGGACTACCAGCGACGAACCGATCGGGTGATCCCGGTGGTGATCTGCGAGTTGCAGCACTGACGGTTTCCATATCGCCGGCGCTGAACGCCAGCGACGAAACCCGCTGTCGCAGTCAGGGGTTGATCGTGTTCTCGCCGATCTGGCGGCCCCAGAGGTAATCGACGGCGAACGGCGAGCCGAGCCCGAGGTGATTGTAGGGCGCAATCGAGGCGCCGGTGTCCATGACCATGTACGGCATCGGCCGAATATCCTCGGTCACCGTCCAGCAGCCCGGCCGACCCAACGGACCGCCAGAGGCGTTGATCCGGGGCAGATTGTCCGGATACACGTACGGATTCCCGCCACCCACGGCGGTACCGGGGCCCTCCAACGAGTAGCCGTTGCCTCCCATCACCTTTGACAGCACCGGCTCGGCCTTGACCACGCCCTTCATCATGCAATCGAACTCCGGGCCGTATTCATCGAGCAGCGAGGCCGTCGGCCGCAGATCCCGCGCACCGCATACCAGGTACGGTCCGCCGCGCGCGAAGCTGTCAGCGCCGGCGTCGGCGAACCCGACCGAGGCCATCAGCGACCGGTCCAGGTTGGCGCGCTGATCGTTCAGGGTGTGCGCTGTCCTGACCGCACTCATCAGGCCGTCCCACAGATCCGGAGATCGGTTGGCGTACACGTCGGCAAGGTCGGCGACCGCCTCGGTGTCGTGCCGGAACTCGGGCATCCGAGCGTTGAAGTCGCCCAGAATGTCATTGCCGTTGACCAGTGATCGTCCGAACTTGTCGCCGAGGCCGTCGGCCGCCCGGGCGGCCGCGGACAGGGCTTGGTTCAACTTGACCGGATCGACCTGCGCGGAGATGGCGGTGACGGTCTCGAACAGGGTGTTGAATTCGGTGGTGACACCGACCGCGTCCACCACGTCGCCGCCCCCGAGTCGCTGCGGCGACACGTTCGGCGGCGACGTGAACGATACGTACTTGTTGCCGAACGCCGTGGTGGCCTGCAATTTGACGATCACGTTGCGGGGCAACGTGATCAGGTAGCTCGGATCGATGTCCAGCACCAGTCGGGCCTCGGGTCTACCGCCGTCGCCGGTGACCGCCTCGACTGCCTGCAATCGGCCGATCGGCACCCCGTTGAAGGTGACCTTCGAACCGGGATCCATGGACAGCCCGGCACGCCCGGCGAGAACGTACAACCGGGCCGTGCCCTCGAAGTACCCGCAGAACTGCAGCCAGAGCAGCGCCAGCGTGATCGCCGAAATCAGGACCACGACCACTCCTGCGACCCGGTAGCGCAGACGGCTGAGCACCACTACTGGTGAACCCCGCACTGCCCGCCACCGGACCTCTTGACCTCATACATGGCGGCATCGGCACGGCGGATCAGATCGTCGAGGGAGAAATGCGCCGCCGCAGCAGCCATCGAGGCAACACCGACACTCACGGAAAGGCCGGTGCCGTCGACCTCGATGCGATTCAACAATGTCAACCGCCCCAGCAACGCCGGCACGCCGTCGAGATCGTCGGCGAAGCTCACCAACACCAGTTCGTCGCCGCCGATCCGGGCGACGACCTCGTCCGGGCGCGCGACGGAGCGCAGCATCCCTGCCAGTGCGATCAGCGCGGCGTCACCGGCGGCATGGCCACGATCATCATTGAGCTGCTTGAACCGGTCGATGTCGCACACGGTGACCACCAGGTTCACCGGCCGCGCCCGGGTCACCGCCCGCTGCACGGCGGCATGCAGCCCGCGCCGGTTGCGCAGGCCGGTCAGCTGGTCGTGATGCGCCGACCGCGCGACCCGCGTGATCGCGCGCCGGCCGCTGTCGATCAGGACGGCACCACACAGCGGGACCAGCACCACCCACATCAGGGCGGGCATGTAGATCACGAACAGATCCATCGGGCCGGCGTGCTGGTGCAGGACGGCCGCCGCGGTGATCCCGCTGATCACCGCGGCGCCGAATGCGCAGTGCACGACCAGCAGTCGCGCGCCCAGCAGGAACCCGATGAACACTCCGATGATCCCGAGATACAGCGTGGTGCACAGCCGCGCCTCCGGGGTCGACATCGTTACGGCAACCGACGTGACAGCAGTGTCGGCCCACAGCACGAAGGCGACGGCGGTTTCGTACCGCGGCCAGGGCCGCCGCACCCATCGGTATCCGACCACGAATCCGGAGGCCAGCGCTGCTGTCTGAACCGATCGGGACACCGGCCCGGTTGGCCCCGCCGGGAGGAACTGAACGACGACGCACAGCGCGGCCAAGGCGAAACAGCCGGCCGCCACCATCAGGCTGAACGCCCGCATGAAGCGTCCTTCCCGCAGGGCGCCGGTGGCGAAGCTGAACTCGGCTCTGCCCAAGCGGCTCACCTTTCGAGGTCGTGCGATTCAACCTGGGACAACGTGTACGGACCAAGGCCCGGACGATAACCGATCCGACCGTTACCGGCCGCGGAAAACGACTTGTTAGCAAAGTACCGTACGACACCGCCGACTCCTTCGACGGCCAGGCAACCGAGAGGCTTAACGCAGGTCACCCGGAGACGATTCGGACTCGACCAGTTGAGATGCCACGTGGATCGACACATCGCGATCATCGGGCAAGCACTGACGGTCCAGATCATGCTCACAAATATGGTGATTTCAGCAATGATCCATACCGGGCGTAGAGGGTCCGTCTGCCGAGGTTGTGTTCTTCGCCGATCGCCTCGGGCCGTATCCGCCCCGCATCGCCCAGATCGTTGTCTAGAGGGGGACAAACGGTCGCAACGTGACCTGTCGCACACTTCGCCGTCGGCGGAATAGTCCATGCACACCGCGCCTTAAGAACTGTCTGTAACCACGAATTCGGTACGACGAGAGGCGACTTGGTGTTTCGCTTGCCCGCCAACGGCCCACGCTCACGTGACGTGAGCACTCGATGACCGAATCCAAAGCCCGGCGGTTGGTGGGTCGGTCCTGGCTGCCCGTCCTGGTGATCGTGGTCGTCGTGGTCGCGGCCCTGACGATCAAAACGTTGCACGGTGTCTTCGGGTCGCAGGACCGGACGCAGAGCCCGGCAGCAAAATTCACCATCGTGCAGTTCAATCCGAAGAACATCACCTATGAGGTGTTCGGCGACTTCGGCGGTTGGGGCCGGGTGAACTACTGGAATACCGACGTCAAACCGGTCGGCGTGGACCTGACCGAACTGCCCTGGTCGCACACCGAGACCACGGTGCTGACGGTGGCCACCGCGGACATCACCGCACAGGTCGCCGGTGGGCATGTCGGGTGCCGGATCACCGTGGACGGCGTGGTGCGCTCGGAGCACACGGCCAGCGGTGACCACGCCGCGGTCTGGTGCCAGGTGCTGTCCGCATGAGCCAACACGGCACCAACGCCCCGGTCTATCCGCGCCTCATGCGCACCTTCGCCGTCCCGGTCATCCTTGCCTGGCTGGCTGTGATGGTCGTGCTGAATGTCGCAGCGCCGCAACTGGAGCCGGTGACCGCCGCCAATCGCAGTCCGCTGGTGCCGGTGGATGCCCCGTCGTCACAGGCACTCATCGAGATCGGCAAGCAGTTCCACGAGTCCGACAGCAATAGCCTGGTGATGGTCATCCTGGAGGGCGAGCACAAGCTCGGTGCCGCCGACCACGCGTTCTACGCACAGTTGGTAGACAAGCTCAAGGCCGACACCACCCATATCCAGTACGTGATGAATCTGTGGGGCGAAGGCACCACCGCCGCGGGCGTGCAGAGCGCCGATGGCAAAGCGGCGTATGTGCTGATCCGCGTCGCCGGCAACCAGGGCTCGACGCAGTCCGACGAATCGATCCAGGCGGTGCGTGATGCCGTGTCACACACCGCATCACCGCCGGGGCTGAAAGTGTATGTCTCCGGGTCGGCACCGCTGTCCACCGACATGCTCACCGTCGGCAACGACAGTCTGCTCAAGCTGATGTTCGCGACCATGATCATCATCACGGTGATGCTGCTGATCGTCTACCGGTCGGTCGTCACCGCGCTGCTGGTGCTGTTCATCGTGCTGGTGGAGTTGTACAGCGGCCGCGGAATCGTGTCATTGCTGGTGTTCCACAAGGCCTTCGGGATCTCGGTGTTCGCCTCGAACATCCTGGTTTCGCTGATTCTGGGCGCTGGCACCGATTACGCCATCTTCCTGATCGGGCGCTATCACGAGGCGCGTCGCGCCGGGCACGACCGAGAGTCGGCGTATTACATTGCGGTAGAGGGTGTTTGGCATGTGATTCTCGGTTCGGGCCTGGCCATCGCGGGCGCGACGTTCTGCCTGCACTTCACCCGGCTGAACTACTTCAACACCATGGGCATCCCATGTGCGGTCGCCACGCTCACCGCGGTCGCCGCAGCACTGACCTTCGCGCCGGCCGTGCTGGCCATCGGCAGCCGGTTCGGGCTGTTCGAACCCAAGGGCAAACCCGGCCATGGCATTTGGCGCAAGGTGGGCACCGTGGCGGTGCGCTGGCCCGGACGAATCCTGGTGGCCAGCTGCGCCGTGGTGCTGGTCGGATCACTGACCATTCCGTCCTATCGCCCGAACTACGACGACCGTATCTACATCGATGACGATGTCCCGTCAAAGGCCGGCTACAGCGCCAGCGACCGGCACTTCCCGGTCAGCAAGCTCAACAGCGAGATGCTGATGGTCGAGTCCGATCACGACATGCGCAACAGCACCGACATGATCGCGCTGGACCGCGTGGCACGCAGCATCTTTCACACTCCCGGGGTCGGCATGGTCCAGAGTGTCACCAGACCGTTGGGCACCCCGCTGGAGCACTCCTCGTTTACCTTCACCATGGGAACGATGGGCACCAAGATCAAAGAACTGTTGCCGTTCATCACCGACATGAACGACCGGCTGATGAACATGGCCGATGTCACCGACAAGATGATTGCCATTGTGCATCACCAGCAGGAGCTCACCTCCCAGCAGTCCGATGCCACCCACGTCGCGCTCGATGCCGCCGAGGGGCTCAAAACCGTGTCGGACACCATGCGCAACAACTTCGCGAACTTCGATGACTTCTTCCGCCCGATGCGCAACTACTTCTACTGGGAGCCACACTGCGCTGACATCCCGGTGTGCTTTGCCATGCGATCGCTGTTCGACATGACCGACCAGATCGATCAGATGAGCGATGAGATGCAGAAAAACGTTGAAGCGGCACAGATTCAGGATGCGGTGACCCCACAACTGGTGGCGGTGATCGGCCAGACCGCGGATCAGCTCACGCAGATGAAGCAGATCATCGAGACCGAACACAGCACCGCCAAGCCGATGCTCACCCAACTCGATGAGCTGGGCCGGCAGATGATGGATATCGGCCACGCCTTCGACAGCGCCAAGAACGACGAGTTCTTCTACCTGCCACCCGATTCGTTCGACAACCCAGACTTCAAGATCGACCTGAAGTACTTCATGTCACCCGACGGTCACGCGGCCCGGTACCTGATCTATCACGATGGTGAAGCTCTTACCCCCGAAGGCATTACGCACGATCAGAGGTTCCTGCCGGCCGCCAAGGAGGCACTCAAGGGCACCACGCTTGCCGGGTCACGGGTATACCTCGGCGGTGCCGCCGCGACCTACTGGGACATCCAGGACGCCACCCGTACCGACCTGCTCATCGCCGCGGTCGCCGCCCTGGCGTTGATCTTCCTGGTGATGCTGCTGATCACCCGGAGTGTGGTGGCGGCCATCGTCATTGTCGGGACCGTGGCCTTCTCCTACTCCGGAGCTTTCGGCTTGTCGGTGCTCATCTGGCAGCACCTGCTGGGCATTCCGTTGAGCTGGCTGACCCTGCCATTGACCTTCATCATCCTGGTCGCGGTGGGCTCGGACTACAACCTGCTGCTCATCGCGCGCTACCTCGAAGAGAGCAAGGCCGGACTGAA
>Ga0164242_10001514_pt1 | contig 27614 bp, 26 predicted proteins | sample OricomgcompostMG_FD_108783 | JGI IMG/M metagenome (GOLD analysis project Ga0164242, IMG submission 108783) | Miracle-Growth compost microbial communities from Emeryville, California, USA - Original compost - Miracle growth compost (MG) ...
AAAATATTGTGTTGTAGTTGTTTACAACATTTTTTTCCCCTTGAGGGAAAAAAAATAATATGTTTTTTTGAAAGAGGGGGGGGTTTTTTAAAAAAAACAACAAAATTATTTCCCCCCGCGGGGGGGGGGGGGGGGGGATACGAGAAGCGTATCTATGTCAACATGGAGTAGAGCCTTCTCAAGAAGTCTTGTAATACCAAAAGTCGGATGCGATTTAGGGTGCTGTATGCTCGAAGCCATATTGAGTTTGTTTTAAGTCTCGATTGCTGCGGAAACATGACCATAGAAAGGTGGCTTAGGAGGCGTGTACAGGGGCAGGTATCTATAGGTCCCTACTATGTCATATCACGACCAAATACACCAGTTGGTAATGGTGGGAAAAGACACGAGCATTCCTTGCGAGTGCACCTGCGTGGTCCCCGTAGCCGTTCACTTTGCCGAGAAGAGGAGAGTGACATTATCGGCGTCGAGTTGGATCTGCATACTAAACGAGACAAGGCGATATACTTCCTGAACATTCAAATAGCGGGACGTAATTAAAATTACTTCGCTTGGCTGGCCGTATTACTCTCCTCCTAGTAGAGCAGCTTGAACCTCGACAGCAATTGGGTTTCCAATTCCCCATGCTCTGCCATCCTCAATATTGCCTGTGGTTGGCCTTTAACTGTATACTGGGAGTGACTACAGATTATCACGACTGCTGTTCAATTGTTAGGGTAAATTTTTAGATGCATGGTGCGGGTGTCGCGACGACGTGCATTGTCTAACATTAGGATCCGAGATACGTGCCATGATAGGAAACACGTGAATCGAGAAACTTAGATACAGGCGCAACACACAACCATAATATTCTACTACCACCTAGTTTCGTCGCAGCTAACAAGCACTTGATCCCTCCAGTCTTCCCCATGGTCCTCAAATACACCATGCACCGCTGAGGGACAAGGATGACAACGTGCCATCCTTATTTTGTCGGGGGATGTCAAATCCTTTGACCGGGTGCGTATGCTCCCTCTCTTTACCTATAGCTTCACGCAATTGAGGACGCTGATAGCGATGACAGAGCCCTGTAATTAAACCGCACTGATTAGCATAATTATGGTTCTTAAAATAGGGAAATACGCGTAACACATACAATAGGGAAGTTGTTCTGGCAGCAGTAAGCCTCGTTGGAACAGGTCGAGTCGAGGCCCTGGACGATGCAGCTGGCTGGGCCTGCGCAGCAGACTTGCTGAGAGTTGGCATTGCAGGAGCCGTCGGTACGGCGGGTGACACCCTGAGGAGCCGCGGCGACGAGGACGGCCATAGTGGCAGAGAGGATCAGGGAGAGCTGCATGTTGATTGTGGTTTGAGTTGGCTTGGTTGGGTTAAAGCGGGTTCTTCGTTTTATAAACGAGGAGGAACGTGTGATTTGAAGTATGGGTTCAGAGTCTGAGAATTGCTTGATGCTGGTTGTTGCTAAAGGAACGGTCTGAAGCTGGACGGGGAGGAACCTCGCTTTTATAGACACCGGGCTGGCACCGAAGAGGGGATCTAGAATACCAAGAGCCAGAACTCGACACCTCTGAGGTACCCGCTTTGTCCACCCTTCCCCCAGGGGGTTGGATACACTTCCTACCCCAAGGATAACCATTGGTACAATTTTCTTTTGATCAGGTTGACGGGAGAGAGCCGGGTATCAGCCGGGCACCAGCTAGGCGCACCAAAAGCTCATTTGGTCCCCCGAACGAGGCAATACTTTGACTAGCAAGGAGCATTGTTGGTGTTTGCGATCGACATCCGTGCATGAGGCAGCTGCTCACGGGTAGCTGCACAGTAAACAGGGCAGTCTACTGGCAAGAGCGACGATCTGTATGCAAAACGGGATCGCTTAGCAAATCTACCTCGGCCAGGCTCAGCCATCAGGGACAGGCTGGCAAGACGTGCACGTCTGGATATAGTAAAGGGAGGGATTATCAGTTTGGGGGGTGTTTTGGGCGGCAACTTGCGTCGGCGTAGTGAACTAAACTACAGGTGCCACAGTAGCATGTTATGTCTCGGCCCGGCTTATTCTTATGACTGTCCAATAATCATTTCGGTTAGGGACGCCCGCGCAGGTCCCGTTGCTGCCACGATGCGTATATCGCCATTACTTTCTGGTGTTGTTTGCCCTGGGCGTTGAATAGTCTGATGAGGCTTGCTCGACCTCAAGCTGGCCTAAGTACTTTGAGTGCAGATCATTCTAGGCCCGTTCCCCCTGGCTCCAGCGGAACATGCAACGAGGTTTTCCTGATTGACCATGATTGAGTAAGCACCGTCACTGGGAAAAGAAGGAAGTTTCCGGCTGTACTCCGGGCGAACCGGCGTGACGAAATTCGGTGAGTCTACATATGTGTTGTAGGTTCTGGGCACTCTCATCGTCAGCCCAAGCCACTTATGCGTTGCGGTCCCCATAAGGTATTCCACACCAATCATGGCCTTCTAACAAGGGCAATTTTTTGTGTGGATCATCTAAGTGCCGGGCTGGGTTGTGCCTTAGTGGACCGGCACCTCTACAGTACTAAGGCAAGGATAATACTACGTAAATCTAAGGGGAAACTGCCGTCATCAAGTATCATTTACGTTGCGATAGGATGTCGCCTCGCCGATCAACCCAAGACCTAGAAGCAACCAGTCTTCCTTCGCACAGCTTTCCATAACAGAAACTTGGGCTGATTTTGTATTGGTCCAAGTATAATGTCGATCAATTAGCATGGAGAACACAAAGACATGCAGGTAGGCGGGGGCGGTGGTTCAGCTTTGCGTCGGGACTAGCCTGTGATTGCCCCGTATACCACTTTTCCATAGGATGCCGGATGTCGGCCGTCTTCCCAATGTGGTTCTCTTAATGTGACGGGGAGATTCTGTGGCATTTCGCCGATCTTCCTTTCACGTCCACCAACCAGCGAAAACAACGTAGCAGCAACTGGGTTCCTCAAGACGTCATGGAACATCGGTGTAAAAGTCGAGAACGATAACACTGTTTTGTCACAAGAGAGATGACTTGCGTCGTGCGCAAGGGAGATGGAGAAATTCGATCTCGAGGAGGAGTGTACTGGGGAGTCGAGAAGGCTGGAAGGACTGGGTGCGGTGTCACCTATGAATGCGCCTTTCGGAATAAAGATGGCAGGGGCATTAACGTTTTGTGGCTACTATGGTAGATTATTTTGCAGGTTGCGCACGAAAACTAGTAAGAATTGCGAAGGACATAAAACTCCGTAATTCATGGCCGAGTACAGTGTTGAAATTGTTGAAACGCTCCATTTCCAAGGGATTATCGCAATGCAGATCCCCTTGCCGTGTGTTTGGGTTCTAACATTGTACTATTTCCCCGCACAGCGGCCAGCCTCCCGTCAATGTGTCGAGAGAGCAGGAATTTAGGTAGGGCTAGGTGAAACCCGTAATACTCTCTTCCTGGGGCCCAGTTCGAGCGAACAATATTTGGTTGTATGACGAGAATGACAGAACCTATGATTATGGCAGCGATAATTGACGGAGCGAAGACTAATTTTAAAATGCTGGGTTCTGGAGAGAATGCGGCGATGGGTTGAGAGTGGTTTCTTACTCAGAACCGCCGCGGCCATTATTCCCTTGTCAAGCGCGGAGCGACGAAACGGTCACAATATTCTGTAAAGCACATCTGGATTGCTTGACCCAGCAACTACATAAACCGCCCGCAACAATTGCACGCCCATTAATCGGACTGTAGAACAAGGGGAGGTGTGTAAACCGATGCATTTCGATCAAGCAGGGCTTATTGGAGTTAACGAAGGCATGCCCGGGCGTTATCAGTCTCCAGGATCGTAGGGTATCTTCATATCTGCATATATATACCGTGCCCTGCGCTACTCTCCTTGCGTTGCATTCTGGAGTGGCCTGTTCTCATATTGGTTCCATATACCTCTCAGTCCGTTTCTTTAAAGTTCAAATCGTCAAGCAAACTTGGAGATGTTACTATTACTTGGCACCAGTCCTGTGGCGTTGTCGCTGATACAGCCGCAATTGCGGGTTACCCCAGATCAAACACGTTACCGGCTTGGGTGTGTCCGTCATGTTGGACAATACCACCTTGGCTCCGTGTGGCGTTGATACGCTTGGAAGCGTATACGAGCTGGTGTACACAAAATCCAGGTTAGAGTCACGATGTCCGATCTCTTCGTCTCACTAACCAGTCCCTACCGCGTATACCTCAGCCAGCCGCTTACCCAAAGCTACAACAAGCCACATTCGGATCAGTCGGTTTCGGAAAATGGCCCTCAGGCGATGTCGTTAAGTTATCTAGTTCGGGACCTCAACAGCGAACCGATCGCTGGTACAGGGCTACATTTATTGGATATAGCCCCGACCGACCCTGGAACCGTGGAACCCACATTGAATTTCTCTCTTTGAAGATGGAAGAAATTAACTCGCCTTCTTCGTGCACAGCGAGACTAGCTTCTTTGCAGGAGGCCAGACTCAGAGTCTAGCCTATACATATACCTATCTTACCGAATATCTGATCCGCCAAGCCCATGAGTTTGTTTTCCCATGCCTTTCTACGCGCATGCTTGCCGACACCAACAAACTACAAAGTTGTGGCCATGTGAAACTCCCTACATAGAATTTTCCACATTTTGGTTCACCCCGACCTCGACTCGACTCTGCTTATCAACGCTACAGGCAACGCTCCGTTAAAGGTACGGCCCCAGGAGCATTACACGACATTTGCTGACTCCGCAAGAGATATCTTCTTGTCGAATTATTTGGTGCTTCGTTCGAGTATGGATATTCCAGATCCATCTTCCCCCGCACAATGTTTCCAAGCCATCTACAACCCTAACGAGGCTGAAGGACTTTAATCGTAACAAAGCTACGGTCCATCACACATATGAGAACGCTTTCTTCAACCCCATACCTGAGGTAGTTGGGTAGAACTGTCGTGAGTCGCCTCGTGGAATCTCTACATACTATCATTTAGAAATTATTGGTCTCTTAGAAGTGGGCTTTGGGGCCGTCCCTTTGAGTTTTGTTTCTCTCTCCCATGGAGAGATATCAAAGAATAAAGGGCAAACTAACACAGTGACCCTATCTAATTGCACACACAGCAACTATGGGCGCTATCATGGCTGCTTGAGATGCAAGAAGCTGGGGGCAAGGATCGATGTCAGGTGATTATTACTTCTTATACCGTGGTCTGTACCTACCCGGGTACATGGCCGTGAGAATACCGACGCTGGAAAGGATACTTACGGACAGTCAACAGGTCCATCCTCAATCTTAAGTCCTAAAGTAGAGCGTATCGGTGAGGATGAGCCCGCAGTGCCTGTTATTTCGTACTTGATCTCATCTGCAAGAAGTCCGGGACATTGACCCAGAGGAGCAAGATATGCCCTTTTCTGGAAGGTGTTTTCCTTGTCTTTCTTTCGCCATCCCTTACTTTAACCAACTATTCGGATTATCCTCTCAACAGCGGTAAATATCGTTATTTGACGTCGGCCCCATGATGCTTGCAAAGAGGTCTAAGCGACACATTAAATTTTGCCTTAGCACGAAATAGCTGCTAGTAGTGGAGAAGAAGATACAATGTTACTATCAAAAATGCACGGGACGTACTTTATCATCATTTTTGTGGAACGGTGCGTATTCTGCATTGCCCAGCTATTTACATATTTGATACATATGCCACACTCCCCGTCCAATCCCTCCGCCATATGGCATTGATAATTGGGATCACCTCCTACTTCCCCAGCCCAATGATGAACTGGTGAGCCGGAGGAGGTGTGTATATGCGTGACCATGGCCAAAAGCGCCACCCTAAAGCATGATAGCTGTAAGAGAGGACGAGGAGGAGCAAGGGTACGGTTATGATCAGACAAAATTGTACCCTCTTTTCTACCTGATCCAGCCAAGTCGGCTCCCGGTAGTTATCTCGCCGTCTCTATCCATGTGCCCGTGAGGATTGGTTGACTACCTAGCTCAAATTAGAAGCACATAATGGAAGCCAATTAAAGGTGACTAACGCACCGGTAGCACCGCCGACTTTTGGAGGCTGAGTAGGAGATATGTGTAGGCTATATTGTTAGTGTGTCTATGCCATTTAGCGGTTTTGTGTCGACGCAATAGAAGCTCCCGGGTCAATTGGCTAGGTATGGAAACGTAGGGTGTCACTGATTATCGACGCCGCTGATCTCCATATGTGGTGCTGAATAAGGGACTACCGACCCAACCCGTTTCTCGCGTCAGTTGAGCCGATGAGGGTCCTAAAACTGGGGCTTGAAGCGGCACATCACTCGGAAAAACCGGCATTCATCTAATTACATAGCGTATGGGGATCCGCCGAGGCTGGTAGGACCCAGTATGCATCGGGCGCATCAAAGACTTCAGTAGCACCGGTAGACGTGACGGCTATGCTATGGGATGGATATCCGTGTTACACCCTAGGTCCAATTTCTACCGAAATTTGTCAAGACTTCGGTGCTGGGTCGATGATAACCACTCATGACATCTATTGTCATAGAACTTCCCAGATGGCGATTGAAGAGCCAATGATTAAGGTGGATGCATGTTTGAACCGACGATCTCTTGGCTCAGCACTAGACTCTGCCGAATAGGGGGTATGGATATGGTTTTTTCCTGCGTGAGTCCCTGACTCCGCGCAGTACCCAACCCATTGTAATGCAAATCCGAGCTTGCATTACCGAGTGCGAGCGACTACGAAACGGAAGCTTTGCTCATCAATCGCCATTTAGAATCCGACATCACGCCGTGCACGAAAAATAAAGCTCCATAAGGCTATTGCGCAGCGCTATTATGACCACAAGGAACGCAGATCGATGCAGCAGAGCCAAGGATTGCCGAGGTTGTAGGAACCGAAGCCAACGTAAGCTGAGTGGTTTTCCGTGGAATTAATGTGTAGCTGGTGGCTTGTTCAGTTGTTCCAAGGGCACGTAATGGGGAAGACAAGGATATTGCCGCTCTATCGTAATTACTGCAAACTGCTAGAGTCGACTTGTCGATCGGATATAAAAGATAGAGAAGTGCACTCAAAAAGTCAAGGACAAGATATCACACTCTAACAACCCTCACACTCAACGGACCACCTTCCACAACAAAGTCCAAGCCTTCACCATTTTAAAGGTTTCAACTCCCATGCTCTTCCGCTACTCCGTGTCGAGACTTAGCAGGTACCCCCTAACCTACCTAAACTAGACAGATAGCGCGAGATATAGCTCGAGATGGAAGCAGGAAGGATATATCATTGCCGTACTTTGGCCAAGGGCATCCGAGATGCGGAGGATCTGGAGCAAAGTTTAGTGTGAGGTCAAACCAAGTATGCTTGGATATTATCCACGTCCCAGGAGTGTTGGATTGGGGGCTTTAGATGTCGTCACAACGGGGGGGGGAAGGTTTGCCCGCCTAGACCAGATGTGCCTAGGGAACTTTAACCTTAAAATTAGAGATCGCTTACTCCTAGGAATTGTTTCACTATTTTACTAGCCTCTAGTGCTATTGGGGAGTAGAAATGTGTTGAGAAGAATAGTGTCTACAGTGTTCTTCCTTGGATGACAGATTCGAATTTAAACTTCCAAGCCTTTAAGTTAAAACTTAACATTGGGTTATTTCAAGAAGGCATAGTCTCATTTGCGACTAGCGATGAGATTTGCTTCTTTAGTAGCTTACACTGCAATGTCCCATTATTAGCTATAACAGTAATAAAGCGAAGGGTTCAAGAGAAGGCCACATACCCATTTGGCATGCGCAAACCAGCTTGTGGGCAAAATTGCGCCTGAGGATGCTGTGCAACAACTCCTTGCACTCCCCACACTGCGCATTCCAAAAGTCATGTCCTTCATGCGAGCGCCAGATCTTTTCTGGCTCTGGTAGCATCTTCTTGGATTCAGCATCATCATCCATGTTCAGTTCCACGCGATGGCCCTTGCGCATATGCGACTCTAGCCAAGCTTCCGAGGGTACGCTCGCCCGGCACCACTTTCCACATGCGCCGCACCATGTCGCTTGATGGTTTGAGTCAAGAAACTCGCAGTCATCGTTATCGGAAATCCAATGAGTGGGAAAGTGAACCAGGCGTGGGCGGGGGCGAATTATGATTGCCATCCCACGTGTCAAATCTATCAAATTCATGAATTCCTGTTCGGGCGGAGGACGACGTACCAGCTTTAGGCTTAGGTAGACGTCCGGAGCTCTCTGATCTAGCGAGGTATCTGTCTCTTTCGATGTAGTTGTTTCTGTGTTGTCGACCCCGTCAGGGTTGCCATCCCGCTCCACACTCCCCCGGAGAAGTTTCTGGAGGTATGTCGGAAGTAATCGACACTTAGTCGTCCGGCTGCCGCTAACTGACGAAACCAGATCCCCCGTTTCCTGAGAACCGCTGCTGCCGTCCCAGAGGATGGCGTTCTGGGAAGATGAACTTTCACCAAAGACCCCTCGCCCGTCGCCTGCCAGCCCCAGATTGTGATACGCCTGGACCTCGTCGCTTAGTTCCTGATCCTCGGCATATCTCCTGTCGACTTCTTCCTTCTCTTCGGCGAAGATGATCTCGTCATCGGTTGGTCTCACACCAGTTGCATACCTGCTTGCGTACAACTTGGCCGCCGCACAGTATCCCCCGTAATCAGAGATGTATTTCTCCGCGATTTCCTGAACCAGCGGATCGACGATTTCTGGACTTGCTAGCAGTCCACAGATGGATGTCAGGACAACGCCCAGAGAGAAACGATTTCCCTTTCTCTCCAAGAACCACGCCCCGTTCCCATGCGGCTCTATCTTCATGTATCAGCTTAGGACCGGGTCGTTCCACCAAGTCTTATAATTGGCGCAAATGTTGCCGTTGGAGTCAATGTTTGGGTGGTAGATGCGCGTCTGGAAACGTAGGAGCGGAGGCTTGGGCGAGTTGAGATCGGCAATACGAACGCTCATCCAGAATATTCCCCCGGCGCAGGGAGTGTCCGGGGGCCCTCGATGCTAGCTAGGATTCTGTCGAGGCTGTCACCAATTGGTACCGCACTCATGAAAGGTATCGCTGCCCTCCGGATGCTTCTCAGCTCAAGAACCATCCTCCTTGCCCCGGCTGTTCCGGCTTGGGCCTCAACTAGGAGACTGGTGGACTTTTGTTCCCAGATATTCTCGTCAGCTGCTTTGATGGGTTCAAGAGAGTTGCCATAGGTCGATGCTCCCGATGCGAAGTTTGGGGTTGGTAACGAGGCGGGGTGATTCCTAAGAAGATTTGCCATAACCCGCCTGTTCTGGGAGATGTCGTTCTGAGGAATGTCGGTAACTTTTACTTCGGGTGGTTGAACCTGTTTTATCATCTTGGGTCGGCATCTCTTGGGAAAGCTGTCGGCTCGATATCTTCCAAGGAAAGCGTATACGTTGGTAGCCGTTCTTGTTTCTCTCCACGCTGGCACCTTCAGCTCCATGTCGGGTTAGGAGTGCGGACTCTTCCGGAATAGGCTTATGTAGTATGAGCGGATACTTGCGGTAGCATGGGAAGAATATATACGGCGCCTTGAGTGGGCACTTTCAAATATGGTCAGCCTCTGGCTAGCAGCGTCAGAAATAGCCGGCTGCGAGGAATGCCCGGACCGGAGAGAAGTGGCGTCCCTGAGAAGCCGGAGGCTTTGGACGTCGCTGATAGACTCAATATCCTTATTGAGCAGCGCTTGTCTCTGCTCTAGCAGACCAAGGCTATTTGCTGTGCTCTCAAGACTATCGAGAAGACTACTGATGTTTCTGATCACGGCTGCAAGCTGGGCGTTATCGTGGATAGCCCAGCGCGTCACCATCCACGTAGACTTTTCCTTCTGGTTAGCACGGACGCGGCTTTTGAATCTCTCGCAGGAGTCACGAAAGACGGCTAAACCCTTGGATAAAACGGGCGCTCGCTCGCCTTTCAGCTCATAGCGCTCCTTGACGAGGTCAGCATCCACTAGAAGAGACCGGAGGTGGTTCAGTGTCTCCTAGATAATTGAGCGGATGTCTGGGCGATCAAGACATGCAGCCTGGTTCCTCTTATTCCCAGTGATGCTCGGGACGAGGCCTAGGGTTTCGCCCCACAGGACAAGGCGTATTCGTTGCAGGGACAACTATACAGTATCAGCAACGCATAGTCACGGCCGTGTCCATGGAGGTCTGTACTTGGGTGCAGAGCAACTCGAACTCACGACTAAATTTCCTTCCCGAACTACGATATCGAAATTCTAGATACAAGCCGTGAAAAGGCCAGAGACTCCCAGAACACCTAAGACTAGTCCTGCTTCCTCCGCCATCGTTTCTCCGAGCCTGCTAATACAAAGACGCGAAGCTAGGTTAGACCGGCAGGATCTGTCTAGGATTTCACTCTCCCGTCGCTGCAAAGAACAAACGGCCGACAATTTGTGTGTGATTTTAGGAGTCCGTCTCTCTTTGGCGTTGGAGAAGGCTACGCGCCAATTTTGTTCCACGTTCTCCGACATAGCAATAGCACAGCCCCCAGGCCCTCCAGTAGTTACAGAGGCAAGAGAGGCCACCTCAAATTGGGCTGTGATGTGCCTGGTTGGTTGGCTCGTAGCTAGTGCCACTTATGGCTGTGGCGGGTTCACGCCCATACACATCGCTAGCTGGAGTTTTTCTGGGCCAATTGTGACCTGTATCGGGCCAGATGAACTACCCACGCATAGCAAGCCCCAAACCCAGGTGGTAAATAGGGATGGCTGACTCCTGATTACCTAGGTGGCGCTCGGACCTAGGTCCTTTAAAGAGGATTGGAGTCACGAATCGGCCTTGGATCACCTACAATCCACAACCCCTCGAAACAAAGCAACTTATCTAACTAGTGGTGCTGCACTTCAGCATCTCTTATCTAAAGAGCTTCTCGATAAAACATCTCGCACCCAAGGCATTTATCAATAGATTCGCAGTAGCTCCGAATGGCTACTAAATTGCCCCCTTCCGTTTCAGAGCACCTTCCAGCCCGGGACACGGGCCGAAGCAACCTGCCCTTTTACCTTCTCCGACATGGCAGTGGCCTCGTCGGCTTCGGCCTCCTCTTCGGCTTTATTGTTCCATTTACGCCGTACCCTCGTCTTGGTCTGACGGCACACATCCAGTTCGCCGTTGAAGGGACCATGTAATCCTCGCCTCGGGCCTGATCCTACAGTCCGACCCTTTCGCCGGAAAAACGTCCCTTGGCGGTAAATCACACGCCGCCGCAGTCTCGCTCGCGGATAGACTCACCTGGTGGCAGAGGCGGGTCATTTACTGGGGCACGGCTAATATATGGGTCACGCTCTTGTCGGAAGTGGCTAACGCCTGGTGGGGAACGCAGTGGGTGCTTCGGCTTGCGCACCAGGCGGCCGGACTCCAGGGCGACGGGCCGGCCGAGTGGTGGATGGAAGTTGTGGTTTCTGTTGCCCACAAGCCCTTTGCCGTTTTGCTGGCCACGGTGGTGAGTGACTGTCAGGTTGAGGATGGTTCCATCAGGTTCACCTCAGCGGTACACTAACAATATGCTTTCCTTACAGTGGCCGACCATTCTATACGGCCTCTTTTTGGCACCTTAGCTGGGTTGAGGGTCACGAGCGTCGAGATCTGAATCTAATAGGCTGTTGGCGATATGCCTTACGCGGCCAGCTAACCAGCCGTAACAACCAACCTGGGGTCCGTCCTTGGCAGAGCATACACCTTGCAAGCCCTGAAACTTCCCCCCGGGATTGAGGAATGTCCGAACGGTTTGGGGACTCGTGTTAATGTTTACCACCCCACGAACCAAAATACCAAACGGTAAATGAGGGCCTCGGGAGCAAGCAGAAAATAGATCCTGGTGATGAACCGGGATTTGGTGACAAAAAAGATATCAGTTGTAGCCTTATTATTAGTTACGCTATCTCTTTCCCTGCTAGTCCTTAACTCAGTACTGGATTGCTGGGTAGAAACTAACAGTTCGCCGCTTGAGAATGATATCGTAAGGTATTGGTAAGGCGTGGGAACCAATCCTTCTAGCTTAGGGTTACATGCCTCTTTACTTAACAACGAAGCTCTCGATTTGCAGAACCAGAAGCTTCAGGTAGTCAGTCTGGAGCAGGTTGACTTCGTGTCTTAGTCGCCAATTCGATCCTGTGCACCGTTGGGGCGAAGGAAGCTCCAGCCAATAGTTAGCCACTGCCGCTATTGATTGGACGAAGTAGCACTGTATATATGAGCAGCGTCCATTCCCAGCCTTAAATTCCCCCAATTCCCCATGCAATACGAAATACAGGCTTTTCTGCTACATCAGATGTGGAAGACGCTCCCCAGTTAGATCGCTGCCTCAAGCTCCTTACACATTGGATTCATCTATCAATCTCTACTGGGCGCGCCCTAAGGCTTATTGTTGCAGGCTCTACGGTGTGTCATGGCTACAATGCAGAAGCAACAAGGGATCATCTCCTTTCTTGACCGCGAGGATAGGCTTTTCACCAGACAGAAGCCGTTTTATTCCAATGTACCTTTTAGTCAAACCCCGGGAGCCGAGGCCACAAACATCAAAGCAGTTCAGCACGAAGTGAGCATTGCTAATGTCCGCGGCTTTGAAAACGAACTTAGCCTTGATCGAAATGGGTTTGAGCTCGTCAAGCTCCCTACCTCGTTCAACTCCTGGCAAGATGGTAGAAAGCTTGTTAAGGACCACTATCCTGAGTGCGAGCAATACTTGCGCGAGAAGCTAGGGGCCAGCCAAGTCATCGTTTATGATCATACGCTTAGATCGAGCAGCATTGCGAATTTGAGTCACCACGAAAGACAATATTTCGCCCCCCCGAGTTCCACGGCTCATATTGGTAAGATGCTTTCATCGTGCGGATCCGAGACCGCGAGAAGGTTATTGCGTCGTGCTGACAGGGTATTTAGACCTTACACCGGAAGCTGCGAGAAACTCAATCAGGGAGCAATTTGGTCTGAAGGCGGACAGTCTGCTCAAAGCCCGACACCGAATCGTTAAGTGAGTCCGTCCTAGTGACTATTCGCACCCCTTCTAGATACTTCCATTGCTGATAACCCCTAAGTATCTGGCGGCCAATCTCAGAGCCTGTCGAGCAACGTCCACTAGCGCTCTGCGATTACAGGACGGCCCTGGGCGACGGGGTTGCGACCGATCTCGTCTTTCCCCACACCGTCACCGAGATCTACACTCTCGGTTATTCGCCTCGACAGCAGTGGTATTACGTGGACCGCCAGATGATGGATGAGGTGTGGCTAATCAAGATGACGGACTCGGATGCCCTTGAGGATCCGACGATAGCCATGCGTGAGTAACGATCCCTGTATGTGCGGCGGGCTCGGGGTTGCTCAGCTGACGCCAGCCCAACTTGTTAGATACCCCGCACACATCTTTTGAGCATCCCGGCCGCTCAACCGAGCCTCTCAAGCCGCGACAGAGCATCGAGATACGAGCCTATGTCTTCGGGTGACCCTAATCTGTAAAGCCGATGCCGTGGGGGCAACGCTAATACGGCCTTTCACCGCGGTACTAAACAGTGTTTGCGGCAGGCTGGGGAATTATAGGCCGAGAGTGGCCCGGAACAGATGGGCGTCGCCGCAAGTTTGGAGGTTATGGTTAGGGAGGCTTGGACGTGGAAGTTTTTGATTCGCCACGATCGAATTGTAGATAGGAGGCAGTCAGCAGAGGTGTGGTTCATGCAACGGTGTGATTTCCTTGATTCGTCAGGAAAATGCAGCTACTGAACTCTGCCACACACCCTCCACGGCATCTGGAAAGTCTGGGCTTCCCGGGGTGAGGGGAAAGCTTCTTTTCAATATGATGACTATGTAAAAACTCTCTTCAACTATGTCAGCTGTTCGTTATTGAGATTATAGTTAGTTAATGTCTTCGGAGTGTTCAACCTTGCCCCTTGCCACGGTACAACAAGAGATCTTTGACATCCGTCTTGGGATTTGACTAGGTGAGCAACTACGCTAGATTCAAATGTAGATGAAATTGACTGTGGGTTTCAGTATTCAGAATGTCTTCTGCACCCAAAACCTCAAACCCAGCTCTAGAGCAGCCGTGGAAGGCATGGCTTGAAGCCGAGCGGTCCACCAACAGTGATATCAAAGAAGCTCGGCCCTGGGTCGAATGGAAGCCAAATCCCGATGACCCAAGCGAGAAGCCTTGGTTGCAATGGCAACGGGCACGGGCGGCAGAGGAGGGTGACCCTGATCCCAATGGGCCCACAACAGAAATGATGGGGACATTCACAAATGTGCCGCGGAAGTCTGGCTAATCGGACACTACACCAACGGTTCAGCAAGGATTGCAAGTCTTGTTTCATAGTCACAGCTAAGATCACGTATGGAAACTACTGAGTGGTAGACTCCGTTTCTATCAGATGCCCACTTATCGTTCCCTACCTACGCCGGAATTGAATGGTTCGCGTGAATGGCGGTGTACTGTGCAGCTGCCTGGTCAAGGATCTCGAGAAAGCCTTGTTGAACAAAATCTGGTACCTTTCCAAGACGGTTGATGGCCATAAGGTCGCTCGTAGCCTTTGTAGAGTCCTTGGTTCCAATGAGAACGCTATGATTGCTTCCTAGCGAAAGTACCAAGGCGAACAGGGCTTCTTGACGGGTAGAACCCGTCCGCTCAGCGAGCCACCCAACAATATTGTCCGCCAGCAGGTGGTGGTTTGACCTCATGATTGAAAAAGCCTGATAGTTTATGTTTCGAGAAACACAAAATGTGCGTACGTCGGTATTATACCGAGTTCGAGGGAGAAAACGATTCTGGACCACTGCCGGGACGATAGTCGCCTCTGCGCACACTGACTCAATCTCTTGGAGCGATACATTGGACAGGCCCAAATTTCGAGTCCGGTGCGGCACCAAGCTCTCAAAGGCCTTCCACACCTCGAGCGTCTCCGCAACCGTAGGCATTGGGCCATGAAGAAGCAAGGTGTCCACCCAAGTGACACCCAACTTGCGAAGGCTAAATTCAATACTCTTGGAGACTTTGATGGGAATTGGATCTTCGGGATCGTACGGCGCCTTGCCGCTGCTAAAGTCCTGCCCTCGGGGGGTTGTGAACTTGGTTTGCACGTAGAGATCCTCTCGCCTCAAACCGAGTCCGCCCAGCTCTGGTGGGTCCAGTGCCGTGCGAATCGCTTCGCCGACGACCTCCTCATCGTAGGATTGTGGTTGGGCGGCCGAATCCAGGCCCCGGAATCCAGCCTTTATCGCATCAAATAATAGGCCCGCGTCCTTCTTCTCGGCCGTCCCGTAGATGCAGCGGGGGATACGAGTTCCTGAAGCGAGCACGAAAGGTTCATGGGCGACATGTGCCATAGAGATCGGGTTGGTAAGGTGGTCAATGAAGGGCGCGATAGCGGGTAAAAGAAAGTTTTGGGGATAGCTCGGCAGACTATTTCATCGGGTGGAATTAATTCTTCAAGAGTTTCCGCATGAGTTGAAGCAGCAAGGCTCTTCACATAGTGGTTAGTGTAGATGAAGCCCGGACGAGGCGAACCGCCCTTCAGTACGCCCATAACTACAGGCTTGTACTCGCCGCAAGCTGGGTTCCTCCAGGGTCTGGGAGGGCAACGGCAAAATGACCAGTGCGGCGAGGTCCGCATTGCATTGTGGCTTCTCGACTCCGCCACAGCGCCCGCTCCAGTTAATTGCATTGACAGGGGTGTCTCTTTGCCCTCGTTGACCTCAGGCGACCGAGGAAGGGGCATTTTCTGCCCAATGATGACAGGGTTTCATTGCGCACGCGGGACATCGATGGACAGAAAAGTCAGGGCACATCCATCGTCTTCACCTTGTTGAGGTTAAATTAGCTTTACCATAGCCCTTTAGTTCGTGCGCAAAACATGGTCCTGTTTGCATGCGCCTGCTGCAGGACACGGCCCGGCAAGGCTCCCTCCAAGGACGGCGCAAATGATACGGTTGTCGCCACGTCCACCACTGTCGCCCCCCGTCCCGCCGCCGCCGTTGAACCCTCATGTGAGAAGAGAAACAGGGGGGATAATGTCCTCCAGGGTATAGATAGTGAACTTGCTACTCTTGTGGGTAGTAGAACCGATACGGAGAGTCGCAATGAGTCGATAGCCGTCGACTTGGCCAAAACGATCCAGGAGCGCCTCGATAAGCTCCAACCAGACCAGAAGGCCATGGTACTAGAGCCGCAGGTTACCCAGTGTTCTGACGTACTTCTACTCATCAGCGAGGAATTCTCTTCTCGGGGATTTGTGACCAGAATGGCCAAAATCTCGCCCCTGCTCCAATCGCTGGACAAGTTCATGAATGGTTTCAATACCATATGCCAAGCAGGGCCATGGATGCTTCAGGTTCTATGGGGAAGCGTACAGCTGGTGTACAAGGTTAGTTGGACAGTAATTGGAGCCGGCGCCCAGGAAGAGTAAATAACCAGGATATCCTATGCACACAGATATCGGTCCGACTCGGCGATGTCGTCGATCGCATCTCCAGCTGTTTCGAGGAACTCTTCAATTCCCTACCCCGTGTGAGCGAGTACATAGACCTATTTCCCACAGACCGCCTCCGCCGGGCATTGGCAACCATTGTTGCCGTCTGTACCGACTTTTGCCTTACCCTCGTCGAATTCCTAAGCCAAGGCTTTGCATGTAGGCAGATTCATCACTCTTTGCCGTGATCCAACCATTTTCTGCTGTTGGAACTTGTGCCACCCCTCACGTGGTGGCGGCATATTACTTGATTAACACAAGGAACCAACAGACAACTTTGTGCGCCTTGCCTGGAGACCGCTTGAGGTCGAGTTCCAACGCATTCAAAAGAACATCGAAAAGAGCAATCGAGAATTTGACCTAGAGGTCCAATTAGCTTACATGAAAGCCATGGCTGAGTGGCAGCGCAAGATGGAGAACAAGGACTCGATCAAGGACTCGGTCAGTTCGGCGGAGTCCAGCAAGCCAAACTCAATCTCGTCAATTCGTCAGCTACGACGACCCAACTTCACCGACAGGACCCATATCCTCAAAGAGCTCGAGGAGATTCTCGTTCCCGAAAACCGAAATCCTGCAGATGGTCAACAATCTTGCGTTCTACACGGTCTCGGGGGTGTGGGGAAAACAGAAGTCGCCGTCGAGTTCGTGCACCGAACTCAGAAACAATGGGATTACGTATTTTGGCTACGCGCCGAGACCGAGGTCGAACTTACCAACGATATTATCGAGTTAGGGAGGCATGTCAACGTGTACAAGGAAGGTCAGACCCTCCAGGAGAACCTCGAACATGCCAGGAAATGGCTAAATACCACGGGTGAGTCCAGCTCAAGGCTAATGGTTTGATGTAATAATATTTCCTCTAACGGCGAACTACAGACCAGAACTGGCTTCTGATTTTCGATAATGCCACCGATAATACATTCATGCTCCGCTACTGGCCGCACAACGAGCATGGCGCCATTTTAGTCACGTCACAGATCGCACAGAGCGGCTTCGTCGCGAAACATGCCATCCAAGTCGAGCCAATGGGGCCCACGGAAGGCAGCGAATTGATCCTAAAGTTTTCCGGGAACACTACCGCGGATGAGGACGACGCACGAGCGCTCGCCGAGGAGCTCGGCGGTCTTCCGCTAGCTCTTGCTCACTATGCCGGGTATATCAGAAGGTCGAATATGTCGCTCCGAGAGTTCCGTGAAACCTTCCGGGACCGATTTGACTCGGAGCCGATCTGGAACAGTGACACAAGCGCCTTCCTTGGTAGTTACGGCAAGACACTGCAGACGGTTTGGGATTTCGCGCTGAAGCAGCTCACTTCCGAGGAACTGGAGCTTCTCCAAACGCTGGCTTTTCTACACCCTGACAGCGTTCCAGAAATGATGCTTATCGACCAGCCGGACGATGAATCCGAAAATGCCAGATTCAAGGAGTTGGTGAAGTACGGTATCTTCTTTATGGCTATCCCGGGCCCCCCTATTGTTATTCTCTCGAAGAAGAAAAATATCTTAGTATTATCTTGATAGAGTAGGCTAACCTTTCTCACCACAGGCTACGGAGTCTTATTACGCATCTCCTAGACCGCCATCTCGTCGAACGCGACGGTTCTGTCAGTGACGCTAGCCTACGCATTCACCGAATCCTTAAGCGCAGCATCCTGCTACGCCTCGCTGAAGACCCCAAGGAGCGACAGCGTATCTTCGACAATGCCGTCGCGCGTGTCCGGAAGGTCTTTCCTGCTCGCTCGCTAATTACCCGCATTGGCAGCGACTTGCTCAAGCGCTACGAAACGTTCCTACCACAAGTCATGACCCTCAAGGACGAGTTTGAGCGGGCCGACCCGCCACTTTTCGGCAGTCTGACCTTTGCAAACCTTCTCTGCGATGCTGCATACTACTTGTGGGACCAGTTCTTTGCTGAAAGGTCGTTGTCCGTATCCGTTCTAGCTGAGAAGATCTGCCGTGAGCAGCTTGGCGAAACTGTCGACACAGACCCCGTCCTAACGCAGATCTTAAGCTTCATCGGAACTTACTATTATCTCCAAGGTGAACGAGTGCGTGCCTACCCGCTAATGCGCTCGGTTGTCGACCGCCGCGAGGCCTACACTGCAACTTTCCCGGAAGGACAGGTGCCCCTCACTGTCAATATCGATCTCGCTCGCGCGTGGAATGACCTTGCCTGCTGGCACGTCGACGACGAGAACTTTGAGCAAGCTGGGGAGCTAACGGCGCGGGCGCTCGAGAAGATTCGCTCTCTTGGAGATGAGGATGTGCTTAAATACCGTTATGCCATGCAGTACACTGTACGATCGCAGGTCTGCTGCGGAGAACGCAAGCTACCCGAGGCGCTAGACTATGCGAAGCGGGCACTAGCGCTCGTACAGGCGCAGATGGGGGAGAGACACTACTGGACCTCGGTTTTCCAGCTTCAAGTTGCGGTTGTGTCCCTCATCTGCCGCAAGTTTGCCAATGCCCGAGATATCTTCCTCGATATTTACGAGGTTCGACACGCCTTGCGTGGGGACAACGACGCAGAGACACTCGAGGCTATGTATTGGGTTGGCACAACCTATTTTTATCTTGAAGAATTGGACGAAGCGGAGTAAGTATCTTCATCATTACGGAGTAACTTTGAGATTATGCGGGGCAAATAGCTGCTATCAAAAGGGGCACCCGCGTTGTGACTAACTGAGTGACTTCCTTAGGAAATATCTCCGCCGCGCAATCCACCTACGTCCCGGGTCGAACTGGGGAGACCTGAACCTCGCTCGCGCGCAACTGCGACTGGCACTATTGCTCATCAAGACTGACCGTCCGGAGGACTCGGAATTGGTTCGAAAGGAAGCCCTTGCCGGTGTATCACAGCGCATTCAGCCGAAAGACGGCTCCACTGTCGAGGAAGATCTTGCAGCGGTAGAGTGGTTTATTCCGGTCTTTCAGAAAGGTCGCTCGACTGGGGCTTATATGATAGCCAAGCCAGATGCTTGAAGATGGGATTGCAGGCGTACCCGTGGAGCTTCACTGGGCATGAATTCTACGTCAACTGGTCAAGGAGCAGTCTATGGGTTGTCTCGAATTTGCTTCACATCTTTGATGGCCCTCAAGGTTGTCTTCCTGTCGGCTGGGAGTGGCCCATTGATGTCTTCAAAAACATGACCAGATGTTCTTGAGTATTTTGAGTCTACAATCGAGCGATTAAATTTACAGTATTTACAAGAACCCGCGAGGAAGATGGCTGTGTCAGAATTTCCTGCATCTTACTTCGTACCGACCGAGGGGAAATGAAGCGTAGGTATCTAAATAAAGACCACAGGTAGTAAGGTTTCGAGGTAAGAGAGACTCTTCTCATCCACGCATAGCCTATAGTCACATCGGGCTCTCGTTCGCCCGCGGCCAGATCTCGTTGAGCAGGTATATGCGACTACTGCCCACGGCAGGTTCGAGGGGTGCAATTGGTTCTCGCTTGTTTACACTTTATTAGCGCTGTTTTGCCCCGGCTGCCAGTTATTAGTGAGCTGGGGAAAAGAAAGGCCCCGCCGTTGGCGCTAGGGTTTAGGGGTGTCCAAGGGAGAGTATCCCCCTTAAATAGTTAAAATCAGGCTCAGCCCAGAATACCCAGGAAGGTGTAGCTATTCATAATTGAGGTAACCGCACAATTGACAAATCTACAAATCAAAAGTAACAATTGGCCAATTCTACCTGGTAAAATGAGCTTCCTTCGCTCGCTGATTTTTAGCATACAGGGAAAATACCAACACATATCTAGAGGTTATTGCTCTGGTAGGAGGTTAGCACGCCAGTAGGAGGTAGGCTATACGTTGGTATAGCAAGAAAACAAAGAAAGGAAGAAAATGTTCAATCTTTTCTACTCGCAGACGGCCTGAAAGCTAGGGCCGCTGGACGGCCCTGGCGCCTAGGAGGGTTTTATACCTCGATTCACTCGATTGCCTTGATCACCTCTGATCACTTCCCTAGCCGACAAAATCCATCCACGCCACCCCGATATGGCATCCTCTCCCCGGCAATCCGACTATAGTACTACTCCGGACACGGAGAGTTCTGGGTCTCCGATAATACCTCCCCTAGGAATCCGCGACCTCACTTTTCTCGATGGAGTCAATGAAGAGCCTCTGGGGTTCAGGCCTTCAATACGGTGTATTCATCCAGCGAATAGATGGTTCAAGGATCCTCGCCAAACCGCCCCATGTCTCAGATCCCGACGAACCATCCTACGCGAACTATTCCAGGAACTCACCTCGATGAGCAGCTACTATCACGAAATCTTATCCCGCTACCGATCCTGGGACGATCCGGCTCTACTTGCCCAAGAGGATCAAGCAGCACGGGACAGTTTATTCCCGCAGTTCAGACTCCTACCCGCAGAGCTCCGCACGCACATCTGGCAGTACTCGGTGCCGCGCAGGATGCTTGACCCGAGAGAGGAGTGGTCTCGGGTCACACCCAACTCGCGTCTTGCAGTGCCGCATGTCGCTCACGTGTGCCGAGAAGCTCGGGACGCAGTTTTCCGCATGGGTACGAAAGTGCTGGTTACGCTGGAGACAGATTTGGCCGGTCATCCCGATATCAATTGCCTGGTGGACGCGCCATTTGGTTTCATGACAGCCAAAGACATTGTCGTACACTTTTCGGGTATGTCAATGACCGAGCCGGTGGAGGATGAGGATGAGGATGATGTCCACAACAATGGCGTACCTATTTATACCGTCAGTACCATCGCGAGGGGAATGGGGTCCGAGGCGGTCGCGGCGTACTGGCCTCATCCATCTGATACCTTACGTTGGAGGGACCACTTCAGGAGTCAACGCTTTGATCCCGTCGTAGAGCAATGGGCGTTTCTGCGAGACAGCGAGGAGATGAAAACTCTTTTTGTTCTAGTGCGTCGCCCCATTGTTTTAATCTTGCCATTGGACGAGAAGCCATTATACGAGAATGGCGAGGACTCGACCGAAACAGCGGAAGGTGATGGCAGTCATCATGACTCATTAACAAACGAGACCGCGATGCAAATTTTCGTTGATCTATACGATGACCAACGCCTGGCTGAAATCACCTCATTAGAAACGGAACCAGGCAGTGATACCACGCCGCGGTTCTCGATGGACAACCCGCATTTGCAAATCGGATTATGTCTAAATTGCGAACGTTCGCGATGGGAGAATTATCACAAAGCCTGGGTAGAGAGCTTTTGGCTAACGCTCGCCGAGCATCAACTTGACGACGGAGAGTTCAACGCTGTCTTCCCTCCAGGAGTCCCCTACAATCCAACTCATCCTTGGGTGCACGAGCAGTTGCGTAATGCTCCTCAGTTCAAACCGGCTGTCATTTTCAATCTTTTCCATAATATTAGGCCCGCCCCCTCTCGCAGCCGGAGGCCAAAGAAGGGGGTGGGAGAGTAGTAATGGGAGACGAGAAGGGGGAAGAGGAAGGATAAGGAAGTGATAAGCATTAGTACTAGTAGCAAGACTTGATATGTATTTCAAGTACTTATATTTTCCAGAGAGCGCTTTACTGACCGTTAACTCGACTGGGTTGCAGTCATGCTACCTCACCGTAATTATATAGCCACACAAAGTCATACTTTCTTCAAAGTATTGTTATTCTTCGTGATGGGTTGGATCATTTAGACCTGGACTTAGATTTCCACACATCACGATACTAATTGATACGTAGACGGGTGTGGCGACGCCAAGACTTGCGGTGAGTTACGACCAAAATCTATGTGCCTGTAGACGTTTCTTGGCTGGCGAATTCCACAACGGTCTGTTCTCCGCTAGGTCCGCGTCGACCTCAAAAGATCACCACAGGCGAAGATTTGGGAAGCATAGGCGTGGGAGCTAACAACCCTTCTTCCGCTGAAGTTGGTGGAGTGGAGTAGAAAATATCGCCACATACCTTCGCGTCAGGGAGCGGTAACCAAATCCTGCACGAGATATACTCGAGACAGCCTTGCGTTTTGGAGTAACAATTGCGGCAGGAATACACCCTCCGGAAGTAATTTTGGGGATCTCGGTTCCCCCTTCAGCGTAAGGTTTCCCAAACTCCGGTCGCGGGTGCATGTAATCTAAAAACGACCCCCGATATCGTAGCGGCCGACTACTATTAGAAAGGTACGAAAGTCGGGGCGTATCTGCGTAGGCCAGCTTAAACTAACCGCTATTAAGCTCAGTCTACGTAGCTCAAGGTCACTCATTCCATGAGTTGTCCACCTCGACGGCAGCGGCCCCACGTCCCTGGAACACTCCCCAGAAGAAGGTGTGCTGGGCCACATCTGTTCTCTCCTTACGCGTCTTCACAGCGAGTCAGCAACACACAATCCGGCTTGACCGTAGGTGATTACGGAGAAAATGAAGCAATTGCAGAGCATATGAAAGACAAAGTCGTTGTACTTGAGGGGGACAAATACCGATTCGTCCATCCACTCTCCCGAGTCAACAATACGAAAAACATCGTCGAGACCAGAACCTCGTTCGGCATCTCCACGATCTACCTCGCCCTTGCCGTCACTGCGAACGTCACGGCTACCGACGGGAAGGGCCGCGTTATTAGTTAAGTACCGAGCATGAACTCGAAAAAGTGGCGAGAGTTTGGGAGCATTGCCGCAAGTGTGTGGAGACCGTGATAGGTGTAATTACGCTCCACGATGGTGATCTGAGAGAGACTTTGAAGCAAGATGTACTGGAACCGGACCTGCTTCTTGATAGTACGGCTCCTCCTCTTGAACTGACCTATCTGCTTCCTACTGTGCTAATCTTGGGCTACTGCTGTAGTTTGGGCCCCGGTGATATTGCCGACATTGAAGATAGTGCAGCTGAAGTTGCCCGTCGGAGCCGTGGTTTTAGTTGACAATACTATCGGGACTGTGAAGCGGTATATGAAGCTGCTTGATTACGTACACGAACCAGACAATGGTTCGTCAACTCAAAATTTGCCCTTCAGTGATGGGTTGCAGGTTAGTGCTCACTCTCCTTAGAGTAGGGGTTTTTAGTGAGGAATAAACGACTGTTGATTGGGAGAGGTACGGATTATCCACAATCAGAAGGTAGTACCTAGTAGGTACCTACTACGGCAAGGTACTTAGTGCACCACCGCGCATGCACCACCCTACCTCGTGGGTGCCTCGATAATTATCAACAAAACGTAAAAAAAATAGTCTCTCATCGACATAGCAGCTGTGCTATTCCGCGATCAGACGCGGTCGCCAGCCTCCCTCCTTACTCCCTTCTCTCCTCTTATCCAACAATCCGCTTCACGAATGTCGACATTTGGGCAAGCGGGGGGATCTGTGTGGACTTATGTAAGCTCGTAGGCCTTACGTAAGATCGGACGCGGACAGTTAGGGAGAGCGACCTGACTAATGGTCAACGGACCCACCGAGTCTTCCGCCGAGCCTTCGGAGGAGTTATCGCCGGCGATTACGTAGTAGGCTATCACAGATCCATTTTACATCGTTGTGCACGGGTGACCCCTACGCAGTGTAGAGTCGGCTCCCATCTTCCACGCTACAAGTGTATTTGTGCTAATTGTGATTCCACCGCGTGCTGTGGCCCCGCGAACTTGCACCGGGCATTATGCAGAGTCAATCGCCCGATGAGGGCCAGACCCGCCACGTCCGGAGCCCATCGGCCAGTGTCGACTCAGAGAACAAGCGACGGAAAACCAGGAAGGGTACGAGTAGCTGCTGGGAGTGCAAACGAAGGAAGACAAGATGCAATTTCACAAATCCGGGCGATGCAGTCTGCGTCGGCTGCCGCCGTCGGGGCATGGCCTGCGTGAGTCAAGAGTACGATGAGGTGCCGTCCCAGCGAACTGGGAAGGCTCCCCAGATGGGAGACAGGATTGTGCGAGTCGAAGCTCTTGTGGCGGAACTGGTGAAGAAGGTCACTGGTACACCAGAGACGACCCCGACCGCGGAGCGAGGAAGAAGCAGGGCGCCCTGGCCGCCTCCCCAAGGCGAGTTTAACTCGAATATCCTCACGCCGGACGACAGCGCCTCAGAGTCGGCATGTCATTTGGTTGGGTGCGACGATACGTCCCCTGTAAGTAACCGTTTACTATCTCCGTGGTTGTGTTCACGTCTGATTAAAGGATCTAGAAAAATTTACCTTACTCGTTACAGGAGGATGTTGATCGCGATCGGTCCGTCGCGACGCGCCTAGACCCGGCATCCGCACCGAAGTTTGGAGCAGCCACATCGGGCAAATACGCAAAGATCTCGGAGGCACTCCACTCCCTTTTGCCATCCCAGGAAGAAGCGTACACCCTATGCAGCGCTAGAGGGCTTTCCAATGTCATATTCCAACAGATGTTGACGCAGTCATACGCCGACTTAAAGACACATGGACGACTCACTCCGGAGCAAATCGCTTTCTTGCCGCCGCCGACAGCGCATCCGGTCTTGATCGCCAAGAAGTTGCTTACCCTCGCCACTGTTATACAGCATCTCCGCCCCGATCACCAGGCACTACTTCGTTTCTCGGAGACACCAAAAGTGACCATGTGGAAGATGGTGGGTCTAGCCGCCAGGCTCGTTACCACAAATGATGAGCTTGTTGGATGTGCCGAGGGCCTGGAGTGTCTCATATTGGAGTGTACTTTCCAAGGCAATAGTGGAAATCTGAGACGCGCATTGGTCGTCGCCCGGCGGGCCATGGTCATCGCACAACTTATGGGCATGCATCGTGCGCGATGTCTTCCGGTGAAGCAACTTGACCCGAACACACGCTTCAATCCCCACTTCGTCTGGTATCGACTTCTATTCGTCGACCGCCATTTGTGTATGATGCTTGGGCTCCCCCAAGGATCCCATGACATGAGCATGGTCAACGAAGAAGCCTTAGCTAGCGATACGCCATTGGGCCGGCTCGAGCGGATGCATTGCGCCATTGCCTCACGCATCCTCGACCGGAATGAGATGGATTCCTCATTGGCAGATTTCGCCATCACGCAACAGATTGATCTCGAGCTACGAAACGCAGCTAACAGCTTGCCCTCCAAGCTGTGGCTCCCTCCCAACATCTCTTTATTGAAGGACACCGATGAAGCCTTCTTCGAGACTACACGCCTCATCACCCAGCTCTTTCATTACAACTTACTCAACCAACTACACCTCCCATATATGCTGCGTTCTTCTAGGGAGAAAAAATACAGCTACAGCAAAATCTCCTGCGTAAACTCAAGCCGAGAAACTCTCAGCCGTTTCATCACTTTCCGCTCATTCAACCAGGTTGCGTTTTGCTGTCGCGGGGTAGACTTCTTCGCCCTTGTTGCAGCGATGACCCTCATCTTAGCTCATCTGGACAGCCACAGGAACAAGGACGACAACTTTCTCGTACACCAGCGATTCAGCGATCGTGCCATGGTTGAGGGAGTACTGGAGAATATGGAGAATCTGAACAAGCTCAACATGGACATCCTGTCGCATAAGTGCTCCGAGGTTCTTCAAAACTTGTTAGATATCGAAACACACGTCGCAGAGGGCCGAAGTTATCGACCGAACGGTTGGGCTGGCTCCGTCACGGCATCGGACGACGGGGATAACACCTTAAGGATATCCATACCTTACTTCGGCACGATCAAGATCACTCAAGAAGGTCTCATCTTCAAAGAAACGGGTGATCTAACGACGCCGCTGGCAATCTTTCCACCCTCAGAACCCCCACAGCTTCCCCAGTCACCTTCCACAGATGCAGATATTACCGCACCGGTGCAGCAATATTTTGAAAGGGCCTCATTGTTTTCCAAGGCACCTCTCGACGGGGTACCGTACGAAGCTGACAACCCCGATCAGCTGCAGCATAATTTCCAGGTCTTTTCGGATGAGGCTCTTCGGCAGCCCCCGCTGTATCCCGGTTTAACAGCGAATACGGATGACTGGGCCTTCCAAGGCGTAGATATGGCGTTCTTTGACAATCTGATGCGTGGGGCGGACACCGGGCAATGTCAGTGTGTATCCGAGGGAGCAGGTCAGGGCAACCCAGAATGGAGCATCCCTCAAGGAGAACCAAATAGATAGATGTGACTGGGTTCGGTAAAGTCAAGGTCTAGCCTTCCCATGTACTACTTTCATCATTGATAGGATAGAATGGTTGGGGGCAGAGCGGGGGTGGACGTGGTCGATTTAGTCTCTCCTAGTCACGGATAACTACTGCATGTACGATATGCATGAATGAACTGAACCTCAATGTTGAAAAGTCCACGTGTGGAATCCGACTACTTCGTGTAGGAGCAGGTAAGTTTATGTGTAACTAAGGTAACCAACCCTACGTACCCAGTATCCCAACTTGGTCAAATTTCGATATTAGTATGGGGAACCAAGTGTCAGAAGATTGATCACGAGTTGAATGTAGTACATTTAAAATCTAATTATACCCAGGTGAATACCCAATCCGGAAGTAATTACCAGCTCTACTCCAAACACCAGTGCCAATCTAAACCACCCAGGTACCTCGATACCCTTCCATCAACTCGATCCGATGGTGGACTGCCAAGTATGTCTACAGTCTGCTCGCGGGTCATTACGCTGCGCCGCCAGACTCCTTTAGTGCCTCCTTGCTCAACTTCGACCAGTTATTTGCCAGCGAGAGGACAAAGGCAATGCCGACGAATGCAATGCAGATAGCAAATGCAGCTTTGATTCCAGCCATATATGCCACTAGGATGCCAGGTAACTGGTCGGGAGGGAACACTACGCGGATTTGTGTGGCGCCGGTTGCGATGACTTGCAGTGGGTTAACATCTGGGGCAGATGTTGCTAGTTTGTTCAACATAACATTGACAAATGCGGATTGCCCAGCTGAGACAGAGAAGGCACCGCCAACTGTCTGGAAGACTGAAGTAGATGTTAGTGAAAGATCATATTAGTCGCTGGGAGGAGGAATACACACAGAGAACAATGGCAGTGACCGAAGACATGTCGCTCGGTTTTGAATTGCCCTGAGCCACGATGATAGGGACCTGGAACCCTAAGCCCCATGCAAGCCCGCCAAGGATCTGGTACCCAATCCATTTACCCGAACCGGTGCCGATGTCGATGGTGTAGAGCAAGCCTGCCGCGATTGTGGCGACAGCTGCGCTACCAACCATGAGTGGTGTCGCGATACCAGTGGCTGAGATGGAGCCGCCGGAAACAATGGTTGCAAGCGTAACGGCT
>Ga0164242_10001515_pt1 | contig 27610 bp, 36 predicted proteins | sample OricomgcompostMG_FD_108783 | JGI IMG/M metagenome (GOLD analysis project Ga0164242, IMG submission 108783) | Miracle-Growth compost microbial communities from Emeryville, California, USA - Original compost - Miracle growth compost (MG) ...
TGCAAAGGAATCGCAGAGACTTAACCCACCTTCCCTCGGTGGGTGGTGTTTTATTACCAACCACCCCCCCCCAACAACCCAACACCGTCAATTCCGATTACATTCCACCGGACAGAGGCTGACCATCCCAATAGTGAACATACCGCGGGTAGTTACCAACCCAAACGGCTTCCTTACTTCGACCGGCCACGTCGTCCCACAGGGTTACACAGTTATGGTCCGGGCCCATCCTATCAACATGTCTCCAACTCTGTATCCGTCGCCCGAGGTCTTCGATCCGTTCCGCTTCTCCAAGCTTAGGGAACAACCCGGAAACGAAAACAAGTTCCAGCACAGTAGTACGGGAGTCGATAACATAAATTTCGGGCACGGTATCTGGGCGTGTCCTGGCCGCTTTTTCGCCGCCGCACAGATTAAAGTGGTCATGGCATACTTGATCATGAATTATGACATGATGGTGAAGCCGGGAGAAAAGAAACCGGGTCAAGTTCATTATGGGCTTGCCACTCTTCCTGACGCGGAGGCGAGCATATTGTTTAGGAAGAGGAAGAAGTCGGTCTGAAGGGAAAGTAACTCAAATTGAGGAGGCAATGGGGATAGTGTACGTAACTGGAGTCCGGGACATCCCTAATCTCATTTTTGATTTCGATGAAAATTAATGGTTAGCGCCAACATCTCAATCAAAGCGTAAACTCGAGTGCAGAAATATAATGCAATGGCTTTTTTTTGCTTTTCATACCTTCTACTAGAATCAGTGGCTGGTTGAACAAACTTGACAAAGTGGTTGGCGGCCAGTTCGATTAATCTGATTCAAATAACGAGACGACAAGATCCGTGTTATCACTTGTATTTTGTGCTATTTTCTTCAATACAGGTGTTGACGACATCTATACCGGCCGCATGTCGATAGCGCAGACCCAAGCATTGCGAAGCGGATAAATCTGAACAACGTTCCAGCCAGAACTCTCCGCCAACCGACGCCAGTCACCCTCGCTTCGCTCCTGGCCCTTCGCCGTCATCATCATGTTAATATCGCCATACCGCGACAACCTCCCCATCTCTCCCTCCGTCATGACAGACTCAAGCACCACAACCCGGGACTTCTCCCCGGGAATGATTGCCCTGCGGATGTTCTGTAATATCTTAGTAGCATCGCCATCATTCCAGTCATGAAGGCACCACTTCATTGTGTACACCTCATACGACGGCACCTCGGCGAAGAAATTCCCCTCAACCAAGTCGTGTGCCGAGACCCGATTCCCTACATCATCGAACTTGCCACCCGGTTGAAAGAACGGGCGAATATGCTCGATCACCTCCCCTAGGTCAAACACCCCGCCTTTCATCCCCCTATACCTCCTCAGCAGTGAAGCAGCAAGGGCGCCACTGCCCCCGCCGATATCTAACACAGTCTTATCCTCAACTTCCTCCCATGGGTAGTCTTCCGCAATACCAGCCGCCTGCGCAATCGCCCCGCCACCAAGCGTCCGGTGCAACCGCGGCAACCAACCCTGCTTCTCAAAGTACGTGAACATATTTTCAACAGTATCGAAGCTATGCTGCGCCGCGCTCCGCGTCGTATCCGCCGCCAGCGAGGCGGGAATTCCACGCGCAATGTCGTAGAACTCGTTCCCGTATAGATCGACCCAGTTGCGCCATTGCGTCCAGTGGGCGTTAGTCAGCAGCTCCGATCGATGATTGTTAGAGTACGTGTCGGTATCCGCGTCATAGGCGAAGATACCATTGTTGCGCAGCGTGGTGAGGACCTGACGGAGACGGTCCGGCCGGGCATTCACGAAAGTAGCGAGGTCGGATAACTTGAGGGGATGTTTGGCTAGGGCGTCGGGGATGCCGAGCTGGACGACGGAGACGAGACATTTGGTGTCCATGTAGCCGAAGAAGTGGTCGGCTAGGACGAGATGGCTAGGTTTCAGTCTTTGCTGGAGATCGTCTAGGAGATTGATGGCTTCAGCGGCAAGACCTGCTATTTCTGCGTCGGGAAGTTGGCCTTCCTCGGTGCCATGGAGGTTCTCATTCATCATAGCTCTAACGTAGGCGTTGGACAGGTGTTCCTGTGCGAATTGCAGTTGTTGGATCAGAGTACGGAGGGTCCATCTCACCGCGGTTCGGGGATTATCGCCGTGATTGACCTTACTGGACTGATCAGAATGTTCTATTGCATTTGAACCAGACATGGTTGAACGCGTGTAGTTGGTGATATGGTTAATTAGAGACGAGGTTGGTGCACTGGAGCGGGTGACCATGGTGTGAACTAACTTCACGACTTCAAAAGCCAGCTACTTGGTCGTATACACAAGTTGACGTCTTTGTGCACCCGTCAATACCCCCGGCAATAAATCAGGATCAAAAAAAGAAAGCCAGAGTAACTGGGAAATTGTCGGCCCGTTAGAACCGTTCTTACATCACACGGATCTAGCACGAGGGTGGTTAACGAATTGAGTCTTGACGGCCCCGTTCGGCCCCTTTATCCGCCAGCATTTTCCGTTGTGCCTCAGTCCACACTTGTCCAATAACGTCGCACAGTGTCTCCATCCTGTCTCGCTGCCGCCTCGCAGCATATTGTTCGACGTCGCCGAGGACGCGAAGGACGCTTCGCCCGAGAACTAGCTGCACATCGCTCTCCGAGACACTCTTCGCAAGCAGCTCCGCTATCAGTCTCGGATAGTCCGACATAGTATCCAAGCCGGACGGGCCTTCAAGCATGCCATCAAAGTCCGAGCCAATGCCAACGTGCTCATAGCCGATGGTGGTGCCGGCGTATATGATATGCTCGGCCACCGTGGCGACCGAGGCTTGGACTCCGCCGGCATCCATTCCGGAGAGCGACGGCAGGAAACAGATCATGATGACCCCGCCGTTGTCACGAAGAGCGGCGAGAATGTCATCTGGAACGTTCCGAGGATGTGCTCGGAGTGCGTAACTTGAGCGCAGGTATACGTCAGTTTGCTTCTATTCTGGAAAGCGAAGTTGGGGAGTATCGAGTGTCTGGCGTGGGAAGGAAAGCGGGGCGGCAAGAGGGTTACCAGCAGGAGTGCGAAAATATGACCGGTGCCGCAGCCACTTGCAAAACTTGTCTTTGAGCATCATGGCTCGTATGCGAGAGGTCAACCATGCTGTGGAAAGGGAGCGGTACCCAATTAGGTAACCATTATCGTCAAGCACGAACAAGGAACACTTACATGCCAACTCGCTGCATCTCTCGAACCATATCCTGGCCTTGTGGGGATAGACCCCCATGCACGGGGACCGAATCGGTCTGGTAATGAGTCATCTTACTGAGCGATTCGGGGCGGGGTTTTGTTCCCTTACTGCCGAGTCGACATATAGGTTATTGCGACTATGACACAGCGTAATGTACCGCACACCAAGGCGATGGAATTGGCGAAGGACGCTGGCACTACCGCACACCTGATGCAACCCTTCGACACCGATCAAGCTAGCGACGCGGCCGGAAGAAAACACATCCCACACGGACTTGGCACTGTGGGCATGACCAAGGATTGAAGGGTTGTGTGCTATGAGTTGGTGGATGGTGTCTATTTGCTGTAGAGTGTGGTACAGGACTCGTAGTCTGGACGCTTCGGAGTCGTCTTCTGGGCTAAAACATTTGCATAAAGTTGGTAAGCGGCTGCAAAGGCCCCAATATTTCACTTAGAGGCAATCACTTGTACGCACTCAGGAACGAAGGCAGACCAGAACTGCCCACCAACAAAGCCCTCGCGTAGACGAGTTAAGTCAGTCTGGCCAATGGGCATCCGTGACACGTTGAATGATGGGTCGTTGATGTTGTTACTATACCATCCGCGCAGCATATAGGGGAAGTCGTTGTGGCCATCTGCATGATTCTAGTCAGTAGTAGTACCAGGGTATATTTTCTAGCAGGTTTTGGATTCACTTGCCAATTAAGGGCACTTGGCGAAGGAGGCGTCGAGCGGCATTTAAGTACAGGTGCGATTCCGACATGGTGTCCCCGTGCGAGGTCGTTCAGCTTCCTGGTGGGATGTGAGACCGAGGGGGCGGGGGGCTGGACGTGAAGGTTTTGCGAACTTGAGTCTTCATGGACAAGTACTAGCAGCCGATGGCAAGTGGTCCGATTTAAGTACCTGGGTAATTGAACTGCGACGACAAGCGGTCGGGAGTGAGTCTTTTGCTACATTAGGGGTTAACTTTATTCTCCCACGCCCTCTATGTATAATCACACGTTGCTAACCGCAGTTAATAAAGGGGAGATGTCGCTTGGAGAATCGACAATGTGTAGATGTATACAACTAACCGTTTCTATAAGTATAATAGTGTAAATATGGCAACGACTGACTAATATCGATGTCTAGCCTACCTAATTGGTTCGCTCCAATGTACGGATCCATCAGATATAGGATACGAAAAAGGCCCCGAACACAAGTATCTACCTGCAAGCATGTACCTAGACAAAGTATGTATGACGTAATCACCTTTTATTCCTTTTACTTGAGTTTATTTCTTTCCTACCTACTCAATCAATGCTGCGAAGCACAACAAAGAGGTCCGGATGGGAATACACAGGCTCGACAGTGATGGGGTTAAAACGACACAGGAGTTAATTAGCCTCAGACCTGGGACCTGGAAAACCAGAGCTTAGGGAAAGGGGAGATGAAACGACAACAAATGGAAAGGGAAAGCGGACACAGAGTGGGATGTTGATATGCAATGGCAATCTAGCCTTATCCAGAACAAACCTTTGCGCAGGCTAGAAACCCAAAAAACCGGGTGGTTATGGAATCCCTATCATTTCAGTTAGTAAAATTAATGAATTGCATATGAGCTGCAGGTCCCTGTTTGGGGTGGGGGTCCGGGTGGGTTAGGCATTGGAATGACACCGCTGGTAGTTGCTGATACTTGGATGTGGATACACTAATACACCTTGATGGCGGCAAGTCCCTTGATGGCCAAGCACAGAAAGACTGCGGATGGTTGTAAAGGGGCACCGAAGGACAGGTACTGGCGGAACCAGGTTAAGCATGGGTAGTATGGACAGTTGGCGTAAACACCCCCACGCCTTCCCGTCAGGCGTAACTTGAACAAGCCGTTCTCCCAGTCCGCATCTCATGCAATGCTCCATCCAACTACCTCATTGGAGAGAAGCTCGTGGGAGGTGGAGGCAGTTCTCCAAATCTGTAACTGGGAAGCGTAGGATATGCGAAGGAGAATGTGTTGTAATTACCTTGAAGGAATGCAATAGTGTAACACACCATCGACGCTTTTGGTCGACTAGCTAACCATGAAAAACCAATGATACCTTGGAACGTCTCTTTCACGTTCCGTGGAAGACGTGGGGATAGGTACAGAACTGGTTACATTTAAACCCTGACGAGGCACCAATAGAGCGGCTGGGTATTGTTAAGCTGACGCAGCTTGCTTTCCTTGGTCTTATGGCAACCGCTTCTCCTCCCAAACTACGCTCTGCCTGCACTGAGTGCCATGCATCCAAGGTAAGGGCGATCATGGTCCGTGGAGGGGAGAAAGACAAGACAAAGCCAGTTCCAGTTGCGACTCGTATTATTACCTACTGACGGGTCATTTCACTAACAACTAGGTGCCACATTTTAGGTCAAATGCAGTGGCGAGAAAACTGGGTGTATGCGATGTCGCAATCTTGGGCTGCAATGCCATTTCGAAATATCCATGGTCGGGAAATGTTCTCGTGTCCGGAAACGACGGCGACAAATAATGCCCGATTTGTCAGGACACGGCGAGTACCAGCACCAGCAACATCACCTTGATATTACGGAAGACTCGGTTATGGCATGTGCTCCATCCGCATCCACATCCACATTAGAAAATTCGGCGGAGGTTTCGGCCGAACAAGCAAGGAGCCCCCTCCTGTCGGACTGGACCGCGCAGACATCTTTCGATCTGGTCGGCGTCACATCGCCAAGTTTGATACTTGACGACTTAGGCCACGGCTGTATGTTTAGCAACGCCACGCTATGTGAACAAAATCTAGAGACTTTCCTTTCTTCTTGTCACGACCCGTGCGGAGCTTTCCTCTCCTTATCTTTAGAAGGGTCGGCGGCTAGCCGCAACGTGTCGAATCGGGATGATTCGATCATCTCCGGGGCGAACGACACCGAACCAAAAGACCAGCCTATTGTCCAGGATAGACAACCATCTCCGCCTTGCGCTCCCCAACCCCAAGAGGGCGATCAGATCACTCCGCGGCCCCAGCAGACTCACGATGTTCGAGACACTAGCGGCGCAAAGGACGGTTCCAGCGGGCAGCACACAGCAACTAGTCTCCAGGGCTACTTTCGAATGATCACACGCCTAGAGGAACAGTTGAAGTACCGCGACTCGTCAGTCGACGAGGTTATGCACACCAGCAAGACATGCGCCGAACAGCTCCTGGCATCCATGCAACTAAATTGCTTCCTCTATACCACCGCCGGACCGATGTTGATCCTTACTGTCGTCGAACTAATGACCCTCCTTCTGGAATCCAGCATACCAAGGCTTCTTGTAAACGCTGAGAACGGTTCCTTTCCAGAAATAGTGGCCTCGAAGGCCGACGGGAGCGGCGCTTTGAAAGACATCGGCGCGACGACGCCCACCCTCCCCAGCCTTGCACTAGGGAATTTTCACGTAGATCCAGAGGAGGTGGGCCTCATTTGGCGGCATGTTATCTCGGGTGAACTTCGACGGATTCTGCGTCTCATTGACGCCATAGGTAGACATCAGGAACACCCGCGTCTGAGGGCCGAACGGCTAAGCGTACGGACGGGGATTAGCTATCAGGTTCTATGTGAGGTGCTAAAGCAACGGATCAAGACGATGCTTTCATCGATCGGGGACCCACGTGAAGGACGGCGGCTAGATAGGTTTTGATACGGAGAAATTTATACCCGCAATGACAAACAAAGGGCCCTCGACGATCGAGGCACCGCACAAATCTGTGACTTGCCTCGCAAACCGCGATGTGCATAAACGGTTATCAAATGGGCTTCGTTGATAATATGGGCTAGTGAAGCACAAGACATCACATCAACGCCGTATGAGTTCCGGAAAAGCTTTATACCCAGACATATGTGCATCCGTACTTGCCCACCTTACCTTAGCCGCCGTCCCTTAGCCTTCCCTCTTCACACATCTCAACTCAAAATCTGGATGCGAAATCCAACTTTCCCGGCTTCTCCCCCACTCCTCTCCCTTCTCCGTCATTTCCAACTCATACCCCAGCACCAAATACACCATCGTTAACCGAATCACCTGCTCCGCCACATACTTCCCCATGCACTGCCGCGGCCCAAACCCAAACCTCCAAAACCGATACCTAAGCTCCGTGCCCCTGCGACTCAAAAACCGCTCCGGTCGATACGTCCCATTGTCGGGCGCCCACGTATCTGCACGGATGTTCAATGCATATGCATCGACGACGAAGTTCGTCCCCGCGGGTATCACATAGCCGTCGACTTCGCGAGCTGTAGGCGCCGCCTGGGGCACACTGAAGGCGGCGAGTGGTTTGAGACGGCTTGACTCGAGGATGCAGGCTGCGAGGTAGGTGGACTCGCTTTTGACGTAGTCATGCAGGCGTTTTTCAACAACGGCTAGTTGGACTTCGGAGCGAAGCCGGGACTGGGCACATTTGTTAGAGGCTAGGAACACGAGATTCCAGGAGAGGCCGCCGGTGGTTACGTCAAGGTTGGCGTACAAGGACTCATCCAGGGTTTGGAGTAGTTGGGCGGTGGTTATTTTGCCGGATTGCTGCGCGAGGTAGAGTTGGACAATTGGTGAATTCGGGTGGTGGACTAAGGCATGAGAATGTGCTGCGTCGTTGAAAGCTTTCCAGCGGTTTTGGAACATCAGGAGCTCAGCATTGGCGGTTGTGGGGAGCCATTGCGACCATGTGAAGCGTGTGAGGCCGCCCTGGATGACGTATTGGAAGATGCGCTCTCGCTGCGGGGCAAGGCTGCGAAGTTCCTCGAGCAGTGGTGACGGCAGTCGACCATAAAAGATCTCGCAGACAACCCAGAACGGTAGCATTTTGGTGTCCTCGGCTGGGTGGAGGAGGTGGTTTTTGAGTCGTCCCTGTGTCTGGAGATGGTCGAAGTGCGCGACAACTTGGCTTTCCACGTTGGCCACTCTGTTTGATGTCACACTATGCGTAAACGGGTGGTCTATTATAGATCGCACGCTTCGCCATTCCTCTCCGCTGATGAGTCCCACACACTTTCCTAGCAGACGGTCCATGTAAGCTCCTGAATCATTTGCAGCGGCCTTAGTATGTTTATCTGAATCGCGGAACACGACAGCGAGTTGGTACGGTTGTGTCAGGACACTGGTAAGTCGTTAATTGTTGTGGCGCAAAGTGGGAATTTTTAAGCCCTCTTTCCACGTTGTGGCCGCTGGGACTCACATTTCTGGTTTTGTTCCAGACCAGATACGATAGATCCCACCGTATCTATGTCCCCACGCCTCGGAATTCTCGATGCCATCCATGAATTTTGCCACATCTCCTTGGCCGTTGGGCCAGTGGTATGGGCAGGACGGCAACTCTCGCTCACCATCTTGGTGTTTAATGGGGAGAGTATAGTTGAGGTAGGCCTTGTTTTGTGTCTCGATTAGCCCGAGGCCTGGAGAAGTAATTCTAGGGGATGCTCGTCCTTTACATTAATCACCGTAGAGAGAGCAGCGTTAAGTATTTTGGGCATATAACGTAGATCGAGAAACTCCGCTAACGCGACACCTACTACCAGACATCCAGTGATTGCAATAGAGAATGACGCCACTTGCAAGAGCCATATTGTCAACGACATGGTAGTGTTTGGTATCTATGTGGGGTGAGAATCCCGAAGCTAAGACCGTTGCTTCTAATAATGTGTAGGCCTTCAAGCTAGTGAGCTGTTAGGTTTCCAATTAAGATTTCAGCTACGATGGACGGTAGGGGCTTAATCCGAGGTTTGTAGCGGACAAAATAGATACTTGCCAATACGGGCCAGCGAGATCCTATGACTACATTGGAAGTATCCGGTGCGTCTGGGGACTTTCTATCTAATAGCTGATTCAAAATATAGTTTTGCTTTCGGGCCCCGAACAAATTGGTGTGAAATTATTCGGCCAAAAAAATGAAGGGTCGTGCGTCATAGGCTCTGATGCAACTAAACCGCCGCCCTTCTCGTTTATCCCGAACCAATAGCGGGTAGAGTAATTTCATGTACCTCCTTGCCCTAGTTGCGTGGCTTAAGGTTAGGCTATTATAGATCTTTGATCATAGGCGAGACTTCGCTTGACATGACTCCAGGTGTATTTAACGCCTTATGGCTGGGAATATCGCTATAGGCTGACCCGACTTATCCGTACATCTCAGCGGACAACATCGCGCTGACGCCTCCTGCGCAAAATGCGCCTGTAGCCATGGCCTGAACAACCGCTTTCATTGGCGTCACACAATCGCCGGCAGCAAAGACACCCGGCACATTGGTCGTGAACATGGGTTCCATCACTTTGATGTCTCCACCTGGAGTCAGCTCTAATCCTAGCTGTTGCGCGAACGGCCCGACGAGCTCCGTCTTAGGCCGATGGACCTAGAATCACGTCCAGTTAGTTTCCCCTTGCCGTCACGTCGTCTGTGCTCGGTTAGGTTGGGAGATGTCAAGTCTCAAATCTTACAATAAAACCCTCTGTCACCTGCCTCTCCACGTCTTTGAAATGAATAATGACTTCGCCTTTCTCTTTGCCCTTCTCGAGCCTCTCGATAGGCATTGTATCAATCTTAATCGATGACCTGGCGAGGACTTTTCGGTATTCCTCTGCTACGCTCTCATTGCCGTTGGTGTAAATGGTGACATCTTCGGCCAGCCGCTTAGCCATGCGCGCAACCACCACAGTTGGCATCACGGGCATATTTTCTCCGATGGCGAGGATACCCGCAGACTTGGCGCCACGATCTTCGTACCCGTGGCAGAAGAGGCAAACGTATCTGCGTTGGAATGCCGATTTCAGCTTTAGGTCGTTAAACGGAACTGGAGATAGATATGAACCCCAATTGAAAGGGTTGGAAGACGTTTGAACTCACATCCCCGTTGCCCAGCAATCGGCATAGCCTGGAATGTCAGGCAATATCTCGCGAGATCCTGTAGCCAAAACGAGCTTCTTGCCTATCCAGGCTACTCCCTTAGTATCTTTCACTAGGAACTGTCCGACAGCGGTGCGTTCCACGGTCGCAATCTTGGTGTTCTCGATGTGGACTGTGTCGTATCGGTCTAGGATGGCCTTCCGCCCGGCCTCCCGGTATTCTGCTGGAGGTCGGTGGTCCCAGGTCGCGACGTTGTGCATGTGTGTGGCGGGGTCATTTCGGTACTCGCCTGAATCGAAGACAACCACTTGATAGAGCTGGCGGGCTAGAGCCGTGGCGACTGAGAGCCCCGCTGGACCGGCGCCGATGATCAAACAGTCCATGGCTGGCTTGCTGTCAGTTTTGCTTCTGGCGGCCATCTTCTGCGTGTGGTTTTCGACGAGTGAAATCTGTCGGAGGGTTTCAATTTGCCTTCTAGCGGGGTCGATGAGCGAGGTGCAGTTCCACTTTAGCCCCGAGAAAAGGTTTAACAGGTTGCTTCGTCTTCCGACTAAAGTAGGGCGGAACGACAGTATTCACTGGTCGCTCTACTCCCGTGAGAAGTGTCGAGATCGGTCCGCCAATTTCTTCCGCATCTCATTGGATAATTTAGCTGCGGCACGGCAAGGTACGGCGTGGCTTACGGCGACCGTGAGCTCGGCCCGGCCGACCTGGAATGCCGTATTGCGGCGCACGCTGGTCAAAACCCTTCGGGTTGCCCTCATTATGTCGAGATGCAAGTTGGGTTCCGATAATAGTCAGCGTAGATCTCAGACATTCGAGTCGGAGAGACGACGTGATCGAGCCACTGGGAACCGCCTACAAAAAATTTTACTGCTAAAATGATGCATTCTTTCTACAGTCCCAAAACCCTTGTGACCTGGGATATTAGAGCTCCAGGATGCATGGCATTGCAGTCCATTTTCTCTGCCATCTTAATATGCTCTACATCAAAAAATTCTCTCTTCCGAAAAGCATCGCTACCGATCCTTCTCTACCTCAGCTATGTGTGCGTGCAAACTGCATCGGCATTCACTCTACAGCTGATGCTCTACCTGGGATTTGCTGTCGGAAGCTACGTCAACGTCTTCCACTGCTTCAATCTTGTATGCCTACATCCTCTCGACAACGACGACATGCGCCGCGAGATGCGTTTCCAGAAATGGTCAACGAATGATCCCACCTTCCTCGAGAGAATCTATTTTACCACAGGTACCCTCTGGAGTTTCCGAGGCGTCGGTACCACGTACCAAATAAGGTCTCTGCCCAAGTTCGTCAGCGGGGTTGTCCCTTCAAAGAATGTGTTTCTGCTCCGGCAGTGCGGGTTGATCGCACTTGAATATCTGTTCATGGATTTTATGACGAGTCGCCCGCAGACTCCAGAAATCGAATCAGGCTGGGCGGAAGGCAAGGAATGGTTGTGGCTGCCCCCAAACCCGCACCCAGTCACGGCAGCAGATCTTGGAAGTCGGGTGTTGGGCACGATCATGGCCTGGTTCCTGGTTGGAAGGATGATGCTGAACACTTGGTATCGAGTCTTCTCCGTTATTTTTGTGGGTCTTGGCATCAGCTCGGTCCAGAAATGGCCGCCAATGTATGGACCCTACAGCGAGTGCTTTACTCTACGACGGTACTTTAAGTATGTTGCCATTTATCTACTTTCCCATTATGAGTCGTACTGACCTTCTCGCCTCTTCCTATCAGTACGTTTTGGCACCAGTGTCTTCGCTCACCTCTGCAAGGGGTAGCCACATTCCTGACGCGCGATTTGCTTGGCTTGAGGCCCTCCTTGCCTGAATCTTACTTGACCATGGGACTCGTCTTTTTCCTATCCGGCCACTTTCACATTCTCCTCGATTATTGCCTAGGGATAGGATCGTGGCGCCTTTCTGGGGCTCTCCCAGGCTTCATGCTTATGTTTCCGGGAATCATACTGGAGGACATGGTTCTGTGGGCTTGGCGGAAACTGATGTCGAATGGGGCAAAAGTAGACAGGGTCCCGTGGCTTGCGAGGGCTGTCGGATATGTCTGGGTTGTTCTGTGGATGGCTACCGTCACGCCAATTTACAACTTTCCCCTGCAGCGGATTGAGAAGAACCCCACGTACCCTATTCCATGGAGCGTATTCAAGCAGTGGGGATAGCTAGAACATTTTACCTCTTCTCCCCTCCTACCCTATAAAAAACTTTAGGTATAATACACATCTTATATAATGCCATAAGATGCTCATAGCTACTTCGTCACATAATAAGTTGCCGCTTTCACTCTAACAGGTGCAAAGAACCATATCTCAATTCCCCACCATCCCCCCGGCCAAACATAATAGCAAATACGTAGTCGTGCCACCACCACATGGACGTGTAGGCGACACGTACGAGAGTCCCATACCACTCAGGGCAACGTCCTTCCGCGTTGGTGGATCCTTTGACTTTCCTTGCAAGTTTGGAAACTACAATTCGTCCCACTGACAAGAAAACGCCCGCACCTAATTTGTTCAGTTGTTGACTGCTAGGGGTATAGGGCACGATAGTGGACAGGTACTGCTGGTATCCTTCTGGTAAACCAAGTTCCTTGGCGCCTTCTTGGAGGATTGTCTGGTCATAGGTTAGCCACATCTTCGCGGTGATGCCCTCATTCTCTTCCGATGCGCACCAAATACCTGACACTTGGAGCACGGTTGGGCCGCTGCGGGTACTTGGCCGTCAATGCGTACATGGTGATGTCTGCTTCATCGCTGTTCAGAGGCACCCCCGTCACCTCAATTTCCCTGTAAGCGACCCCACCTCCCTCGGTGGCAATGACTCGCTTGTAGTCTTTTCTTGTGATCAGAAATGCGGCTCCGTGCACATCGGGAGGATCATTGTCGGTTTCAACGTGATGACTCTGACATGTATACTTTGCTATGCTAGCCATTGAAGGTTCCGAGTAAGGAAGGCCAAAAATATCGAAGGTAAGTATGTACGAGTGAACTTTGACTGCCCTTGTATCTAGGATATCTATGCCTCGGCCTTTCATTGTAGAAGACTTCATGTTTGAGCCAAAACCGAAGTACCACAATGTGTCCGAAGGCAGCGTCGCCGGGTGATGGGTCCCCATGTCGTGGGAATGGACGGGGTCAAGGGATGCGGAAAGTGTGGTGGGGAAACGAGACCAGCCTTCCTATCGCTGGGCTTTTGAGTGATGGATGCAACACTCACTTAGTGGATTTCCACAGGGATTATTGCAACACTAGCAAGATTTTGTCGTTTCATGCGAGCATGCACGTGTTGCGCCATAGGTCAAAACCAGACTTGGGAAGTACTTTTTAACGGACCGCTTATTGGTGTCCGAACGTATCTTTGGACTCTTACGAGGCTTCGTGTCGGCGGTAACGCAATGCATACAAGGAACCATTGGCAGCCACCTATCATTTTGATGTAGCACTAAAGGTCCGTACGAGGTGAGTGGAATGAAATGATAGATGAGAACCTTTCTGGACACCCCTCGCCATTCTTACTAGGCCGACCATGCACTTGACCCGCGCGAATTTATAATCAACCCCGCTCAATCCAAAATGTGCTAGAGTAAACACGAGTTTTTAGGAACGCTTGAATATTCTCAAGATATATGTGAAGAGGTTTAATAAGAAGCCTTTGCCGTCCACCTTGCTTCGAAAAGAGGCAGCTAGCTAGCCTTCATAGTCGATTGACGCAGTAGGCTTCACAATGGATGCTGCCGAGGCGAGTTCGCCAGGATCCGGACAGGAGACGCTCGCAGAGAGAAATGCAAAGCACTTCAAGTAAGTTACATCAACGGCTTGGAAAGCCGCAACGAAGGCTAACTTGAAATCTAGCAAGGTCGTTGTAGGTCCGTGGCCCGAATGGGTCCTTTTCCTCCATAGCCAAATCGCCAACTTCCTGACATCTACCGAATTCCCCTCCTGGATCGATCTACCATGCTCCAGCATAGACAAACGAATGCTGGACTACGCCTGCGGCGACGGCATCATCACTGAGTCCCTCATGCCGCATTTCGCCAGTGTCGTTGGCGTAGACGTCTCTGGCGGCATGCTGGACAAGTACCGAGCCAGGGTCAGCAGAATTGGCTTCGGGCCGGACCAGATCGTGAGCGTGCGCGGCGACTTGCTTGCCGATGACGTGCAGCCAACAGATCCACCACTTTCGGATGATCAGCTGTGGAACTTTGACCTCGTCGCCATTAGTATGGCTTTGCATCACTTCGACAAGCCTCAGGTTTCTCTGCAGAGGTTAGCTGCGCGATTGAAGGTGGGCGGGACACTGTTGGTTATAGATTACACACCGAGAGACGGGAGTACTCGGGCTCAAAAGGAGTATGAGGAAGAATTACAGCAGGAAAATAAAGAAGACGGGAGTCTCAATGATAGTCAAAATCCCGACGCCATCGCTGCGAGGCACACCGTGACTACGCCTAATGGGTTCACAGAACAAGAAATGGTTAGCCTGTTTCAAAACGCCGGGTGCACGCAGTTTAAGTGGAAGCTTGCCGATCGGTTGACGCCTATACCAGTTGCGAATACTAAGGCACAGCTGTTTTGGGCGCGGGCAACAAAGTTGTAAGGGGTCGCTGGCTTTAGTTATGATAGCTTCAATTGAGCTGCAGGTGCATTGTGCACGAGGAGCGCAGGCCCTTATGTGACACATGAGCCCTAAGAGTATAGATGTTAGGGATCAGCAGTGATATTATGCCCTGGTAGCCAAACATAACGCATAGCCTGCCTTGATCGATAATTGAAATTACACACATGCAGTGCTATACCTGCCAACGTAGATAGCAAGTCTAGCGCACAAACTGGGGTGGCAACACGCCCTCGTAGAAGCTTTATATAACATGTCCCCTTGTAAGTAAGGCAGAGTGAAAACTCTGCATTGACGGAACGTATACGAATCACAACATATTCGGACGGTTGATTACATAGGTAGTATTATGTGACGACTGCTTATGCGTGTGGAGAGATTTTCGAAAATAATCCTGCCTTCTTGTCATCACCAACACTCCGATCTGTGATAGTCTCCATGTCAATGATCCTAAGTGGCAACGAATGGACACTTTCGTGAGCGGAGTCTAATAAGTCCGTGGGGAAATGGCCGATATCACTTCACTATATACTCGGCACTGACGCACCGAGACACAGGTCTCCTAGTCATTATGCGGGCACCCTTTGAGTTTAGCAAATTTCAGAATGTGCGGAGTGTGTTGTATTCATAATACTTTGTGAATACTGTATGGCCTACCTCTCAATGCTCGCACCCGCAAAGGAATCACTACAGAGGAATTTTTCTAATTATCAATTAGTAGGTTTACTCCCCGAAAAAAAAAAAAAATTTGGACCTGTTTCTACATAGAACTGACCCGGCATTACCTTCGTTCGGTATCCCACCTCTCGAAGCACTCACTCAAGATGTCTCAGGAGGCAGGAATGTTTTCGGCTGGTGGTATCGTCCAGATCGAAAGCCCGCCGACAGACCACAACCTCACTGTTCAAGAACTTTCCCTTCCACAATCCCTTGTTTAGGGGCGGCCACGGCGGCGTATCACGTATTAAGTCGAAGGTGGTGCTTTTCAGGGTCGAAAGGGTAAATCAATTTAGGATACTTTCGCATCTTAAGCCTTCCCGCACGAATGGCGAGAACGCGGATATTGCCTACGACCATTACAACCGCATGGCGGAAAATGCGAAGATGTTGTCCCCCCTCAGCATGGATGCATACCATTTCTTGGCCACGTATAATGCCACCTGGAGGACGCAACGACCCGGTCGACGAGAAGCGCATTTCGTTTTGCAGCAATCTGATTGACAAACTCCTGTTGGTTGAGATCCAGCCTGTTGTCACACTGTACCACTGGGATGCACCATAAGCAATCTACGATCGATACGGCGCAGTCTTAAACACGTCCAAGTTCCAGGCCTACTCCAACCACTACGCTCACTTGTGCTTTACTCGCTTCGGTGACCGCGTCAAGAAATGGATCACCTTCAACGATCCATATATTATTTCCATCTTTGCCCACCTCAACGGCACCCTTCACTAGGCCATTGCCGAGCGGCCGGCACAGACATGAAGATGGAGCCGTGGCGCGTCGGTCACACTATCATCCTGTCACACGCTGCCATGATCTAAATGTATACGGAGCAATTTCAACGTCTGCAGAAAGGCGCGATATCCATTGTTCTCAACGGGCACTTCTACGAACCGCTTGGATCCGAGGCTTCGGTCTACTGTGGCAGGGTAGACAAGTTTCATCTGAACATATCTGTACCCACTGCAGCACTGGACTATGGTCACGAAGTAGCCGGCTATCCCTTATTTGATGTTGAATTAGTCACTGGAACAGTCCATCTCGAAGTGAAGTACTCCGAAGAGTTCAAGGCCCTCAGTAACAACTTCTCCTATGGTCCGTTCCCATTCGCCGCCACTCTCGCGAACACGTACCCTGTCGAAACATTCGAGATCGGCAACCCCGGGCGCACCACAGCATTCCTCCTACAGGGGGTCAGGGATGGAAAACTATTCGTTTGATTCCTAATGACGGCGTGACGTTCAATCCAGGTGGGTTCATACCTACCACCCCATCAGTTGACATTGAGAATCTTCCGGGCAGCTTTACGAGGGATGATGACAATCTAAATGACATTTGGAGAGTGAGTTATTGTTCCAGATTGAGTTACGACGATTTTTGTTGACATATAACATCTCGGAGCACGAGCCGCCACCGTGGCGTGCCTAGAGGCAGGAAGCCAGGGAACGATGTAGGAGGTAGCCTAAACGAACGGCTCGTTTGTCCGCGATATGCGACCTGCAGTCACTAGCAAAAGGACTTACTTCGGGAACTACACCTTGGAATTTGATAGCCGCATTGAAAGGGTGGCATTGGATGGAGGGTTGTAAGTCGATACAACCCATACCTGGTACCAGCTGGCGAGGCCCTTGCATGGTCATTATACCTACTCTCCATCCCTGAGGCTTTCCCAGTGGCGTCGCCTACTCGAGGAATACAGTTTAATCTCGTCGCCGAAGAGCAAGCTGTTGCCAACGCAAACACGACGCTCATGAGACCTAACTCGCTCCTTCTTGGCTACGGGTGTTCCTTCGTCAACGTGACGACTGTCACTTAGATACATTCGACATACCATTCATCCTCCAAGACAAGATATGGTACAGAATCAAGACCGTTCTTGACGGTGAAAACCTCGCGGTTTCAATAAGAGACACGCATATATTCAATGTTTCATTGGCGAATTACTATGTCGACGATCCCAAACTTTCGGATGGATAGATTCTATCAGCGAGTTCGTTTGGCTTTGTCGGCTGGCAGGACCACGCAGGGTACGTCAAAAACGTCACCGTCTACGACACTGCCAACGAGACGGAATTATACCGTAAAGTCATGGCAGATGCCTCTGCTACTGAAGTCACTACGGAGTACGGAGCTCATGCAAACTCGGCATCTCTATGCCTAGACGGTCTGAAACGCGACCGTCTGGTCTGGCTAAGCGACTTTCTCCACACAATTCGTATCATCGCCACCAGCACCTCCTTGCTCAACATTGCCAAAGGTACCAGTCAGTATTTCATTGACTGGCAAACACCCAACGGGTTGCTTCCTTACGATTCGCCAATGGGTTACGACCCTCGTTCAGGTTCACACCCATTTGCCCGCGGTGGAGGTGGGCAACTGAAAGGGATTGAGCTTATGGTGTCATCCTCGCAGATTACCAGATTCTAGGGCCATGATCCTTTACAAGCTATATCAGCAGGACAAACGACCTAGTGTCTGCCCGAAAGACTTGGCCAAAATGGCAGTTTCTAACCAAATGGCTCATCAACAGCATAGATGCCACAACAGGATTGCTCTCGTTGCTCGGCGCATTCTTGGGACCGTCTAGCGGTGGCTCCGCCATCGGCTGCGCGCTTATGCAGGCCTTGGGCGAAATGACCCACGTCGCAATTGCCGTTGGAAACTGCTCCGGTGCTTCCCAATATTCTAGTACTACCGCGAAACTCTTTTCAGCTATCAACCAACAACTCTGGAATGAAAGGTTAGGCATCTATTCGATCGACCCGACAAACCCTGACGGCTTCTCGGTGAAGAGCATCGACTTTTGCATTACCTCCGGGCGTACCAGTTCCAAGCTGGAGACTTTCTGCTAGACGGCAAGCACGTCTTAGCCTTGGCCGAGTTGCTTGGAGCTCCTGCGGCTCCAGACGCAGCCAGTGTCTAGACTGGCCAGCAGATAGTCGTTATTAATGCGGACAACACTAATTTCCATAACGGCGAAGGTTGGAAATGTATCACTTGTGGAGTACCAGCTGAGAATACCGTGAGTATCTCCATTGCAACAATCGACTATCCCCAGTTCTTTTACGACGCCAAACGGGTCATGCACGGAAGGAATATTATCGACTGCGGAGAAAACCTTTATTTACCCCATTCGATGGAACAATAATGTCGACCCCTCCGCCGCCGGTGGGAGCATCAGGAAACTTCGTCTGCTTGCACCCGGGCAATGTACACTTGCTCTTCAACACCCTAACCGCCACCTCTGAATACACTTACCTTGCCGGTCTTAAATTCGATGCGGTGCCAACTGAAGGTCTGCCGCTCGCGTCCCGTTACAACTTGGTTAACGCTTACGGACAGTACAATGAGAACAACCTTGCGGCGGTCACTATCAGCGGAAGCGAGATTTTCATCAATAAATCTGCTATTGGGATCGGAGAGTCTCGGGGTTTAACGGAATTGGGACCGAGATTACGTATATCGGATACCCGCCGAGTCCTACAACATTGACGTCTTCGCCATCGGCATCGAGACTGGCATAATCTGTCGATAAACCGAACACCCATATTACTATGAGCCGTTATCCTGGTCTCCAGATGGTGAATGGTTAGCTATCATGGATACCCGTGGGCCCGGTAGGCAGATATTCATGGCCAGGATGCTAGATACGTCCCACCCTTCATCGATATGGTCGCCATTGGTGTTGTCTCTTCTACTTGCAACAACGGAAACCGACAATTCTTCGAGCCATACCTTTTCGACAAGTACAGTGACGGCAGTATCTATTTTGGCCCGAAACTTAACGGGGATAACATCGACGTTCTCGGTAGTGGCGCGCTCAACAACCCTAGCTAGAGCGGGATAGACGATCCGAGGCGGTCGCCAGATGGTACGCGCATCGTGTATTATCAAAACCAAACAATCTCTCCACCCTGTAAAGGAGATAACCCACTTCCTTGCTAGCAGTCCACAGAGCCCCAACGACGCGCATATCGTTTGTTTGTAGCGACTCTTACCAGCCGTATCCCTGGGTCCATACAACCTCCAGCTCCCATCTCGGACATTGCTCCATGGCGAACTCCATATGTATCAAGTATGCCCGAATTTGTGGCGGCTGTGCTAGCAGCGGGGAGTTCACCATAAAGGGCGAGGTATCTGGTTCCACGACAATTGCACTCGCATACCTCCTAGGCATTACATATATTAACTCCGTTGCGGTCACATATCAGAACTTCACCGACGAGAGCTCCACGAGACTGGTGCTGTTACGGGCTGAAAACTGACTAGCCCTGACCGGTTCCATGTAGGTATAACGGAGTTATTTCTTGTATTCGAGGCTAACGGGACGTTGACTACGACTATCGACGGCGTCGATTGGATGCAACCCGGTAGTGGGAACTAGATATAGAGTAAAGCTGCTCACATCATGTGCCCCTAACACCAGTTCTGTCGAATTAGGGTTATCCGTGGTGGCTTATTTCCCCACCATCGATAGCTCCGGGGGATGCTCGATGGATTAAGGCAAAAGCAGTGCTGTTCCACAAAGGTACATAATAATACACGAATTATTACAGTTCTAGCGTTCCTCTGACTGTGCCTTTTCTTGCTTCTTCAAAGCATTCAACTTCTCCACTGAAATTTGCACCTCGGCACTCCGACTCCGATGAGTCTTTGAGTACACCTCGTCAGGTGGACGCTCATGGTAGAGTCCGGAGTGCCTCGGGCTGTTGGTACGTCTTACTCCAACCACAACGCGATTCTGTTGGTGGTAGTCTCATGCTTCGACCACTCTTGGGTCACTAGAGTCCCACGGCCCATCGAGATTCAGAAGTGCCTGCCAAAAGGCACTACCATAGTCGCCCACCGGCTCCATGAATCCTCCCGCGTCCGTGTCAATGACTTCGTTGGCGGGATTGGGGACGCTACCACCTGCTGCCCCATGTCCTTCAACAGGCACCATCGAGTTGTACCAGTGTCGGATCCACCTCATCCTCTCTGCATACCTAGATAGCATCGATTCGTTATCATCGACAAACTTCCTCTTCCTCTTCATCTTCCTGCTCGTTCCCTGGCTGGTTTGAGATACCTCCGCCGCTTGGAAGGTTTCCTCGAGGCGAGCGACAATACCAACGAGGTTGAGACTCCTCCGCGCAAGCTTGACGTCCCAGTCAGAGTCCTCCAGAAACAGGAGTCTGCTGCAGGTTACAATAGCAAAAGAAAGGTGGGCTATCACCACAAATGGCAACGACCCAAGCTTGTCGACCGGGATGGCTAGGAAGGATGTAAGGAAGTCATTGGCTGACTTCAGGCAGCTCCATAGGCCTTCAGTGCGGTGCGTATCCCCTGTTGGATCATTTGCGGAGAACGACGGGGGCATGTATATAATTGGTTCATAGAGGCGGATGAGTGCTCCATAATAATGTAGCCAGAGTAACACTATATATATTGTCAGAAATTGTACGTCCTGCATGCCACTTGGATGATAATATAGGTGTTAGGGGCCAAACTCACAGTTCTCCTCGATTTCAGGGGCAGCCTTCTCTACCAGCGCATCCAACTCCTTACGGATTGTCGTTATCACCATGTGTAACGAGGTATAAGACATTCGAGGCGCATCGCTGTCTGCCTCTGGGTTCGGAAATGCGGCATGGACTCGACCCAGGAGACGCTGTATCCGCACTAGTGCGACGAGCAACTTATCTGATTCATATTCGTGGGCTTCTAGTAGAGTATCGCAGCAGTGGTTAAGGTATCCTGTGAAGGGGATAGGGTGCATCCGTCGAAACAATATAGATACACTAGAAAGACGCCGTTAATCTCTGATCAAGTCTATGCTTTGTGCGTAATAAATATTATGATCTGTTGATTCGGAGTACATACGCAGAAATGATATAGAAGCACCCAAGCACAGCACGATTTTCCTCGAGAGTGTGGCTTTTCTTAGCCTCAGGAAGTCTCAGGATCTTGATTGCCTCATTGACGAGGGAATAAGGGACCCGGCTCAGCGACGTCGGCGACTTGTTGATACCAAGGTCGATGACAAGACCCGCGGCTATTTGAAGGAAAGCCGTTGCCCTTGACTCAAAGTAGAACCCAAAGTCGCCCCTGTTCCAATTATACTTTTAATCACCGTGTTATCACGTATCGTGATAGGTGAAACTAGGATATACGTACCATCCCACGAATATCAATATCGCCTGGAGGAGATCAAGACGCTTCTCTTGCTGGACAACGACGTGCTCAGCAATGTATTTCCGGAACCAAGTTCCCACGTCGCGCTGAGACTGGAAGCTCTGCGGCAAGCCCACCTGTACAAGAATTCGGAAGAGCAGAGGCTGCTTCTGGTACAAATCGAAAGCAGATATGTCTTGAGGGAGAGGGATGAAGGGAAACCAGGGCGAGTACATGGTGCGGTACTCATCGAGTGCTTGGTCAGCGTCACTAAAAGTAATCTCCAGGCCGGGAATGATTTCAATATACTCCACGGACGGCGCACGCAGGAGTGGAAGAACCAATGGCTGGCAAGACGCGGCTTCTCTCGACGGGTCGGAAGGAGCTAGGCTAGCTTGCAAAGGTCGAAGTTCAGGAATAGCCAGGCTCCCCTGGAGAGGTTGTAGGAAATCTCCGGTCTTAGTTGACGTGGATGGCTTCAACGACGCAGGGCTTTGTTGAATGCGGTGACTTGCTTCCAGCAATGACATGATTCCATCAAGTTTCTGCTCGAGTTTACCAGCTCGTCTAGCCATAGTGGTGGAGTTAGCGGGACTCGGAACGAAGAAGGGAGTATCAACTCACGTAGGCTTACCGCGTCTTGGGCCTCTAGGTTTAAGGCTAGGTATAACACACTCCAATTTACCTCGCTGGCACCTGGGGATGTGGTCAACTTCCAACCAGCAGGTTAGTGGGCGGGGTACAAACAAACCTATCGCAGGAAGCCTCCCCCAGCTTGGAGGTCCATTTGCACTTGACCTTGGACTGGCTGCACTTTGCGCATGCTCGAGTCCTAGACCTCGGGATACAATTCTCCCGGTGTGGTTCCTGCTCTTCCACCGAGGAGATTGAGGTTGGCGTTGGCGCTAATGGTACAGACATTTCGCCATCCAGCCTCCTGGGATGGTTTTGACCGAATAACTCAGTGGGATTGCCGAATGACCAGTAAAACGTATTGGTAGGGCTTAGGGGCTTTTCGATGCGGCAGCAAGCAACGTAAATTATGTTAATTTCAACAATTGCCGGGAGGCTCAAGCATAGCTTTATCTCGGCCAGACCGTCGAGCGCCGAAGCCGGGGAGTTGAATCTAACATGGCAGAGAAGTGGTTTAACAGTGGGCCTTTCGGGCTCGGGTTCCAAAGGTTTCCCCGTGAGCCGACCATGAGCATTCGGCTCGGGTGTTGGAAGTTTTCCCGACATATGAAACTCACATCCAATCGGGCTCGCTCCCCACAACGTCAATCAACCAGTCACGTGCCAGGGTAGTAGTATGGGCAGTTTCTTGTGGTTTCGGTCGCAGTGTCTGAAGTCGGGAGCCCCGATTAGCCCGGGGTCATCTTTTCAGGGGTATTTCCCAGACCTTCAGATTTAAATACTTATCATCATGACTACGGCTCTGTTGCAGTTGTACATTGTACAGTCCACGAAAGGTCTTCTCCACCATCCAAAGCACGGAAATCATCCTACAAACAGGTCTGCGGTTTGTCGGGCTCTCTACTTCAGATATGCCAGAGTCAGTTCGATATCTCAGTTCCCCTTCCATCATCAGAGGAACCATCTAATTTACTATTCCTTAGGCCCCCCGACGAAACAACCTCCCGAGCTGCCGAGGAGATAACACAAGAAGGCCAGGATGACGATAGAGACACGCAAAGCGCCTCCCAAGACAAGGAGGAAGACAATTATCCACACGGAATCAAACTGATCTCCATCTTCGCCGGCCTCTTCTTGGCGTGTCTTTGTGTAGGACTCGTAGGCACTCCCCCCATGTCCAATTATGCCCCTCATATTCTACTCGTCGAAGAACAGAGCTCTTAACATGGCTATTCAAGGACCGCTCAATTATCGCAACCGCCATCCCCAAGATTACCAACGAGTTCAACTCCCTTCCAGACGTGGCTTGGTACGGATCCGCCTACCTACTCACCTCCTGCTGCTTCCAGTTGATGTTTGGCAAGCTATATGCAGAGTTCGGCCTCAAGTGGATATTCCTCGCCGCCCTCTCTATCTTCGAAGTTGGCTCCATCCTCTGTGCCGCTGCCCCCAACTCTCCCGTCCTCGTCGTGGGCCGGGCCATTGCTGGACTAGGTGCAGCCGGCGTCGCAATCGGGGCATTGACTGTAAGTCTCTTCCCATCCGATAGTCGATCGATACTACACGCGTTTGGACTAACCAGATCAACCAGATATTAGCTGCCATTTCGCCGATAAAGGACAGGCCAAAATACACCGGAGCTATAGGCGCGGCCATGGGTGTTGCTCAGGTCGTCGGTCCCACGCTTGGAGGTATGTTTGGGAAACTATCTAGAGATTCCGTTGTCTCTGCAAATGGATCAAACTAATTAACTGTGTGCCTTTCCAGGTGTCTTTGCCGACCACGTAACATGGAGTCAGTTACCTAAAATCTTCCAACCAGCCATCACGCTGATCTGGCTAACAATTTTCCCAGGGTGGTGCTTCTGGATCAACCTACCCCTCGGAGGCGTCACGCTCGTCACCGTCGCCCTCTTTCTGAACATTCCTGGAAAGGCAAAATTAAGCGGATCCGCAACCTTTACGCAAGTGCTCCAGAAGTTCGACTTACTCGGCACGGTCTTCCTCCTCCCGGCAATCACCTGCCTGTTGCTGGCGCTCGAGTGGGGAGGCAGCCATTACCCCTGGAACAGCTGGAGGGTTATCTTGCTGCTCTGCGTCTTTGCTGTCTGTATCACCATATGGGGTTTCGTCCAGGTACATCAAGGGGACAAAGCAACAGTGCCCATGCGGATTGTGACCCAACGGTCAATAGCGTGTGCTCTGTGGTACATGTTCTGTCTCATGGGACAGCTTTTCACGCTCATCTACTATGTTCCCATCTGGTTCCAGGCTGTTCTGAACACCTCGGCTCAGCAGTCTGGGATCAACAACCTCGCCAACACCATTGCAACAGCTCTTATGTCTATCAGCGCTGGGTTCATTGTAAGCGTTCCAACCTCTCTACCTCTATTTCTCATCCACGGACCTCACTCCCTGCTAACGGACGTTAGACAAGCAAAATCGGCTATTATGTGCCATTGATGATAGCCGGCACGGTACTAAGCTCCGTCGCGACAGGACTTATTTACAAATTCGGTCTAAACACGAGCACGGGATATTGGTAAGCCTCCTCTATTACCAATCCCTCCCCATACAATACAGCTGACCATCCCTTTAGGATTGGTTCCCTCATCCTCCTTGGCCTAGGCGTCGGTGCTGGCGGTCAGCAGTCCCTCATGGTCCCGCAAACAATGCTGAAAGGTGGCGACATCGCCCTTGGCACATCGGCAATGGTGTTCGTGCAGACCATATCGGGAACAATATTCCTCTCTGTCGCCGGTAACATCTTCCAGGACCGTCTGCGCGCTGAGTTGAAGGCGCAAGCGCCGACTGTCGACCCGATCGTGGTCATTTCAAGCGGGGCGTCGGAGCTGAAATCACACATGAGCAAGATCTATCCAGACAATTTGGTGGAGGGGATCCTTCGGTCGTATGCGGTAGCCCTGCGGAATGTGTTCCTGATTTCAGTGGTGCTCGCTTGCCTGAGCGTGTTTGGGTCGGCATTTTGTGAGTGGAAGAGTGTGAAGAAAGACTATAATGCTCCTAATCAGGCAGAGGGTGCGGAGGAAGGAGTGGAGAAGAAACAGGGGCGATGTTTGGAGGATGAAGCCAAGGCATAGGACAAGTAACCAGTAACCGTGGCGGATATTAAGCCAGTGGTCGATGGCAAGTATATGTTTTTATTTGTTTTAAAACAGTGGACAAGATCTCCCCCGATAGATTAATATGCCCCGTATCTAAGCCCTTGTGATTCACTACGGAGTACTGCGATAGATAATAGTGATGAAGGTTTGCACTCATAGTTGGCTATCTTTCTCCCAACGGCAGCTAAGCCCAAACCTCTAGGTGTTTAATGATGACTGTGGATGCTGAGCGGGCTAGCTGACAAGGCAGGTGGTCGGCAGAAGTGATACCAAAAGACACGTTGAGTGAGGGCAAAGATTAGACAGGCAAGCACTGATTTCGAATATGTGGCAAGGATATTCGCATGTAACATCGCATATCATCTGCATCGTCTGTGCGGGAGCAACCTCTCGAGATAACTCAAAGTTACAGATTGTGTATTGGCTCAATTCCTAAAGACCCATAACTCGAAACGCCTGGGTTTTAAATCCGGCAAGTTGTATGATCGAGAGTGTGACCAGGCATATTAGCCACCGGAGTAATTATCAACCTGCCGAAAGCACAAACGACGAACCCATGAATACCACCTATAAGTTCGATGTTCGGGCGCTCGGTGGGGTGTTCCTCAGCTTCATAACCTGGCTACTTTGTGGATAGAAAGGAGTGGCGGAGTTCTCCAAGAGGCGAATGGAGAAGAACGACCAAGAGACGCAGGTAGACTCGCTTTTCAAGCTCAAGGATCGTCACGGCGCGTCTCCGGAAGTGAAAGAGTGTGTTGCTCAGTGGATGGTCATGCTACAGATCCATAAAACAGACAAAATGGACCGGCGATCTGCTCAAAGCCATCAAGGGAAGTATGCCTTTGATAAACCCAAGGAAACACCGGCCGTCTCGCGCTTTGGGTGAGAACCTCAGTCATAGACAAGAAGTGTCAGAGAGACCAGAAAGATCCGAACGATCGAGCGACTGCTTCATTTTCTCCACGACGAAGTGTCCGGCAATTTGTTGTGTTCCGATACTCCTCGGTCGATCGGATAATCACGCTATTGGAAATGTTGTTTCCCGAATCCTGCAAGCTGATAGATTTACCCTACATCTCAATATGGTAGTACGTTGAGTGTTGAAAATGCCCACTCCGCCATAAGGTCTAGTTCGGCAATTTCTATGATGTTGAACTTCCTAGGCATCTCACTGAGGAAATTTTACCTTCATTGCTCATTGCGGGCAAGTTACGACTAAATATGGTCTTAGATTGAACTTCGAGAGCCGCAAATGAACATCAATCGATCCGACCCATTATCTTACTTCTAACTGAAAGTTCCCGTCTCCTTCTCCAGAATCGCCACTCGGCGTTGTGAATACTTGTCTTCGTTCACGTAGCGTGCCAATCCTGTGAAGACACTAGATGCGAGCTGTCCAAGGCCCGCAATGCTGGTGGTTACAGAGACGAGAATTAACTGAGTTTCGGCGACAATTTTCAATTTACGTGCGGGTCGGGCGGAAATTTGACACTCGCGGCCATGGCCTCACAATGCTGGGTTTTGATGCTGCTGATAGAGTGTGTCAGTATTGCGGTGTTCTGACCATGAAATCGGAATCGTTGGGCAACCTGAAGGGTCGGTGTTGGGCTGACAGCAGATGTGACAAAGCAGGAACCTAGAATGGCTGCATGGAGAATCACAATTCTAGTATTCATTAGCAACAAGGCAAAACCGGTGGAGCGCTGTGCATATTGTATCACGGAAAAATTGGACTAAAGAATGAATCTGCCTATCGTCGTGCTTAGTTGACCTGGTAGTGTATTTCACGGCGTTGAGCGAGGCTTTTTGCGCAGAACTTTCTCAGGCAAGGCCCCTGCAAGGGGTTAAGCCAAATATTCCGATGCTTGAAAACTTGACGTTTGCAGGCGGTTTGCAAGCCTCATCTCAAGTCCTACGTGGCAGTGCTCCCAATTGGAGGGAGCAGATTGTCTTAGCCCGCCGGGAGGGGTTCTGTTTGGTGTTTGCCGAGACGTTGATTGCTGAACCCTAGAATGGTGTTAAACATACAGCAGGCCCATCCCATAATCAGCACTCAGCACTCTCTTCTTGGATGATGATAACCACAGTACACATTGAAACACCGTAACTTTCCAGAGTGGTCTGGCCATCAAGGAAAGCAAGAAGTATGCGGAAATAGAGGATCGACAATGCAATCAGCCCCGGAAGGAGTCAGATCCCTGCTAATTACTGTGGTTCTCCACTGTTGCTAAGAATTACCAAATTTTAACATCGATTTGTGATCGCTACTAGCA
>Ga0164242_10001516_pt1 | contig 27608 bp, 23 predicted proteins | sample OricomgcompostMG_FD_108783 | JGI IMG/M metagenome (GOLD analysis project Ga0164242, IMG submission 108783) | Miracle-Growth compost microbial communities from Emeryville, California, USA - Original compost - Miracle growth compost (MG) ...
AGGGTCTTTTTCGAATAGCTCTAAGCACTCGATAAACCCGGTACCCCGCACCATATCGCCACCAATGCCAATAATATACTTTTGGCCATGGCCAGCTTTAGTGAGTAAGTCCATTGCTTCGTAGGTGAGTGTGCCACTCCGGCTGACGACTGCCGTGTCACCAGGGGTAGCGAGCCGTGCTGGGATAATCCCAAGTAATTGATTACCAGGCGTGAGTACACCAGGGCAGTTTGGCCCAATCATGACACTCTTACTATGCGAGAGGCGCTCGCGTACAGCTAACATATCATGTACCGGAATATGTTCGGTAATACACACAATCAGCGGAACTTCAGCCTCAATCGCTTCAAATATGGCCGCGCGGGCATGGGGCGCCGGTACAAAGATAACTGAGGCATCCACCGCTACATCCTTTTGTATGTCAGCAATCGTGTTATACACCGGTATATCTTCTACCTTTGTATCGCCCTTACCAGGCGAAGTACCCGCTACAATCTGAGTGCCATATTCGAGCATATTGTGGGTGTGGAATTGGCCATTTTTGCCAGTAATACCCTGTACAATGACATTTTTACCAGTAAAAATCGATTTATCCATGAGTAAGCTCCCGTAGGCAAGCCGGTAAATCAGGGTAGAGGGTGAGCCCAGAATCTGCTAATAAGTCGGTTGCCTCGCTGCTCCGGTTACCGCTTAGCCGTATATACAGCTGAGGTAAATGAGGGAATTGCTCGCGCGCGGCCAGGATCGCCTTTGCGACATCATCGCAGCGTACAATTCCACCGAATATGTTAATAATAATGGCATTAACTTTAGGAAAGGTAGTAATCTGCTGGAAGCTCGCGACAATCGCCTCAACGGTAGCGCCACCCCCAATGTCTAAGAAGTTAGCAGGCTCTAGCCCCGCTTGCTTTACCGCATCGACTGTTGCCATAGCAAGGCCTGCGCCATTGGCGATTGTCGCAACTGTTCCGTTAGTAGTAAGCGACACAAAGTTTGCGCTCGCTGCACCGCGCTCGAATTTCCACTCAGGGTGGCGGTACATAGCGTCGGTATCGAGTGTCATTTTACAGTCACCAGCTACCAAGCGGCCATCACCCGTTACGACGAGCGGATTAATCTCGAGCAGTATCGCGTCACTCTTAGTGAAGCAAGCGTAGAGGTTTTTCGCTAACTCTTGCAGTGCAAAGCTTTGGCTTGGTATATCGTAATATTCAGCTAATAGTTCGCCTAATTCATCGGCATTTTTGCTGGTTAATGGTTTACGGAGGAATTCGCCAGAATCGTGTGATTCTACCTCTATGCCGCCCTCACGGTGGGCGACGAGCTCTATTTCGGCAGTACTACGGTTAATGATAACTGATAGGTAGAGCTCGCGGGCGATATCGAGCACCTCTTCGGCTAAAAGCGTATGAGGTGTCTCGCCCTTAATTGCGAGCCGTAATATATCGCGGGCAACGTATTCTACCTCTGATTGGTCGCGCACTACTACCACGCCACCCGCTTTACCGCGGCCACCAGTATGGACTTGTGATTTTAATACTACAGGAGCTTGCGGGAGTGGATTACCAGTACGATACAGAACTCCAGCTGGTACTGAGATGGCAAACTCGCGCAGGATTCTCTTCGCTTCGTATTCTAAGAGATTCAAGACTGTAGCCTCATGAGTAATTGTTCCGCTGACTCATGCCAAGAGTAGTTGGTAGATTGTTTCGGTCCCATTTGAGCTAGTTTTTGAGCTAGTTTTTTATCTTGTATAAGATCTGTTAGCTTAGTAGCGACGTCTGCTACGTCTTTTTCGGCCCACAGACACGCATCGCCACCTACCTCACGTAGGACAGGTATATCCACGGCAATAGTCGGGATGCCACAATGAAGCGCCTCAAGTAGTGGCATACCAAAACCTTCGTAGTGAGTAGTAATTGCGTAGAAACTAGCGTTGCGGTAGAAGGTTGCCCGGTCACCGTGGTCAATATACCCAGGAGTAATGATACTATAGCCTTCGGCTTGTTTTTGCTCAATAAGAGCGCGTAAGCCTTCTACCTTCCATCCCCATTTACCAGCCAATACGAGGCTATAAGAGTCACGAATCTTCTCACTCAGTGCACAGTAAGCTTCAACGAGGCATTCTAGGTTCTTTCGAGGCTCTAATGTACCGAATGAGAGTATGTAAGGTTTAGTGATACCATACCGTTTAGCTAAATGATCCTTACCTTTACTAAGTGATATATCAAAATCGGCTGCATCAACTGGTACGCCAAGTATATGGATTTTACTAAGTGGTGTATTCGTCAGCTCCGCTACTTCATTAGCGATAAACTGTGAATCAACCACAATTAAATCAGCCTTTTTAATTGAATTCCCGGCAACTCGCGTGAGGAATGCTCGGTTTTTATCCTCAACATACTCTGGGTAGCGTAGGTAGCATAGGTCGTGGATAATCACTGCCTTTTTACTTCTACTTAGCGTTGGCCAGAGGTAAAAATTAGGGTAGAGCAGCCAATCAGCCTTACCTACAGGTAGTGGTGGCGCGATATGGTAATACACAAGCTTGGCATACACTCTCTGTGGTATGGTGGTAATTTGCTGTACATCACCTCGGCTTAGAGCAGCCTTCACACTACTACTGATGGGTGCTTTTCTGTGTAAAAAGTTTAGCCAGAAATACCCCACACTAAAATGATTACTACGTAGCTTCTCGAGCTCGCTTACAAGGCCGCTTGTGAGGTAGTTCACGCCGCTTGGTCGATCTTGCTCTAGTACTGATGCCTCAACGAGTAATTTCATATAGTGGTAAAAACCCTTCTTTAACAATTGTATCGAATGTGAATCGATCTTCGTATTGGTGGCGAGCATTTTGAGCGATACTACCACGAAGATCCGCATCTTTGTAAAGTGTTTCCATTGCTTTATAGAGAGATTCAACGTCCTTTGCTGGTACTAGAAGGCCAGTAACCTTATCTTCGATAATCTCAACATTACCGCCGACTGCCGTAGCAATGATTGGTTTTCCTAACATTGACGCTTCTACGAGCACTACGCTGAACCCTTCATGGTAAGTGGGCTGCAAAAATATATCAGCTTTTGCAATGGCGTTATACGGGTTAGCTTGGTGGCCAATAAATGTAATTGTATGAGTATCACTTGCCTGAGTAATGAACTTCTCACGTTCTGGGCCATCACCTGCAATAACCAACCTGGCCTCCGGATATTTTTTATTTAGCAGTTTAAACGCTTCAATTGCTTCGCCGATACCCTTATCAGTAACAAGCCGACTCGCTATGATATAGGCTATTCCTGTATCTTTATGCGGTTGCGAATAGTCACTAAGTACGTCAGCGCATCCGTTATATACAACTGTTGTCTTATCTCTTATAGGTGAGTCGGTAGGTAAATGGCTTGTTACTTCATGTAGCTCGCTCCCGCTAACTACAGTGATAGCATCAGCTTTTTTTGCGGCACGATACACCCATTTACCAACAGGATTTTTTATTGGGGTGGTGATATTCCGCCACACATGCTTTAAATCGGCATGGTCCGTCCATACAACGGCAATATTATATCGTTTTGCAGCATAGGTAGCAGCGATGAAATCGTCCTTACTCTGTATATGGACAGCGCTCGGACGCACCTTTTTAAATAATTGGCTATACCAACAATAAAGGAATACCTGCCACACAGCATATAGGGGAAATAGTATAATTCGCCATCCATTCCAGCGTTGCTGGCTCCACCACCATCCGCGTACTGTGGTTATACTTTTTTCTTTTGCAAAGTTAAGCAGTGTGTTATTTCTCGATACAACAACCGGATTGAACCCCATGTGAGTTAATGTCTCGGCTAAAAATACAGGGAACCGCTCACCACCACCGTAATCGTGGGAGTAGGCATTACGAATAATAATTACTTTTTTACTCACGCTAATACTAGTATACCCTAGCTACGAGCTGGTATAATAGTACATACATGCGTTACATGACAACCAAAAATCGCGCAATCTTGCGTGAGATGGTATCGACAGATTTTAAAGTACGGTACCAAGGATCAGTGCTTGGATATATGTGGTCGCTCCTCAAGCCACTCTTTTTGTTTGCGATTCTCTATATTGTCTTTACCTACATTATTCCACTCGGTAAGGCCGTACCTCACTACTCGGTATATCTGTTACTTGGAATCGTGCTTTGGAACTTCTTTACAGAAGCAACAATGCAAGGCGCCGGATCAGTAGTTGCACGTGGTGATCTCATCCGTAAGGTGAGTATCCCACGCTATCTTGTCGTGATTGCTAGCACCCTTTCAGCACTCATTAATCTAGGGTTGAGCCTTGTTGTTGTCATTATCTTCGCACTCTTCAATGGTGTTATGCCATCACTCGAGTGGCTACTTCTTATACCGATCATTGCTGAGGTTATTGTGTTGTCACTCGGCATATCATTTCTTCTCTCTGCACTTTATGTAAAATTCCGTGATATTACTTATATCTGGGAGATATTTCTGCAAGCTGGCTTCTATGCAACACCAATTATTTACCCAATGACCCAGGTACCAGAGCACCTGCATAAATGGTTCTTTCTTAACCCCATGGCACAGCTTATTCAGGACGCACGTTATGTAATGGTAACACCAACCCAATCAACACTTTGGTCATCAGTCCATAATCCGTTGGTAATAGCAGTACCATTCCTAATCGTACTTATACTACTAGCTGTCGGAGCTCGATATTTCAAAACACGTTCAGCGTATTTTGCGGAGGATATTTAATATGGCGGATAAAGAAGTAGCTGTTTCGGTTCATGATATTCATAAAGAATTTATCTTGCCACAAAACAAGAACACGACATTTAAGCAGACCGTCGTAAATATCGTTAAAAAGAACAATAAAGTTACGCAAAAAACACTTGATGGTGTATCATTTGATGTTAATAAGGGTGACTTCTTTGGAATTGTCGGCCGTAATGGTAGTGGTAAGAGCACACTACTAAAGCTTATTGCCGGTGTATATACTCCAACGGCAGGTGGTGTTGAAGTTCATGGTGGCCTCACGCCATTTATCGAGTTGGGTGTAGGCTTTAACCCTGAGTTATCTGGTCGAGATAACGTGTACCTTAATGGAGCACTCCTCGGCTTTACTCGTAGAGAGATGGCGACAATGTATGACGAGATTGTTAGTTTCGCAGAGCTCGGTCCATTTATGGATCAAAAACTCAAGAACTACTCGAGCGGTATGCAGGTACGCCTAGCGTTCTCGATTGCGATCAAAGCTAAGAATGATGTACTGATTTTCGATGAGGTACTTGCAGTGGGGGATGAGGCCTTTCAGCGTAAATGTCTCGATGTGTTTGAAGGCTATAAGGCATCTGGACAGACGGTGATCCTAGTGACTCATGATATGGAGACGGTCCGTAAGTTTTGTAATAAAGCAGTGCTTATACATGACGGTAAAGCGATATTATCAGGTAATCCTCGAAAAGTTGCCGATAAATATAGTGCTTTAAATCAGGATGTTATTGATGATGATGCAAAGCGCAAAGATGCCAGCAGTCTAGCTGACTATGAGGAAATAGGGCTTAAAGTGAACATCACCGATAAAACAGGCAATGAGATTAAAAGCTTCAAGAGTGGTAAGGATTTTATGATAAATGTTGAGTGGAATCCTACAAGTAGGATAGCCGCTTTTGTTGTGAATATTTTCAAAAATAGTGGTGAACATGTGACAGCGTTCCGTGTCATACCGCCAAAAAACGCTAGCAAGTTTTCTATCAATTTAGCACCCCTTCTTGGTAAAGGTAAATACGATTTGCTCATTGAGATGCATGACGATAATGATAAAGCGGCATACGATTCTTTCGAGGGTGCATCATTTATTATCAATAGCCAAGATGTTGAAAATGTACCGATATGGAGTGGCATGCTATATGTCGACCATACAGTGACATTTTAGAGCTTGATAATACGTTTCCTAAAGATTGTTATTACCCTAAAATAGGCGTACTTTAATCCTACTCTACCAGATGACGCCAGTGAAAACAGCTGTATTATTCCATCTGTAATGCGTCCATGTTTAATGAGGTGGGCAGCTAAACGGCCGATATTTGAAAACACGATATTTTTTGTATCATGTCCATACCTGTCACAGTTTTTAATATAATACCTACCCGTGTCGACAATTTCTTTTCTAGAGACTCGTTTCACATTAGACATATTCCAAAAATTTGCTAGGTTGGTCTTTGTATACTGAACCATAGCCGGATTGTTAGTGAAGGTAATACCATTACGGTTTTGTCGCCATCGATATAATATGTCCTCCACGCCAACGAATTTGCCAACTTTACTTAGCCGTGTCCAGAGTTCATAATCCTCAGTGGGACCGCATTTATCGCTATACCCACCCACTTCTAATACTGCCGATTTGCGAAGTAGGGTGGTTCCATGCCCGATTGGATTATAGAAGAGCATTGCCTGTTTAATATCCATATCCCTCAATGGAACAATCTCACGATACATAAATTCACTATTTTCATCAATTACCTCAAAATTAGAGCAGACAAGTACGACCTCAGGAGCATTAATAATATGAGGTATCTGCTTCTCGATACGTGTTAAGAAGCATATATCATCCGAGTCGGCACGTGCAATGAATTCGCCATGCGCGTGTTGTATACCGTTATTTAGCGCTCCGACAATGCCAGTATTTTCTTGGTTAATAATAACAAGTCGTTTATCGTTTTTCGCGAAACTTTCTAGTATCTGTAAGCTAGAGTCTTTCGAGCCATCATTAACGGCAATAATCTCAATATTTGTGTATGTTTGATTCAAGATGCTAATTAAGGTCTCGACGAGAAACTTCTCAGCGTTATAGACGGGCATTATGAATGATACAAGGGGCTCTTTTTTAGTCACAAGTGTAATTATACCATGTCATTACTTACGGATTGACTCAAATAAACGGATGTAGTCTTGGCCCATATGACTAAATTGCTGATTATAGCGGTCAGTACATTTTATACGCATTCGCTCATATGTTTCTTTTTGCAGAGTTAGTCCCGATTCTATTGCAGTACAGAAATTACTTATGACATATTCGTCGTTCGCAATAAGATATCCACACGAACTATCATACATTTCCGGTATCCCTCCCACGGATGTGGAAATAGGAGGCGTTCCTACCATGAGTGACTCAATAATACTCATTGGAATCCCTTCAAGATTTGACGTGAGTATCGAAAATGAAGACTGCTCTAGGATATCTAACGGATTAGAGTGATAGCCAATAAATTTGATAACATCTGATAGTTTTAATTCTTTAACTTTCCTCGTGAGCCAATCTTGCATTTCTCCAGTGCCAACAACAAGGAGTACAGCTGATTCTTTTATTAAGATGTCTTTGCATCTACTGGCAATTTCTACCAACCGCTCTGGTGATTTATCTGGCTGCAGCCGCCCTATGAATGATATCACTCGAGTGTAAGGAGTAATACCTAGCTTAGCGAGTGTATCACTAGTTGTTTCCATCTTTTTAGGAGAAATACCGTTATATATAACAGCAATAGATTCCTCACTAACGGCATAATTTTGTATGAGGTAGTCTTTTAAGAAATGGCTAATGACAATACGTTTAGTAAGATATGAATTGTATGGTGCAGACACGCGGAGGAAGGCATCTTTCTCTTGGGGTGTGCCATATGTATGAAGTAAATCTACTACTTTCATATCAATATTATGTATATGAGGCAAGGATGTATAGGCTGCTGTCGAATTAGTGATAAATAAAATGTGTGGTTTCAAGTTTGAAATGTAATCAATGAATAATTGGACAGTATATTTATACGGGAAGGAATGACCAAATAATTGCGGAATAGCTATAATATCGTCACAAATCTCCCTGAAGCGAGGTTCCCAAAGATTAGCGTTCCATGCAGTTGTATACAGAGTTATGTGATATTTACTTCGAGGTAGGCTAGAAATGATATTTAGTAGTACAGCCTCAACGCCTCCCGGGGCAAGTTGTCCGGTTGCAAAAGCGATACGTATTTTGCCAGCATTGGCTGTGCCTATCGAACGGTAGTTAATACGGCTTTGGCAGGCCTTTGCTGAAACGGGAAGGAATGAACGAATTAACAGAATTATTCTTTCAGTAGGCTTTTTGAGTAGTTTGTAGCTTATCCGCTCGTATACCCGTAACATGCGATTCTTGAGATTTGTTTTTGATGTATATGGAGTAGATTTTTTATCGGTATTCTTTTGAATAATGAGTATATAAAACGGAGAGTGCGCTGTATTAGGTATATACACCCCAATTTTTTTGAGCAAAGTGTTTATTATGCTCGGAGAACTATGTAGACGAGATAATTTGCCTAAAGGCTCGAAGAATAGCGTATGGATTGATTCATCTACGAATAGGGAAGAATTGGGATATAGTATATTTTTCTTCTTTTGAGCTTGCCTCATGCTGCTGTGGTACCCTAAAATAACGGCAAACGAATGATTAGGCAAGCTATGGATAGATTGCTCGATATTTTTATCATCATCGGTGAAATAATAACAGCCAAAGGAATCCGAAGACTGGGATATAGTAGGCTCATGGTCGTGCAGGGTCTTAATCCCTAGCCAAATCGGCTGGTTAATAGTTTTACTAATGTATGGAATTAGGTGACGAGCGTCTGCACCCAGGTTATTATTCAGAGCATCGAGCATTAGAGAGTCGGGATCCATAAGTCTATTATAGGGTATTATGTGTTTACCCATAGCCATAAGTGTTATATAATACTATGTAATATAACAGGGCCGCCACCATGAGAAGTCTCTATCATAAAACCAGTAAAACAAAAGCCATTTCTCTCATTATATTAGGTGTTCTCATTCTCTTAGGTGCTTACCTATTAATTGCTTGGTATAACCACTTACCACCGTTCAGTCGGTTTAGCCCGACACCCGAGCCAGGTATACAATTTACGAATATGAACAAAACCGATGAGGAGAAGCAAGCAACAAACAACCTCAAGAAAAATCCACAAGATAAGACCCAAAATAATCAAACAGATACCCCAGTCACGCCTCCAATCGATACCACATCAGGTAAGCAGCAAGCGAATGTACTTATTACTAATGCTGGCGTATCTAATGGCAATGTGAGTGTGAGCGGTTTCGTCACTAATGTGGTGGAATCGGATGGCTCGTGTACATATACTTTTACAAATGGTTCATCTAAGCTAAGTAAAACAACTGATGTATTGCCCAATGCTACCTCTACAACATGCGCGACAACGACATTTCCAGCAAGTGACTTGGAGCCATCTGGTACTTGGTCGGTGGTATTATCATATAGCTCATCTCAATCAGCTGGTGTTTCGTCCCCTAAGGAGTTTCAAAAGTAATTTATGAAAAAGTCATTACTTATATCACTCGGAATTGGTATCGCATTCTGCCTCCAGCTTTTAATTGGTGCTAGTAGTTATGCGGCTAATCCTGCCGACTTTAATCCGGGTAGGATTATTGATGACGAGGTTTTCTACAATAGTAACAGCATGTCGGTGTCGGACATACAGGCCTTTCTCAACGCACATGTGCCATCATGTGATACTTGGGGTACGCAGCCTTCCGGCTACGGTAATTTGACCGACGCCCAATACGCCCAGCAAGTGATGGGCTGGCCTGGTCCTCCGTATGTTTGTTTAAATAACTACTACGAGAATCCCTCTACTGGTCAGACATCGTTTGAAATGGGCGGCGGCGCATTTAGTGGGGGCTTAAGCGCTGCACAAATAATATATAATGCTGCCCAGCAATACGGTATTAATCCGAAGGTACTCCTCGTTACTATCCGTAAAGAGTCGTTAAACCTATTTAGTGACTCATGGCCAATGAAGTCTCAGTATGCCTATGCGATGGGATATGCATGCCCAGATAGCGGGCCAAATAATTCGGCTAACTGTAATGCAAATTATGCAGGATTCTATAATCAGGTCACTAAATCTGCCTGGCAACTTCGATACTACTATAATCACATGGGCGAATATAACTACGCCCCTGGTAGATGGAATACAATCCAATACAGCCCTGACCCTTCATGTGGAACGAAGAATGTATTTATTGATAACTATGCGACGGCAAGCCTATATATCTATACCCCCTATACCCCCAACGATGCATCGCTAAATGCATATCCTGGTACAGCTCCATGCGGATCGTACGGTAATCGTAACTTCTGGTTTATGTGGCAAGAGTGGTTTGGTTCAACGTACGCAGGCGTCCACATAACGTCTCCACTACGTGTTACGAGCCAGTTTGGTAACTCGGTGTTTGCGGGTATACCAGTAACGGCAAGCTTTGATCTAACAAATGATTCTAGCTCAGATATTAATATTGGCGGTATGACTGTAACGGTTCGTGATTCATCTGGAGGTAATTACGACTATGCGCTGAGGAATATGGTAGTGCCTGCACACAGTACCATTACATACTCTGAAACACAGACCTTTACAAAAGAAGACACCTATACCTTTGCGCTTGCTAACTATGCTAATGGTGCATGGAATGGGGACTACCCGTCGATGATAAATGTAGTGCAACCACGATCTGTTACGCTATCTTTATGGAATACCCCTTCGCTAACTCAGGGGGTTACTATTCAAGGAGGCGCGCTACATGTGGGCCATACAAGTACCGTCACCTATACTGTAAAAAATAATAGTGCATCTCCCCAAACAATTGGTTCACTGGCTTTATCGGTTCGAGGTCCGAATGGCCAAAATCTTGATCCTGCAGCCCCTCGATCTATAACACTTGGAGCGGGTCAATCTCAAACACTTAGTTTCCAATTTAAGCCACCGAGCGAAGGAGTATATTTGTTTGGTGAGGCGGCATTACTTGCTAGTTGGACACCGAATTACCCTCTACCCGATAGGTCAGTCAGTAATAGTATTACTGTAACGTCTCTTCCACAAGTAGTATTGGCTACTCCGATAACAACGTCGGCGATCAATCCTCGTACCGATCAAACAGCTCCCCTACAGTTTTCGGTAACGAATTATGGTGATACGTTAATCGACATAGGTAAGCTCGGCCTCTGGGGTCGCGATCCACAGGGTCACAATATCGATCCAGGCGTCGTACCTACTACACTCAATCCAGGTGAGACGAGAGTTATAAGTTTTTCGTTTAAACCGAGCGTAGTTGGTGTTTACACCTTTGGTGTACTTGGACAACAGGATGGTATTTGGAATAATGGCCCGGCCTCACCAGATAATTATAGTCGGAGTCTCTCTGTTGGTGTGAAAGATGGGATAGTTGTGACGACTACGCCTGCGCTAGTGAATGGTTCTATGGGATACCAAGGGCAATCAAATAACATTCAGTTTACTGTAAAGAATTATGGTGAGGACTCAGCGAATCTCGGCAAGCTCGGCCTCTGGGGCCGCGATCCACAGGGTCATAATATAGACCCAGGCGTAGTACCTACTACGCTTAATCCAGGTGAGACGAGAGTTATAAGCTTCCCGGTAAAGTTTAGTAGTACTGGTCGGTATACATTCGGTATTCTTCAAACAAAAGACAACGGCATTACGTGGCAAAGCGGACCAACGCTAGAGGGTGATGCACAGAATAGTGCTAATATAACTGTAACAAATGGTTCATATGTTAGTACTGGTCTACAGTCATCAATAAGTATACAGAATATTCATGGTACACAGACGACGACTCTTAGCTTTTCAGTGACAAATCAGACGTCAAGCACATTAAATCTCGGCAAGCTCGGCCTCTGGGGCCGCGATCCACAGGGTCATAATATAGACCCAGGCGTAGTACCTACTACACTCAATCCAGGTGAGACGAGAGTTATAAGCTTCCCGGTAGCACTCGGTGGTGGTCAAGGTGTATACAAGTTTGGTGTACTAGAGACGATGGATAACGGCGCTACATGGAGTGACGGACCGTACTATACTGTCGCGCAGCCAAACACGCTACAGTTTTCGGCATTACCGAGCGTCACCACTACCGCCTCCCTCGCTGCGCAATCGACTCAGGTTGCAGTAGGGCAGTGTGACACATTAACGTTTAGTGTGACTAACTATGATGCTACACACTCAGCGAATCTCGGCAAGCTCGGCCTCTGGGGCCGCGATCCACAGGGTCATAATATAGACCCAGGCGTAGTACCTACTACACTCAATCCAGGTGAGACGAGAGTTATAAGCTTCCCAACTTGTGAACCAGTAGCTGGCATATACACATTCGGTATACTCCAAACGCCAGATAGTGGTGTGACGTGGACTGACGGTCCCCAACTCAATAATTCGTCGCTAGTGAATAAGATACAGGTAACCGCTAAATAAGCTTTAGTTTTTGGAGCATTGCAGAGACTGCTTTATTGTACTGCGTTCGAGAGTAGTGATTCTTAAGCATATTGAGTGATTGCTCTGCGTATATGTCGCCCCGGTTATTAGTGGTAAAATCTTTAATCGCTTCAACATAAGACTCGACGTCCGTAATGTTATCTATAAGTGTTCCGTTTTTGTGATTTTCGATAAACTCAGGTATACCACCAACCGCACTCGATATAATAGGCAGTTTTGCAGCGGCTGCTTCGAGTAATACATTGGGCATGCCATCAAATAGTGAGGTATAAAGAAGAACGTCGTAACTATCTACATCAAGTGATTCAAAGCCATCATATGAGCCTTTGTAAGTTACGTTTGACGGCAGGCTATTAAGGAGTGTATCGAACCCCGGCTCTCTTGAACCGTACATATCTATATGTGCTATACCTTGAAGTTTATGGGCAACAAGCATAGCGACGTCAGGTAACTTTTCAGGTGCTATTCGTCCGGCCCATAGTATACGAAGAGGTGAGCTAATTGAGTGATTTTGCTTTACCACTTTTATATCGTCTAAGTTCAATGGTTGGTGATGAACAAAGAGTTTCTTTTTGTCGAACCCGTAGTCCCTTATCCACATATCTATGACTGCTCGGTTATCCGAGGTAATAATGTCGGCAATATCATATACAAATGGTACATGGGTGTGTGAATAGCCATAGACACGCCCCGTTTGCAGATCGATGCTCTGACTAAATGAAGTCACAACAACTTTTTTACCAGCTGACTTGATGTAGTTCTCATGTAAACGTACAAAATCATAGCCAAACTCTGAGTTTATAACATGGAGAGCTTTAGTATTCGCATTTTCAACAATATGCTCCATGAGGCGCTGCTTAATTTCTGGACTCGCATGGAGAGTGATATTACCAAAATCTAGAAAGTCGACGTTTTTGGATAATTTATACTTCCAGGGCGACTCAACTGGTAGGGTGCCGACGACGAGCACATGATTTTGTGTAAGAGATGCTATTGTGTTGGCGTATTCAATAGTATACTTATCAGCACCTCCCTTACTAAGCCAAGGAGTAAAAATAATATACGAATATTCATTAAAACTGAGTTGATCGACGAGTGCCTTATATAAACTCCCCGCAAGCTTATGGTCTTCGGTGATCGTGTCGTACACCATGATTGTTTCCATGAGATGTTTAGAGGGAAATATCTCACGGTCAATCGCATGAAGCTCTTTCCACTCCTTCTGTAGCCATTCGGGCACGTGCGAGCCAGCTATACGAGGTGTGATTTCTTTACGCTTTACTGATCGTTTAATATATTTAGCGATTCTATGAGTTGCAGGGTATCTCTTAATAAGGGATTTAATACGGTCTACTGAATAGTATTTCTGCACAGTACTGATTACTTGAGGGCTCGGCGCTTTATTAAATGGGTCAGAAATAGTGTGGATATTATCAAAAGCTAGGAGAGGATTAGCTCGGAGAACCGACATTGATTGGACTTGACGCGCCCATTCAGAATTGTTTCGTTTGCGACGTACAAATATAGCAGTTTGAGGTATAAGTAGGTTGTGCACACCACCATGAATGAAGCGACAGTTGAGGTTCCAGTCCTCGTAGCCATAGCCTGGGCTATTCGGGGTATAAGGGTTTTTGAGCAGTAATTTGCGCGGTGCAACAATAACTGAGTTCCATCGATTAGCGTATACACTCAGTAGTGTATCGGTATCGTAATTTATTTCCCCATGTTTCACCACTAAGCTATCTGCGCCCTCAAATTCAATCGTGTAGGCAGAATGTGCAATAGTAGGTTTTGTTTGTGACTCTAGTGTAGCTATAGCATCTACTAGCCAACGCTTACTCATAATGTCATCAGCATCGATCGTAGCAACATATTTACCTTTGGCTTGTTGAATAGCAAAATTACGCGAAGCACCCAAGTCGCCAAAATGGTTAATAAATACACGCACATTCCTGAGAGTAGAGTCGCGATGCGAATCTAAGTAATCCTGTGTCGCTACGGTCGGATTATCAACATGTAGAATAACTTCGGTAGCTTGATGACCACTTAATTGCTGAATCGCTCGGTTTGCACTCGCGAGTGTGCGGTGAGTTAAAATGCTTTCAGCGTGAGCAGTAACAATGACAGATAGGAGAGTAGTCGAGTTAGATGGCATATATCTATGATATCTCACATGGGGTGTTTGATGTACTAAATATAGTAAAGAGAGCTAAAAAACTAGAGAATATAATAGCCGCCTCTAATCATATATGCGGACTGGAGTGGCTATTGCAACTCTTTCTACTCTTTGTCTTAGATAGAAGCAGGAAAGTATGTGAAAATGATGGGAAGCACAAACTAGCGATTAAGATTTAATAAAATCACACCACCGAGAATAAGTAATATCCCCGTTATTTTTATTGCCGTAAATGCCTCTTTAAACAAGAGAAAGGATGCAAGAAAAATACCTATATACACTAAAGCAGTTGAGACAGGAACAATATAGCCAAGATCATTTTTGGATACTAAATATGTATATAGGAGAAAGCTAAGTCCATATAGAATAATCCCGCACACTACATAAATACCAAGGTTAAAATGTATTCTCCCATCAACGAATGATATTGGAGCCCCCGTCTTACTTCCAAATTTCAATAGAATAAGGCCTACTGTCGACGTGAGGGCGTAAATGAGAAGAAGTGCATTGGAGAATACTAACTGCATTATTGTTTCTCGGCAATATTAGATAAGTACCAGTTGTAAGTGCGCGAGAGGCCCTCATCAAAATCTATTTTATGGCTCCATCCTGCTGCATGAAGTCGAGATACATCGAGGAGCTTTTTTGGCATACCATCTGGTTTTGTTGAGTCAAACACTAATTTGCCTGTATATCCTATCAAGTCCTTAATCTTATATGCGAGCTCTTTTATAGAAATATCTTCCCCTGTGCCGATATTGAGAAACTGCTTTTCTTTGTAATTTTCTATAAGCCACACGACAGCATCGGCTAAATCGTCAACATGAAGAAACTCTCGACGAGAAACCCCAGTACCCCAAATAACCACCTCTGATGAATTATTGGCCTTTGCTTCATGAATTCGTCGCAGCAGCGATGGAATAACATGAGATGTCTCTAGATTGAAATTGTCATTTTCTCCATAGATATTTGTCGGCATACATGAGGTGAAATCCAATCCAAATTCACCGTGTATATACTCGCATAGCTTCATACCTGCAATCTTTGCATAAGCATATGCTTCATTGGTTGGCTCAGGCGCACCTTTACTAAAGGCCTCTTCCCTCATTGGTTGCGCAGCATCTCGAGGGTAAATACATGAACTACCCAGGAATAGAAATTTTTTAGTCCCAAATTCCTTTGCGGACCATATTAGATTGTTCTGTATTTGTAGGTTTTCGTACATGAATTCAGCAGGATAGGTCATATTAGCTTTTATCCCGCCGACTTTTGCTGCTGAGTCGATAACATACTCGGGGCGCTCTACGGAAAAGAACTCTTTAACCGCTGCTTGGTCCGTAAGATCAAGCTCTTGATGGGTGCGAGTTAGTATATTAGTATATCCTCTATCTCTCAGCTTTCTGACAATCGCAGACCCTACTAAGCCTCTATGGCCTGCAACGTATATTTTTGCGTTCTTATCCATTTACTTCTCCAACAATGAACAAAGAGTTTCAATTTCTTCCAGTGTCATTTCTGGGTTGTTACCAAAGTAGAAGCCATTCTCATGGACAAGATCGGAATTTGGACGTGGAGCAGTATCTGCAACATATTTTTGGTAGAACGGCTGCTTAGTCATATTCCCAGCAATGACGGGCCGAATTTCTACCTCTGCCTGACTGAATTTTTCTCGATACTGACGTGCAAGCTCAGGAGTTTTACACACTATGGGCATAGCAAAGTTTGACACAGTATCCATGTGGGATAGATCGTAATGATAAAAGTCGTCATTCTTTGAGGCGGCTTCGTTAAATTTATGGAAATTGTCTACGCGCTTGCCGATGATTTCATCCCAGTATGGCATCTGTGTATTACCAACAAAGCCATTAATTTCGTTCGGTCGGAAGTTCGATGCAATATCGTAGAAGGTATACTTAGCATAAAAGTCGCTAATCCCTGCATTCTCGCGGAGTTGGGTTTGTTTTTCGGCAGAAAGGTTTCTATCCCAGCCATGAGCTCGTGCCATAACGAGCGCATCGTGCAGCTCGTTATCATCAGTACAAACCATTCCACCTTCTATTGTAGACATATGGTGGCCAACAAAGAATGAAAAGGTGGATGCAACACCATAATTACCGAGCAGTTTGTTATTGACTGAAGATCCTAGTGATTCGCAATTATCTTCAAGAAGAATGATGTTATTCTTGTCACATAAATCTTTAAGACCAGCGATATCATCAGCAAACCCAAGTACATTTGTTAGAAATAGCCCTTTTAGATTACCTAGGTGGGGCTGCAGATCAGCTGGGGACACGTTGAGAGTCTCTAGTCGGCAGTCAATTGCCACAGGTTCGAGGCCAAGCTGGATCAGTGGCATTACGTTAGTTGGCCAGGTGAGGGCCGAGAAGCCTATACGATCACCTTTTTTAAACACACCAAGGTTAAGAAGACATTGAATAAGAAGGAGATTCGCAGTACTACCGTTTGATACATATACCGCATACTTCCTACCTTGCTTTGCTGCAAACGATTCCTCGAATTGTTTGCATTGCTTATTCATACTGAGGATACCTTCTGAAAGAATGAAGTCACTGAGTGCTTTCTTGGTTTCTTCTTCGTGATAAAAGCTGGACTTAATAAGTTTAATCATTGAGTAGTGCAACCTTTCCGCTTTCTTCTTGGAGATCAGCATCAACCATAATTTCTACAAGTTTCCTAAACGTAACTGCAGGCTCCCAACCAAGTTCTTTCTTTGCCTTTGAGGCGTCCCCTATAAGGAGATCAACTTCTGATGGACGGAAATATTGAGGATCGATACGAATTACAACCTGGTCAGTATTCCTATCTGTTCCAATCTCTTTAACACCGTCACCACTCCACATCAGGTCCATTCCTAATCGAGCTGCTGCAATCTCCACAAATTCTCGAACCGTGTGAGTTTCACCAGTAGCAAGGACATAGTCATCTGGCTTATCTTGTTGCAGCATGAGCCACATACCTTCTACATAATCCTTTGCGTAACCCCAGTCACGCTTAGCATCTAGATTACCGAGGTATAGTGTACCGTCGATACCGAGCTTAATACGTGCTAAACCACGAGTGATTTTGCGGGTAACGAAAGTTTCACCGCGGCGTGGCGACTCATGGTTGAACAGAATACCATTACAAGCGAAGAGGTTGTAACTTTCTCGATAGTTTTTTGTAATCCAATATGCATATACCTTAGCAGCTCCATATGGAGAGCGTGGGTAAAATGGTGTTTCTTCTGTCTGTGGCACTTGCTGTACAAGTCCAAACATTTCTGATGAGGATGCCTGATAGAACTTGGTTTTAATGCCAGATTCACGTATAGCATCAAGGATACGGACCGTCCCTAGTCCTGTAACGTCGGCAGTGTATTCGGGAATATCAAAACTTACTCGCACATGGCTTTGCGCACCAAGGTGATATACTTCGTCTGGTTTAATTTTCTCAAGTAGACGAGAGATATTACTGGCGTCAGAAAGATCGCCAAAATGTAAAAACAGCCTCGTATCCTTATCGTGTATATCCTTAAATATATGGTCAATGCGGCTTGTATTAAACGTAGAGGATCGACGAATGATACCATGTACTTCGTAACCCTTTTCAAGAAGCAGTTCTGCCAAATATGAGCCGTCTTGGCCGGTAATGCCCGTAATAAGAGCCTTCTTCATTTATTCTCCCTCACAGATTGTAGTAACTAATCTATATAGTAGTCGATTTAAGGAAAAAAATAAAGGATACTACCGCTTGGATAACTTCTTTGCTGCAAGGCGAGAAGCAAGCCGTGTGGGAACAAACCAAAGAGGAGTTAGCGGCTTCAAGAAAGTAGGGGTATATTTCCTTTTCACATTCTCCGCCTCTTTGGTCGCCTTATCACGACTAGCGACCGACATTGAGTCTGTGTGCCATCTGAAAGATGCAAGAGTCTTCTTTGTGTTAACAAATCTTCCGATCTTCCTTAGTCTTAGAAATATATCGAGATCCATCGAGTATTTATTGGATTCATCAAATCCCCCAACTTTTTTAATAGCACTCGTGCGGAATAATGCACCCGGCAAAGGCAGTAAATTTGGTCCCCAGCTCATAATCCATGGTGCTAAAGAGCCGGCTTGGCTCTTGAATAGGAAGAGGCCATCCTTATCTATGTAATTACAGTAGCCATATGCTACTGGTGAAGAGGGACGGCTCCTCAGGGCTGAGACAGTGTTTGATAGAGATTTGGCAGCTAGTAGGTCATCGTCACCAATCCAGCTGATGAATGTATGATGTGGCTTAGCCGCGGCAACCCCTACATTCAGTGCCGCTGATAGACCACCAGGATCGGGCAGAGAGATAGCATTATATTTTTTAGCGAGTGAGGCAACTTTTGTATTAGTAAGAGGATATATAATCGCAATTTCGTATAATCCGGTCTGTTGCTTAGCTATGGACTCTAGTGTCTGCTTGAGATATCCGATACGGTTTCCTAACGTCGGCAATATAACAAGTACTTCGGGTTTATCAGCTTTCTTGGGCATAGAAACATAATAGCAAATAAAGAAGGTTTATGATAAATCAGTAATCTGTTACTATGAGGCTAAATGAAAGATGTGAGAACGGTTTTAATCATCCCTGTATATAACGAGGGACAAGTAATACGTAAAGTGGTTACGAATGCGTTAAAGCACTTTACCCACATTGTTTGCGTGAATGACGGTAGCAGCGATAATTCCGTGGATGAAATTAAACATACAAAGGCATATCTCGTTGACCATCCCATCAATATGGGACAGGGCGCTGCTTTGCAAACGGGTATTGAGTTTGCGCGTGGGCTACCGGTTGATTACTTTGTGACATTTGATGCAGATGGTCAGCATAGAATCGCGGACGTAAAGCAAATGATAAAAGAGTTAGATAGGGGCGATATCGATATTGTGCTTGGGTCACGATTTCTTGGAAAGGCTGAAGGTATCACAGGTTCCAAGAAGGCAGTTCTCAAGCTAGCGATAGCGTTTACTAATCTTACTACAGGATTACATCTGACAGATACTCATAACGGTCTGCGTACGTTCAATCGCAAAGTTGCGGAAGAGGTGCAGATGACAATGTCTGATATGTCGCATGCCTCAGAGATACTTGAGATTATTGCTCAGAAGAAGTACCGATACAAAGAAATACCTGTTACGATCGAATACACCGACTACTCTAGGTCAAAAGGCCAATCAATAATGAACGCGGTTAATATTGGATTCGATACACTGTTAAGGAAGATGAGCAAATGAGAATAATCATACAACTTGTCGTTATTATCGTGGCCTTGGGGGTCGTGATAGCCGCTATTGCAGGGAAACAAACGCACTCTGCGAAGGCTTGGAAGAAGATTGCTCTGTGTATTTTGAGTTTGGTGATGATCGTCGCCGTATTGTTTCCGAACTCTACCAACGTAGTCGCGCATATGGTTGGTGTAGGAAGAGGCGCCGACCTACTCCTTTATATATTGACGCTTGCGTTCATAGGGTATGTCATTAATAGTTATTTAAGGGAGCAGCGAGATCGAGAGATACTACATAAGCTCGCAAGGCGCCTAGCCTTGTATGAAGCAAATATCAAAAAGAAAGATCATAAAAAATAGGCATGCTTCACTCGATATTTCCAGTTGTTATAACGAACCTATACTGGCTATCACTACCCTTTATCGGCTATACGGTCATCCATTTCCTCTCAAGTTTTCAGAGAGTGCCTGAGGTTATCAGAAAGGGTGCTTTGGGATTAAGGCGGCAGCATGCAATAATATTATTTTTTGCTGCGTTAGTCATCTCCTGTAGTATATCGGCACCCTTTGTATTTATAGCCTACCTTGTGGGTCTCAGTGTAAAAATTTTAGCTATATGTTATATGGCTGTTATTATTGTCGCGATTATATATATGGGTCGAATATTAGTAAGGTCGCTATTTAAAGTGTCAAGCTGGAATCCGTTACTCCTTGCAGGGGAAACTAATTTTGTTAAATATATTTCGCTGACACTCGTCCTCATATTATGTGCTGACTTCGGATTAGCATTATATATAAAGTCTTATGCTATTTCTGATTATGATACCTACTACCATCTCACACGTATCGTATCGATGCTCTACGATGGGCACCTCTCGATGAATAGTGGTTTTTTCACTAATGTCCTGGATGCATCATACCCCACTAATTATCTGTACGCACTGTATCTCATCCCGGCAAAGATATTCCACCTTCAGCCTATGGTGATTTGGGAATATTCTTTTGGGTTTTTCAGGCTTATACAATGGGCTGCTACGTTCACTCTCGGTTACTTTGTATTTTCTAGATGGTTAGATAAAAGGAAGTCAATCGTCTATGCGGTTTTTGCTACAATATGCTCAATTTCTGTGTATAGTTACTATAACTTCACAGCTCCATACCCTAACCATCTAGTCAACATATGGGTTATCGCTTTCATCATACTCCTTATCAAATACATAACTAATCTAGATAGACTATACCTCTTTTCACTCTTTGGCGTGTCGTTCTTAATTACTACTACACACGCAACATACGCCGCTATGTGTGCTATGTTCACGGTATATTGGTACGTTATATATATAGCTATATATCATCATGGGGATACCACTATTTATCTAAAAAAGACCCGTGCTCTAGGCGCTACTGTGGTAGTGCTGATGATCGGCCCCATCATTACGAAGTTGATACCATCACATGCTACATCGTCTCAGCTACAGATAGGAGGAATTTCTATAGATCATGTCGGCAGTCTATCGATGCTTAGCTTGAAAATAGTACAGCCGCAAACTATCACACAAGCCATTATCCTTGGATTAGGTATATTTGGTGCTATATATCTCATTAGGGAGTGGGGGTGGAGGAAGTCCGACTTAACAAGTGTACCTATAGCGCTAGTGAGCTTTGTTGTGTTCGTAGGATTTTTCCCACCTATATTTACGATTCTAACCAAGATCCTTCCCGGGTGGGTGGTTGAGAGATTTCAAGCCATGGACGTGCTAGTCTATGTATTGCCTGTTGTAGGGATTGTAGGGCTAGTCAAGATAGCTGCTATAAGTGTAAAGAGCCGAGGGAAAGTAATTCCGACAAACGTTAAGTATCTTATTGTAGCCAGTATAGTGGCAATCATGGCTATTCCTATAGGTGTTAGATCCTACAGATCTTTAGTTGAGCTGCATAAGGATAACAAGAACATGTATACATATATGATGTCGCTTCAATCGTCACTAGTGGGCATCATCCCAAACAACTCACGCATTCTGAGCGATAAGCGAATTAGCTATTCATTGCCTGCTGTTTTACCAGTCAACGTCATATCCTTAGTGGAGGGACACTCTACGGTCGCGGCTGATACGGCAGATAGGGTTGCTTGCCAAAATCACTTGTTTAAAACATTTGATTATACTGATTTACTATCGACAGGGGTGGATTATGTTATCGTGAGTAGCTATGATAACGATATAGACTCAATAAACCAGCTCATCGGAAGCTCACCATATCTTCAAAAGATTGCAGTGGCAAACGACCTATCAGTTTATAAGTTCAACGAGTCTGTAGAGGTGTCTACCGCTCCTTACTCTTCAGAGTATAAGGCTTGTGGGATCTATTCGAGAATTGAATCTCGATAAATTAACAACTAGAGTCAGACATCACCAATCACATCGTATCCATTAGGATTCTGTGACTGCCATTTCCACGAGTCTTCGCAGGCATCTTCAATGGTCTTTTCAGCGAACCAACCGAGTTCGGTATTAGCTTTCTCTGGGCTAGCATAGCAAGCACCAACATCGCCAGGGCGGCGGCCTACAACTTGATAGGGGATGTCTTTACCAGCAGCCTTGCTAAAGGCCTCAATGAGCTCAAGCACCGAGGTGCCCTTACCAGTACAAAGGTTATACGCTTCAACACCAGCCTTAGAGTGGTTGAGTGCTGCAACATGCCCTTTGGCAAGATCGACGACATGGATATAATCACGCACACCAGTACCATCCGCCGTATCGTAATCGTCACCAAACACACTTACTTTCTCTAGCTTACCGACGGCAACTTGTGAAACATAGGGGAGCAGGTTGTTAGGGAGGCCATTTGGATCTTCACCGATCGTGCCGCTTTTATCGGCACCGACAGGGTTGAAGTAGCGTAGCAAAGTGATCTCGAACGATGGGTCAGAGACACTTAAGTCGCGTAGAATTTGCTCGATCATAAACTTGGTTTGGCCGTAAGGGTTAGTAATACCTACACCGACACGGCTTGTCTCTTTGAGCGGTAACTCCTCTGGAGTGCCGTAAACAGTGGCTGACGAGCTAAAGATAAACCGTTTGACACTGAACTCCCTGGCAAGGTCGAGGAGTACAAGCGTAGAGTCGAGGTTATTTTTGTAGTATTCGAGTGGCTTTTGGACTGACTCACCGACAGCCTTTAGGCCCGCGAAATGGATGATAGCGTCGAATGGATACTGCTCAAATACTTTGCGCAAAGAGGCTTCATCTTGCACTGAGAGGTTATGGAAGGGAATCTGCCGACCAACGATTCTCTCGACTCGTTTGATAGCTTCTTCGCTGCTATTACTGAGGTTGTCTACCACGATTGGCTCGTGACCCTCGCGAATAAGCTCGATAAGTGTGTGTGTGCCGATGTAGCCGGCACCGCCCGTAACAAGTATCTTCATACCTACAGTATAGCATTTTTGTGGTGGTATAATGAGGTAGCATGATTACAGTTATTATTGCCGGTGGTTCGGGCACACGCCTGTGGCCACTATCTACATCAGAATACCCAAAACACCTACTAAAACTGATTGGTGAGCGCACGATGTTGCAGCAAGCCTACGATCGTGCAATTCGGCTGGGTGACACGGTATATATCGTAACTGAAGCAGGGCACGCCCAGCACGTACGTGAACAGCTGCCGGAGCTGGCGCCAGATCACTTCTTGATTGAACCGGGTCGTCGTGGGACAGCACACTGTATTATCTACGCACTTGATTACATTGCGCGCAATCATGACCACAACGAGCCAGTGGCGTTTATCCACTCAGACCACTATGTGCGCGACGTTGAGGGTTTTGCCCATTCGTTTACTGTCGCAGCCCGTACCTCGCAGGCGAACAACGAGATTACTCTGATTGGGATAGAGCCAACCTTCCCGGCAACCGGGTTTGGCTATATACAGCGTGATGGTGTGCTTGATGCCGACAGCGGTGTATATAACGTGCAGTCATTTAAAGAAAAGCCTGATTACGAAACAGCCCTCAGCTATGTTGAATCAGGGAATTACCTATGGAACTGTGGCTATTTTGTAGGGTCGGTTGATACATTTATTAACGAGATGCAGCAGAGTGCGCCTGAGCTAAAAGCAAATTATGACACCCTCGCAGGTATCGGTGAATATGCTGGGGAAGAATACAATAATGCATATTTGGCGCTCGATAACCAAGTGATTGATATCGCACTAATCGAAAAGGCAAGGAGCCTTGCCGTGGTATCAGCAAGCTTTGACTGGATGGATATCGGCAACTTTAAAGACCTCCACGAGGTGGTCGCTAAAGATGAAGATGGAAACTACTTCCACGGCGAAGGCATTAATACGATAGATGTCGAGAACGTATATGTACGTAACGAAGAAACTAAACCCGTCGCAGTAATCGGGCTCGATAACGTGGTGGTGGTAAATACCCCAGACGGTATACTTGTTGCACGTAAAGACGTTGCAGCTAAATGCGGCGATATCGCTAAGAAGTTACAAGCGTAATCAACCCTGACATGTAAGACGGCCCAACCCCGTAAAGATGGGGATTGGGCCGTGGGCGGGTAGGGTCACCAGCGACGAGGAAGTGCACTGAGTGCCTCGCGAGCGTAGTGCTCGATCTCGTAGTCTGGGAGAGTTACCCCACGCATGTGGGGCAGTTGGATCACCGGGATCGGGTTGTAGCGGCACTTCGTGGCGGAGTACTCCGGCCACGAGAACCACTTGTAGGTGGTGTAGCCGGGCTTCTTGCGAGCCGGCTGCGTTGTCCCGTCGGTGACCAGTACGTCGACGTCATCGAGCTCGTCGTCGTATTCCGTGATGCAGCACACTGTGCGCACCTTGATGCCATCTTGCAGGCGCTCGAGTGCAGCCGACATGTCGGCCGCTGTCTCGCGGTTGCCGGTGATGACAAGAACGACTGTCATCGCTCTCACTTCCTTATTTAGTTGCTAGGATTGGTACCCTGTTTATATTATACATCAAATATGGTATAATGTCAATTAACAATAAGAGTGCTTATCTACTTAAACTCATTCTTTAGGTATCATATTAAAGACCCGCATAACGCGGGTCTTTTGGGCTAAATACTCTTCACAGTTTCTTCGTACTTTGTCATGCTAATCCCTCCATTATTACTGAATCAGCGCGCCTAGTTGCTAAATATTGGCGAACTTAAGCACTATTAGTATTATAACACTGATTGTGAAGGCATGTAGTGAGAAATTGAGCGCTTTGGCCCTTGTCGCGTAAATAGCGCAGGCACTTCCATAAGCATCATTATAATCATCAGAAGCTACTTTTAGAGTGTTAATTCTAGTTGGTAAATTATTAATCTTCAAAACCTCAATTGGACCAATTGGTGTCGGCCAATTACTGATACTCCGATAGTAATAGAAGAGTGTACTAATTGATATCGCTAAGCCGATTGCACCGGCTGCGAAAAATAGAATACCGTATAGTTCATGTGGAACCAATGATGACAGATCGGAGAATAGATAAGCCATGATCGCTAATTGAATGGATAGGAGAGTAAACATGCGAGTCCTCATATTATTATAAAGACCATCTACCTTATCATATTTTCGCCTTAACTCTTCAAGCTGGAAAGTTAAGGCAAATTCCTCATCATTTCCATCTCCACCCGATGTATCATTCGATTTTTTCAGATAATCAGAGACAATATCTAGCCCAAGCAGGATGATACGGTTAGTTAAATCATCTTGTCTACTCACGACGTGTAACCCCTTTGCGGTCCACCCATAATATTTTCTTCATTATAGCATGTCGAACAGTAATGGTTTACACCACCGTAAGGTGGAACTAAATTTGAACGTCTTTGACCCATTCGGCCCATTCACGGGTTGGGCCGGTACCAACGTGAGTTGGTGGGCAAGTGTCGTCGGCGTGGAGATCGCCAAGTTCACCTACGAGGTGTGAAAGCTGGCTAAGGTTGATACCATATGAGCCGAATTGGCGACGCAAATCATCGGCGCGGATAAGGCTTTCGGCGTATGGGCAGTCGTGGCCCTCGGCAAAGGTGGTGGCGGTTTCGAGTAAATCGACGCGTGATGGAACTGGCATAATAGTCTCCCTGAATTATTACTTACCATGCATTGTATCACTCATCTGTTACGACTGTATACTAGTGTTGTAATATACACATTTTATAAAAAATTATAAAAAAGTTGGAGTACTATAGGTATGAACAGTACGGGCGATCTAACATGCCCTAGATAGGATGGTACTAATGTGCGGAATAGTCGGATATATCGGTGATAAACAAGCCCAACAAGTATTACTCAGTGGCCTAAAGCGGCTAGAATACAGGGGTTATGATAGCGCGGGTGTGGTGACACTGAGCGACCGGGGCGGCGCAACCTTGCTGCGCGAAAAGGGTAAGGTTGCTGAGCTCGAAAAGAAGGTGGCTGACCACAAAACCAGCGACCTAGTAGGGATTGGCCACACCCGCTGGGCGACCCACGGCGCACCAAGCAAGCGTAACGCTCACCCCCATGCAGTTGGTGATATTTACCTGGTACATAACGGTATTATCGAAAACTACCAAGACCTCAAGCAAGAGCTGGTAAAGCACGACTATGACTTTAAGAGCGATACCGATAGCGAGGTGCTCGCGGCGCTGGTGGATTATATATATAAAAAGGACAATACCACGCTGCTTGAGGCAGTAAGTCAAGCGCTTAAGATGGTGGTAGGTGCCTATGGTATAGCCGTACTCAGCGTGAAAAATCCAGAAGAAGTGGTGATTGCCCGCAAAGGTAGCCCGCTGATTGTAGGTGTGGGCGACGAAGAGGTATATATTGCGAGCGATGCTTCGGCGTTAGTTGGCTATACCGACCAAGTGATTTATCTGCACGACGGCGAAGTAGGCGTGTGTACCCGCGAAGGTGTGCAGCTATATGATATTGATGCTAATGCCGTCGATGCGACGGTGGAAACCCTTGAGATTGACCTACAATCAATACAAAAGAAGGGCTATGACCACTTTTTACTGAAAGAGATTTACGAGCAGCCAGATAGCCTGCGTAGTACCCTCAGCGGCCGTGTGAATGCCGATACGCTGTATGCACGGCTTGGCGGACTAAACATGACCGATGATGAGCTACGCCAAATAGAGAATGTAATGGTAGTTGGTTGTGGTACGGCGTACTATGCGGGGCTGCAAGCGGGCTACTTGGTGGAGCAATTTTTAGATGATGTCACCTTTAGTTCGCAAATTGCCAGCGAGCTGCGGTACCGCAGCTTTGCCGTACCAAAGAATACGGTAGCGCTGATTGTGAGCCAGAGTGGTGAGACGGCCGATACGCTAGCATGTCTACAAGAACTAAAGCGCCGCGGCGTGAAGTGCCTGGGCGTCGTGAACGTGGTAGGTAGCACGATTGCCCGCGAAGTAGACGGTGGCGTGTATGTGCATGTAGGCGCCGAAATTAGCGTGGCGAGTACCAAGGCATTTACCTCGCAGGTGGCAGCCATTACGATATTTGGGCTAATGGTGGCGCAGGCAAAGGGCGTGGGGCCAAAACAACTGAGCGATTACATCCGGGAGCTTGAGCTATTACCAAGTGAGATCGAAAAGGTGCTGGATAAACGCGGTAAGACGATCAAGAAGGTGGCGAGTACGTATGCAAAGTATGAGCACGCGTTATATATTGGCCGCGACGCGTTATACCCAATTGCGCTTGAAGGTGCACTAAAGCTAAAAGAAGTGAGCTATGTACATGCCGAGGGCTATGCGGCAGGTGAACTGAAGCACGGGCCGATTGCGCTAATAGACGATAGGTTCTTTGAAGTGTGTTACCTGCAA
>Ga0164242_10001517_pt1 | contig 27587 bp, 23 predicted proteins | sample OricomgcompostMG_FD_108783 | JGI IMG/M metagenome (GOLD analysis project Ga0164242, IMG submission 108783) | Miracle-Growth compost microbial communities from Emeryville, California, USA - Original compost - Miracle growth compost (MG) ...
CAAGCACGAGCAGTTCGCGCGGGAGGCGAAGGCCGACGGCGCCGAGGTGATCTGCTTCCAGGAGCTGTTCTACGGCCCGTACTTCGGCATCACCCAGGACAAGAAGTACTACCGCTTCGCCGAGGCCGCCGACGGTCCGATCGTGCAACGCTTCGCCTCGGTGGCCAAGGAACTCGGCATGGTCATGGTGCTGCCGATCTACGAGGAGGAGCAGACCGGCGTCTACTACAACACCAGCGTGCTGGTGGACGCCGACGGCACGGTCCTCGGCAAATACCGCAAGATCCACATTCCGCACGTGGAGAAATTCTGGGAGAAGTTCTACTTCCGTCCCGGAAACCTCGGCTACCCCGTCTTCGAGTGCGCGGTCGGCAAGGTCGGCATGTACATCTGCTACGACCGGCACTTCCCGGAGGGCTGGCGCGAGTTCGGCCTCGGCGGCGCGCATCTGGTCTTCAACCCGAACGCCACCAAGCCGGGCCTGTCGAACCGGCTGTGGGAGGTCGAGGGCCCGTGCGCGGCCGTCGCGAACGGCTACTTCGTGCTGCAGCCGAATCGGGTCGGGCTCGAGGACAACGAGTACGGCGAGGACGCGGTCTTCTTCTACGGCACCAGCCAGGTGATCGACCCGCGCGGCAACTTCGTCGGCGAGGTCGGCTCGGGCGAGAAGGAGGAGATCCTCGTCCGCGATCTCAACATGGACATGGTCCAGGAGATGCGCGACGACTGGCAGTTCTACCGCGACCGCCGTCCCGAGACGTACACCCGCATCACACGGGCATAGGGGGTTTCGATCATGACAACCGGAGTGAACGCTCGCTGCCGCGCCAACCGCGTCGTCGGTCGGGACGTGATCGCATGACCACGCTGATCAAGGGTGGCACCGTCGTCAGCGCCACGGGGCGTGCTGCAGCCGACGTGCTCGTCGACGGGGAGAAGATCGCCGCACTGATCGCACCCGGCACGACGCCGCTCGGCACCATCAACGCCGACCGGGTGATCGACGCGACGGGCAAGTACGTCATCCCGGGCGGCATCGACGGCCACACTCACATGGAGATGCCCTTCGGCGGCACGTTCGCGTCGGACACGTTCGAGACCGGTACGCGCGCGGCGGCCTGGGGCGGCACCACGACGATCATCGACTTCGTCGTGCAGTACCCCGAGCAGGTGATCCTCGATCAGTACCAGTTGTGGCACGAGAAGGCAGCCGGCAACTGCGCCATCGACTACGGCTTCCACCAGATCCTGAGTGACGTTCAGGACGAGTCGCTCAAGGCGATGGACGAGCTCATCGGCGAGGGCGTGACCAGCTTCAAGCTGTTCATGGCGTACAAGGGAGTTTTCCTCAGCGACGACGGGCAGATCCTGCGTGCGTTCCAGCGGGGCGCCGACAACGGCGCGATGATGATGATGCACGCCGAGAACGGGGCGATGATCGACGTCCTCGTGCAGCAGGCGCTGGCCGAGGGCAAGAACACCCCGTACTACCACGGCATCACCCGCCCGTGGCAGGCCGAGGAGGAGGCCACCCACCGCGCGATCATGATCGCCGACCTGACAGGGGCGCCGCTCTACGTCGTACACGTCAGCGCGAAGCAGGCCGTCGCGCAGATCGCCGCCGCGCGTGACCGCGGTCTGAACGTCTTCGGGGAGACCTGCCCGCAGTACCTCTACCTCTCCCTGGAGGAGCAGCTCGCGGCGACCAGCGACCAGTGGGGCGAGCTCGAAGGGGCGAAGTGGGTCTGCTCGACCCCGCTGCGCTCGCGCGCCGAGGGGCACCAGGCGCACATGTGGCAGAGCCTGCGGACGAACGACATCCAGATGGTCTCCACGGACCATTGCCCGTTCTGCATGAAGGACCAGAAGGAACTCGGCCGTGGTGACTTCTCCAAGATCCCGAACGGCATCGGCTCGGTCGAGAACCGCGTGGACCTGATGTACCAGGGCGTCGTCACCGGCGAGCTCACCCTGGAGCGCTGGGTGGAGCTGACGTCCACGACACCGGCGCGCATGTTCGGCCTCTACGGCCAGAAGGGCGTCATCGCCCCGGGGGCGGACGCCGACATCGTCGTCTACGACCCGAAGGGGCACACATCCATCGGCGTGGGCAAGGCACACCACATGAACATGGACTACTCGGCCTGGGAGGGATTCGAGATCGACGGTCACGTGGATGTGGTGCTCAGCCGCGGCACGGTGATCGTCGACGAGACCGGCTACATCGGCGCGAAGGGGCACGGCCGGTACGTCAAGCGCGGCCTGTCCCAGTACCTGGTGTGATCGCGATGCAATTCGGAGTCGTGCTGCAGAACGACCCGCCGGCCTGGCGGGTCGTCGACCTGGCCCGCCGCGCGGAGAACTACGGGTTCACGCACGTGTGGACGTTCGACAGCCACCTGCTCTGGCAGGAACCGTATGTCATCTACAGCCAGATCCTGTCGGCCACGCACCGCGTGATCGTGGGCCCGATGGTGACCAATCCGGCCACCCGCGACTGGACGGTCACCGCGAGCCTGCACGCCACGTTGAACGACATGTTCGGCAACCGCACGATCTGCGGCATCGGCCGCGGCGACAGCGCGGTGCGCGTGATCAACGGCAAACCGGTGACCCTGGCGTACTTGCGCGAGGCGATCGGAGTCATCCGCGCTCTGGCGAACGGCGAGGCGGCCGACTACAAGGGCAACACCCTGCGCTTCCCGTGGGGCGCCTCGTCGCAACTGCCGATCTGGGTCGCCGCGTACGGCCCGAAGGCGCTGGCCCTCACCGGCGAGGTGGCCGACGGGTTCATCCTGCAGTTGGCCGACCCTGACATCACCGCCTGGTCGGTCAAGGCGGTGCGGGAAGCTGCCGCCGCGGCGGGGCGGGATCCCGAGTCGATCTCCATCTGCGTGGCCGCGCCGGCGTACGTCACCGACGGCACCGAGGCGGGCCTGTCCCGCGGGCGCGACCAGTGCCGCTGGTTCGGCGGGATGGTCGGCAACCACGTCGCCGACATCGTGTCGCGGTACGGCAACGGCGGCGCCGCGGTCCCCCGGGCGCTGTCGGACTACATCGCCGGCCGTGCGGACTACGACTACAACAGCCACGGGAAGTCGGGCAACGCGCACACCGACTTCGTCCCCGACGAGGTGATCGACCGGTTCTGTCTGATCGGTCCGGTCGATCACCAGGTCGCGCGGCTGAACGAACTGCGCGGACTGGGTGTCGACCAGTTCGCGCTCTATCTGCAGCACGATGCCAAGGACGCCACGCTGACCGCGTACGGCGAGCAGGTCATCGGTGCCGTCAACGTCCGCGCCGCGGCGAAGAGCTGAGGCGCCCGTGAACCGGACCCTCGGCAGGCTCCTCGGCAGGGCGCTGCTGGCCGTACTCGGGCTGGCCGTACTCGCGGGCATCTGGGAGGCCTACAAGGCGATCGCTCCGGACGACGGCGTGAAGCTGGGCGGCGTACGCGTACTGCCCCGTACCGATGACAGCTCGATGCCGCACCTGTCGACGGTGTGGCACGCCTTCGGACGGACCGACCTCGACCAGACGGTGCTGCACCGGGTGTTCTTCGCCTGCGTGCACACCCTGCGCTGGGCGAGCTTCGGCTTCGTCATCGGCGTGATCGTGGGACTGCTGCTCGCGCTGCTGATGGATCGGTTCGTGGTCGCGGAGCGGGCGATCCTGCCGTTGATCGTGCTCAGCCAGACCGTCCCGCTGATCGCCCTGGCGCCGATGGTCAAGCGCTGGGGCGACGGTTGGAGCATCGCCGGCCTGACCTGGCAGCCGTCCACCTCGGTGGCCGTCATCGCGGCGTACCTGGCCTTCTTCCCCGTCGCGATCGGCATGGCACGCGGGCTGAAGTCGCCGGAGGCGGTGCACACCGACTACTTCCGGGTCACCGGCAGCAACTGGTGGAGAACGCTGGTGCGGCTGAAGTTGCCCGCGTCGGTGCCGTTCCTCATCCCGGCGCTGCGCCTGGGCGCCGCCGCGGCCGTCGTCGGCACGATCGTCGCGGAGATCTCCACCGGCCTGCAGGGCGGTATCGGCCGGTTGATCATCGACTACTCCGCAGCCGCCTCGGACGATCCGTCCAAGCTCTACGCCTCGGTCGTCGGCGCCGCCGTCCTCGGCCTGTTCGTCGCCGCCGTGATCACGCTCGTCGACCTGGCGCTGTGGCGCTATCGCAAGACAGGAGACAACGCATGAGCATGGGGGCACCTGCCGCTTGCGGGGGAGCTCGCGGAGCGAAGGTGGGCGCATGAGCGCCGCGGCCGTAGCCGAGACCACTCCCGCCGCCTCGCCTGCTGTCGAAGTCCTCGGCGCGGACAAGGTGTTCCACACCCGGCGCGGCGAGGTCGTGGCACTGCGCGGCATCGAGCTCACCGTCGAGCGCGGCGAGTTCGTCTCGCTGATCGGCCCGTCCGGTTGTGGCAAGTCGACGCTGCTACGGCTGATCGCTGACCTGCTGCCGGCGTCCAGCGGCACCGTCCGGGTGAACGGCAAGCCCGCCCGGCAGGCCCGCCGTGACCAGGACTACGGGTTCGCCTTCCAGCAGGCCGGTCTGCTGGACTGGCGGACGGTGCGGGCGAACGTCGAACTACCGCTGCAGCTGCACGGAGTCGGACGCGCCCGCCGCAGGGCGCGTGCCGAGGAACTGCTCGAGCTCGTCGGGCTCTCGGACTTCGCCGACCACCGCCCGCAGCAGCTCTCCGGCGGCATGCAGCAGCGGGTGGCGATCGCCCGCGCGCTGGCCGAGAGCCCGACCCTGCTGCTGATGGACGAGCCGTTCGGCGCCCTGGACGAGATGACCCGCGAGCGGATGCAGACCGAACTCGTCCGTATCACCGGCGAGACCGGCGCCGCGGTGGTGTTCGTGACCCACTCGATCCCGGAGGCGGTGTTCCTGTCGCAGCGGGTGGTCGTGATGTCACCCCGGCCGGGCCGGATCACGCAGCTCATCGACGTCCCGCTCGGTGACCGAACCGAGGCGACCCGCGAGGCGCCGGAGTTCTATGCGGCGATCACCTCGGTACGCGAGGCGCTGCGCGGCACGCACGGGCCGACCGCGGTGAACGACCCGACGGCGGCGTTGTGATGACCGCGCTGCGTCGCAGGACAGACCCAGACAGGGTGGTCTCGCCCGTGCGATCCACGCCGGCGGCCGCGGCATGGGCGCGCCACGCGGGTGCCGTCGTCCTGCCGCCGGTCGTCTTCGGCGTCGCCTTCATCGCGCTGTGGCAGCTGTTCGTCCGCGCCGCCGACGTGAAGCCGTACGTGCTGGCCGCGCCGAGCGACATCTGGTCGGCGTTCACCGAGCACCACGGCCGGATCATCGACGCGACCATCGACACCGGCAAGAACGCCCTCGTCGGCCTGATCATCGGCGCGGTCATCGGCGTGCTGCTGGCCGCGCTGGCCGCCAGGTTCAGCTGGTTCAACGGGATGGCCACTCCCCTGGTGTCGGCGCTGGCGGCGGTGCCGATCGTGTGCCTGGCCCCGCTGTTCAACCACATGTATTCGTTGCTGTCGAGCACCCCGCGGCGCGACGTGGTGGCGATCGCCGCGTTCGTACCGATCTTCATCAACACCGTCCGCGGCCTGAGCCAGCTCGCCCCGGTGCATCGCGAGCTGATGGAGAGCTACGCCGCCTCGGGTACAGCCGTGCTCATCCGCATCCGCATCCCCAACGCCCTGCCCCACTTCTTCACCGGGCTTCGGGTCGCTGCGTCCGTCGCTGTGATCACCGCTGTCGTGGCCGAATACTTCGGCGGGGTGAAGAAGGGCCTCGGCTCCCGCATCACCGACAACATCGGCAGCACTGACTACCCGCAGGCGTGGGCCTCGATCCTCGGGGCAGTCGTCCTCGGGCTGATCTTCTTCGTCGTCACCCTCACCGTCGAACGCCTCGTGCTCGGCCGCCGGGCGGCCGCGCTCGCCTGACTCCCCCTTTCGTCGGCATCGTCGCCGAGACCGGCAGTACCGAACCAGGAAGGAAGACCAGATGCACATCGGTGGAAGGAAGCTGGCCGTCGTCACGGCGGCAGCGATCGCCGTCGCCGGTCTGGCTGCGTGCAGCAGCAGCGGAGGCGGCTCGTCCGACAAGACAACGGCGGCGGGCGGGACGTCCGGCACGAGTTCCGGCGGCACGACGAACGTCACCTTGCAGCTGCAGTGGCAGTGGCAGGGACAGTTCGCCGGCTACGCGGCCGCGGACAAAGAGGGCTTCTACAAGGCCCAGGGCCTCAACGTGAAGATCGTCCCCGCCGGTAGCGACACCGTCCCGCAGACGACGGTGGACGACGGCGGCTCAGCCGACTACGCGATCGCGTGGGTGCCGAAGGCGCTGCAGTCCAAGGAGAAGGGCGCCGACATCACCGACGTCGGCCAGGTCTTCCAGCGCTCGGGCACGCTGCAGATCTCGTTCAAGGACAAGAACATCAACTCCGTGGCCGACCTGAAGGGCAAGAACGTCGGCGACTGGGGGTACGGCAACGAATACGAGCTGTTCGCGGGCATGGGCAAGGCCGGGCTCGACCCCGGCTCAGACGTGAACATCGTGCAGCAGGCGTTCGACATGAACGGCTTCCTGAAGGGCGACATCGACGCCGCACAGGCGATGATCTACAACGAGTACGCCCTCGTGCTCGAGTCGAAGAATCCCAAGACCGGCAAGCTCTACCAGCCGTCCGACCTCAACGTGATCAACTGGAACGACGAGGGCACGGCGATGCTGCAGGACGCCATCTGGGCGAACACCAAGAAGCTGCAGGACCCGGCGTTCCAGGCCACGACGGTCAAGTTCCTGACCGCCAGCTATCAGGGCTGGATCTGGTGCGCGCAGAACATGGACAAGTGCGCCGCAGACGTTCTGGCCGAGGGCGCCGGGATCGGCAAGAGCCACCAGACCTGGATGACCAATCAGTCCCTCGGCCTGGTGTTCCCATCGCCGAACGGCATCGGGATGGTGGACAAGTCCGCGTGGGATCAGACCGTGCAGATCGCGCTGGGCACCAAGAACGCCGACGGTGACACGGTCCTGACGAAGCAGCCGGGGGACGATGCGTACACGAACGACTACACGCAGAAGGCGCTGGACAACCTCAAGGGGATGAACCTGGACACGACCGGCGCGAACTTCAAGCCGGCGACGGTCACGCTCAACCCGAACGGCGCCTGAGGGCCGCTCTTCACGGCAGTGGGCCGGTCGCGATCGCGGCCGGCCCACTGTTTTGTGCCAGCGGGAGGGTTGCCAGCACGCGTCAATACAACTCCGTACACCTGGCCTCGTCCAGTCGGACATCTCGGTTATGGATAACCTGCGTGTGTGAGTGACCGGCTGGTGTGGATCGACTGCGAAATGACAGGCCTCGACCTGGCGCGTGACGCTTTGATAGAGGTCGCGGTGATCATCACCGACGCCGAACTGCGCCCGCTCGATCAGGGGCTGGACGTGATCATCCACAGCGGGGACGACGTGCTCGAGACGATGGTCCCGTTCGTCCGTGACATGCACGCCTCCTCTGGGCTGACCGAGGCGGTGCGGGCCTCGACGATCACCCTGGGCGCGGCCGAGGGCCTGGTGCTGGACTACATCAAGTCGCACGTGCCCGAGGCGAACACCGCCCCGCTGTGCGGCAACTCGATCGCCACCGACCGCGGATTCCTGAACCGGGACATGCCCTCGCTGGATGAGCACCTGCACTACCGGATGATCGACGTCTCCTCGGTCAAGGAACTGGCCAAGCGCTGGTACCCGCGCGTCTACCAGTCCCAGCCCGCCAAGGGGCTGGCGCACCGGGCGCTGGCCGACATCCGTGAGTCGATCCAGGAGTTGGAGTTCTACCGGCGCACCCTGTTCGTCCCGCTGCCAGGACCGTCCCTGACCGAGGCGAAGGCGGCGGCCGAGGCGGTGCTGAACGGCTCGACCGGGCAGGTAGACTGATCCGGTTCGCCGGGCCGGGTTCGCCCCGGGGAGGCGGACGATGGTGGGTGTAGCTCAGCTGGTAGAGCACCTGGTTGTGGTCCAGGATGTCGCGGGTTCGAGCCCCGTCACTCACCCCAACGACTGAGGCCTCCGGGTAACCCGGGGGCCTTCGTCATCGGTGCCCCAGCGGACGGCGGTCAGTCCTCGACGGTGAGGCCCGCGCCCCAGCGCTGCTCGATGCGGCCGTACTTCCAGACGGCCAGTGCGAGTGCCCACGCCACGACGAACAGACCGACGATGGCGTACCCGACGTAGTCGAGGTCGATGCTCGCGATCCAGGCCAGCGGCCCGTGGGTGATGTCGGCGTGGTCGGCCAGTACGCCGACGAGTTCGATCGTGCCGATCACCAGCGCGACGATCACCGACAGGCTCGTGATCGTCATGTTGTAGTAGACCTTGCGGATCGGCTGGGCGAAGGCCCACCCGTAAGCGGCGTTCATGAACACGCCGTCGATCGTGTCCATCAGGCACATGCCTGCCGCGAACAGGATCGGTAGCACCAAGATCGCGTAGAACGGCAGGTTGAACGCCGCCGCCCCGCCGGCCAGGACGAGTAGCCCGACCTCGGTCGCGGTGTCGAAGCCGAGCCCGAACAGCACGCCCACCGGGTAGATGTGCCAGGCCTTGCGTACCGACTTCGTCAGACCGGACAGGAACCGGTTCATGAAGCCGCGCTTGTTGAGGTGCTCCTCGAGTTCGGCCTCGTCGTAGCGGCCGGAGCGCATCCCGAGGAAGACGCGCACGATGCCGACCAGCGCGGCCAGGTTCAGGATGCCGAGCACCCAGAGGAAGCCGCCGGAGACCGACGGGCCGATCGTGCCGGTGATCGTGTGCAGTTTGGAGTCGTCGTCTTCGACCGGCCCGACGAGGGCCCTCACTCCGACGGAGAGCAGGAATGACAGGACGAAGACGATCGTGGAATGGCCGAGCGAGAACCAGAACCCGACGCTCAGCGGCCGGCGCAGGCTCGGGTCGGTCTGTCGGTCGGCGATCAGCTTGCGGGTGGTGTTGTCCACGGCGGCAATGTGATCCGCGTCAAAGGCGTGCCGCAGCCCGAAGGTGTACGCCAGCACGCCCACGCCGACCGAGAACACCGGGTGGTCGCCGCCGAGTCGGAAGTGCTGCGGAGCGACGGCTCCGAACAACAGCGCGAAGCCGACGATGTGCAGTAACAGGATGAAACCGCCCATGCCCGCCAACGAGACTCGGTCCGCCCGGGTAAGGCTGCCCCGGAACCGCGCCAGTCCACCGCTCGTCACGCGTCTCAACCTAGTGGTTGTTGCAAAATGCTTGCAACAAGGGGTGACCCGCCACGTGCGCGTGACCTGTCCGAGGCCCCTGCCCGGCGCGAGCGGGAGCGGCAAGGCGATCGTGCTGGCTGACCGGATCGCGGTGCTCATCGACGGGCAGATCCGGCTGTGGATCGAGGCGGCTGGGCGAAGCCATGAGGACGTCCGTACGCGACTGATGGCGGAACTCGGAGTGAAGACGGCCATGGCCCGGTGACCTACCGTGGCACCACCATGACTGACTGGCGCTGCGGACGGCTCGACGGTCAGGAAACCCACGACCAAACGAGACGGCTGAACCCTCGCGGTGAGGGTTCAGCCGTCTCCGATGTCTCAAGGCATCGCGTGGTGCGCCATCAGGGACTTGAACCCCGAACCCGCTGATTAAGAGTCAGCTGCTCTGCCAATTGAGCTAATGGCGCCTGTTCATGTTGTCGGCCCACCGCAGCGGGCCGAGCTGAAACTTTACCACGCGCGGCAGCGCGCCCTTGGGCCGCCGGTTGGCTCCACGCCCCTGCGGGTAGCGATCAATCGCCCCGTACGAAGGAGTGGTTGTGACCGCTGTCGATGCCCCCGTCCTGCATACCGCCGGCCTGGAGCGAGCCCTGCGCGACCGTGTCGACGGCGAGGTGCGCTTCGATGCGGGCTCGCGTGCGGCGTACTCGACCGACGCCTCCAACTTCCGGCAGGTTCCGATCGGCCTGGTCGTCCCGCGCGGCGTCGAGGCCGGGGCGGAGGCGGTCGCGGTGTGCCGCGAGTTCAGTGCGCCGATCGTTTCGCGCGGAGGCGGCACGAGCCTGGCCGGGCAGTGCACCAACACCGCCGTGGTGATCGACTGGTCGAAGTACTGCAACCGGCTGATCGGCGTCGACGTGGACGCCCGCACGTGCGTGGTCGAGCCCGGCATCGTGCTGGACGACCTCAACCGGCAACTCGCGCCGCACGGACTGCGGTACGGGCCGGAGCCCGCCACCCACCCCAACTGCACGCTCGGCGGCATGATCGGCAACAACTCCTGCGGCGCGACCGCGCAGCGCACCGGCAAGGTGGTCGACAACCTCGCCCGGCTTGAGGTGCTGCTCTACGACGGCACCCGGTTCTGGTGCGGGGAGACGACCGAGGAGGGGTACGCCGCGATCGAGCGCCGCGGTGACGGCCAGGCCCTGGTCTACCGGAGACTGCGCCGGCTGCGCGAGGAGTACGCCGACGAGATCCGCGCCCGCTTCCCCGACATCCCGCGGCGGGTGTCGGGCTACAACCTGGACTCGCTCCTGCCCGAGCACGGTTTCGACGTCGCCGGTGCGCTGGTCGGCAGCGAGTCCACGCTGATCACCGTGCTGCGGGCCGAACTCGAACTGGTCCCGGTGATCAAGGAACGTGCCCTGGTCGTACTCGGTTTCAAGGACGTGTACGCCGCGGCCGACGCCGTGCCCGCCGTGCTGCCGCATGACCCGATCGCGCTGGAGGGCATGGACCACCGACTGGTCCACGACCAGCGACTGAGGGGCATCAACTCCAAGACGCTGGACAAGCTGCCGGAGGGCAAGGCGTACCTGCTCGTGCAGTTCGGCGGGGACACCCGTGAGGAGGTCGATGCCGCCGCCGACCGGATGCTGCACGCGCTGGGCGAGAGCGAACACGAGGCTTCGGTGGAGATGCTCGATGACCCGGAGCAGGAGGACGAGCTGTGGCAGGCGCGCGAGGCGGGCCTCGGCGCGACCGCGCACGTGCCCGACGAGCCCGACACCTGGGAGGGCTGGGAGGATTCGGCCGTCGCGCCGGACAAGCTCGGGGCGTATCTGCGCGATCTCAACGCGCTGTTCGGAGAGTTCGGGTACGCCGATGACGCCGAGCCCAGCCTCTACGGCCACTTCGGTCAGGGGTGCGTACACACGCGCATCCCGTTCCGGCTCACCGACCCCGACGGGGTGGCGACGTACCGCCGGTTCATGGAGTCCGCGGCGGACCTGGTGGCGAGCTACGGCGGGTCCTTCTCGGGCGAGCACGGCGACGGGCAGTCGCGCGGCGAACTGCTCCCCCGCATGTTCGGCGAGCGGATCATGCAGGCGTTCGGCGAGTTCAAGGCGATCTTCGACCCGGACGACCGGATGAACCCCGGCAAGGTCGTGGCGCCCGCTCGGCTGGACGAGCACCTGCGCCTCGGTGGCTCGTGGGCACCCCGGTATGAGGGATCGCTGCACTTCGCGTACCCGGATGACGGCGGCTCGTTCGTGAAGGCGGCCACCCGCTGCGTCGGCGTCGGCAAGTGCCGCCAGCACGCCCACCCGAACGGCGCGGTGATGTGCCCGTCCTACCAAGCCACCGGGGAGGAGGAGCACGCCACCCGGGGCCGCGCGCGGTTGCTGTTCGAGATGCTCGACGGGCACGGCGACTCACCGGTCGAGGACGGCTGGCGCTCCACCGAGGTACGCGATGCGCTCGACCTGTGCCTGGCCTGCAAGGGTTGCAAGAGCGACTGCCCGGTGAACGTCGACATGGCCACGTACAAGGCCGAGTTCCTCGCGCATCACTACGAGGGACGACTGCGGCCGCGGTCCCACTACGCGCTGGGGTGGCTGCCGGCGCTGGCCTCGGCGGTGACGCGCACCCACTCGGCGCGAATGGTCAACGCGCTCGCCCACGCTCCGGTACTGCCGCGGCTGGCGGCACGGGCGGCCGGCGTCGAGCCGCGCGAGATTCCCCTTTTCGCGCCGATGTCCCTGCAGCAGTGGTGGGAGCGCCGCGGACCAGCGCCGGCCGGCACCCGCGGGACGGTGCTGCTGTGGCCCGACACCTTCACCAACCGCTTCCACCCCCACATCGGCCAAGCCGCGGTCGAGGTGCTCGAAGCGGCCGGCTGGAACATCACGATGCCGACCGAGCCGCTGTGCTGCGGACTGACCTGGATCTCGACCGGACAGCTGGACGTGGCCAAACGGGTGCTGCGGCGCACGGTCGGCACGCTGGCCGAGCACGTGCGTGCCGGCGGGCTGGTGGTCGGCCTCGAGCCGAGCTGTACGACGGTGTTCCGCAACGATGCCGCCGAGCTGCTGCCCGAGGACCTGGACGTCGACCGGCTGAAGAAGCAGACGGTGACCCTGGCCGAACTCCTCACACAGCACACTCCGGGCTGGGAGCCGCCGCGGCTGGCCGGGACGACGGTGCTCGCGCAGGCGCACTGCCACCACCACGCGGTGCTCGGCTGGCAGACCGACCAGGACCTGCTCGAGAGGACCGGCGCGGACGCGACCCGGCTGGAGTCCGGCTGTTGCGGGCTGGCGGGCAACTTCGGCTTCGAACCCGGCCACCTCGACGTCAGCATCGCCTGCGCCGAGAACGCACTGCTGCCCGCGCTGCGGTCGGCACCGGAGGATGCCGTGGTCCTCGCCGACGGCTTCAGCTGCCGCACCCAGATCCACGAACTCGACAGCGGCGGACGCGAGGCGGTGCACCTGGCCGAGCTGCTGGCCAGATCGCTGCGCGGGGACGTCCACGGCGACGACCTGCGTCCCGGCGACCGGACGGCCGTGCCGTCGGCCCTCGCGCGGACGGCCGCGCTCGCGGGCGCCGTTGCGTTCGCGGCGGCCGCCGGTGGCGTGCTCGCCCGGGGCGTACGCCGCGCCCTGCCCTAACCCGCGCGGTACTCCTCCGCGGCCACCGACAGGCGCATACCGTGGCCCGGCCCGGACGCATCGGACCGCAGCCGGCCGTCGCTGACCTCGGGAGCACCGTCGACGAGCACGGGCTCGAGCGCCGCGTGGTCGGCGAACCACTCCACGTGGCGCAAGCCCGGCGCACCCGCGAGCGGGGCGTGCAACGACGGCGCGCAGTGACCCGAAACGTCCCGGTTGGACGCCGCGGCGAGCGCTGCGCCGGCGAGGAACCCGGTGTAACCGCCGCAGCGGGTGACATCCAGTTGCAGGCAGTCGACCACCGGCAGCAATCGCGCCATCTCGTACGCGTCGGCCGCATACTCGCCGGCCGCCACGTCGCAGCGCAACGCCGCACACAGCGCGCCCAATCCGGCGAGGTCGTCGCTGGAGACCGGCTCCTCGAACCAGACCACGCCAAGGTCATCCAGCGCGGCGCCGACCCGGCGTGCCTGCCCGGGGGTGTACGCGCCGTTCGCGTCGGCCATGATCTCGACGCCCGGTCCGGCCAGCTCCCGCAACGCCTGCATCCGGGCGAGATCGCGCTCGACGGCACTCCCCCACCCCTGGCCGATCTTGATCTTCATTGCGGTACACCCGGCCGCGCGCCAGCCGGCGACCTGCTCGGTGAACTGCTCGTCGGTCTGCGTGGTGAATCCACCCGAACCGTAGACCGGAATGCTGCCCCGGCCGCGGCCGAACAGGTCCGCGAGCGGCACCCCGAGAAGGCGTGCCTTGAGGTCCCACAGCGCGATGTCGGCCGCGCTCAGCGCCTGGCCGTAGAGGCCGCGCGTGCCCAGGTTGCGTCCGGCACGGCGCATCGCCCGCCACGCGCCTGCGACGTCGTACGCCTCGCGCCCGGTCAGCACCTCGGCCAGGTGGTGGGTGATGACGGACGCGGCGGCCGGGCTCGAATACGTCCAGCCCAGCCCGCGCTCGCCGGCGGCGTACACCTGCGCCGTCACCGCCGTCGTCGCCGACCACTCGAAGGTGCCGTCCGCCTCGGGATAGGGCGTCGGGAAGACGTAGACCCCGGCGTCCACCCGCTCGATCATCACACCACTCACACCATGCGGCTTCCCACCCGCGCCGGCTGCCCTAACCGTTTGCTCACACGTCGTGCCGGGGTAGGCCCGAGGCACAAGCCGACGGAGGTTCGATCATGGTGCGCACGGTGGTCGTGACGGGTGCCAGCGCGGGCGTCGGGCGCGCGACCGCGATCGAGTTCGGACGCCGCGGGGCCCAGGTGGCGCTGCTCGCCCGCGGGGCGGTGGGGCTGCAGGCAGCCGTGAACGATGTCCAGGCCGCCGGCGGCCACGCGCTGGCGATACCCGTGGACATGGCCGATGCCGAGGCGGTCTTCGCCGCCGCGGGCCGCGTCGAGACCGAGTTCGGGCCGATCGACGCGTGGGTGAACGATGCCTTCAGCTCGGTGTTCGCCCCCGTCGATCAGATCACGCCGAGCGAGTTCAAACGGATCACCGAGGTGAGCTACCTGGGCTACGTCAACGGCACACTGGCCGCGCTGGAGTGCATGAAGCCCCGCAACCACGGCACGATCGTGCAGGTCGGCTCCGCGCTGGCGTACCGCGGGATCCCACTGCAGGCGGCGTACTGCGGGGCGAAGCACGCGATCCAGGGCTTCACCGAAGCGCTGCGCTGCGAGCTGCTGCACGACCGCGTCAAGGTGCGCGTGACGATGGTGCAACTGCCGGCGGTGAATACCCCGCAGTTCTCCTGGGTGCTCTCCCGGCTGCCCCGGCGGCCACAGCCGGTGCCACCGATCTATCAGCCCGAGGTCGCCGCTCGCGCGATCGTGCATGCGGCCCAGCACGCGCGCCGGCGCGAGTACTGGGTGGGTTCGAGCACCGCGCTGACCATCGCCGCGAACGCGATCGCCCCTGGACTGCTCGACCGCTACCTGGCCAGGACCGGCTTCGAGTCGCAGCAGACGCCGGCGCCGAATTCCGGCGACGAACCGGCCAACCTCTGGCATGCCGAGGACGCCGCCGGCGGGTCCGACTTCGGCGCGCACGGCGAGTTCGACGCACGCTCACGCACCAGCGACCCGCAGCTGTGGGCCTCACGGCACCACGGCGCGCTCGCCGCGGGCGCGGCCTGTCTCGCGGGGGCCGCCGTGCTGACGGCGCGCCGACGATGACGACGGCACCGGTGGACCGCAGGCGCACGCCCGGGCCGGTGTCGCCCGCCCCCCACGTCTTGCGCGAGTACGCCCTGGTCGCGGACGGGGAGCGCGGCGCTCTGATCGGGCCGCGCGGCGAGGTCGCCTGGCTCTGCGTGCCGCGGTGGGACAGTCCGTCGGTCTTCAGCTCCCTGATCGGTGGGCGCGGCTGCTACACGATCACCCCGGACGCGCGGTTCGTGTGGGGCGGCTATTACGAAGAGGGCAGCCTGATCTGGCACAGCCGCTGGGTGACCGAGGGCGGCATCCTCGAGTGCCGCGAGGCCCTGGCGTACCCGGCCGAGCCCGAGCGCGCGGTACTGCTGCGCCAGGTGCATGCGGTCGACACCGACGCCGCGCTCGACGTCAGCCTGATGCCGCGCGCCGACTACGACCGCGTGCCGATGACCGAGCTGCACCGCCGCCGGGGCGTGTGGACGGCGCGTGTCGGGGACCTGTACCTGCGCTGGACCGGCGGGGCGCAGGCCCGTGTGCGTGCCGGCGAGCGGCTCGACCTGCGTCTGGAGCTGTCCGCCGGGCAGGAACACGAGCTCTGCCTCGAACTCTCACCCCGGCCGCTGCCCGACCAACTGCCGGACGTCACCGCGCTGTGGCACCGCAGCACGATCGCCTGGCAGGACGCCGTCCCCGCGATGGATTCGGGCCTGGCACCGCGCGACACCCGGCACCACTACGCCGTGCTGCGCGGGCTGACCAGCCGCAGCGGCGGCATGGTCGCGGCGGCGACGACCGGCCTGCCGGAGCGCAGCGACGCCGGCCGCAACTACGACTACCGGTACGTGTGGATCCGCGATCTGTCCTTCGCCGGCGTCGCCGTCGCCGCGCAGGGCGAGAGCGAGTTCCTGGACGACGCGGTCCGGTTCGTCACCGCCCGACTGCTGCAGGACGGCGATCGCCTGGCACCGGCATACACGACCAGCGGCGAACGGGTGCCCCCGCCGCGACAACTGGGCGTACCCGGCTACCCCGGCGCTCACGGCGTCGCCGGCAACCGCATCAACGAGCAGTTCCAGCTGGACTGCTTCGGCGAGGCCCTCGAGTTGCTGGCCGCCGCCGCGGCACAGGACAGACTGGACAACGACGGGCGGCGGGCGGTTGAGGTGGCGGCCGACGCGATCGTCGGGCGGTGGACCGAACCCGATAGCGGCATCTGGGAGCTGGACCCCCAGCCGTGGACGCACAGCCGACTGGCCGCGGTAGCCGGGCTGCGGGCCGCCTCCACCGCCGCCTCCGACTCCGCGGTGAGGGCCGATTGGCTTGCGCTGGCCGACAAGATCCTCGCCGACACCGCCGCGCACGCACTGCACCACTCCGGGCGCTGGCAGCGCTCCCCCACCGACGAGGGCCTGGACGCCGCCCTGCTGTTGCCGGGGTTGCGTGGCGCGGTTGAGGCCGGCGATCCGCGTACCGCCGAGACGCTGCGGGCGTACCTGCGCGAGCTGACCGTGGACGGCTATGCCTACCGCTTCCGTCAGGACGACCGCCCGCTGGCGCAGGCCGAGGGCTCGTTCCTGCTCTGCGGGTTCCTGGTCGCGCTGAGCCTGCAGCGCTTGGACGACCGGGTCGAGGCCCGGGCGTGGTACGAGCGCACCCGCGCCGCATGCGGACCGCCGCAGCTGTTCAGCGAGGAGTTCGACACCGACCAGCACCAGCTGCGTGGCAACCTGCCGCAAGCGTTCGTCCATGCGCTCGCGATCGAGGCGTCGGCCCGGCTCAGCTGCTGATATACCGCGCTGCGATCGCCTCGGCGGGGGCCTGCAGCATCACCCCGTCCGCATCGGACACGGCGACCTGCAGCACGTAGTCGCCGAACGGAACGTGTACCAGCAGACCGGCAGTCGGCCCGAACGCACCCTGCTGGCCGGCCACGGTCATCGCGGTCAGCTGGTACGCCTTCACCATCGCGGCGTACTGCGAGCCGGAACGCGCGGCCACGTACACGTGCGTGATCTCGCTGACCGGGGTGGACGTCGCGGGCGTGGTGGACGTGGGCGTTGCGGGGCTGGCCGACATCGACGGGCTGGCGGACGTCGAGGCAGGCACGTAGTCGCACTCGCCGAGCAGCGATCCTCCCGGCGTGCCGGCGACGCCGGGATCGAAGCTCACGCCCAGCACGTCCTCGAGCGTGGCTGCGGGGATCGCGGTGCAGACGTCGATCTCGGCGACGGGCGACTGGGTGCGCACGGCGCCGCCGGTGTCCGCGCTGCCCGACGGCAGCAGCACCGGATCGGTCGGCGCGGTTCGCTGCGTGGCCGCTGACGTGCAACCGGCGAGCAGCGCGAGCGCCGCGGCCGCGACGGCGGCCGATCCGCGGACCCGCACTACAGCGTGGCGAGGTCGATGACGAACCGGTAGCCCGGGTCGCCGGCGGCGAGCTGGTCGTACGCCGCGTTGATGCCCGCGACCCCGATCACGTGTATGTCGGCCGCGACGCCGTGCTCGGCGCAGAACTCGAGCACGTCCTGCGTCTCGGCGATGCTGCCGATCATCGACCCGGAGACGTTCACGCGGCGGCCGGCGAGCACATTGCCGCCGATCGGCGTGGTCAGCGGTTCGATGGCACCGAGGATGACGTATGTGCCGTCGCGCTTGAGCAGCCGCAGGTAGGGGTTGAGGTCGTGCGACTTCGGAATCGTGCTGAGAATCAGGTCGAAGCGGCGCTGCGCGGCCTGCATCGTGCCGGGGTCGGCGGAGACCAGGATCTCGTCGGCGCCGGCCTTGCGTGCCTCTGTCACCTTGACGTCCGAGCGGGTGATCACGGTGACCTCCGCGCCCATCGCGTGCGCGAGCTTCACGGCCATGCTGCCCAGGCCGCCGAAGCCGGCGACGGCAACCTTCGTGCCCGGCCCGACGTTCCAGTGGCGCAGCGGCGAATACGTGGTGACCCCGGCGCAGAGGATCGGCGCCGCAGCGGCGGGGTCGAGGCCGTCGGGGATGCGCACGACGAAGCGCTCGGTCACCACGATCTCCCCGGAGTAGCCGCCGTACGTGCGCGGCTCGGTACCCGTGGTGTCGACGCTGTTGTACGTCAGGGTGGCGCCGCCGGAGCAGTAGTTCTCCAGCCCGTCACGGCACTCGGGGCACTGCCCGCAGGAGTCGACCAGACATCCGACGCCGACGCGGTCACCGACCACGTGCCTGGTCACGTCCACGCCGACCTCGACGACCCTGCCGACGATCTCGTGGCCCGGGACCGCCGGGTAGACCGTGCCGTGCCATTCGTTGCGGGCGGTGTGCAGGTCCGAGTGGCAGACGCCGCAGTACTCAATCTTGATCTTGACGTCGGTGGCTCCGACGGCGCGCCGCTCGATCGTGATCGGGGCGAGGGCGGTATCGGCCGACTGAGCGGCCCACGCGGTGGTCGTGGAGGTCACTGGCCCAACAGTAGTCAGTCAGCGGGCGAGCAGCTCGGCGAGCAGTCGCAACGCCTGACCGCGGTGGCTGATGCCGTCCTTGACCTCAGGATCGAGCTCGGCCGAGGTCTGCCGGTGGCCGGCCGGCACGAACAGCGGGTCGTAGCCGAAGCCGTTCGCGCCCCGCTCCTCGCGGACCAGGCTGCCGGCCATCTCGCCGTCGACGACGAGTTCGCGCTCGCCGTCGACGTAGGCGACGCTCGCCCGGAACGCAGCGGTGAGCCGTTCGTCCGGTACATCGGCGAGCTGCGCCAGCAGCAGTTCGTTGTTGGCGCGATCGTCACCGTGCCGGCCGCACCAGCGCGCGGACAGGACACCGGGCATGCCGTTGAGAGCGTCGACCGTCAGCCCCGAGTCGTCGGCGACCGTCGGTAGGCCGGTGTGTGTGAAGCCCTCACGCGCCTTGATCAGGGCGTTCTCGGCGAAGGTGGCGCCGGTCTCGGGCACCTCGTCGTACGCCCTGACCCCGATCGAGGCGAGGTCGTCCAGGCCGATCACCTCGAGGCCGGGCAGCGCGGGCCCGAGGATGCGGCGCAACTCCCCCAGCTTCTTCGCGTTTCGCGATGCCAGCAGGATCGTGGTCGGTGCCATTTCCGCGCCCGCTCACCCAGCGAGAGCGGCGGCCTGGAACTTGGCCAGGTCGGCACAGCCGGCGACGGCCAGGTCGAGCAGCGCGTCGAGTTCGTCCCGCCGGAACGGCGCACCCTCGGCGGTGCCCTGCACCTCGACGAACTCGCCGTTGCCGGTGACGACCACGTTCATGTCGGTCTCGGCCCGCACATCCTCCTCGTACATCAGGTCCAGCCGCGGCTCACCGTCGATCACCCCGACGCTCACCGCCGAGACGGTGTTGATCAACGGGTTCGGCTTGGCGAGCGAGCCACGCCCGGCCAGCCACGACACCGCGTCGGCGAGGGCCACGTACGCGCCGGTGATCGAGGCGGTGCGCGTGCCGCCGTCGGCCTGCAGCACGTCGCAGTCGATCGAGATCGAGTTCTCACCGAGGGCGGAGAGGTCGATCGCGGCCCGCAGCGAGCGACCGATCAACCGGCTGATCTCGTGGGTGCGCCCGCCGATCTTGCCGCGCACCGACTCGCGGTCGTTGCGGGTCAGGGTGGCCCGCGGCAGCATCGCGTATTCGGCGGTCACCCAGCCCAGGCCGCTCCCCCTGCGCCAGCGCGGCACGCCCTCGGTGACCGACGCCGCGCACAGCACCTTCGTCTCGCCGAACTCGATCAGGCACGAGCCTTCGGCGTACGCCTGCCAGTTGCGGGTGATCGTGATCGGACGGAGCTGGTCGGCCGCTCGGGCATCGGGGCGAGACATGCTGCGAGCCTAACCAGCGACACCGACTTCCCCGTGTCACAGTCCTCACATGGGCTCGAAGTGGATCACTTGGGGGCGGAGGAACCCGTCCGCGGTGCTGTTCGCCGTGCAACTGCTCGGCATCGTGGTCTATCCGACGATGGACAACACCGGAGTCGGCCGTGCTCTGTTCAACGCCTTCGGGCTGGTCGTCGTGCTGCTGGCGCTGCGCGTGGTGCGCTACTCCCCCGGGCTGACCTGGGTGGGGCTGCTGCTCGCGCTGCCGGCCGCGGTGTTGCTGCTCATCCAGGCGATCAACACCTCCGCCGATCTCGTCGGCTGGTCCTCGAGCCTCGAAGCGGCGCTGTACTTCTATGCGGCCGCCTGCATGTTGATCTACATGCTCGCGGACACACAGGTGACCAGAGACGAACTCTGGGCCGTCGGCGCGACCTTCACCTTGTTGGGATGGGCGTTCGCGCACGTCTTCGTCGTGACGCAGTACATCGCGCCGGGTTCGTTCACCGCCGCCGTGAACCCGACCGGCGAGCGCACCTGGGTCGAGCTGCTGTTCCTGAGCATCACCAACCTCTCCTCCACCGGGCTGTCCGACGTGGCGCCCGTCAAGCCAGTGGCGCGGTCGGTCGTGATGCTCGAACAGCTCACCGGCGTGGGGTTCGTGGTCATGCTGATCTCGCTGGTGATCGCGATGCGTGTCCACGCCCGCCGCGACGAGTGACCGATCTCCGGTGCGGGCGCGGGCCGAGTGGCCGCCGCTGCCGCCCTGACAGCGCGCGTACGTGCCGTGTGCGCACCGTGTGCGCGGGCACGTCCAGACTTGTCGGCATGACAGACCTCGCCATCCACGCCACCGGACTCACGAAGTCCTTCGGCGCCACCCAGGCCCTTGCCGGTGTCGACCTCGCCGCCCGCCGGGGCACCGTGCTCGGTGTGCTCGGCCCGAACGGCGCGGGCAAGACGACCGCGGTGCGCATCCTTGCCACCCTCCTGCGGCCCGACTCGGGCAGCGCGGTGATCAACGGCTACGACGTGCTGAAGCAGCCGGAGAAGGTCCGGGCCAGCGTCGGCCTCACCGGCCAGTTCGCTTCAGTGGACGAAGACCTCACCGGCACCCAGAATCTCGTGCTCATCGGCCAACTGCTCGATCTGAGCGCACGCGACGCCAAGCTCCGCGCCGGCGAACTGCTCGAGTGGTTCGACCTCACCGAAGCCGCGAACCGGGTCGCGAAGAACTACTCCGGCGGCATGCGGCGCCGCCTCGACCTGGCCGCCTCGCTCGTCGGCCGCCCGTCGATCATCTTCCTGGACGAGCCCACCACCGGCCTGGACCCCGCCAAGCGCGAGGACATGTGGGACGTGGTCCGCAGTCTGGTCGACGACGGCTCGACGGTGCTGCTGACCACGCAGTACCTCGAGGAGGCCGACGCCCTCGCCGACGAGATCACGGTGATCGACCACGGCCGCGTCATCGCCCACGACACCCCGCACGGGCTCAAGCGCGTCGTCGGCGGCCAGCGGCTCACCGTGCGCCCCACCGACACCGGCCGTCAGGACGACGTCGCCCGTCTGCTGCGCGACATCTCCGGACGGGCCGCCGAGAACGAGGGCCGCGGCGCGCTCACCGTCGCGGTCGACGGCGACACCGTGCTGCCCGAGGTCGTCTCGCGGCTGTCGGCCGCCGGCATCGGCGTGGACGAACTCTCCCTGCACCTGCCCAGCCTGGACGAGGTCTTCTTCACCCTCACCGGGCTGCGCCACGACTCCCCCGAGGAGGTGGTCGCGTGACCGCGACCCTGACCGTCCGCGAGCCGCGCTCTGCGACGTCCGCCGGACCACGTCCCCCGCAGTTCCGCACGATCAGACACGCCGTCGTGCTGGCCAAGCGGAACCTGATCAAGATCACTCGCACGCCCGAGCAGCTGATCGACGTCACGCTGCAGCCGATCATCTTCTTGCTGCTGTTCGTGTACGTGTTCGGCGGCGCGCTCGGCGGCGGCGATCGCCACGAGTACCTGCAGTTCCTGCTGCCCGGCCTGCTCGGCCAGACCATCGCAATGAGCAGCATCGCCATCGGCCAGAACATGAACGCCGACATCGAGAAGGGCGTCTTCGACCGCTTCCGGTCGCTGCCCATCGCCCGCTCGGCACCGCTGGTCGGATCGGTGCTGGCAGAGTTCTTCCGCTACCTGCTGCTGTGCGTGATCACCATCGGCTTCGGCTACATCATGGGCTTCCGGATCACGACGAACCCGCTGCACCTGCTCGCCGCCGTCGGCGTCGCGATCTGTTTCGCGCTGTCGTTCGCGTGGATCTCGGTGTGGGTCGGCATGAAGGTGCGCACGTCCGGCGCCGTCCAGGGCGTGATGTTCCTGCTGGTGATGCCGCTGTCGTTCGGCAGCAACACGTTCATCAGCGCCTCGACGATGCCGGGCTGGCTGCAGGCGTTCGTCAAGGTCAACCCGATCACACAGGTCGTGGACGTGGTGCGCGGGCTGATGATCGGCGGGCCGGTCGCCACGCCGCTCGGCTGGACCGCACTCTGGATCGCCGGTCTACTCGGGGTGTTCTTCCCCTTGGCCATGCGGGGCTACCAGCGCCGGACCTGATCCGAACTGAGCCGTTCGAGGGCCGCGACCTTGTCCAGGTCGCGGCCGGCGCGGAACGCTGCCTCGAATGCCGCCGCGCCGAGGGCGGCGACCAGACGTCCCCGCAGCTCGCGTAGCTGTGGGGACGTGTCGTCCGCACTGCCGCGCAACGCCGCGGCGATGCCGAGGATCGTGGCGGCCTCGGACGGGGCCGGCTCGGCGGAGATCGCGGCGAGCACGACGGCCACGTTCGCGACGATCGGCATGTCTCTCGAGGCGAGGGCGGACGTGAGCGCCTGCCGGCCGGCCGCGGCGGCGCCCCCGCGGTCGCCGTCCGCGAGCTGCTGCAGCGCGTTGCCCGCCTCGATCATCGCCCGCGCGTGCACGTGTGCCGGGTGTGCCGGCGCGATCGCCGTGAGCCGCCCGACCGCGGCGCTCTGGAGTTGCCGCGCGAGTTCGGGCCGTCCGGCGAGACGTTCGATCTGGGCGAGCATCGTCGCCGCGACCGCTGCCTCGAACGACGAGCCGGTCTGCTCGGCGCTGGCCCGGGCGCGGTCGAGTTCCGCGCGGGCGCCGTCGGTGTCGCCTTGGCGCATCGCGATCTCGCCGAGCCGCATGAACAGGAACGACTGGTCCTCGCGCGAGCCCATTTCCTCCATCAACTCAAGGGCTTCCTCGTACGCCGCCCGGGCACCGGCGAGATCGCCGTCGTACATCCGCAGCTGACCGAGGCTGCGCAGGGTGCCGCCGAGGCCCCACCGCTCGCCGAGCGTGCGGAACTCATCCAGCGCGATCGGCAGCGTCTCGCGCATCACGGCCAGGTCGCCCTCGTTCTCGGCCAGGCTCGCGCTGAACATCAACATCGCGGCCCGCAGCCAGGGGTCGTCGCTGGCGATGCCGGCGGCCAGGTAGCGGTCAGCGAGTTCGCGGTCGCCTGCGAAGTACGCGACGGCGGCGCGCAGCAGCACTCCGAGCGGTCGCCGGCCGAAGTCGATCTCGCCGAGCGTGCGGACAGTCTCGGCGAGGTCGACGGGCTCCGGCGGGACGCCGCCGCCGGGAACCTCGGGACCGCCGAAGAAGCTCGCCATCGCGAAGATCCCGTGCGCGACGGCGATCAACTCGCGATCGGTCGCTCCCGGTACCGTCAGCGCGTCCACGATCCAACCGACCGCGTCGACATCGTTGCCCATCAGCATCGCGAACCCGCCCAGGCCCGTGGCGATAGCCAGCGCACCGTCCGCGTCGCCGGCGTCGCACCGGAACCGCAGACCCGCCAGGATGTTGTCGCGCTCGGCGGAGAGCAGCGCGATCCACGGCACCTGCTCGCGGGAGATCACGTGCGGCTGCGCGCGCTCGACGAGCTCGGCGAAGTAATCAGCATGCCAGCGGCGCACGTCCGCGAGCTCACCGCGGTCGCCGAGCCGTTCCAGCCCGTACTCACGGATCGTCTCGAGCATCCGCAACCGATTCAGTTCCGTCCGCTGCAGCAACGATTTGTCGATCAACGAGCCGAGCAGGTCCGGCAGGTCGAGATCATCGATCCGCCCGTCGACGCACACCGCGGCAGCGGACTGCGTCGTGACCCCGGCGGGGTAGACGGCCAGCCTTTCGGCGAGCAGCCGCTCGGTGTCGGTGAGCAGATCCCAGCTCCACTCGACGACCGCGCGCAGGGTGCGATGGCGCGGGAGGGCGGTGCGGCTGCCGCCGGTGAGCAGACGGAACCGGTCATCGAGCCTGGCCGCCACCTCGATCAGCGGCATGGTGCGCAGGCGGGCGGCGGCGAGTTCGATGGCCAGCGGCAGGCCGTCCAGGCGTCGGACGATGTCGATCACCGGCTCGACCGTGCTCGTGTCCAACTCGAAGTCGGGCAGGACGACCGCGGCGCGGTCGGCGAACAGCCGCACGGCCGGGTAGTCGAGCGCGGCGGTGGGGGACGCGCCGGGCTCGGGCTGCCCGAGTGGCGGCACCGCCTGCAGCGCCTCACCGAACAGGCCGAGCGGCTCGCGGCTCGTGGTCAGGACGCGCAGTTCGGGGCACTGCGCGAGCAGCGTCTCGGCCAGCCGGGCGCACGCCTCGATCAGGTGCTCGCAGTTGTCGAGGATCAGCAGCGCGCGCTTGTCGACCAGGGTGTCGAGCAGGCGGCCGAGCGCGTCGCGGGCGCTGCCGGGCGCGGCGTCCAGACGGCGTTCGAGCACCTGCACCTCGCGCAGGCCGAGCGAGCCGAGGACGGCCTGGGGCACGTCCCCCGGGTCGGTGACGCTGGCCAGTTCGGCCAGCCAGATCCCATCCGGCGCGCTGTCGAGGCCGGAGGCCACCTCGCTCGCGAGCCGCGTCTTGCCGGCACCGCCCGGGCCCACGAGCGTGACGAGCCGGTACTGGTCCAGCGCCTTGGTGATCCGCGCCACCTCGTCCTCGCGGCCGACGAAGCTGGTCAGCGCGGCCCGCAGGTTGGTGCGGCCGCGGGCCGGTGTGCTCCGAGCCGGCGGCACCTCGCCGCGCAGCACCTCCAGATGTACGGCCTGCAGTTCCGGCCCCGGGTCGACACCGAGCTCGTCGGCGAGGCGGGCGCGCAAGGCCTCGTACGCATGCAGCGCATCCGCCTGACGGCCGGTCGTGGCGAGGGCGCGCATGAGCAGGCCGGCGAGCTTCTCGTGCAGGGGGTGATCGGCGGTCAGCGTCTCGAGTTCGGCGACGTGGGACGCCGCGCGACCGGCGTCGATCTCGCCGGTCAGGTGGGTCACCGTGGCGTCCAGGCGCAGTTCGTGCAGCCTGCGGGCGTCGGCCTCGGCGAACGTTCCGATGTCGGTGAGCGCCGGTCCGCGCCAGAGCCCGAGCGCCTCGGCGGTACGCCCCTCGACGACCAGCCCTTCGAAACGGCAGGCGTCGACGTCGTCCGGCGCGATCACCAGCCGGTAACCCGCAGCGGACTGCTCGATCGCACCGGGATCACCGATGGCGCGCCTGGCCCGGGAGACCAGCGTCTGCAGGGCGTTCGCGGCGTCGGCCGGCGGTTCGTCGGCCCAGACCGCGTCGACCAGCGCGGCCGTGTTCACCGGCCGTCCGCCGGCCAGCGCGAGGCGGGCGATCAGGTCGCGCAGGCGAGCACCCGAGACCGCCACCGGCGTCCCGTTGTCGTCGCGGACCTCCAGCGGTCCGAGCAGCGCGATCTGCACCCGTCCACTCTGTCATTCGGGCCGTTCCCGTGGGTGAGGCGGACTCCCGTGGGTGAGCCGGCGAGAAACACAGCCACCCACCACACCGAACCCGCCTTGCCACAACCTGGCAGCTGAACGCCGTGGCTCGGCGCGGCGCTCCCCTTGGTCCGGCAGGATGCGGGCATGGCGACCTACCTGGCCTTCCTGCGCGCGATCAACCTCGGGCCGACGCGCAAGTTCCCGAAGAGCGCGATCCTCGCCGCGACCGAGGCCGCCGGCGGTGTGGACGTCGCGACGTACATCAACAGCGGCAATGTGCGCCTGACCAGTCCGTCGCGATCGGCAGCGAAGCTCGAAGTGGCGATCGAAGCCGCCTACCGCAAGCACGCCGGCTTCGAGGTTCCGACGATCGTCTTCACCGCCGCGGAGTTCGCCGCACTCGCCAAGGACGCCGCACGGATCGCCGCAGAGCACCCCCATGTCGCGCGGCACTACGTCTACCTACTCAAGGCTCCAGCGCCGTCCGAGCGGGTGGCGGCGCTGCTCGCGCGGGCCGCGCCGGGTGCCGGAATCGAGGTCCGCGACCGCGCCGTGCATCTGCTGCTGGCACCAGGCGGCAAGCAGGGCGTGGTGGATCCGTACGGCGTCGAGAAGGCGCTGGGCGTCATCGCCACGAGCCGTAACCGCACAGTCGTCGACACGCTCGCAGGCATGTGGTGTTGAGATGGACTCATGCGCACCGAGGTGATCAGCGTCCGGACCGGTTCCCGCGAAGTCGTGTACGACCTGACGGCCGACTGCACGGCGTTCGCCTCAGGAGCCGACGACGGCTTGCTCAACGTCTTCGTCCCGCATGCCACGGCCGGCGTCGCGGTCCTCGAGACCGGCGCCGGATCGGACGACGACCTGCTGGCGATCCTGGCGGACCTGCTTCCACGCGACGGCCGCTGGCGGCATCGCCACGGCTCCGCCGGCCATGGACGTGATCATGTCCTGCCCGCGTTGATCGCGCCCTCCGTCGTGGTCCCGGTGGTCGGTGGACGCCTCGCTCTGGGCACCTGGCAGTCGATCTGCCTGGTCGACACCAACGCCGACAATCCCCACCGCGAGGTGCGCCTCAGCCTGCTCGGCTGAACGGTCGGTTCGCGAGAGCGGAGCCGCCCACCGCTCGCCTATCGCCCACGTTTCGCTTGCAATCGTTTGACCTTATTTGAACGCAGGTAACTCGACTGGCGAGAAATGCCGGTCGCAGGTGTGGCTGGCGTCACCACGGGGCTTTCGGCCTGCTCCCTCTCCTCGCCAGATCCCCCGGGATGTGGGGGCTGCACGCGCGTGGAGGGAACTTCCGCACGGTCACTTGACTTGGTCGATAGCGGACATACGGGGTTTTCCGTTAGCTGCTGGTTTGAAACGCCTGGATGCGCTCATTACTGTGCCGAAGTCGTGAGCGGGCCGCGTCGCGTGATCAACGTGAATCGTCCGCCAGGTCGGGACTTCCTCGCCTCGACCGAGCTGCGGGTCCCGAACCTGTAGCACCCCGACGCCAGTGGCGTAGCCGCGTAGTGGCCGCTGCCCTGCCGTTGTCGCCATGCCGTCGACCGGCTGCCGCTGAAGGCGGCCGACCAGGAGTACTTCCTAGTGCGTTTTGCCTTGCCGCGTAGCCATCGCAAGTTCGTCAAGTTCGGAATCGGAGGGACGCTGGTCCTCGCAGTGGTCGGCGGGACCGGCGTCGAAGCACTGAGCCAGTCCGGTGGCGGTTCACGGGCGTACGCGTCCGTAGCGAGCGCCGCCGCCTTGCCCGCGGCGAACGTCGCCGCGAGGCCGCACGCGGTGACGGTGGTCGCGGACGGCAAGAAGCGCACCGCCACGACGACGCAAGCGACGGTGTCTCAGCTGTTGAGTCAGCTGCGGATCGGCCTGGGCGCCACCGACACAGTCAGACCGGCAACCGGCACCGCGCTGGATCACGTCTCCTCTGTCGTGGTGAC
>Ga0164242_10001518_pt1 | contig 27571 bp, 26 predicted proteins | sample OricomgcompostMG_FD_108783 | JGI IMG/M metagenome (GOLD analysis project Ga0164242, IMG submission 108783) | Miracle-Growth compost microbial communities from Emeryville, California, USA - Original compost - Miracle growth compost (MG) ...
CACCTGCGCCAGCTCGCCGACCGACAGCTCCATCGAGCGCAGCAGCGCGAGGATGCGCAGCCGAGTCGAATCGGCCAGGGCACGGAAGATGTCGAGCGCGATCGTCATGGGAAATGCAGATATAAAGATATCTTTATATGAGGTCAATCGGGCAACGCCATTGCGCGGCAGCGGCGGCTTGGATACCCCTCCGCTGTCCGAACCGAGCCTCAATCGCAAGAAAGGAACGCTCGTATGATAAGAAAGATCGCGCTCGCTACCGCCGTCGGCCTCGCCGCCGTCAGCCTCGCCGCCTGCAGCCACAAGGCGCAGGACGAGGCGTCGGAAGCCGCCAACACCACCGCCGCCGACGCCAATGCCACGATGGGCGAGGCGGTCAACGATGTCGACGCCGCCACCGACAACGCGCTCGGCGCCGCCGCCACCCGGATGGACGCAGCCGGCAACACGCTGGGCAACGCCGCCAATGATGTCGGCAACGGCGTCTCGGCGGCGGGGAACGACATCGATACGGATTGATGGAAATCGCCGACATTCACCGGGCCTTTAGCGCCTGCGGCTCCGCGGTCTCCGGAACAAGTAGATGGCTGTTCCATTCAGACAAGTAGCCATGGAAAAGTCACGTCATCCCCGCGAAAGCGGGGACCCATCTCCGGCGTTTTACACCATCTCAACGGTCGTATTGTCGGCACGTTCGGGAAATGGGTCCCCGCTTTCGCGGGGATGACGGAGGGTATTTGCTCCAACGGGATAATTGCTGGACAAATCCGGCGTGACGCATCGTTGTGCGAGGGTGTAGTGACAGGAAGAACGGTGCTTCGACAGCCTCACCCCGACCGAAGATGGCGCGCGGCGCTCCTGCTCGCTCCGCTCCTCCTCGCCGCCTGCGGGCAGCGCAGCGACGACCCCGGCCTCGGCGGCCTCAGTCACAGCGAGGCGAGCCAGCTCAACGACGCGGCGGTGATGCTCGACGCCAACAGCGTCTCCGCCGACGCCGTCAGCACCAACACTCAGGAGCCAAGCCAATGACCCGCAAACGCCGCCTCGGCGCCACCGATTTCGAAACCGTCCCGCTGATGCTCGGCGGCAACGTGTTCGGCTGGACCGCCGACAAGGCGACCAGCTTCGCGCTGCTCGACCGCTTCGTCGAGCGCGGCGGCTCGATGATCGACACCGCCGACGTCTATTCGGCCTGGGTCGACGGCCACCGGGGCGGCGAATCGGAAACGATCATCGGCGAGTGGCTCAGGCGCTCGGGTAAGCGCGACCGGGTGATCCTCGCCACCAAGGTCGGGATGCTGCCCGGCGAGGGCGGCGACAAGCTCGCGCCGGCGCGGATCGCCGCGGCCTGCGAGGCGTCGCTGCGGCGGCTCGGCACCGACCATATCGACGTCTATTTCGCGCATCAGGACGATCCCGACACCCCGCAGGAGGCGGTGCTCGAAGCGTTCGGTCGGCTGATCGAGGCGGGCAAGGTCCGCGTGATCGGCGCCTCCAACTTCCACGCCGCGCGATTGAAGTCGGCGCTCGACATCGCGCGCGACAAGGGTCTGCCGCACTACCGCGTGCTGCAACCCGAATATAATCTCGTCAGCCGCAAGAAGTTCGAGGGTGAACTGCAGGACCTCTGCGTCGACCACAATATCGCGGTGACGCCCTATTACGGCCTCGCCTCGGGCTTCCTCACCGGCAAGTACCGTTCGAAGGCCGACATGAAGCAGAGCGTCCGCGGGGGAGGCATGGACAAGCTCATCGAACACAAGATGGGCGTGATCGACACGATGGACGCGATCGCCGCGGAAACCGGCGCCCCCCTCGCCCAGATCGCCATCGCCTGGCTCGCCGCCCAACCCGGCGTCACCGCCCCGATCGCCAGCGCAACCAGCGTCGAGCAACTCGACAATCTGATGGGCGCGATCGACCTGGAGCTAAGCCAGGACCAGCTCGATCGCCTGACCGCTGCGGGCGCGTGAGTAGGCTTAAGTCCCTCCCCTTCAGGGAAAGGCCTGAGGGGCTATGTAGTTAAAGCGCCACCCCGGCGAAGGCCGGGGTCCAGCATCGGGCTAGTCGTAACTGGACCCCGGCCTTCGCCGGGGTGGTAATCATGCAGATAGTCCAGACTTGATGAATTGGAGCCCAAGCATCCGATTCTCAAGCACCTACCAATGTTGGATTTCATCTGCCACATACTGCCAGATGACTCGGCCCCGCCCTGCTCGCTCCGGCTTTGCCGGCACCACCATCGCGCTATCTGCGACCGTTCGCACGCGGCGCTTCCACCGCTTCACCTTCATGTCGGAAAGCCGGAACCTTCGGAACCTTCGCCTCTCGTCGAAGCCATCGTTGGCCTCACCTTTCCCTAACCTTTCGCGCACGCACAACCCAACCGATCACCCTCACCATTTTTCCTTGATTGCGTTCGCCGCGCGTCTGCCGCATGGCAATCGCTCTCTTGACATGCAGGAATAAGGACCATGGCCGCGAAATGGGCCCCCGATAGCTGGACGAAGGCCGAAGCCCGCCAGCTGCCCGATTATCCCGACAAGGCCGCGCTCGCCGCGGCAACCGACCAGCTCACCAGCTATCCGCCGCTGGTGTTCGCCGGCGAGGCGCGCAACCTCACCGATGCGCTGGCCGATGTCGTCGCGGGCAAGGCGTTCCTGCTGCAGGGCGGCGACTGCGCCGAATCGTTCGCCGAATTCCACCCCAACAACATCCGCGACACCTTCCGCGTGCTCCTGCAGATGGCGGTCGTCCTCACCTATGCCTCGAAGCTACCGGTGGTGAAGCTCGGCCGCATGGCGGGCCAGTTCGCCAAACCGCGCTCGGCGCCTACCGAGGTTATCGACGGCGTCGAGCTGCCCAGCTACCGTGGCGACAACGTCAACGACATCGCCTTCACGCCCGAGGCGCGCACCCCCGATCCGCAGCGGATGATCCGCGCCTATTCGCAGTCGGCGGCGACGCTCAACCTGCTGCGCGCCTTCGCGCAAGGAGGGTACGCCAACCTCCACCAGGTTCATCGCTGGACTCACGATTTCATGGGCCGCAGCCCCTGGGCGAAGAAATACGCCGAGACCGCCGATCGCATCGGCGACGCGCTCGAGTTCATGGAGGCGTGCGGGATCAACGCCGAAAGCGTGCCGCAGCTTTCCCAGACGCAATTCTACACCAGCCATGAGGCGCTGCTGCTCCCCTACGAGCAGGCGCTGACGCGGCAGGACAGCCTGACCGGCGATTGGTACGATACGTCGGCGCATTTCCTGTGGATCGGCGACCGCACGCGCTTCGAGGGCTCGGCGCACGTCGAGTTCCTGCGCGGCATCGGCAATCCGATCGGCGTCAAGTGCGGGCCGAGCCTGGAGCCCGACGTGCTGCTGCGCTTGCTCGACACGCTCAATCCGGGCCGCGTGCCCGGCCGCATGACGCTGATAACCCGCTACGGCCACGACAAGATCGAGGCCGGCCTGCCGCGCCTCGTCCGCGCCGTATTGCGTGAGGGACACCCGGTGGTGTGGAGCTGCGATCCGATGCACGGCAACGTCGTCAAGGCCGCCAACGGTTACAAGACGCGCCCCTTCGAGCGCATCCTGGCGGAGGTCCGCGGCTTCTTCGCGGTGCATCGCGCCGAGGGCACGATCGCCGGCGGCATCCACGCCGAGATGACCGGCCAGAACGTCACTGAATGCACCGGCGGCGCCGTCGCGGTAACCGAGCAGAGCCTCGCCGACCGCTACCACACGCATTGCGACCCGCGGCTCAACGCCGGCCAGAGCCTCGAACTGGCGTTCCTGCTGGCCGAGATGCTCAACCGCGAAATGGCCGAGCGCCGCGCGGCCGCGGCATGAACCAGCGGATGGAGGCGCTTGACGAGGCCCGCCGAGCCCCGTAAGCGCCCCCACTCGCGCTACCGCATGGCCCCTTCGTCTAGCGGTCCAGGACGTCGCCCTCTCACGGCGAAAACACGGGTTCGAGTCCCGTAGGGGTCACCATAGCGGCAAAACTGGCGGAATTACGCGCTTAACGGACGCTTCATCTATCCTTGGGTACAAAGGATGGGTACAAAGTGATCCGAATGGCAGCACCGACTAAAGATCCTCGCACTGGAATTTATCAGTTTCGTAGGGCCGTCCCCGAGGCGCTGCGTCCGTTCTTCGACGGCGGCGTAAGAGAGTTCAAGCGCACGCTGGACACCAGAGATCCGGTCGAAGCGAAGGAGCGCTATCCCGCCTTTGCGCTCATCTACGAGCAGAAGATCGCAGCGGCGCGACGAGCGCTTCTCCATGAGCACGTCCGCTCGGCAAAGGGCATGGTCGATGCCTATCTCGCAGGAGCCAGCGAAGCGACTCTCCGGGGCGTGGCCATGAAACTGGCGTCGCTCGAACTGGACTCCTTCGATCATGCACACGGTGGAACGGGCTTTCTCCCCGGCGCACGATACGATTTCGGAACGCCGCCAAGCGCCGAGGATCTGCGGGACCACCGCGCACGTAAGCAGATGCTCGAGGCGGTGGATGACTTCGCGCCGCTGCCCTGGCTCGAAACGCTCCGACGCATCGGCTCACTGCAATCGCTGGCGCCGATTGACTCCCTTATTGCGACGATCGCCTATGGAGCCGGTATCGAGGCGATCCCCGGTACGCCGATTCACGAGGCAATCGGCCGAGCCTATCTTGACCGACTGTGTGCAGCGTGTGCCGTGAAGGTTGAACCAGGACGCACCCGCCTGATCCCGCCCGCTGTGATATTGGGCGAAACGTCGACCAGGCATGAGGTCCATAGCTCGACACCTACCATCTCGGCCGTGTTCAAGGCGTGGTGTGCGTTCAAGTCCCGCGAACCAAAGCTGGTCGACGAATGGCGAGTTGCCATCGATCGTTTCGTCGCCTTGAGCGGTGATCTGCCCGTCGATCAGATCACTGCATCGATGATCCGCGACTTTCGTCGCACTTGCGCGGCCCTTCCCTCGCGACCCAAGAAGGTGGTGAAGGACCTGCCGCTTCGCGAGCAAGTCGAATACGCCGAAGCGAACAACCTGCGCACCCTCGCGCCCGAGACTGTCAACAAAGGCTTATCCGGCTTACGCGTCGTCCTTGAACATGCAGTTGAGGAGTTGGAAGCGATCGACAGCAACGTCGCTAAGACCGTGACATCACTTCCGAAGGGAAATTTTGAAGATCCCCGGCTTCCATTCGAGCCGGAGGACATGCAAAAGATATACGCGTCTCTGTTACCGGACAAAGACGGTGTGGCTCGGTCAACCCTGTACTGGGTGCTTCTTCTCGCCCCGTTCACCGGTTGCCGGCTTGAAGAGCTCGGCAAGCTTCGTCCTACCAACGTCCGCCGCTATGATGGCATTGACTATATCGCGATTGAGCCCGACCGACGCCGGATTCGTGAACAGAACCCCACGACCAAAAAGCGCATAAAGACCGCCAGCGCGCGGCGAGATATCCCAATCCATTCAACTGTTGTAGGTGCTGGTTTCTTGGACTTAGTGGCCCAAAGACGATCGGAGCAAGCGGAATGGATTTTTCCCGAGCTGCAGTCGAACAAATATGGCAGCCGAACGGCGCGCCTCTCGCGTGTTTTGAACGACTTCCTAGACTCTATCGGGTTATCTGACCCTGAGCTGGTTTTCTATTCCTTCCGGCATACCGGGAAGAGGGCGCTTCGAGGCAAAGTCAAAGGGGAAATCACTGATCTTCTGTTCGGCCACGCCGACGGCCAAGTCTCGACCAAATACGGGCGAGGAGCGGACATGACGGTCCTGCGCGACGCTATTGAGGTTCTGACATATCCGGAGGTTGATTGGGCGACCTTCGTTTCGGCCATGCCCAATTAAAGGTGACTGTTGTGAGTAACACATTTATGAGCTTTGAAGAGTGTGACGTTCTATCAAATGTCATTCATGATGCTTTACAGTCGAGCCACGCTGAGGCTTTCAATCTGTATCTTCCGGGGAACGGCACAGGCTTAGCTTGGGCAGACGACCTCATGCATGTTGGAGAGGATATAAACTTCTGGACACGTCTTAGCAACTTGGATCCCGATGCTGTTCCGCCCGAGATAAGACGGCGACATATTGAAGATGGGCTGATGTTCATTGAATTGCTACTCGGACCCATGGAAGTTATCCGCTTCTATGCAAAATGGCCTGGGCCGGGTCTTAAGCCATCTCCGCGAGGAAGTGTCATGTCGCACATTGCGCTAAAACAAGCGCGGCAGCCGAGGAGCCGATAAGGAAAGGGTTGCTGCGTCTGGCGTCGAGTATTGGGCCGTTTGCGGACTGACGGCTTTAAAGCGGGTTGTCGTGGAAAGCCGTCTCCGTTCAGGTGACTACTGATGCTTGAGCTATCGCAGCGCCGGGCGCATAATCTGCTGATCGCGAGCTAGGGCAGCCAAATGGCAAGCAGATCAAAGGTGCGTTTCGCCGCGCTCGCGGCAGCTCCATGTTCGGGCAAGGGAAGCTGTACATCGGCCCAGCGCACGAATTCGCGCCAACGCTCAGCAGTGCGCTTTCCATACGGATTGAAATATCGCAGGCCGTGCGCCGGGGCCCAGCCTGTTGCCTTAATCGCACGGTTGATGAGCTGCCCGCCCAACGTCGAACCTTCCATCACGTAGAGCGAGCCGATCACACCGGCTCGTGTGGTGGCGAGTTCTCGCGCGCTCACACACCGCGCCAGAACGGCGATCTCGCTGCTGCTCCGTCCAAGCGCTTCGAGGTCGGCCTCCAGCAACGCCAACCGCGAACGCGCCTCCGCGAACGCGCCGCACTCGGAAACCGCGATCGCCGCCTCCCACTCGAGGTGGAAGCCATAGAAGCGGTCGAGCAGGTATCGAATTCGGCGGCGATCGGCGAGGTGCTCGAAGATGTTCAACTGCCGTTCCAGCGCGTCGTGCGACGCACGCGTCGCGTCACGGAGGTGGTCGATAAGACCATTCGGCCCGGAGTGCTTGATCTCGATCATATCTCTCGCTGGATAGGTGCAATATCGGGTGCGCCACCTACCTTGCACAACGCAGCTGACTTCGATAGCCGCCCAAAGGACAACGCTTTTTCTATGTGGATCGGTTGGGGGACCGATCGCGACGGGGTGACAGGACGGATATGACGCGAAGCCAAACCGACCAGCCTGCGCCTCTCGATCACATCGACCTGACCGCCTGCGAGCAAGAGCCGATCCGTATTCCGGGCACCATCCAGCCCCACGGTATCCTCTTGGTTCTCGAGCCCGGCGAGCTGAAGCTTCTCCAGGCCAGCGTCAACGCCGACATTCTCTTCGCGGGGGGTGTGAACGCGGCGCTCGGCAAGCCGCTGGCGCGATGCTGGGACGACGTCGATCCCGCCCTGCTCGATGATCTCGAACAGCGGGTGCCGGAAAACGGCATCGCACATCTGCGCCAGATCCGGGCGAACGAACGAAGCTTCAGCGCGATCGCGCACAGGGCCGGTGAAAGCGTCATCCTCGAACTCGAGAGCGCAGAGGGCGAAAGCGGCTCGCTTGACGCGCTCTATCCCCGCATTCGCGCGTTCGTCGACGACCTCGATGGGATTCCATCGACCGAGGAGTTGTGCGCGGCAGCGGCATCGCACGTGCGCCGGATTACCGGCTTCGATCGCGTCATGGTCTACCGCTTCGACGATCAATGGAACGGGACCGTCGTCGCCGAGGACCGCAACGATCGCCTTCCCTCTTATCTCGATCTGCGGTTTCCGGCCTCGGATATTCCCGCACAGGCCCGGGAACTCTATCGGCTCAATCGGCTGCGTCTCATCCCCAACGCCGTCTACCGGCCTGTGCCCATCGTGCCCACGGACAATCCCCAAACAGCCGCGCCGACCGACCTCAGCTTTTCGGTACTGCGTAGCGTCTCGCCCGTGCATCTCGAATATATGCAGAATATGGGGACGCCGGCATCGATGTCGATCTCGGTCGTCGTCGAGGGCGCGCTATGGGGGCTCATCTCCTGCCACCATGCCGAACCCCTCCAGGTTCCGATCCATGTGCGCACTGCCTGCGATTTTCTCGGTCAGGTGGTGGCGATGCAGGTTGCAGCGCGGTCGCGCAGCATCGAGGCTGCGGAGCGGGTCGAGCGACAGCGGATCCAGACCAAGCTCCTTGCCTTCATGGCGGCCGAAGAGCAGTTCATCCACGGACTCACCAGGCACGCCGACGAGTTGCTCTCGCTGGCCGACGCAGCCGGCGCGGCGGTAGTGTTCGACGGCGCATGCACGCTCCTCGGTGAAACGCCCGATGAGGCGGCCGTGCAGGCGATCGTCGCCTGGCTGAGCGAAGCGCCCGATCACGACGATGTTTTTCACACCGATTCGCTCGTCACGGAAATGCCCGATGCAGAGGCATTCGCTGAAGCAGCGAGCGGGCTGCTCGCAATCTCGATCTCGCAGCTTCATCCCAGCTATGTCCTCTGGTTTCGCCCGGAGACGATACGGACGGTGACCTGGGGCGGGGACCCGCGCAAGCCGGCCCAGCCGGAGCCTGGGGCGACCCGCCTCCATCCTCGTACGTCGTTCGAGATGTGGAAGGAAACCGTTCGTCTACGCTCCCGCCCCTGGACGCGGGCCGAGATCGACACTGCCGACACGCTGCGCAACGCGATCGTTGGCATCGTCATGCGCAAGGCCGAGGAGCTGGCGCAGCTCACCGACGAACTGCGGCGCAGCAACAAGGAACTGGAGGCCTTTTCCTATTCGGTGTCGCACGACTTGCGCGCACCGTTCCGGCACATCGTCGGCTATGCCGAGCTGCTGCGCGAAAGCGACGCGATCCAGTCGAACGAGCGAAACCGGCGCTATGTCGAAACGATCATCGATTCCGCCTTTTCCGCCGGAAGGCTCGTCGACGATCTGCTCGGCTTCTCTCAAATGGGTCGCGCGACGTTGATGCCTGTCCGGGTGGATATGGATCGGCTCGTCGGAGAGGTCCGTCGCATCCTCCGGCCCGAGACGAAGAATCGCAAGATCGAGTGGCGCATCGGTGACCTCGATCCGACTTGGGGTGATCCGAGCATGCTCCGGCAGGTCGTCCAGAACCTGCTGTCCAACGCGATCAAATATACCGGCCGGCGCGACGAGGCCGTGATCGAGGTGCGCAGCGAGCGCACGCCCGAGGAGACCATCTACAGCGTGAGCGACAACGGCGTCGGATTCGATATGGCCTATGTCGACAAGTTGTTCGGCGTATTCCAGCGGCTCCACCGAATGGAGGATTTCGAAGGCACCGGGATCGGCCTCGCCAACGTACGGCGCATCCTTGAGCGCCACGGCGGTCGTACCTGGGCCGAAGGCAAGGTCGACAAAGGCGCGACCTTCTATTTCGCACTTCCACATCAGGCACGGGAATAGCCATGGCGGAGCTCAAGAACATTCTGCTCGTCGAAGACAATCCGAAAGACCTCGAGCTCACGCTAGAGGCGCTCGAGCGCAGCCAACTCGCCAACGACGTGGTCACCGCGCGAGACGGTGCTGAGGCGCTCGATTGGCTGTTCTGCCGCGGCCCGCATGCCGGTCGCGACACCGGCGACCCCGCCGTCGTGCTGCTCGACCTCAAGCTTCCGAAGATCGACGGCCTCGAGGTGCTCGAGCGGATCAAGAGCAACGACGAGCTGCGCCACGTTCCCGTCGTGATGCTGACCGCCTCGCGTGAGGAAAGCGATCTCGTGCGCAGCTACGATCTCGGCGTCAACGCCTTCGTCGTGAAGCCGGTGGCCTTTCACCAATTCTTTCAAGCGATCAAGGACCTCGGCATGTTCTGGGCGATCCTCAACGAGCCGAGACCTCCAAGGCCGCGGCCCGGCTCAATGAAAGTCATTGAAGCGTGAGCGAGGGCGCCCGCGTCGCCCTGATTCTGCTGCTGGAGGACAGCGCTCTCGATGCCGAACTGATGGGCGAGCATCTGCGCCGTGCGGAGATCGAGCACCGGTTCGATCGCGTCTGGACACGCGCCGATTTCGCCGAAGCTCTGGAACGCCAGTCGTACGACCTGATCATCGCAGACTACGTCCTGCCGAGCTTCGATGGCCTCACCGCCTTCGACATGGCGCATGCCCGGCGGCCGGACACGCCCTTCATCTTCGTCTCCGGCACGCTCGACGAGGAAATGGCGGTCGACGCAATGAGACGGGGCGCGACTGACTATGTCGTCAAGCACCGCCTATCACGACTGCCGGTGGCGGTGCGGCGCGCTCTCGCCGAGGCCAACGAAAAGGCGGCTCGGCGCAAGGCCGAGCAGCGTCAGGCGTTGCTCATCAACGAGCTCAACCATCGCGTGAAGAACTCGCTCGCAACCGTCCAGGCGATCGCCCAACAGACGCTCCGCGCGCCGGAAGTGCCCGAGGCCCCTCGCCGCGCCTTCAGCGATCGCCTGCTCGCGCTAGCCCGAGCGCATGACATTCTGACCGACGAAAGTTGGGAAAGCGCGGACATCCGAGACGTCGTGGCTGGCGCCCTCGAGCCGTTCGGCGGCGGCAACGAACGCCGCTTTCACATCGAAGGCCCACCGCTTCGCCTTTCACCCAAGGTGGCGCTCTCCTTCGCGCTGGCGCTGCATGAGCTGGCGACAAACGCGGCGAAATATGGCGCGCTCTCCGTGCCTCAGGGGCGCATTGAAGTCATTTGGAACCTCGAAGGGCTCGACGGTGCCCGGCGCCTACGTCTTCGATGGGTCGAGAAGGATGGGCCGCTGGTCGCCCCGCCGTCGCGCAAGGGCTTCGGGTCGCGGCTGATCGAGCGCGGGTTGGCAGGGGAACTGCGTGGGTCGGCGCAGGTTTCCTATCCTCCAAGCGGCGTTATGTGCGAAATCGACGCCTCCTTTCCGGAGACGCACGAGATCTGATGTGATCGAAAAAGCCCCACAGCGCATCCTCGTCGTCGAGGACGAGATGATCGTGGCGATGATGCTCGAAGAGCTGCTCGTCGAACTCGGTTACGTCGTAATCGGTCCGGCGTTCAGCGTCGAAGAAGCGATGCAGCTCGCTTGTGAGAACGACCCCGATCTCGCGCTGCTCGACGTCAATCTCGATGGCGCGCCCTCATTCCCTGTTGCCGATTTCCTTCGAGGTCGGGGCGTGCCGTTCGTCTTCGCCAGCGGCTACGGAACGCGAGGTCTGACCGAACGCTACGTCACTGCTCCGATGCTCAAGAAGCCCTTTTCGCAGGAACAGCTCCAGGAAGCGCTTGCCGCAGCCTAAGACTCTCACCGCTATCTACTCGCTGGGCAGACCATCGCCGGCACAGATAGATCGGGTTAAAATCGCTTCTGATTTTGGGCCGTTTGCCGACTGGCAGCTTACAAAAGTGGTTTCGGCGAAGCGGACGATCGAACCACGGCTGGTGGCCGGTCTGTTCCTCGAGGGGCGCTTCCCGCCTTCAGCCCCGGCCACTGGGGGCAAACCGGCCGAGGAGATCTCGACCGGCCACTGGAAACTCGACGACTTCGCGCCGCGGTTCGCGACGGGGAGCATCAACATGCGCCGGCCGTTTGATCCCGACGCCCAGCCGACCGATGTGATCATCGTCGACCGCTCGACCCTGCAGAAGCTGCTCGACGCCTGCTGCGTCGACGACCCGCACTACGCCGAGGAGGATCGCCGCCGCTTGCTCATCGCCCCGCCCGACGTGTTCGACGGCACCGCGACGGCGGGGCTGGGCCGGAAGTCCGTGACGAGCCCGGCAGCGGCGACGACGGGTATCTTCGCATACGCGAGGTGATGCGGCTGACCGGCTTGGCGCGAAGCACGGTCTACGCGCGCATCGCCCGCAGTGCGTTTCCGGCGGAATACAACTTGGGCGGCGGCGTCACCGGCTGGCACGCCGTCGGGCTGAAGGCTTGGCTGGAGGCGCGCCGCCAGCGCGGCTGACTGCCGCATTCGCACCTAGCTTATAGACGTGATCAGCCCGGGACCGTTGGCACGTCCGCGGGCAATTTAACCAGAATTGCAGCCAGCAATTAGCTGACCGGGCCGGCCCAGGGTTGCGACCGGACGAGGCCACGCCCGAGCGCCTTGGCGAACTTTCGATAGTCGCCATGCTCATACTGCCAGCGCCCCGCGACGATGGCGGGATGTACACCGCTGGCCTGCGCGACGCGCGCGACGTCGTGGCTGTCCCAGTCGGGTGATTTCTCCGCCAGCCAGATGTCGGGTGGGACGAGGCAATTGCGGGCGAAGGCGTCGGCCTCGGCCTCCATCTTGTCCGAACTCCTGAGGTCGAGATCGTCGAGTATGAGCGAGGTGCCGTCGCCGAGATGGGTCAACGCGTGGCAGACTTCATGCAGCAGCGTGAACCAGAAGTTGTCTAACCGGTCGTGTCGCAGGGTCAGCGCGATGACGCGGGTCCCGTCGGACCGGCAGAGCGCGGCGCCGTCGAGATAGGTGCCGGGCAGGTGATCGAGTATCACCAGGACGATGCCCAGCTTGGCGAGCTCCGTGCGGGCCCGGATCGGACCGTCGGGATGGACGCTCAGCTTCGCGATGGTACGGCCCACGGCCGCCGGCTTGGCCGGCTTCTTCGGCTTCTCGACCGCGACGCCGTCAGCCCTCAGCCTCACGGCCGCGAGCCACGCCATCAGCGCGGCCTGGTCCGTCTTCGCATTCGTCCGGTCGGTCCGCGTCTTCCGCAGCAGCGCCGGCGCGCCCACCGGGCCGAACGCCCGGGCTAGATAGTGATCGAAGGTTTCCTTCGCCTTGATCACGCCGAGAGCCCGCAGCTTCGCCAGCGCAGCGCTCGAGGGGAGCTGCGGCTTGGACACCGCCTCGGGCTTCTCAATCGCGATCAGCGCGTCCGCCGGGATCTTCAGGTGCTGATGGAGGGCGCGGATCATGTCGAGGGTCAGCGGTCGCTTCCCCGTCAGGATTTCCGAGACGCGAGCCCGGGACCCCAGTATCGGCTCTAGTTGCTTGGCCGTCACGCCGCCGTGCTCCATTCGGAACCGGATGGCGGCGATCGGCGATGGCTGCTCAAGATCGAACCGGCCGCGTTCATACTGCTCGATCAGCGCGGTCCAGACCTCAAGGTCGTTGAGCGATTTCTTGTCGGTTCTCGCGATGAGGTCGGCGACCAATGCCTTGGCCCGGGCATACTGCGGCTCGGTCTTGATCACCTGGAACGTCACGACCGTCCACCCTTCCCCGCGCGCCTTTTACTGCTCCATTTCACGGCTGGTCCTACGAATTCCACGAGTGCGATCCCCAATTCATACTTGATGGCGACGACGGCGCAATGCTGGCCGTCGAGGGCAATGATCAGGCGATGACCGGCGAACGATGCACGCGGGAACGCAGCCTGTGCGTCGGTCGACGAACACCAGGCGGCGGCCTCCAGCTCGGCAGCGAGCGACAGCACGGCGTCGCGCAGGTCCGTGGCCGCGGACTGCGCAAGCGTGAACAGCTCTGATTTGCCGATCAGCCTCATCGAACTTGGCATAGCCGCCAGTCGCTTTCAAGAAAAATCGTTCCCACCGTGGGAGCAGTGTATTGCGAATCGGCACGGTTTGTGGAATCCTCCAACTCGCTCCCGCTGTGGGAGCAGGTTCATGGAGTTGTTTAATGTCTGATCCCGTTGCCAATGTCACCGACCAGCGTCACCCGCCTCGCATCGAGGTGGCTGGTCTCGACCTCAACTTCCACCAGGTCGAGCTCGACGACCTCACCCCGACCGGGCACCAGATCGCCCGCGCGGCTGGTGCGCGCCCGCCGGATTCCGCCGTCGTGCTCCGCCAGCTCGACGACGGCGATATCGAGCTGATCGGCCTTAACACCGTCGTCGACCTCACGCGCGATGCGGGCCGCTTCATCGTCGCGCCGGCCGACCACGTCTCCTTGTTCACGGTCGACGGCGAGCGTTACAAATGGCCCGGCGGCATCATCAGCGGCGCGGCGATCCGGAAGCTCGCGGGCGTGCCGCAGGACAAGGCCATCCTGCTGCAGCGTGTGGACCAGCCGGATCGCGAAATCTCGGCGGCCGACCTCATCGATCTCGACCGCGCGGGCATCGAGGCCTTCATTTCGGTCCGCAAGACGTGGAAGCTGCAGGTCCAGGGCGTCACGATCACGGTGGAGTCCCCGACGATCGTCGCGCGCGAGGCGATCCGGCTGGCGGGGTTCAACCCGGACAAGCCCTGGCAGCTGTTCCTCAAGGTCAAGGGCGAGCCGAAGCGCGAGATCGGGATCGACGATCCGATCGACCTGACGACGCCCGGCATCGAGAAGCTGCGCCTTATGCCGAAGGTGATCGACAACGGCGAGGCGCCCAGCGCGCCTCGCTGCGAATTCGGCATCCTCGCCGAGGACGAGGCCTATCTCAACCAGGCGGGGCTCAAGTGGGAGACGGTGATCGTCGACGGCCGCCGCTGGTTGCTAATCCGGGGCTACCCGTTGCCCGCGGGCTACACCGTTACGACCAGCGACATCGCGCTGGAGCTGCCGCCGACCTATCCGCAGGCGCAGATCTACGGATTCTACGCCTATCCGCCCCTTGCGCTCGCGAACGGCCGCGAGATCGACCGCACCCAACTTCGTGGCACGATCGACGGCAAGGAGTTCCACGGCTGGTCGCGCTATCGCCCCGGCCAGGTGTGGGACCCGGACAGCGACAACGTGGCGACCCACCTGGCGCTGGTCGACGGGTCGCTGGCCAAGGAGGTCGGGGAATGATGCCGCTCACCACCCTGGCGCTTTCCGGGGCGCACCACCTCGCCACCCGCGCGCACCTGTTCCCGGGCGACGGCCTCGAGGCCGCCGCTATCATCCTCTGCGCGCGCGGTCCCGGCTCGCGCAGCCGCTACGTGGTGCGCGAGGTGATCGCCGTGCCCCACACCGATTGCGATGTCCGCGAGGCAACCCGCGTGTCGTGGCCCGGCAAGTGGGTCGAGGAAGCCATCGATCGCGGCGAGGCCGACGATCTCGCGATCGTGCTGCTGCATTCCCACCCGGGTGGCATGCTGGCCTTCTCCGACCAAGACGACGAGAGCGACCGCGACGTCGTGTCGGCGATCTTCCACGCTTACGGCAAGGTGCACGGCTCCGCGGTGATGACCCCCGACGGGGCGATGCGGGCACGGCTCTATGATCCGGGCATGAACGTCCGCGACGTCGACCTCGTGAACGTGGTCGGCCACGACATCGACCTGCACTGGCGCCCGGAGCACCCGTTCGAGCGGGCCAAGCGGCCGGTCGCGTTCACCAGCGCGATGACCGCCGAGCTGGGCCGGCTCACGGCCGTCGTGATCGGCGTGTCGGGGACTGGGTCGATCACGGCCGAGCAGGCCGCGCGGCTCGGGTTCGGCAGGGTCATCCTGATCGATTTCGACAAGGTCGAGGTCAAGAACCTCAACCGGATCCTGAACGCGACGATCGACGACGCAGCGCGCGAGGCGATCAAGGTGGAGATGATGGCGGCGGCAATCTCCGAGTATCGCGGCGAGGGCGTCGCGATCGCGGTTCCGACCTCGATCGACAAGCGCGACGCCGTGATGGCCGCGGCACAGGGCGACGTCCTGTTCTCTTGCGTCGACACGCACCACGCCCGCCAGGTCGCGGACCTGATGGCGGCGGCGTTCGTGATGCCGCTCTTCGACATGGGGGTGACGATCCCGACTCGCGCGACGGCGGACGGGTTCGCCGTCGCGGACGCCGTTGGCCGGATCGACTACATCCAGCCCGGCCGCTCGACGCTGAAGTCCCGCGGGGTGTGGACGCCGGCGTCGGTGCGGGCCGAGTATCTCGCCATGACCGCCCCCGACCAGCATGCACAGGAGGTTGCCGACGGATACATCGATGGCGCGGTCGAGGAGGCGCCGGCCGTGATCGCGCTCAACATGCGGGCGGCGTCCGCTGCGATGATCGAGTACCTTGCGCGCGCCTACCCTTTCCGGATCGATCCCAATTCCGGATACGCGAGGACGATCTTCAGCCTCGCCGGCGGCGACGAGGACCATCTCGCCGAAGGCGCGTTCGAGGCGGGCAGCACCAAGCTGCTGGGTCGCGGCGGCGCCGAACCGCTGCTCGGACTGCCGTCGCTGGGCGTGCCGCGATGAGCTGGAGGCGTTGGTGGCGAAACGTCCGCGAGCGCTGGTCACCGGCGCGGCGGGTGCGTTACGTCGACGGCGACAGCCTTCCCGCGGCGCTGATGGGCCGGTCGGTAGTTGTCGCCAAGGAAGATGACGAGCTGTGGTGCGCGGGGATGTTGTGCCCCTGCGGCTGCGGAGAGGTGCTGGAGCTCGCGCTGATCGCTGAGGCCCGCCCGCGATGGTCGATCAGGGTCGACCGGCGCGGTCGACCGTCGCTGTCGCCATCGGTTTGGCGTAGGACGGGGTGTCGCTCGCACTTCTGGTTGCGCGACGGGCGGGTCCGCTGGGTCGACTAGCCCTAGCGCGGCTGTTCGCGTCTTGGCCCGCCGAGCAGCGCCGCGGCTATGCCGAGCGGCCCGCCTGCTCCTGGGCCGGTTACCGACTGTCGCTTCTGGCATGTGACTGGCATAAGCGGCCGTCCGCCCGTCGGTGGCTAAAGAGTGGTTGTCGTGCCGAATTCTAGGCCAGCTGCTTACGGCTCGAACCTACGTCCGCGTCGGTCAGGCCCCCTTATTGGCTTCATCTTCGGACGCGTCTAGGTCATCGAACTCAGCAACCAGCCTCGCGGTCTCGATACCGGAGGGTTCGCGCATGCCGAGAGCGTCGATTTCGCCCGCGTCGACCTCGCTCCGCCGCAAATTGAAAGAGTCGCGGCTGAGGTACAGATCGTACAACGCTACCTTGGAGGCCGACCCCAGCATCTTCACAATCGCGACTTTCACCGCATAGGGGCAGCGATAGCCGAAATAGACACCGGTGATCCGATAGTCGCCGCATTTGCCGGGCTTGTCTCCCAGGTCGCGCCACTCTTGTTCATAGTGCCAGTCAGGGGCTTTCGAATAGAAATGCGTGTCAAAGGCGCGCCGAGCGGCGGCTTCGTCACCGCTCAGTTTCCAGGCGTAGATGTCGCTCGCTTTGACTGAGCGATCGCCATCGTACCGAACCTTGGCAAGGCGGTCATGTGGCAATTCGCTGGTGTCGAACTCGATGCAGATGCCGCGATGCTCATCGGCATAATGGGACCACATCAGCACGGATTGCCATACGGCGGAGAAGGCCAGGACACCGCGCATGTCGAACTCTTTTTTGACCTCGCTGCTGACTGAATCCGCGAGCATCCTCATCAGATAATCACGGGCATCGCCAGGCACCTTGATGTCGCCATGCTCGCCCGCATAGTGGACCGAGGACGCGATATCGTGATGCCAATGATCCTCGAGATCGGGCCCGTACAGGGTCTTGAGCAAGTCGGACATCTTCTTCGGACTGATATCCGGCTCAATCGACAACTCGCAGTCTAGCGGATCGTTGAAGCTCCGCGGATCGGCGAAATAGAGGCCATGATCGGTGATCATGTTGAGCGTGGTCACGTCGAACCGGCGATATTTGTAAAGCTTTGCGGGAATGTCGCGCCCCTCCGGCATTGCTTATTTCCTCCTAGACAGCCGTAGCTTGGTCCTCAAACGAGGCATTCCGTGGGCCATAGAGCCGCGGGCAATGCTATGCAGGGCGGGAGCTGGGCGATAGTCCCGGTCGGTAGCAAGGAGGGGCAATGGCGCAGATTCGTCATATCAGTATCACCAATTTCCGATGCATCGAGCAATTGAATTGGTTCCCGGGGGCGGGAATCAATTGCCTGATTGGTCCGGGCGATGCTGGGAAATCATCCATATTGGACGCGATCGACCTTTGTCTTGGCGCACGCCGGACGGTGCAGTTCACCGATGCCGACTTTCACGGTCTGAACGTTGCGACCCCGATCGTCATTCGTATCACGATCGGCGACCTTTCTGATTCTCTCAAGAGCATGGAGACCTATGGTGCCTATGTTCGAGGATATGACGCTGCGGCGCAGGTGATAGATGACGAACCCGCGGCCGGTAAGGAGACGGTGCTCACGGTACAGCTGACAGTGAGCAGTGATCTCGACCCGGTATGGACGCTCGTTTCAGATCGCGCGCAAGCGCAGGGGCTATCGCGTAACCTCACCTGGGGTGACCGCACCCGCCTCTCGCCGACGCGCATCGGCGCGCTTGCAGAGAGCAATCTCGCCTGGCGCCGCGGCTCGGTGCTGAACCGATTGACCGAGGAAAAAGCCGACACATCCGCTGCCCTAGCGAGCGCCGCGCGCGACGCGCGCAAGGCATTTGGAAACCTCGCCGATGCGCAGCTCGGCGAGACCCTGAAGATCGTGGCCGACACGGCGCGCGAGCTTGGCATTCCGGCGGGTGATACCCTGAAGGCGATGCTCGACGCCCATTCGGTGTCCTTCAGCGGCGGCACTGTCGCGCTCCACGGCGATGATGGCGTGCCGCTCCGCGCGCTCGGTGTCGGGTCGACGCGTCTGCTGGTTGCCGGTCTCCAACGCAAGGCAGCGAAGGAATCGAGCGTCCTGCTTGTCGACGAGCTCGAACATGGTCTTGAGCCGCACCGCATCCTCCGCCTGCTGGGGTCAATCGGGGCCAAGGAGGCGCCGCCGCCGGTCCAAGCATTCGTGACAACCCATTCCCCGGTCGCGCTCCGCGAACTGCGCGGGGACCAGCTCTGGATCGTTCGCAAGCAAAAGGGAGCGCACGGGCTAGACCTCGTCGGCACGACTGACCCCATTCAAGGTACGATCAGGGCCCATCCCGAGGCGTTCCTGTCGCGTTCGGTGCTCGTGTGCGAAGGCGCGAGCGAAACGGGGCTGATGCGCGGGCTAGACCTCTTTTATTCCGGTCAGGGGACCGTCTCTCTGAATGCGCTCGGTGTCGCGTTGGTCGATGCCGGTGGCGTCAGCAAGATCTACGGGCGGGCGAACGTCATCGCCAGGCTGGGCTACCGCACAGCGTCGCTCCGCGACGACGACGTCCAGCCCGACGCTTCGGAAGAGCAGGCCTTCCAATTCTACAATGGCACCGTGTTCAAATGGGCGCCGGGACAAGCGCTCGAACATGCGATCTTCCACGGAGTGAGCGACGCGGCAGTCCATCATCTTTTGGAGCGAGCGATCGAGATCCATGGCGAGGAGCTGATTGCTGAGCACATCTCAGCGGCATCACAAGGCCTCGTCACTCTCGCCACCTGTCGGGGTCCAGTCAACCCCGCCACGCGTCAAATCCTCGCCGTGGCGTCGAAATGGAAGAAGAATGCGTGGTTCAAGACGGTGACTTGGATGGAGGAGGCGGCCCGGGACATTATTGCCCCCGACATGGCAAACGCGACCGCTGCTTTCCAAGGCGTCGTGGGCAAAATCTACCAGTGGTGCCGAGGTGGCTGACGTCGACCTTCTGTCGATCGACAAGGGGACGGTGACGGCGCCGGCCGGGTGCGGGAAAACGCACTTGATCGCACTGGCGCTCGGCCACCATCCGGGTCCGAAGCCGATCTTGGTACTGACGCATACGAACGCCGGTGTGGCCGCGCTGCGCGCTCGGCTGGACAAAGCGGGTGTTGCGCCGGTCAAATATCGGCTTGCGACGATTGACGGTTGGTGCATGCGCCTGCTGACGCTGTTTCCGAAGCGCGGCGGACATGACCCGGCGATCCTGTCGATCACCCATCCGAAGTCGCACTATCCGGCAATTCGCAAGGCCGCCGCCGTCCTATTGCGCGATGGGCACGTCAATGACGTGCTGGCTGCGACCTACGATCGCTTGATCGTCGACGAGTATCAGGACTGTTCCGAGATACAGCACGCGATCGTCTATTATGCGGCGCTTAGTCTGCGGACCTGTGTCCTCGGCGACCCAATGCAGGCGATATTCGGGTTCCAGGGAAATGCGCTTGCCGATTGGCAGCAACAGGTCTGCACCCATTTTCCGGTGGCGGCCGAGCTGACGGTCCCGTGGCGGTGGATCAATGCCGGCGAGGAGGCTTTCGGTCGGTATCTGCTCGGGGTCCGTCAGTCGCTAATTGCAGGCCAAGGCGTCGATCTCGCGGCTGCCCCGCCTAATGTTTCATGGGTGCATCTCGACGGGACGGAGGATCATCAGCGCCGTCTGCGAGCAGGTGCAGCGCAGGCTTCGCAAGAGGAGCGGGTTCTCATCATCGCAGATTCCAGGAACCCGGCGAGCCAACGGCAATTTGCCAGCCAGATTCACGGCGCTGTCACCGTCGAAAATGTCGATATGCGCGACTTGGTGACCTTTGGCGAAGGCCTGAACCTCGGCGCGCCCGAGCTTCTCGCGCACGTCGTGAACTTCGCCGGCTCGGTCATGACCAATACCGGTGGCGTCAATCTTCTGAATCGCGTGGCAACGCTGCGCGCCGGGCGCGAGCGGCGGCCAGCGTCGCCGGTCGAGGCAGCGGCGGTCAGGCTGACGGACGCGCCGAGCTATCATGGCATTGCTGCGCTGTTGAGCGAGATCGGCCAGGAAGGTGGCGTAAGGGCGCACCGCCCGGCGATCCTGCGCGGCGCGCTCAGGATGCTGAAGAGCTGTGGGAACGACGCGGACCTCGTGCCTGCGGACGCGGCGGTTCAGGAGCGCGAGCGCTCGCGTTTGATCGGTCGTCCGCTCGCCAAGCGCACGGTCGGCAGCACCTTGTTGCTGAAAGGCCTTGAAGCGGATGTCGCCGTAATTCTCGATCCCGCCGCAATGGACCGCCGTCACCTTTACGTGGCGATGACGCGAGGGGCGAAGCGGCTAGTTATTTGCTCTCGCACGCAGCGCCTGACGCCGTCGTAAGCAGCACAGCACGTCATCGTTGCCGACTTAGCGGTATGTCTGCTTTCGGGAAGGCCGTCGGAACCGCTTAACGGCTGAAACGAGGGCGCATTGTCGCCATTCGCCGCTTTCCGTCCACAGAACGAACTGATGGTTATTATCGCTCGAAGCCTTCGTGGTCGCGGTCAATAGCTTCATCGCGCTCGGGCCGTTCAGGCCCCTTGGCGTTGGTGACACCCTGCAACCGTAGGCCCGCCGCCTGATCGAATATGCCCGCCGAGCGCAACGTCCGTTGGATCTCCGGCGAACGATTGGCCTCGGGAACGGCGTTCCAATCAGATAGGAAGCGCTGAGCGCGCACAAGGATGCCGTCAATGGCGCCTTGTCGCTTGTCCAACTCAGCTTCCCGCTTATCCAGCACCCGGTCTCGAGCAGCAGCGCGAATAACGGACATGTCCTGTTTCTTGCGCCACTTTACCGCTGACCTAGCGATGATCGCCGCGACATCGCGCAGGCGGCCCGACCAGGAAGAGCGATAGGCGGTTCGCTCGGTGGCATCCATCGACGCTTCCTTCATGCTGAACCCGCGGTCGCTACTATCGACCTTCAACGCAAGCTCGTCGTCATGAAGAGCGCGACCGAGCAGCGCCATCTGCTTGCCGGCGAGCGCAACATTCGCCATTGCCTGCTCCGCGTCGGCTTGCGCCTTGGTTGCCGCACGCTCGGCGGCATCGATACGCGCGCGACGCTCATCCAGCTGGCGCTTGGTATCGGCAAGTTCCGCATCGCGCGTCTTGGTCGCCGTCAGCACCCCTTCCCGCACAAGGCGGTCGAACCGCGCTTTCATGATCCGGCCCAATCGCTTCGCCGCTTCGAACCGACGTTTGGCTCGTGCCCGCAATGTGACAGCTTCCGTCGTCGCCGCCGACCTGATTGCCAAAGCCTCAGCTCGAGCCGCCTCGCGCAGGGCTTGGGCTTCACGTTCCGCTTGCTCGGTTGCGTCCAGCCGAGCCTTTCTGGCATCTTCCTCGGCCGATCCACGGATGGCGTCGGCCTCCGCTGTGGCGCTGGCGATCATCTGCCGCCCCTCATCAACCGCCGTGCCCTTGATCTCCTCGCCGACGCGCCACGCTTTCTCAAGGCCCTTCACCAGTTCGTCGCCGCGCGCGGCAAGCTCTTGTTCCTGGGTGGCGAGGCGCCCCTCGATCTCTTCGTAATACTCGGCCGCGACCATTCGGTCGGCATGCGCAATCTTGCGATCAGCGCCGGCGGCATACGCCTCCGGAGATATCCAGTCGTCCTTGGTGGTCTGCTTCTTCTGGCCGCGGAGCGCCTGATACCCCTCCGCGCGCAGAAACGTCGCGAATTCGTCCTGCAGCGTCTGACCCTGGACGCGCAGGACGTCCCGGTTGTTGGGTAGCGGTCCGTACTTCTCGGCCATTATCTTCAGGTGCCGCGATAAGCTGATCGCCACCTTCTCAGCCTTCTTGGTTTTCTTCAGATATCTCGGCGCGATAAACAGGTCTGCGTTGGTCAGCGATGTCTCGTCCCGGTCCATACGCGCGGCGAATACCGCTTCGTCGCCGAATACGCTGGTCGCGAACTTGACCGCCACCGCGAGGGCGCGTTCCGCGTCGTCGCGCGCCTGCACTGGCACGGCCTCGGGAAACTTGACCAGCAGGTGAAGCACCTTGTTCTTGGCCTTCGGGATGAACGCGCCTTGGACGTGTTCCTTATAGCGCTCGACCAGCGCCAGGTGGTCCCCGTCAACCCGCTGCGGGACCCATGTGATCGGCGGCACGTCACGGACGCGGCGCCGCTGGGATCGTGCGTCGGCGCGGCGCGCATGTATCTCGGCCTTCTCGAGTGCCGCGAGCGTGAGACGTCTGGTTCGAGCCATGCAGTACAGCGACACGGGTGCCCCCTTTTTCAAGCGTTGTGGCTATAAAAGTAAACCCGCTATTCTTTTTTGTCAGCCACCCCCTCGGGCGGACGACAAAAAAGGCGGGCCGGGGCACGCCCCGGACTAACAAATCGCGCCGGCGGCGCGAACTCGCGCGGCGAGCGATCATGGGCCTGTCAGCCTCGATCCGCCCCGCTCGTGGAAGAAGCGCGCGCCGCCGCGCCCGCCGAAGAAGGACGCCGCAGCCGGTGAAGCTGCCAGCGATAATGAAATGAAGCGGGCAGCCTGATCCGGACCATCCGGCCCGGGGATCATCCGACCCGAAAGGTAAATCCATGTCGTTGCTCCCGACCGCCCATGCGGCCGACCCGTCGTTGCGCCTGCTGGCCCTGCCGCTCCGCGCGCTCGGCCGTCCCGGCGGTCTCACCCTGCTCACTTCGTCCGGGCTTCCGTCCGGCGCAATCGAGATCGTCAATGCCAATCTCGTGCTCGCCGCCACGCCGTGCGCGCATCCAATGTTTGACGGCGTCGCCGTTTATGCCGCTGATCGGCTGGGCAAGGATGTCGTCATCACGCGCACCGGGCTTCACCCCGAGACGCTCGATCCCGTCACGTCCGACGTCGCGCTGCATTCGACAGCGGGGGTGATCTCGCTGACCGACATGTTGTTCGCGCGCCACGAGGATGGCGGCCTCTGGCTCGTCCGGCACGGTGGCGGCCCTTACGTCCAGATCACACCAGGTGGCTTGCGGCTGGAGATGGAGTCGCCATTCGTCACTTGGCACGAGGTCGGCGATGCGGCCTGTCGCGCGGCTGCCGAGATCGTTCGACTGTCGGCGGGAGCTCGCTGACATGGCAGTCAAGAAATCCTCGGCCCGCAAGGCTTCGAGCAAGACGACGAAAGCGGACAAGGTCGACAACACCGATCCTCAGAGCTGGCTCTACCTTAATCCCGCTGGCCCCGTGCCGTCGGGGCTGGTGTTCGGCGTGCTGCGCAAGACCTATCGGCGCGGTGTCGGCGAGGAGCGGAAAAACACCGCGCTCGAGTTCGGATGGCGAAAGGCCCATGTCGGACGGGCGTTCGAAAAGGGTGACCAGTCGATCTGGTCGCCGAATGTCGAGCGGGTCGAGACGATCCTGCCTGTCGCGGCCGACGACAGTCTGGCGGATCCGGCAACCCTGCTTGGCCAGATGGACACGCACGCGATCGAACGTGAGCAGGCACTGCTCGTTTACTTGACGCTACCGTTGCATGACGCGCAACGAGCGCATCATGGGTGGGAGCGTGCGAGGGCGTTCGCCCGGACGCTTGCGGACGACCGAGAGCTGGGATCGCTCCTCGTTCTCCACGCGCCCGGCACTGTGAATGCGCCCTTTCCGCTTCACGCCCATTGTCTGATCGTCCCGCGCAAGATCACGGGACTTGGGTTGCGTCACGGAATCTACGACGACGAGCTCACCTGCGATAAGGGACAAGCGATCCTCGACAAGTTGTGGACCGAGCATGTGGCGACGTTCGGATGAGCGATCGTTTCGATGATCCGGGCGACATGATCGATCTCGCCGGGCGCGTCATGCTGACGCATCGGCTCGATCCGGAACTCGCAATGCGGGTGCTCCGGATCGAGCGCGGCGATGCCGAGCGCATGATCGTCGAGGGCCGGCTTTCCCGGCCCCTCTACCCAACCGCCGGGGAGCGCCTGCGGCTGTTCGTCAACATCCTCACGCGGCTGGAGCACAGGCTCCGGCACGACAGTGCCGCGATGCGCCGCGCGCTGGAGACGCCGCTCGACGCGCTCGAGGGCAGATCGCCCGCCGATATGCTCAACGGCGATACAGCGACGCTGTTCGCCGTCCGCAAGGCGATCGACCACATCGACACGCCGAACGAGAAATGGTGGCGGGTCGGGCATTAGCCCGCCCGCCGGAAAGGGGTTGGAAGGTGAAGGTGGTCCCCGGTCCCGGGGATGAAATTCAGGAGAACACCATGATCGATACCACCGACATCATTCGCTCGCACGTTCAGGCGATCACCGAGATGCTTCTCGGGGGCAGGAAAATGAAGGGCGGCGTCGCCATCGTCGGCGGCGCGCCGCTTGATATCGAAGGTCGTATCGGCGTCGGCAGCATGGCCAAGGAGGCTGCTACCGATATTGTTCATCTGGAATTCGCCCAGGCTGGCGACGGCAATTTGGGAATGACCGGCATCAACCTGTTCGCCGTGCGTGACGACATTTGCTTTGTCCAGACGGGCTGTCGTTTATGGCTGCCGCGCACCGGAAAGCGCGCCGCGATCTTGCCGAAGTCGCATGTGCCCGGCCGATTCCGGTTGAGCCCACGCGAGTTGATCCAGGTTGCCGGGAAGCCGCTCGACATCGAACAAGGCATCGAGCGTGCGCAGGTTCGGTTAACGCGTTTAGTCGAACGAGGCGTATTTGGCGGCACGCAAGCCAAAGTGACGGTGTTGCCGAAGGCAGCGTAACCCTCCCCGGGGGGCAATGGCCCTTAACAGGTTTCGCCGCCCAGCTTCCGCTTCGCGCCCCAATATCAGCCGCTCCCAGCATCTGTGATCGATCCTGGAAGCCGTCATGCGTTCAGCCGTAAAACGGGAGCAGTCCTTTCGTGTCATCGGCTCCCGACCAAGTGAGACTGGGCACCCACTTGACGCTCTCGGTCTGCGTCCCGCAATATCCTTCAAACCAGTGGGTGAGCGTCGTACCCAGATCAGCTTTTGACCGGCCGTATTCCTCGATATTAGCCGCAACTTGGAGGAGGCATGAAGAGACCTATTTTCGCCGCGGCTTTGGCGATGGCACTGACAGGGACGGCACGGGCGCAGGATACGGCGAAATCGCCGGACGGCCTCTACACGGTTTCAGTCGTGCCGAATGGCGTGGGCGACGAGAACGGCTCGGGCGCACAGGCCCTCGTCCTCTACAGCACGAAGAGGAACATCCAACGCCGATTGCTGGTGTCCAGGTGGGATGCAGACTACTCTCGCAATCTTGCGAGCCTTTCCCATCCGGTGTTTTCCCTAGATGGCGGCTACGTCTATTTCAGCTCAAGCGACGCCTCGCCCAATTCTAGTTTTGTACATCAGTTCGATCTCAAGCTTAACGTCATAAAGTCGGTGTGTCCGGGGTGGATTCTGCGCGTGATGCGGACGGGGCCGTATCGGGGCTACCTGCTCGTTCAGACGCACCGCTATTGGAATCGACCAGAAGGCGGCTCCTACAACCCAGTGTTCCTCACCCAGCCGTCGGGTAAAAAGATCATGATGGTCCCGGGAAGCGATAATGATGCTGGCGAACTGGCTGTCGATCCTTGGCTTGAGAAGATGAACTGGCGGGCTTGGTAGGCCAGGCCCATCGAGCACGATAGCCCCGATGATCGGCGCATGGCACGGCGTCCTCGCCGCTGAAACCGTCTGAGCCTCAAGCAGTGTCGCCAGCGAACACGCGGCTCGTTGTCGACGATTGGAGGATCACACCTCAGAGCCGGAAACGTGTCGTAGAATCATTTGGCGGGGTTGGCGGGCTCCGACCCACCGCTTGGCACATTCTTGTTTCGCGGGCTATGATCTTGCGATACAATTTAATCGGGGTGGGCACATGAAGACATTGTTGGTGGGCTTGGCTTTGCTCACGGCGCCTGCTGAAACACAGGCCGACCTCTGGAGCGAAGCCACTTCGATCGACCTACTCAATGCCAATTATCCGTACATCGAGCATCGGTTCGGTCCCGCCAAATCTGGTGAGGTCAGAAAAAATTCTGGTGACCTGACTTACATGATTGGGCGCTGCCAAATCGACGTAGTGATCATTCAAAACAGGGTGTCGTCTTACAGCTTTGACGTGAAGCCTGGATGCGAGACAGTCCTTGGTGGGAATTGGGCGATAGGCCGGGTCAGAATTCGGCCAGGCTTGACATTCGCGGATGTGAAGCGCGCACTTTCGGACGACGACAGCGGACAGTACTATGGTTCTTGCATCGGCAACTGCGCTCAAATCCTTGGCAACTCGGCCGACCCATCCTTTGGCTTCCGCTACGATTCGCCGCGTGCGGGTATTTCCATCGAACTGGAGACTGACTACCATCAGGGCTCCTCGATCAGCGAAAAGTGGGAGGCAGCAATTCGGCGGCAATATGGGCTCACGATCGACACCAGTCTGCCGATCGTCACCTATGAGTGCCCGACGCCGCTCAATGCTCAGGTTGCGCAGTGGTTTGCGGCCGCGACTGTGACGCACGTCACTGTGTCGCAGGGAGAGAAGCCGCTCGGCCATGGCAAATGCTCCTCTTTCATAGCTGAGGTTGCCAAGGCCAAGCGTGAAGGGCGGGACTACACGGTTTTTGACTAAGAGTGGCCAAGCTCGGCGCTGCCGCCAAATCAATATTCGATCTCGTTCAGAGACTGCCGAGGCTCCGATTTGATCGCGACCACCTCAAGGGTGGCTAAGCACTGATCTAAGTCGTCATGGATTTGACTTCAGGGAGCGTTCGTTGCGCGCGAGCGATAAAGTATGGAAGTTCCCGGTTCAGCGCCCAGCTGAATGAGGGTCTGCTCTCCGCGCCGACAGCCTAGGCGCTGCCGGTCTGCAGCCGGCCCAATCGCGGCCCTGAAAACCTCACGAAAGTTAGGTTGACACGATGGGCACAACGGCAGATTCTTACTCATCACGCATACAGCGTATGCATACAACGCGATGGATGTAGTGTCGCAGTAAGCGCAGAAATCCGTCATTTGCTTGGCACGGGACGCCTCCCGTAGGGGTCACCAGCAAAATCAAGTGCTTAGCCGCATTCTGATTAGGGCCGATCGACATTCAGGATTTCCAAGCTGAGTGATAGCTGATTCATAGGGTTCCGCGAGTTTTGCGGAGGCTGTGATGGGAGTGAAGCGCTACGAGTTGAGCGAGGAGCAATGGGCG
>Ga0164242_10001519_pt1 | contig 27568 bp, 23 predicted proteins | sample OricomgcompostMG_FD_108783 | JGI IMG/M metagenome (GOLD analysis project Ga0164242, IMG submission 108783) | Miracle-Growth compost microbial communities from Emeryville, California, USA - Original compost - Miracle growth compost (MG) ...
CTCTCTCCGCAACAAATTCAAGAAAACGCGCGACAGCTTGAGATTGATCATGCGTGAGTTGCTTAAAGCGAGACATGCAATAATCATGCATGTCAGGAAAATCGTCTGTTAATGCAAATAATAGCGCATCAAATGTGCTTGAATGATAGATTGGATCGTTCGGATCCTTGTTATCAATATGACGAAGATACCAAACGACATAAGCCGGAATGTAATAACGGAATCCTATTTCATCCAAAAAGCACAAGCAGGAATCGCCATGACTAATATCTTCATCAGGCACATCTTGCCAGCGCATTTCTGTATCTTTTTTTCTGGCTTTTGCTCGCTGCTTGTCAGTGCCGCAATCATCAATTACCCAAGCCTCATGCAACGAGATGCCACCTTCACGCGAAACGCCATCAAAGGCTGCGGTGATTTCTTCAATCACAGCCTGTTTGCGTTGTTCGTAAGATGAATCTGGCATTGGAATAAAGAGTAAAGACGCCTTCTTAAAAAGTACTTTTTCTTCAATTAATTTTCGTCAACAAATTATTGAATGCGGACTTTCACAGGCACTCCCGGAGAATCATGAATTTCAACTCCTGACTTATCGGATTCAATGATATTGTAACTATATTGTGCCTTGAGCGTTCCTTGAAGAGTAATTTTGCCAAGCGGTAACTTACCTTTATTATAAAGAAATGAAACTGTCGACGGTGAACCAGATATTACGTCTACTCTTGGCTTTTGTGACAATATTTTTGACGAGTTTCCTTCATTAGCAACCAAATTCGCATCTTTACAAATAATATTGCCGCCTACATGTACACAATTTCTTAATTTTGGCGCTTCTTTACCTGTAGAAATAATAGTCGCGACAACCTTGGAGTCATAACCCTGTTTAATTTCTTGACTTGTAGCAGGAAGAATTTTAATGGATTGCACTGAAAATTCATGCGTGGGTTTCTGGTAGTTCAAAATTGCGGCTAAGCTCAATAGCGGAACGAAAACCACAAGCAGCCCACACAGAAATAACTTTTGTTGGAATATCTTCAACATAAAATAATTATATCTTTCCTGGTGGCGAACTGCTTTAGCCTTTCCTATGACCAGACAAGGAAAAGCCGGAACACGCAATTTGCGTATCCCGGCTTTAATTAAGAATTTAGCGACTTACTCATCGCCCAACAAAGCTGATAATTTTTCGTCATCGTCGCTGCCTTTGCCATGAGCCATAGCCACCGCGGCTACGGGTTCCGGTTCTGGCAACTTCTCTTTGTTAAATGTCATGACGCCATCTTTGACGTCCACGTAAATAGTGTCACCTGCTTTGAATTCGCCCATTAATACGTGCTCGGCCATGGGATCTTCGATCAACCGTTGCACGGCGCGGCGCAAGGGGCGCGCGCCATAGTTGCGGTCATAGCCTTCTTTTGCCAGCAATTCCTTGGCGGCTTGCGAGCATTCGATGGTGAGTTCGCGCTTGGTCAATTCCTTCTGCACCTTGGCCAAAATCAAATCCACAATCTGCAGAATTTCATCGGTAGAAAGATGTTGAAAAACGATAACCTCATCCACGCGATTGCGAAATTCGGGACGGAAAGTGCGGTTGAACGCATCCATCACTTTGGATTTCATCATTCTTCCCGCAGCTTCGTCATCGCCTTCGATGCCGGTTTTGCGCAGGCCCAGCGCGGTTTGCAAATCGCCGGTTCCCACGTTGCTGGTCATGATGATGACGGTGTTTTTGAAATCCACCACACGTCCCTGCGAATCCGTGAGGCGGCCGTCATCGAAAATCTGCAACAAAGTATTGAAGATTTCGGGATGCGCCTTTTCGATTTCATCGAACAGCACCACGGAATAAGGCCGGCGGCGCACCGCTTCGGTGAGCTGGCCGCCTTCGTCATAACCCACGTAGCCGGGCGGTGAACCTAACATCCGCGAAACATTGAAATGCTCGGAATATTCGGACATATCAAGACGGACAAGCGCCGCTTCGTCATCGAACAGATATTCCGCCAGCGAGCGCGCCAACTCGGTTTTGCCAACGCCTGTTGGCCCTACAAACATGAATACGCCGATAGGCCGCTTGGGATCTTTGAGGCCAGCGCGTCCACGACGGACAGCTTTACTGACCACATCAATTGCGGCGTTTTGGCCGATGACGCGATTATGCAATTCAGATTCCATGCGCAAGAGTTTCTGCGTTTCTTCCTCGGTGAGACGGCGTACCGGCACGCCCGTCCATTCGCTGACGATGTGTGCGATGTCTTCCTCGGTCACAACCGGCTGGCGATCACTTTCGCCACGCTCATTTTTCCACGCAGTTTCCGCCACTTTCAAGCGCTCTTCCAGCTCATTGGCTTTATCGCGCAGTTCAGCGGCTTTTTCATATTCATCGTTATTGACAGCGTTTTCTTTGACGATATTCAGCTCATCAAATTGGCGCTGCAAATCACGCAATTCCTTGGGCGGCAAAGCCAATTGCAACTTGACACGCGAGCCTGCTTCATCAATCAAATCGATGGCTTTATCAGGCAATTGCCGCGCCGAAATATAACGCTGCGACAAATCCACCGCGTCACTGAGCGCCTCATCGGTAATTTTCACGCCATGAAATTCTTCGTAACGCGAACGTAACCCTTTGAGGATTTCGACCGCATCTTCGGGCGTTGGTTCCGGCACCAAAACCATTTGAAAACGGCGTTCCAACGCGCCGGATTTTTCGATGTATTTGCGATATTCATCCAGCGTAGTGGCGCCGATACAGCGCATTTCGCCACGCGCCAATGCGGGTTTCAGCATATTGCTGGCGTCGATGGCGCCTTCCGCCGCGCCCGCGCCAATAATGGTGTGCAGCTCATCGATAAATATAATGATCTTATCGTTGGCGGCTTTGATTTCCTGCATGATGCGTTTCATGCGTTCTTCAAATTCACCGCGATATTTGGTGCCGGCAACCACCGTCGCCAAATCAAGCGCGATGATACGCTTCTCGAGCAACGGCTCGGGAACATCGCGATTGATAATGCGCTGAGCTAAGCCTTCCACGATGGCAGTTTTGCCAACGCCTGCTTCGCCAACAAGCACCGGATTATTTTTGGTGCGGCGGCAAAGAATTTGAATTGCACGATCAATTTGAGCATCTCGCCCAATCACCGGATCAAGACTGCCATCTTGCGCCAGTTGGTTGATGTCGCGGCCAAACTGATCCAGCGCTGGCGTTTGCGAACGTCCCGTCCGGGAAGCCGGCGGCGCTCCCGGAGTGCCAGGCGTTGCGGGTTCTTTGCCTTCGCGCCCTGATTCGGGGCCCAGATATTCCAACACCTGCATCCGCACTTTTTCCAGATTCAAATCCATGCGATGCAATACCGCCGCCGCCAAACCTTCCTTTTCGCGCAGCAACGCCAGCAATAAATGTTCGGTTCCAATATAATTGTGATGCATGCGGCGCGCTTCATCGGCAGCCAATTCCAATGCGCGCTTGGCTTTCGGCGTCAGCTTGGGTTCACCCGTAGCTGGCCCTTCGGGTTGTGCATCGGTTTCCACTTCCTTTCGCACGCGTTCCAGCGAGACGTTCATTTTTTGCAATACTTGCGCTGCCACGCCTTCGTTTTCACGCACCAGCCCGAGCAGCAAATGTTCTGTTCCCACATAGCTGCTCTGCATTTTGGCGGCCTCTTCTTGGCCTAATAAAATAACGCGCCGTGCGCGCTCAGTAAATCGTTGCCACATGATAAATGCCTCCTTGAAAGCACTTTTAAATATCTACATATATATAGACGCAAAAGTACTTTTCAGGTTGTCCCTTTTATAAAAATAATAAAAGCGGATATATGCCTGATATAAGTATGCCATACCAAGAGATTATTCAGGGGCGATCATTTGTATTTTCGCATTCACGTGAAGGAAGCGCTCCACAAAAGTACTTCTTGAATATATTTACCCGGCATAATGCAAAGCCACTTTTCGAATAGCTGCCGCCGCTTCGTGAATCCATTCCGGCGTCGTAGTTTCGTTCACCACAATTTTAATACACGTGTTCAAAATCGCTTCGGTTTCCGGGCAATAAACTTGGGTATAATCCATCTCAGTGAGATCCAATTCTTTCACCGGCCAGCGACCCGCAAAAAAGTTGTGGTTTTGGAACAGAGGAAATTTATAAAGCGGTACCTGTGTGTAGCCAGCGCCAGCCGGCACACCTTCCGCGTGAAGCGCCTGCGCGAAAGTTCTGTGGTCACACGAAAGTACTTTTGGATCAATGCGCAACAAATAAAACCAGCATGTCCAACGGTCACGTTCGTCGGCATGATGCGGAAAAATGCCGGGAATATCCTGCAATTCCTGCGAAAGTAATCGTCCCGCGGCGGCACGTTTTTCCGTCCATTCCCACATCTTCGTCATCTGCACAGCGGCAATCGCCGCTTGCGGTTCGGTGATCCGATAATTAGGCGCCAGCGTTTCCGGCATTCCGCCAGCTCCGCTGCGGTCATAACATTTATCGCCGAATTTTTGTAATAACGGGCCAAAACGTTTATCGCTGGAAGCGACGATACCACCATCGCCACAGCCGATATGTTTGAAATCGTTCAGCGACCAGCAACCGATATGGCCCACGGTTCCGATGGGTTTGCCGCGATACATTGCGCCCCAGGCTTGTGCGCAATCTTCGATCAAAACCAGATCGTGTTCATCGCAAAGTACTTTTAACGCGTCCAAATCGCAGGGATTTCCCGTGAGATGCACAGCGATAACCGCTTTGGTTTTCGGCGTAATTTTCCGCCGGACATCTTCCACATCCAAATTATAAGTATGCGGTTTCAGGTCGGCAAAAACCGGCACGCCCTGTTGATATAAGACGCCGATCACAGTTCCCATATCAGTGATGGCGGAAGTAATGACTTCATCGCCCGGCCCCACGCCCGCCGCCTCCACTGCAATATGAAGCGCCGCTGTTCCCGACGAACAGGGCATCACATAATCTAGCGGATAGTACTTTTGAAATCGCTCTTTCAGCAGTTTTATTTGCGGCCCGGTTAAATAGAAGAGCGACGGCTGTTCGAGCATCGCTGTCAATTGTTTCAGCTCTTCGTTTCCCCAACGCTGGCGCGGCGGCAATGTTTGCGTCATGGCCGGTGCGCCGCCATTTATTGCTAAAGTTTCGGTTGATGTTTTTTCTAATACTGTTGTCGACATAAAAATAGTCCTTTTGAATTTGTTTGCAATTAATTGCTTGGAAGGCATTTCACAACGCATGCCGTCCAAGGCGCAATTGTCACTGTGGCTTGTTTCGTATCGCTCAAGCGCCAACCCGCACGCGTTTGCAGGGGAACTTCGACAGGTTTAGAATCGAAATTGAAAAGCCCAATCCAAGCCGTTTTTCCATCGGATGATTTCCGTTGAAGAATCTCAAGGCTATTCGATGATTGTGCTGTCAAAATAATATTTTGCGTTGAACTTCCCTGCGGCCGTTCACCGGCTTCCTGGAGAAGATGTGCCATCTCATTTGCCATTGCCAGATAACGCCCGCCCACGCCATAGAAATATTGCCAAACCTCAAAACCATCCGCGCCGCAAAACCACCAGTAAAGAATTTGTGTGCGCAAATACGCGGGATCGGACAGAGGCCTTTTTCCAGCCAGACTTCCCACGGCGGGATACACCGGCGTGTGAGCGCCATCGATCGTTGTTTTACCCAACTTCAATTTATCCATGAATCGCGGTAGTTCCGCGGGCAATTTCACTGTCCAGCTGTATAACTGCGGATGGATGGAATCTGAAACGCGGGAAAGTTGCGAGATATCCGTAGCAGCCAATACACGATTGGGATCGTTCGGTTTTCCCGTTGCGCCGCTGGTGGAAACGGCTAAAAGTACTTTTGGCGCGCGTTGCTGCAGAATCGTTTTAAACCATTTCACATAGGCTTCGCTTTGATCATTACGAAAATTGATCCAGGCCGCTTCGTCTTTGCCTTTCGGTAAAACATCCGCGGGCCATGAAAGTACTTTTCGGCCCAGATATTTTTCAAAGGATTGGCGGGAATGATCACCATAATCTGTATCCATACCTTTCAGGGTTGGTTCATAATCAAGCATCAATCCAGCGACGCCGTCCATCTGGTTTAATTCATCTGCCACTTGTTCCACTTGTTTTATGAAAGCGGGACCGCCTTCCGCCATATAAGTGGGCGACCAGCGAGTGCGATCAATGCTGCCGTCCTTTAACGTAGAAAATGCTTCCTCCGGTGGTGCCTCCGGAACATAGGCATCGAAGCGCCACCACTGATTGATGAAAACTTTGATTCCCAACTGATGCAATATATCTTTGCTCTGCAAATACATCGTTTTGGGAATAATCACATAATTGATACCCGCGCGGCGCAACCCGCGATAAATTTCCGCCATCGTCGCCGCATTGGAAATACGCGGCGCACTCAACCACATTCCCACGCGCAATGGCTCATTTGCTGTTGGCTGAATTGTCCAGGGAAGCGACAGAGGCTCCAGCGTTACCCGGCTCTGGGCCAATACCTGTTGATTTAGTAACCAACGCACTTCCAAAGTACTTTTCTCCGCTTGCGCTGACGGCCGCACCGCCAATAATAAATTTCCGGCGGCGTTCGCGGCGCTGTAATCCGTGGAACCGGCGGTGTCTTTTGTCTGGCGCAAGGCACAGGAATAATTCAATGTCTGAGGCGCGGCATTTTCCGGCGGCGGCGCTTCGCTGACCGGCCAGATTTGCCAGTTGGCAGGCACTTTTAATTCCACGTTGGTGGCGCCCGTAATTGGCTCGCCGCGCGTATACACCATCACATAAAAAGCCTGCGTAGTTTCCCGCGCCACCGGCAATGTGTCGCGATGTTCCCAGACTACAACTTCCGGCCCGGCAGCTTTCGATTTTACACAAGAAATACAGGTGACGCCGATGATACATATCAACATTAATCGGTAGTAGGTATTTGTCATTTTGATCCTTGATTTTTTAAATTACGGTTGAGTTGGCGAACAGAGAGGCGTTGTTGTCATTGTCTTGTCAACATCCCACATACTACTACAATAGGCGCGATTAGCCTGAAGGAATTTGACATGCCCATCCGCGAACAGATAATTACCGCCTCCAGAAAAATCTGTCACAGGCGGAGTATTATAAGCCTGCCCGCCATGCAAAACCGGCATATAATCTTTTGTTAAGTAACCCACTGCCGCCACACCATTACTACCGTAACCATTGCTGGTCGGGTCAGTAATCATGATGGTCATGGATGGATCAGTAACTGCTGCTAGGCTCAAGCCTATTGAATGATCTGGCGTATAAGGCTGTGTTGGCCTGTAACCAAAACCATTGCCATAATTGGCAACACCACTTATTGTGCCGTGCCACCTCCCGCTGATGTTCCAACCATAACTGCAATTTGCAAGCACTGGCCCTGACGTGGGGCATGCAAAAACTTGACGGCTTTTAGCGTAAGGCTGCAATAAGTCATACCAACGACCTCCGCTATTCAAAACTGGGTAAATGTCCATTATGGGATAATGTTCATCATAATCTTGTACATACATCATTGCGGCCAATCCAATTTGTTTTAGATTGGACATACAAGCCGCTTTCCGCGCATTTTCCCGCGCTCTCGCGAACACAGGAAACAGAATCGCCGACAATATTCCAATAATAGCAATAACGACAAGAAGTTCTATCAGCGTAAACGCTTGTGGCCTATAGTTCTTTCTATGCAATTTCAATAACATCTAATTACCCTCCCACATTTTTACTTCGTTAAGGATTATACCCATTTTTAAATAGAATGAAACACTGGCATCGTTTATTCATCGCTTATTTCGAATCATTTTTACAATCTGCCCGAAACTGGGAAGGGGAAATATCATAATGCTTCTGGAATAGATGGCGGAGCTGAGCCTGGCTTAATCCTATCAAGCGGCAGACAACGCTCACCGAGCAAGTTTCATCGCTCAACAAACGCCGGGCTTCTTCCAAACGCTTATTGGTTAGGTATTCATTGAAAGATCGTCCGGTTTCCTGTTGAAAACGCCGAATGAAGTTAGAGCGTGACATATACACCGCATCCGCCACTCCTTGGATGGTAAGACTTTTACTGAGATTGTAATCGATATATCGCTCGGCTAATTCTATCGGATTTGACTCGTTATGCATCAATCCATGAATACGCCCTTTTCCTTCGGTAGAACGCGAAAAGCGGCCTTCGCTCAATTCCCGAATAAACAAGCGCAGAAACGCCTGAAAGCTGATTTTCGCTACTTCACGATAACCGGAAGGACGCTGCGTAATTTCCTGAATAAAAGTATTGTAGAAAGTCAGCGTTTCCGAACGTTCAATCAGGCAATAATCGGAAAGTTGCTGAATCCAATGTTCGTCACCCTTGGAGTAACAAATCCAGGCGGAAATTCGATTAGATGTTGCGGGCGGCGCCAGCAACCACAGTATTTCGCAATATCTTTGAGAAGAATCCTCACCATCGAAGTGCGGACTGCGACCATCCGGTTGGGGCACATTAGCATTAAACAACATGAAATGTTTTTGCGGACAATGCACCATATAATCGGCAATATGAAAATCGGCCTGACCGCGCAACACACAAGCAAGAGCCGGATAGCGAATTGTTTCCTGCCCGTCTTCCGGCCACGTCGCAATTTTAAAACTGGTATTTTCAAAAAAACGCGGGCCATGCACCGCCACTTTTTTGCCGTGTCTTTTTTTGACGGAGACCTGGATAGATTCAGGCAACTGCTGTGCTTTGAATTCCTTGAGCGTATTGGCACTTGCCACCAAATGTTTAAGACCGAATTGCTGCCACCAGGGCAAAATTTTTTCCGTAAGAACGGAGAGGATTTCCTGATCGTGACGTGGCGGCGGCATGGTGATTTTGAATAACCTAAAAGTACTTTTATATGCTGATCTTTTAATTTAACAAAACAGAGAAACAAAGCGAATCCCAAAAGTACTTTTAAGACTCGCTCTCCTCCTTCATTGCACACACTTTACAACATGAACTGTCCACGGCGCGATGGTAAATGTTTTGATTTCGTCTGGAGCTAATCGCCATCCGGCCTCGGGTTGAATACTCACTTGCGCCGGCGTTGCGTTCAGATTAAATAAGCCAACCCACGCCGCGCTGGCATCCGCATTTTTCCGGTTGAGAATGCATAGTTTATTAGCTGATTGCGCAGTGATGATTTCCTCCGCAGGTTGGCCGCCCGGTTGCTTTCCGGCTACTTGAAAGAGGTGCGTCATTTCATTGGCCAGCGTCAAGTAATCGCCATCCACGCCATAAAAATATTGCCAGATTTCAAATCCGTCCGCGCCATAAAACCACCAGTAGAGAATTTGCGTGCGCAGGTAATCGGGATTCGATAAATGCAAATTGCCATACATGCTGCCAACGGCGGGATAGACCGGAGAATGCGCGCCCGCAACCGTTGTCCGCCCCAATTCCAATTTATCTCTAAAACGCGTTAATTGCGATGGCGATCGCAGATCGAATGACCAACTATATAACTGCGGATGAATGGAATCGGCCACCCGCGAGAACTGCGTAATATCCGTTGCGGCCAGACGGCGATTGGGATCATCAGGTTTTCCTGTGGCGCCGCTGGTAGAAACGGCCAGACGCAGTTGCGGCGCGCGCTCTTTCATGATCTTTTGAAACCAACCGATATACGCTTCACTTTGATCGTTACGGAAATTGATCCAGGCGTCCTGATCTTTGCCGTTCTCCAAAACATCCTGCGGCCATGAAAGTACTTTTCGTCCCAGGTATTTTTCAAACGCTTCTCTGGAAGCCGTTCCATAATCCGCTTCGATGCCGGCCCGGCCCGGTTCGTAATCAAGCATGAAACCACTAATACCGTCGAGCTGTTGTAACTCCGCGACCACTTTTTCTATCCCGCTGATAAACGCCGGTTTGCCCTGCGCCATATACGTGGGCGACCAGCGCGTTTTGTTAATGAAGCCATCGATCATAGTGGAATAGGCTTCGGCCGGTGGCGTATCCGGCATATAATCTTTGAACGTCCACCATTGATTAATAAAAACTTTCATTCCCAATTGACGGAGAATAGCCTGGTTTTGCAGGAACATTGCCTTGGTAATAAAGACGTAATTAATTCCCGAGCGATAGAGCCCCTTGTAAATTTCGGCCATTGTTTGCGGATTGAAGTGGGGATCATTAAGCCACATTCCCGTGCGCATTTGATCATTTAATGACTTATCAAATTTCCATTTTAGAGGCACCGGCTTTAATGTCACGTCGCGCTGCGCGATAACTTGCGAATCCTGCAACCAACGCAAACGCAAAGTACTTTTACTCGCTGATTTGGAACATCGCGCCACCAACAAAACATTGGCCGCTGCGTTGGCGGGGCTGTAATCCGTGGAATTTTCTGTATCTTTGGTAGCCCGCAAATTCCAGGGAAAAGTCAGGGTTTGCGAAGTACTGCCCGGCGCTTGCGCTGGAGGAGCTTCGCTGCCCTGCCAGATTTGCCAATTGGGCGGAACGGTTAATTCCACGCGGGTATTTGCTGTTATCTTGACGCCGCGCGTATAAGCCATCACATAAAAAGCCTGTGCCGTTTCTTCCGCGACCGCCAAAGTATTGGAATCCTGATGCGCCCACACCACAACTTCCGGCGCGGCAATAGATGATTTTATTCCACCCAGAAATAGAATGCACAAAACAATTAACAACACTAACCAATTACATTTTTTCATTCGAATCTTCCTTGTATCCAATAGGCCTATATGGGAATTATTCATTGCCATCCCTGCCAAACGGGATAATTCTGGCCGTTATTATGATAAAAATCCACCTTATTCCATTTGGCATGGCCATCCATAAAAACCGCATTCTGGCCGCCGAAGTGCCTGCCTTGTAAATTTTGATCAGGCGGGCAAGGAGCATAACTCGCAGTAGCCACGGGACAATAATTATACGGCCAATCGACGCTATCACTGGCAGGATAGGCATTTCCTAAAAAACTTGAATCGATAAAAGCCACCATACTTGCCGGCTCTTGCACAATGGATTCGGATAGTACTTCATACGTGCTTGCCGGCGTCGCCGTTGCCCAGGGGTTTCCGGCAACCAGATTATACGCATAACCATAAGGCGTGTTGGCGCCGAAACCGTTAAAGCTAGGACAAACAAAAACCTCGCGGCTTTTGATGTAGGGTTCTAAAAACCAATTCGCCGTAGAAGTGACATTCAGATTCGGCGGCATCCACGTAGGCGCGCCGGCAACATTGGCGCCTGCCTTTGCACCGGAGGGAAAAGTGCGTGTAAAGTACTTTCCGTCATAATCCTGCACGTATTGCATCATCGCTAAACCGATCTGTTTGAGATTGCTCAAACAATTAGCACGCCTGGCATTTTCCCGCGCCCGCGCAAAGACAGGAAACAGGATTGCCGCGAGAATTCCTATAATTGCCACAACCACAAGGAGTTCTATCAATGTAAAACCCTGCGTTCTTTCTTTTTTGCCTATCCACAGTTTCATTTGCACCTAATTCACCTTCATCTTTTTATTAACTACATCAAAAATTATACTCCACCCCGCTCGAAGTAAAACCTCTATATTGTTTAAACAACCTCTAATTTGTCTCATCCTTCTGGCCTTCAGCAAATTGTGAAGGAGTAGTGCCGTAATGCTTCCAAAAAAGATGGCGAAGTTGGGAAGGACTGAGCCCAACTAATCGCGAAATTATATTGACCGATTGTGTCCCATCCCTCAGTAAACGACGCGCCTCTTCCAAACGGCGCGCGGTGACGTATTGATTAAACGTTTGCCCGGTTTCCTGCTGAAAACGGCGAATGAAATTGGAGCGCGACATGTAAACTGCATCTGCCACACTTTGAGTAGTAAGATTTTTATAGAGATAATGGCTGATATGCTGCTTCGCCATTTCAATGGAATTGATCAAACCATGCGGCATTCCCTGCATATTTGTTTCAAGCGAATGGGGATTCGCAAAACGGCCTTCACTTAATTCCTGCACAAATAGCAGGAGAAAAGCGTGAAAACTGACTTCCGCTAATTTCCGGGAATCAGGTGACTGCTGCGTAACTTCGCGAATAAACGTATTGAAGAAAGTGATCTTTTCGGGACGTTCCACATGGCAGTAATCCACCAATCCCTGCGGCCAGTGTTTTTCGCCTTCCGAATAACAAATCCAGGATAGAATTCGATTGGCGCTTCCCGGCTGCGCCATCAGCCAAAGTACTTCGCAATACCTTTTGGAAAAATCGCCTCCGTCAAAATGCGGATTACCGACTGGCTGCGGCACATTTCCTTGGAATAAAACAAAATGCCCTTGAGGACAATGCACCATGTAATCGGCAATATGAAAATCCGCCTGTCCGCGCAGAACGCAGGCAAGACACGGATACCGAATCGCCTCTTGTCCGTCCTCGGGCCACACCGCAATTTTATAACTGGTGTTATTAAAATTACGCGGGCCGCGAACGGCAATTTTCCGTCCCTGACGTTTCTTAACGGAAACCTGGACCGCTTCCGGCAACCGTTGCGCCTTAAATTCCTTTAGCGTGTTGGCGCTGGTGACCAAACGGTTGATTCCCGACTGCTCCCACCAAGGCAATACCTTTTTGGTGAGGATGGTAATTAGATCTTGGTTATGGCGTTCCGGCATAATGATTTGAAGCTTACATCAAAAGTACTTCTAATCCTATTCTCGAGATCCTCCACATAATAAGATACTATGCCAGGCCCATTACGCACGAGACTATCCTTTTCGGAACTGCTATGTAAATGACATTTAATTTTTCGATAAAAGGGGATACGCCTCGCGGTAATCTTCCAGTTCACGTTCAAAGGGGCACAAACGCCCGTGCAAGCGCAAACCACCGTGTGAAATATTGACACTCATGGCAGCTTCATTGCCGGCTTCCACCCAGTGAGGCGTCAGGAGTGCATTCCATAACACGCTGCCGGGAGGCATGTTATAACAGAGTTCATCACTTTTCTGTAATTCCTGAGGACGCTCAAAATTACTGGGAGTATAAACCACACGAGCGCGCCACGGCGCCCAGCGTCCAGGTGCCTTGAGACCGCAAAAGCGTTTGCTCCCATAAATCTGCCAGGCTAAAACGTGCGAAAAATCCATGTGATAATTAGTGGCTGATTGAGGGCCGCTGATAAAGATAATGGGATTACAACGCTCAAACGTAAATCCTACTTTTTTCAAGGCCGCCTGCCAGGGATCAAGAACCTGCTGCGTGAATCCATGAAGAAATTTTCCCGGATGGTCAAAAACCGATAATTCGAAATGCGCCAATCCAAACGGTCGGGTCAGCACTTGTTCCACCGGAGTGGCGCGGAATTGTTCCGCTATATCTTCCAGCTGAAGTGTTTTTCCTTTTACTCCTGAAGTAATTCGAGCTTTCGGGTCATCGCGCATTTCGGAGACCACACGCTCCAGAGGCGGCATATCAAACGAAAATGGCACGCATTCATCCGCCATCAAAAAATTGTGTACGCCATCCCAGGCATCACAAAATTCTTCCCAGGTTGTTACTGTTCTTTGCATTTTGTTTTCTCCTTCCTAACTATCAAAAGTACTTTTCATCCGTAAAATACGCATTATAGGCGAGGCATGCCTCGCCCCTACTGACATTTCACCACATACGTATTCCACGGCGCAATTGTAACTGTAGTTTGTTGAGTATCGCTCAAACGCCAACCTGCCTGAGTTTTAAGCGGAACTACAATAGGTTTATTGCTCAAGTTAAATAGACCAACCCAAACCGTTTTTCCATCTGCTGATTTCCGTTGAAGAATTTTCAAGCTATTGGACGGCTGCGCAATCAGAGTATTATTTTGCGCTGCACTTCCCTGCGGCCGCTCGCCCGCTTCCTGAAATAAATGCGCCATCTCGTTTGCCAGCGCCAGATAATTCCCGTCCACGCCATATAGATAAGACCACACCTCATAACCATCCGCGCCGTTGAACCACCAGTAAAGAATTTGCGTGCGCAAATACCCGGGATCGGATAGAGTTAGTTTTCCGCCCCCACTTCCCACCGCGGGATAAACCGGTGCGTGAGCACCTGCAATCGTCGTTTTCCCCAACTCCAAGTGCTCCATGAATACCGGTATTCGCATTAACGCTTTCGACGGCCAGGTGTATATCTGCGGGTGAATAGAATCTGCAACACGGGAAATCTGGGTGATATCCGTAGCAGCTAATACGCGATTGCGATCATCCGGTTTGCCGGTGTTGCCGGCGGTGGAAACGGCCAGGTGAATTTCCGGCGCGCGCTGATGGAGAATCGTGGTAAACCATTTTACATAGGCATCACTTTGAGCAACACGAAAAGTGATCCATGCGGCAGAGTCCTTGCCGTCCGGTAAGACATCAGCCGGCCACGAAAGTACTTTTCGGCCCAGATACTTTTCAAATAATTGCCGGGAATGTTCGCTATAATCGGCATCCATGGCTTTCCGCCCCGGTTCCCAATCCAGCATCAATCCATAAACGCCGCCCATCTGTTGTAACTTATCTGCCACCTTTTCCACTTGTTTAATAAAAGCCGGGCCGCCTTCTGCCATATAAGTGGGCGACCAACGAGTGCGATCAATACTGCCATCCTTTAATGTGGCAAAGGCTTCCTCCGGCGGCGCGTCCGGTAAATAAGCATTGAAGTCCCACCATTGATTGATGAACACTTTGATGCCCAACTGATGCAACACTTCCTTCTCCGGCACATACAGCACTTCAGGTCTAGAAATGATCAAATAATTGACGCCCGCACGAGCCAATCCGCGGTAAATTTCTGCCATCGTCGCCGCATTAGAAGTGAGAGGACCGTCCACCCACATCCCCACGCCTTGAGAACTCTCCGGCATTGGCTGAATTTTCCAGCGAAGCGACAGCGGATCCAACGTTGTCTGGCATTGATCCAGCAACTTTTGACCTTGCAGCCAGCGCACCTCCAACGTACCTTTCTCCGCTTGCGCGGACGGCCGCACCACTAAATATAAATAGATAGCGGCCATTGCAGGGCTATGATCAGTGGAACCGGCAGTATCTTTTGTGGGGCGTTGGGTGCAACTATAATGCAATGTTTGAGGCGCTGTATTTTCCATCGGCGGCGGCGCTTCGTTGAGCGACCAGACCTGCCAGTTAGCAGGCACCTTTATTTCCACACTGGTGACGTCCACGATCTGCTCGCCACGCGTATATCCCAATATAGTAAAAGCCTGCGCGGTTTCCCGCGCCACCGGCAGAGTATCGGGATGCAGCCAGACAGTAATTTCCGGCGCGGCGCTGCCTGGTTTCGCACCGGTAATGCACGTAATACCTATAACGAATGCAAGTATTAATCGGTAGTAACTGTTTAACATTTCTATCCTTGAATTTTAAATTACTGCTGAAATGGTGAGCAAAGGTGATTTGCAAATGTTTTATCTATGTCCCATAAACTGGTACAATAGGTGCGATTCGCTTGCAAAAATTTGACATGGCCATCGGCGAACAAATAATTGCCACCACCGGAAAAATCTGTCACGGTCACTGCTGTCGCGCTATATGGCTGGCCGCCATGCAAAACCGGCATATTTTGCTCGGTTTGATATCCCACAGCATATATTCCATTAACTCCATTGCCGTTACTTGATGGGTCAGCGGCCAGAATTGTAGACGCCGGTTCCTGGATCAGAGACTGAGGAACACCTAATACATTTCCCGGCGTTTCCGGTTGCGCCGGAATATACCCAAAGCCGCTACCGCTCCAATCATTCTTATGCCCCGTACCGGAAATGTTCCAGCCATAACTACTATTTCCGTAGGCTGGGCCAGCTGAAGGGCACACGAAAACCTGCATGCTTTTAGCATAAGGCTGCAACAAGTCATACCATTTCAAATCGGGAGCGCCAGTACCAAAATACAATCGTGCCATCGGAAAGCGCTCATCATAATCCTGTGTATACATCAATGCCGCTAATCCAATTTGTTTCAAATTCGACATACAAGACGCTTTGCGCGCGTTTTCCCGCGCCCGTGCAAAGGCCGGAAACAGAATCGCCGCCAGAATTGATATAATGGCGATAACAACAAGAAGTTCTATCAACGTAAATGCGCGTTTTCTTAAAACCTTTCCTTTCTGCAATTTCAATAACATCAAATTAACCTCCCCATTTTTTCACTACATTAAGAATTATACCCACTTTCGCAAAGAATGAAACACTCATATCGTTTATTCACCGCTCGTATCGTTTTTATCTTTTTGTGCCGCTACAAACTGTGTGGGCGAAGTGCCATAATGCTTCTGAAAAAGTTTGCGAAATTGAGCGGGGCTTAGTCCGATCAAGCGACAAACGGTATTGATAGACATCGCTCCTTCACTCAATAAACGCCTGGCTTCTTCCAATCGGCGCGAAGTGAGATATTGATTGAAGGTTCGCCCCGTTTCCTGTTGAAAGCAATCAATAAAATTAGAGCGGGACATATAAACGACATCCGCCACGCTTTGGATGGTGAGATTTTGATTGAGATGGTGACTAATGTGCCGGAGCGCCAAATCCATCGGATTGGACTGAGGTCGTGGCGAATCATGCACGCTGCTTGACGAAGAAGAAAAGCGTCCTTCGCTCAGTTCGCGTATAAACAAAAGTAGGAATGCTTGAAAGCTCACCTCTGCCATCTTGCGATAACCCGATCGTTGCTCTGTGACTTCTTGAATAAAGCTATTAAAAAACGTTACCACTTCCAATCGTTCCAACAAAGAATAACTGAAAAGCTGTTCTGCCCAATGTTTATCACCTTGCGAATAGCACATCCACGCATGGATACGATGTGTGACTGCCGGCGGCGCCATCAACCAAAGTACTTCGCAATAGCGTTGGGAAAAATCCTCGCCTTCAAAGTGCGGAGCTTGTCCACTCGGTTGAGGAACATTGGCATTGAACAGCACGAAGTGCTCCTCGGGACAATGCACCACATAATCAGCAATATGAAAATCAGCCTGGCCGCTTAAGACGCAGGCAAGGACAGGATAGCGAAGACTTTCCTGTCCGTCATCAGGCCAGGTTGCAACCGTGAGGCTGGTGTTATTAAACAAACGCGGACTTCGCACCGCAACTTTTTTGCCCCGCCGTTTTTTGACGGAAACATGAATAGAATCAGGCAACGTTTGCTTTTTAAATTCCTTCAGCGTATTAGCGCTGGTTACCAAACGTGTGAGGCCATTTTGCTCCCACCACGGCAAAATTTTCTGGGTAAGAATAGTAATGAAATCTTGGTTATGGCGTGGCAACGGCATAAGATTTTTCTGTGTAAAAGTACTTTTACACCTTCTGATAACGCGCCGTCACCACGAAATCAATACCGCCCCGCACGTTGTAATGACCGGTCACCGTCATCCATTTGGGTTTGCAGGCAGCAGTCATGGCGTTCAGAATGATGTTTGTTACATCTTCGTGAAAATGCCCTTCATCACGAAAACTCCATAAAAATAATTTGACGCTTTTGGATTCCAGGCAAAGTTCATCCGGTGCATATTCCACCGTTAATTTGGCGAAATCAGGCTGGCCGGTCATGGGGCAAAGCGTGGTAAATTCATTGCTCGAAAAAGTAATTGTATAATCGTTCCCGGGATGAGGATTGGGAAAAGTGTCAAGTTGTTTGCTGGGTTTTGTTGGCATACATAGAGTGTAGCAAATGGGAAGTTCCGGTAATAAAAAATATATTTTTGCTCTTGACGTATCAGAATGCGCCGCATAAAATGAGATAAGATATATTTAAAGGGCGATGGAGTTCGCCTGAACCGCCGGTTTTGCAAAGTTAATGACCGCGCTAATGACTCCTACGGAAAACAAATTTTCGTAGGCATTGGCGCGGTCTTTTTGTATCTGGTTGAAGTATCCATAACAAGAAGTGCCGCCTTTCTGCCTCAGAGAAAGGAACTGTTATGGAACATAAAATTACCTCGATTTCCGCACTGGAAATTCTCGACTCGCGCGGTAACCCCACTTTACGTGTTTTTGTCACATTGAATAACAGCATGACGGCAGCGGCTTCCGTGCCGTCGGGCGCTTCCACCGGCGAAGGCGAAGTTGTTGAATTGCGGGACGGCGATCCCGAACGTTATGGCGGCACAGGCGTGCTGAATGCTGTGAAAAACGTGCATGAAATCATTGCACCGCAATTGGTGGGCCTCGCTCCTTTCGATCAAATAGCCATCGACCAGTTAATGATCCAATTGGATGGTACACCGGATAAAAGCAATCTTGGCGCGAATGCCATTCTGGGCGTTTCCATGGCGGTTGCCGCCGCAGCAGCGCGGGCTCTCGAATTACCTTTATATGCGTATCTGCATGAATTTGGAACAATGCGCCTGCCCGTTCCCATGATGAATATCCTGAACGGCGGCAGACATGCCGATAATAGCGTGGACTTTCAGGAGTTTATGGTGATGCCTGTCGGCGCGCCCAGTTTCGCGGAGGCGTTGCGGTATGGCGCCGAAACTTTTCACGCGCTCAAATCAATTCTCCAACGCAATGGCTACGCGACCGGCGTGGGCGATGAAGGCGGTTTTGCGCCAAATCTCAAAAACAACGAAGAGGCGTGCGAACTCATCATGGATGCTATTGAAACCGCCGGTTTCATGCTCGGCAGTGAAGTGGCGATAGCTATTGATCCCGCGGCCAGTTCCTTCCATCGGGACGGCGTTTATCAACTGGATAAATCAACACAAAGCAGCACCGAGATGATGGCGCTTTATGCTTACTGGTTAAAAAAATATCCCATCGTGTCTATTGAAGACGGCCTGGCCGAAAATGATTGGAACGGCTTTGCCGCGCTGACCGCCGCCCTGGGCGATTGCGTGCAATTAGTGGGCGATGATATTTATGTGACGCGTAGCGAATTTATCACGCGTGGTATTCAGGAGAAAACGAGCAACGCGGTACTGATTAAATTGAACCAAATCGGCACCGTGACGGAAACCATTGAGGCGATTCAATTATGCCGCGATGCGGGTTGGAATTATATTATCTCGCATCGCTCCGGCGAAACCGAAGATACGTTTCTGGCGGATTTTGCCGTGGCCATGGGCGGCGGACAAATTAAAACCGGCTCGGTCTGCCGCGGCGAGCGCATCGCTAAATATAACCGTTTGCTGGAAATCGAGGCAGAGCTTGGAGAGGACGCCGTGTTTGAAAATCCTTTTGCCAAATAATAAATGACAGGGAGAACGACATGAAAAGTACTTTTGAGGAAACCCAGAACACACCACACCCCAGTCTCACCGAACCGCAACGCCGCTCTTTGGAAGTGACGTTGTGTGAAATGGAACGATTGGTTTTACATAGCCGCCACCTGCGCGAACATGTCATCAATGGCGATGAGCAAGGTGTGTTGCTGCAATGGCACGCCGCGCTGGAGGATTCGCAATTAGTCCAACTGAAAGCCCTGGAAGATTCCACCATGCAGCAGCTCATGGCGTTGCGCGTAGCTTTTGGTTTGTGGCCACAAATGGAAGATTTGCAACACCAATTGCGCAGCGCGTTCACCATTCTATGGGCGGATCTGGAAGATGCACGTCCCGCGCGAATGGTCGGCTATGGCGAAATTGAGCCTGAAGCGATTGATGTACTGGATCCGGCAATTGACAGGCTGGTTGAACTCACCCGCGATTTCGTTGCGGTGCTCGGGGATGAAAATCATGACTCTACAAGAACTAAAAAATCCTGAAGATATTTCCCCCCGCACACGAAACAACAAATGGCTGAACTCCACGGTTTTGGCGATTGGTCTGGCCAGCCTGTTTTCGGATGTCGGGCACGAAATGGCGACCACGGCCATGCCGATTTTGCTGGCTTCGTTCGGCGCCAGCTCGGCGGCGCTGGGAATCGTTGAAGGCGTGTCCGACGGCTTGTCCAGCTTCGCCAAATTATTTTCCGGCGTCTATAGCGACCGATTGGAAAAGCGCAAACCGCTGGCTGTCGTTGGTTATTTTGTGACGGCTTCGGGCATGGCCAGTTTCGCGCTGGCCATGCAGGCCTGGCATGTGTTGTTGGGGCGCGCTTTCGGCTGGATGGGGCGCGGCGCGCGGACGCCGGTGCGAAACGTCTTACTCACCGAAGCCACCACGCCGGAAACTTACGGCCGCGCCTTCGGCCTGGAACGCGCCATGGATTCCGCTGGCGCCGTCATTGGCCCGATATTATCGCTATTGATTGTAGCTGCGTTGGGCCTGCGCTGGATGTTTGTGTTGACGTTAATTCCCGGCATCCTGGCCGCGTTGCTGATCGCATTTTTTGTGCGCGAGAAAAGGCATCAACCGCAGACGCATCCCATCTGGCACGGCGTGCGAAAGTTGCCCGCGCATTTTCGCCGCTACCTGGTGGGGATTGGGCTGGCTGGTTTGGGCGATTATTCCAACACGCTGCTGATTTTATGGGCCACGCAGGCCTGGACAGCGCGCTATGGCTTGATGCACGCCGCGCATCTGGCGATGGCGTTTTATGTGGGCTACAACGTTGTCTATACAATTTCCTGCTATCTCAGCGGCGTTTTGGCTGATCGTTTTCCCAAGAATTATGTGCTGGCCATCGGCTACAGCATCGCGATTATTCCCGCGCTGGCGTTGCTCTCGCCTGGTGATTCGTTACTGAAATTCGCCATCGTTTTCGGCTTCGCCGGATTATATATGGGCGTGTGGGAAACGTTGGAAAGTTCCACTTCCGCATTGATGCTGCCGTCCGAAGTGCGCGGCATCGGCTTTGGCGTTTTGGCCACGGTCAACGGCGCGGGCGATCTCATTTCCAGTATTTTGATCGGCGCGTTGTGGGCGGTGTGGCCCGCTATCGCCATGTTATTTGTGATTGTCACGTCGCTGTCCGGCGCGGCTATTATCGCCATCACCCGTCCCGTCGCTTCGCCGGGTGAGCTATTTAATCATTGAAGGAGATTTTGTTTATGTCATTGTTGTCATCGATCACTCTTTCATCCACCTCCGCGGAGGAAGCAAGGAATCTGACGTTGCGCAGCCTGGATGAGCTGTTGCCGGCTGAGCGCGCCGCCAAAGTGGGTGTGCGGCTCTGGGACGGCACGCTCTGGCCGGACGACACGCCGCGTCCCACGACGGTGGTGCTAAAACATCCGGGCGCGTTGCGCGCCATGTTTCTCGCGGGCAATGAAGTTGGCCTGGGCGAAGCCTATCTGTGCGACGCCTTCGACATCGAAGGCGAGGTGGAAGACGTGTTCAGCCTGGCCGAAGCGCTGGGCGCCAGAAGCTGGGGATGGCTGCAACGCGCGCGCGCCGTCACCGATCTGCTGCACCTGCCCCGTCGCGAGGAAAACGGCAATGCCCCTTATCCCGCGCCGCGCCGTGCGGCACGTTTGCACGGCAAGCGCCATTCCATCGAACGCGACCGGCAGGCGATTGCCTACCACTACAACGCTTCCAACGATTTCTACGCGCTCTGGCTCGATAGCCGCATGGTGTATTCGTGCGCTTACTTCGCGTCGCCCGGCGATGCCCTGGACGTGGCGCAGGAACGCAAGCTCGATTACATCTGCAGGAAGCTGCGCCTCCGTCCGGGGCAGAAGCTGCTCGATGTCGGCTGCGGTTGGGGCGGCCTGATTATGCACGCCGCGCGCCACTATGGCGTGGATGCGACCGGCATCACGCTCAGCGAAGCGCAGGCAAAGCTGGCAACCGAACGCATCACCGCGCAGAATCTGGAAGAGCGCTGTCGCGTCCTACTATGCGATTATCGTGAATTGGACGACACCGCCTATGACGCGCTTGTCAGCGTCGGAATGTTCGAGCACGTGGGCGCGGAGATGCTGCCAAAGTACTTTCGCTTAGCCTGGGAGAAGCTGCGCCCACGCGGCGTTTTCCTCAACCACGGCATCGCTTGCAATGCCACCGTCCAATTAACGCCCGGCCCCTCTTTCATCGACTCTTACATTTTTCCCGATGGCGAATTGGTGCCGATCAACGTGACGTTGCGCCACGCCGAAGAGAACGGTTTTGAAGTGCGCGATGTGGAAAGCCTGCGCGAGCACTACACGCTGACGCTGCGCCACTGGGTTTCCCGATTGGAAGCCCGCCACGAACACGCCTTGCGCTGCGTCGACGAAGCGACCTATCGCAGTTGGCGGCTCTACATGGCCGGCTCGGCGCATGGCTTCAACATCGGGCGCTTGAACTTGTACCAGACCTTGTTGGTCAAAACGGACACCAACGGTCAGAGCGGCTTGCCGCTAACACGCGCCGATTGGTATGGCGCTCAAGACGGAGAGCGGTAGCTTCTTAATGAAAAAGGAAACCATGCACGAAATTTCCAATAACCGGCAGTCATTATTTTCAGCGAGACGGATTTGGGGCGTTTATGTGCCGTTCGCGGTCTTCCTGATTTTGGCGTTGGGAATCCGGTCAATTGGAGGTTTCCCGTGGGATGTTCCACTATTACATTTTATTCACAACCATCTCACGTCGCGATACGATCCCTGGATGATAGCTACTACCGATCTCGGCAATGCCTGGATTATTCTTCCCGCCACGCTTATTATCATATGGCTTTTTGTCCGGGAGCAACGGATGCGGGAAGCTGGTTTTCTGTTGCTGGCCGTGGCCGGAACGCTGCTATTGAATGTGATATTAAAAGTACTTTTCCATCGCGAACGTCCTGACTTTTGGACTTCGCCAGCGCCTGAATCCAGCTACGGTTTTCCCAGTACACACTGCATGCTGACAATGGCATTGGCGCTAGTGTTATTGGTGTTGCTGTGGCGGACGCGAGGACGCTGGCCGGTGCTCATTATCGGCGGATTGCTGGTATTGGCGGTGGGATTTTCGCGGTTGTATTTAGGCGTGCATTATCCATCCGATATTCTGGCGGCGTGGAGCATTACCATGGCGTGGATATTCGGACTGGCGTTGCATTCCGGCGAACGTAAATTCACGGTGTTTATTGATCGTTGGGAATGGTGTAACACGAAGGGGAAGATAGACGAACCGTGCCAGTAATGGCACGGCTGGCCTCGCCTTAACAGACGAGGTTCGTAACAAGGAGAAAAAAATGGCGAATCCATGGCATGATGTAGATCCCGGCGATAAGGTGCCGGACGAAGTGCAATGCGTGGTGGAAATCCCGCGCGGCGGGCGGCTGAAATATGAGCTGGATAAAAAATCCGGATTGCTGCGATTGGATCGCGTGCTCTATTCCGCGGTGCTGTATCCGGCCAATTACGGCTTTGTGCCGCGTTCCTATTGGGAAGACGGCGATCCGCTCGACATCCTGATTTTGGGACGCGAGCCGGCCGTGCCGCTGTGCATCATGACGGCGCGGCCCATCGGCGTGATGCAAATGATCGATCAGGAAGAGGAGGACGACAAAATTATCGCGGTGCACGTGCACGATCCCACGGTGGCGCATTTTCAACGCATCGAAGATTTGCCGCCGCACACGCTGCATGAATTGCAGCGCTTTTTTGAGGATTACAAAGTGCTGGAACACAAAGACGTGCGCATTGAACAATTCCTGGGCCACGAGGAAGGCCAGGAGACTTTAATGAAAGGATTGGAACTCTATCAAAAGTACTTTTGTAAAGGCATGGATGCCGAGGCGGAAGAAGCGTTGCACCATTATCAAAAGTACTTTCAGGAACCGGAGGAAAAGCTATGATGAAAATACGTGTCGGGGGAATTTTAATTGAAGAAGGATGTATTTTGCTGGCGCGGCATCGCCGTCAGGGGCGCACTTATTGGACGTTGCCCGGCGGCGGCGTGGAAGAGGGCGAAACGCTGACCGAAGCCCTGCGGCGCGAGTGGATCGAAGAAACGGGAATCAGGATTGCCGACAGGCCGCCGCTGCGGTTTCTGCTGGATGTGGTGACACCGCTGGGACACGGACATTCGCGGCATATTGTCAACCTGATTTTCGAGGTGCAGCAGGAGCGCGAATATCCCATCACCGAACCGTATCTGGTGCCGGGGGAACATTTGGATATGACCGATTGGATAACACTGGAAGAATTTACCGTTCTGCCGTTTTTGCCGCCAGTGCAAAGTGAAATCCTGCGGCTGGCCGAAGGCTGGAATCCGCAGGAGATGCTTTATCTGAACAATCGTTGGATTGATTTGAATGCCATGAAAGGGGTAAATTAATGCGCCTGTTAATTGTGTCGGATATTCACAGTAACTTCGCCGCGTTGCAAGCGGTGGCGGAAAACGCCGGTGAGGTGGATGCAGTAGCATTTGCCGGCGACGCTGTGGATTACGGGCCGCGTCCCGCTGAATGCATCGCCTGGCTGCGGCGGCATGCCAAGTGGGCGGTGCGCGGCAATCATGACGAAGCGTTAGCCAATGATACCGATTGCCGTTGCTCGGAAGCATATCGCGAATTATTCGTTGCCACGCGTGCCATGAATCAGGAACGCGTGTCGCCGGCAGACCGAAGCTATCTGGCGGCGTTGCCGCTGACGACGTTTTTTAATTTCGGCGGAAAGCGTTTCGGCATGATCCACGCCGCGCCCGATGATCCTATGTACCGTTATTTACCACCGGGGCTTTCCAACAGTGAGCTTCGCGTGGAAATGGAAAATTTTCCTACTATGGCGGACGTGATTATTTTGGGGCACACCCACCTGCCGTTCGTACGCCGGCTGAATGATTCGCAAGTAGTTAATCCCGGCAGCGTGGGACAGCCCAAACACGGCGATCCCCGGGCCGCGTATGCGATCTGGGAAGACGGCGTTATTACGTTGCATCGTGTTGCTTATCCTGTCGAACAGACCATGCAGGAATTACAAGCTACCGGTTTGAATGTCAAAGTTTTAGTAGGGTTAAGCTATATATTGTGCACCGGCGGTGATCCGGAGACGGCTGTACCACCGTAAAAGTACTTTTAGCCTGGATTGCCCAGCAGGGTGGATTTCCATCCCTGCTCAAAAAATATCAGTTGTTGGATTGGTTAAATGCCATGAAAAGGATGAATGTAAAATGCGCCTACTAATTATATCGGACATTCACAGTAACTTTGCCGCGTTACAAGCGGTGGAAAAAGATGCCGGCGATGTGGATGCAGTGGCTTTTGCCGGCGACGCGGTGGATTACGGCCCGCGTCCCGCTGAATGCATTGCCTGGCTACGCCAACATGCAACATGGGCCGTGCGCGGCAATCATGATGAAGCATTGGGAAATCACACCGATTGCCGTTGCTCGGAAGCGTTTCGCGAATTGTCCGTTGCCACGCGCGCTATGAATCAGGAACGCGTGTCGCACGCGGATCGGCGTTATTTGGCGGCGTTGCCGTTGACGGCGCTCTTTGATTTTGGCGGAGTGCGTTTCGGGATGATTCATGCCGCGCCCGCCGATCCTATGTATCATTACCTGCCGCCCGGGCTTTCCGATAACGGCCTTCGCGTGGAAATGGGAGATTTTCCCAACATAGTGGATGTGGCTATTTTAGGACACACCCATCTGCCTTTCGTGCGGCGGTTGGATAATTTGCAAGTGGTCAATCCCGGCAGCGTGGGGCAACCCAAACACGGCGATGCGCGTGCCGCTTATGCGATTTGGGAAGACGGCGTTATCACGTTGCATCGCGTTGCTTATCCGGTGGAAGAAACGTTGCAGGAGTTGCAATCCACTGATTTGAATATGGAAGTGCTGGTGGAGCTGAGTAATATATTGCGCACCGGTGGTGATCCAGGGAAAGCTACGTCATCTTAAAAGTACTTTGGAGTGCGAGAGCTTGCTCTCGCTTTTCTGGGGCGAAAAGTACTTTTTAACGCACAAAAGCGGCAGCAAGCTGCCGCACTCCAAAGAAAGCCGAAGGTTGACGAAGCAAGGCATCGCACCTATAATTGAACGCGATGTAAATTTGAAAAGGCGATGGAGTTCGCCTGAATTGCCGGCTAGTATTTATCAAAGCTGTGCTGATGACTCCTACGAGAAGAAATTTTTCGTAGGCATCAGTGCAGCTTTTTTTGTGCCTGAAGGAGATTATCGTTAATGCCGTTTCGTTGGAGTTTGCGCGAACATTTATCGTTGGGCGTTTATATTGGGAAGTGGCTTGCGCTCACGGCGCCGATGGCCGCGGTTGTGGGTTCGGCGTGCGCCCTATTTTTGTGGTCGCTCGAACGCGCCACGCAAATACGGTTTGATTCGCCCTGGCTATTATTTTTGCTGCCGCTGGCGGGCATTTTCATCAGCGTGTTGTATGGCCGTTTCGGCCGTTCCGCGGAAGGCGGCAATAACCTGTTGATGGACGCCATTCACGGCCACGAAAGCGGCGATAGTTCCGTCATCGTGCCGCGCCGCATGGCGCCGTTGATTTTGGTGACGACGGTCATCACGCATCTTTTCGGCGGTTCGGCGGGACGCGAAGGCACGGCCATGCAGATGGGCGGTTCCATCGCTTCCGCGGCCGGGCGCTGGCTGAATCTGGATAGCAACGACATGCGGACATTATTGATGGCTGGCGTGGCCGCGGGCTTTGGCGGCGTTTTCGGCACGCCGCTCACGGGGGCCGTTTTCGCCATGGAAGTGCTGGCGCTGGGGCGCATGAGTTACGACGGTCTCATTCCCTGTCTCATGGCGTCGGTCATCAGTAACTGGGCCTGCCGCGCCTGGGGAATTGAGCACGCGCATTATGCGATTTCTGCCGCCGCGATGCAGTTGGGTGGCATCACCATCAATTGGCCGCTCGCCATCAAAGCCGCCATCGCCGCCGCGGCGTTTGGTCTGGTCAGCGTGCTTTTCGCGGAATTGACGCACGGCATCAATCACTTTTTTAAACGCGCCATCAAGTATCCGCATTTGCGCCCGGTCGCCGGCGCCTTGTGCGTTATCGGGCTGACGTATATATTGGGCACGCGTGATTATTTGGGATTGGGAATGTCCTCGCCAAATCCGGGCGGCATCACCGTGTTGTCGTGCTTCACGCCGCAGGGCGCGACGGATTGGAGCTGGTGGTGGAAGTTACTTTTCACGGCTATCACGCTGGGCTGCGGTTTTAAAGGCGGCGAAGTGACGCCGCTCTTTTTCATCGGCGCAGCTTTGGGAAATGTGATGGGACGGCTTCTGGGAGCGCCGGTGGATTTGTTCGCGGGAATGGGTCTGGTGGCGGTTTTCGCCGGAGCCACCAACACACCGCTGGCCTGCACCATCATGGGCATCGAATTATTCGGCTCGCAATACGCCATCTATTTTATGATCGCGTGTTTCCTGTCATATCTCTTCAGCGGCCATTCGGGAATTTATTTATCGCAACGCATCGGAACGCCCAAGTTCGGTTCGATGGATTTGCCGCCGGACGCCTCGCTGCGCGTTGCGCGCGAATTGCGGCCGGGCTGGGAAACGCTTTTTGCACAATGGCGCGGCGAAGTTTCGTCCGTGCCGGTTGAGGATACACAAAACAACGGAGGTTGGGAAATGTCACATCGACACAAAATTGAGACCCGTGAAATCGGGCAGGTTCGCATCTACATGACGCCGGGAGAACGGCGCAAGAAAAACGGCAAAGGCATCAAAGGCCTGTTGCCCGGCGGCGCGCCGCTGTATATGGAAATTATCAAATCC
>Ga0164242_10001520_pt1 | contig 27551 bp, 26 predicted proteins | sample OricomgcompostMG_FD_108783 | JGI IMG/M metagenome (GOLD analysis project Ga0164242, IMG submission 108783) | Miracle-Growth compost microbial communities from Emeryville, California, USA - Original compost - Miracle growth compost (MG) ...
GCCGACGGAGTCTTCATGGCGAAGGCCTACCGGTGGGCGTTCGCCAAGCCGCTGCGCCGGCTCTACTACAACGCCACGGTCACCTGGCTGTCGGTCTTCGTGGCCCTGGTCATCGGCACGATCGAGCTCTGCTCGGTGCTGTCGGACCGCTTCAACTGGACCGACGGCCCGGTCGCCGCCATCGGCTCGGTCGACCTGGACGGGATCGGCTTCGTGATCGTCGGGGTGTTCGTGGCCACCTGGTTGCTCGCCCTCGTTGTATGGCGTGTCCTGCGCCTGTCGGAAAAGGAATTCGCCGCGGGCTAAAGTTGCGGCCGTGCTGCGCATATCGAAGCTGACCGAGATCCCCGCCGACTTCGGTGAGTGCGTGGTCACCATCGGCAACTTCGACGGCGTGCACCGCGGTCACGCCGCGCTGCTGCGCGAGGTCGTCCAACGGGCCGAGGCCCGGGGTGCCCGCGCGTGCGCCGTGACGTTCGAGCCGCACCCGTTGCAGGTGCTCCACCCCGAGCGCGCGCCGAAGCTGATCGCCTCGACGACCAGTCGCTACGAGCGGCTGGCCGAGACCGGGCTGGACGCGGTGCTGGTGCTGGAATTCACCCCGGAGCTGGCCGCGATGACGCCCGAGGAGTTCGTGCAGGACGTCTTCGTGCACGGCCTGCACGCGGTCGAGGTCGTCGTCGGCCGCGACACCCGATTCGGGGCCAGGAACGCCGGGGACGTCGAGACGCTGCGGCGCCTCGGCCATCGCCACGGGTTCGCGGTGGTTGTGTTGCCGGACGTCGGCGACGGGCACCGGATCTCCTCGACCGACGTGCGCCGCGCACTGGCCGACGGTGCCGTCGACGTGGCAGCCCGTGCACTCGGCCACCTGCACGACGTGCGTGGAATCGTCGTGCGCGGGCTGCAACGCGGTCGCGAGCTCGGTTTCCCGACGGCGAACCTCGGTCCGCGGCCGGAGGGCCTGGTGCCCGCCGATGGGGTGTATGTCGGGTGGCTGGTCCGGGAGGGCACCGCCTCGCAGGACCCCGAGCACCGGATGCCGGCGGCGATCTCGGTCGGCACCAACCCCACGTTCGACGACGTTCCCGAGCGGACGGTCGAGGCATACGTGCTGGACCGCGACGACCTCGACCTGTATGACGAGACGGTCCGGATCGAGTTCGTGCGGCGGTTGCGGGGCAACACCAAGTTCAACTCGATCGACGCGCTGATCGATCAGATGCGCCGGGACGTCGCGCAAGCGCGGGAGATCTGCCGGGCGCAGTGAACACTTCGCGCCCGTACTGCGACGCGAAAGTGAACTGGCGGGTAGTCTCCCTGCCATGACGAAGTCGCTCAGCGCAGAGCAGCCCGATCTGTCGGTCATCGAGGGGCGCGCCACGTCGGTGGCGCACCTGTTCGTCGACCGGGTGGCCAAGACCCCGACCCGTGAGGCGTTCCGCTACCCGGTGGGTGAGCAGTGGAGATCGATCACCTGGAGCCAGGTCGACGACCGAGCCCGCCGGATCGCCGCCGGCCTGGTGTCGCTCGGCGTCGAACCCGAGGATCGGGTTGCCATCGCGTCCGCCACCCGGCTGGAGTGGGCGCTGGCCGACCTCGGCATCATGCTGTGCGCGGCCGCGACCACGACGATCTACCCGTCGACCACTGCCGATGACGTCCTGTTCATCACCTCCGACTCCGGATGCGTGGTCGTCTTCGCCGAGAACGACGAGCAGGTGGCCAAACTGCGCGGGGGTCGTGACGTCATACCGTCGGTCAGCAAGGTCGTCCTGTTCGACGGTGCCGGCGACGGCGACTGGGTGATCGGCCTCGATGAGCTCGAACAGCTGGGCGCGGCATACCTGTCCGAGAACGACGGTGCCCTGGAGAAGCGCATCGCGCAGCTCGCACCCGACTCGTTGGCGACGCTGATCTACACCTCCGGCACCACGGGCCGGCCCAAGGGGGTCCGGCTCGCCCACGACGCATGGACCTACGAGGCGGCGGCGGTCGACTCGGTCCGGATCCTGAACGAGGACGACGTGCAGTACCTCTGGCTGCCGCTGGCACACGTCTTCGGCAAGGTGCTGCTGACGCTGCCGTTGCAGATCGGCTTCCCGACCGCGATCGACGGTCGCGTGGACAGGATCGTGGAGAACCTGCCGATCGTGCGGCCCACCTGGATGGGCGCGGCGCCGCGCATCTTCGAGAAGGTTTACGGCCGGATCACCACGATGATGGCCGGCGAGGGCGGCGTGAAGGCCAAGCTGTTCGACTGGGCGAGCGGCAACGCACGCAAGGTCGCGACGGCCCGCGGCGAGGGCGGCAGGGTCAGCCCGGTGCTCGGGGCGCAGCACGCGATCGGCGACAAGGTGGTGCTGGCCAAGATCCGCGAGCGCTTCGGCGGCCGGGTGCGGTTCTTCATCTCCGGGTCGGCAGCGCTCAACCAGGACGTGGCGCGCTGGTTCGACGCCATGGGTATGCCGTTCCTCGAGGGGTACGGACTCACCGAGACGGCGGCGGCCTCCTGTGTCAACCGTCCGGACAGCAACATCGTCGGCACCGTCGGGTGGCCGGTGCCTGGCACCCAGGTCAAGATCGCCGACGACGGCGAGGTCCTCATCAAGGGCCCGGGCGTCATGCAGGGCTACCGGGGGCTGGACGACGTGACGGCCGAGACCCTGGTGGACGGGTGGTTCCACACCGGCGACATCGGCGAACTGCTGCCCACCGGGCACCTGCGGATCACCGACCGCAAGAAGGACCTGTTCAAGACCTCCAACGGCAAGTACGTCGCGCCCAGCCTGATCGAGGCGACCTTCAAGGGGATCTGTCCCTACGCCTCACAGTTCGTGGTCGAGGGCGACGGTCGCAAGTTCGTCTCCGCGCTGGTCACGCTGGACGAGGAGGCCATCACCGAATGGGGCGCCACCAACGGTATGCCCGGCGCCGACTACGCCACCATCGTGTCCTCCGACGCGGCCCGGGAGATGGTGCAGGGTTACGTCGACGAGCTGAACCTCGGGCTGAACCGCTGGGAGCAGATCAAGAAGTTCATCATCCTGCCTCGTGACCTGACCGTCGAGGAGGGCGAGATCACGCCCAGCCTCAAGCTCAAGCGCACCGTCGTCACCCGCAAGTTCAAGCAGGACCTCGACGGCCTCTACGTGTGACCTCACCGCCGACAGGACACCCACCGCACCGACAGGACACGAAAACGACGGTGAAATCGCCGGGTTTTCGTGTCCCCTGGAGCGCGTTGGTGTCCTCTCGGCGCAGAGGGTGGCGCGGGGAATCGGTGTTTCCTGGGAGCGCCGCCTCGCCATACCCTGTCCGCATGGCAGGTGAGTCGATCTTCCCCGTGCTCGAACCGTTGCTGGAGCGGGTCAGCAAACCGATCCAGTATGTCGGCGGCGAGCTCAACTCGACCGTCAAGGACTGGGACTGCGGCGGCTTCGGACCCGGTGGTGAGGAGCAGACCGTCCGCTGGACGCTGATGTATCCCGACGCCTACGAGGTCGGCCTGCCCAACCAGGGCGTGATGATCCTCTACGAAGTGCTGAACGAGCGCCCGGACACGCTGGCCGAGCGGTCCTACTCGGTGTGGCCCGACATGGAGGCGGCGATGCGCGAGGCGGGTGTCCCGCAGTTCACCGTGGACGGCCATCGCCGGGTCCGCGACTTCGACGTCTTCGGCTTCTCGATGTCGACCGAGCTGGGTTACACCAATGTGCTCACCGCGATCGATCTGGCCGGTATGCCGCTGCACGCCGCGGACCGCACCGACGACGACCCCATCGTGCTCGTGGGTGGCCATGCGGCGTTCAATCCCGAGCCGATGGCGGATTTCATCGACGCCGCCGTGCTGGGCGACGGCGAGGAGGCGCTGCTGCAGATCACCGACGTGATCAAGGCGTGGAAGGGCGACGGGCGGCCCGGCGGCCGGCGGGAACTGCTGCTGCGGCTGGCCCGCACCGGCGGCGTCTACGTCCCGGCGTTCTACGACGTCGACTACCTGCCCGACGGCCGGATCAAGCGCGTCGCGCCCGCACCCACCGCGCACGGTGTGCCGTGGCGGGTTGCGAAACACACGGTGATGGACCTGGACGCCTGGCCCTACCCGAAGCAGCCCTTGGTGCCGCTCGCCGAGACGGTGCACGAACGCATGTCGGTCGAGATCTTCCGAGGGTGCACCCGCGGCTGCCGCTTCTGCCAGGCCGGCATGATCACCCGCCCGGTCCGGGAGCGGTCGATCACCGGGATCGGTGAGATGGTGGAAAAGGGCCTGGCAGCAACGGGATTCGAGGAGGTGGGGTTGCTGTCGCTGTCGTCCGCGGACCACTCCGAGATCGCGGACATCACCAAGGGACTGGCCGACCGGTACGAAGGAAGCCAGACCGGCCTCTCGCTGCCGTCCACGCGGGTCGACGCCTTCAACATCGACCTGGCGAACGAGCTGACCCGGGGCGGTCGCAGGTCCGGGCTGACCTTCGCGCCGGAGGGCGGATCGGAGCGGATCCGCAAGGTCATCAACAAGATGGTCAGCGAGGACGACCTGATCAACACGGTCGCGGCAGCCTTCTCCGCCGGCTGGAGGCAGGTGAAGCTCTACTTCATGTGCGGTCTGCCGACCGAGACCGACGAGGACGTGCTGCAGATCGCCGACATGGCCAAGCGGGTCATCGAGACAGGTCGGAAAGTGAGCGGCCGCAAAGACATTCGCTGCACCGTCTCGATCGGCGGCTTCGTGCCGAAGCCGCACACCCCCTTCCAGTGGGCGGCGCAGCTGGGCGCCGAGGAGACCGATGCCCGGTTGGCGAAGCTGAAGGACGCGATCAAGTCGGACCGGCGTCTCGGGTCGTCGATCGGGATGCGCTACCACGACGGCAAACCGGGCATCGTGGAGGGACTGCTCAGCCGCGGCGACCGCCGGGTCGGGGCGGTCATCGAGGCGGTATGGCGTGACGGTGGTCGCTTCGACGGCTGGAGCGAGCACTTCAGCTATGAGCGTTGGCTGGGCTGTGCGGCAACGGTTTTCGAGGACACACCGGTGTCCGTCGACTGGTACACCACGCGGGAGCGCGACGAGCGCGAGGTGCTGCCCTGGGACCACCTGGACTCCGGCCTGGACAAGGACTGGCTCTGGGACGACTGGCAGGACGCGATCGATGAGAAGGAGCTCGACGACTGCCGCTGGACCCCGTGCTACGACTGCGGTGTGTGCCCGCAGATGAACACCGAGATCCAGATCGGCCCCACCGGCAAGAAGTTGCTCCCGCTCACCGTCGTCTGACCGACGCCCCCCCACTCGCCGACAGGACACACAACGTGCCGACAGGACACGAAAATCGTGTCCGAACGACGCGATTTACGTGTCCGCTCGGTGCAGTTTGTGTCCGCTCGGTGAAGATGGTGTCCGTCTTCACCGGCATCCGGTGGCAGCGGCGCGAAGAGGTATGGCGCGCCATTCGATGATCTCCGCGTCGAAATCGAACTCCACGTCGGCCAGCCTACGGCGCGAGCAACCGCCGTTGACCCTCGAAACCGCGAGTGACCCCCCAATTGCGCCGTCATCGGCCGGTTCGACCGTCAACGGGCGGTGCCGTCACCGGGATGGGCGAGCCGGGCGCCGCGCAGGTGGACCGCGATGCTCGGTGCGGTGATGCGCACCAGCGACTCGGTCGACGCGGCGACAACCGCCGGCACCCGGATCACGTAGCGCGCCGTCAGCAGGCCGGCGATGGTCAGCAGCATGCCGAGGGCTCGCGCGTCCGCGTCACGGCCGGCGAGCCGCGCCCGGATCCGGCCGAGGAGCTCGGTCTCCAGGAATTCATCGAAACCGCCGCTCCGGCCGTCCTGCGCGGCGCTCGCCAGCACCGTCTGGCGCAGTACCGGACCGATCCGCGGGTCCTCCCAGGCGTGCAGCACGGTGCGCAGGATGCGTTCGGGCCACTGCTCCAGCGGAGCGTCCAGGGCCCGGTCCAGCAGTTCGCCCGGTCGGACCGGGATCGCCATCGCAGCGGTGAAAAGCCCCTGTTTCGAGGTGAAGTGGTAGCTCAGCAGCGCAACGTCGACCCCGGCGTCGGCCGCGATGCTGCGCAGCGACGTACGGCTGTAACCGCCGCTGAGGAAGCGTTCCCGGGCGACGCGGAGGATCTGGGCGCGGGTGTCGGGATTGCCGGCGCGCCGCCCCCTGGACTTATTCATCACCGTTGAATCTACCGCGGGTGGGCGCGGACCGTGGGGGTGGTGGACGTGATCGACGAGGGATCACGTCGGACAACGGAAGGTGCTGGTGATGAATCGCAGTAGAGGCACATTGGTCGCCGTCTGCGTCGGCCTGGCCACGGTGGTGTCGGCGGTGTCGTCGCTGATGGTGGCGTTGCCGGACGTGGCCCGCCATACCGGAGCGTCGCAGACGCAGTTGTCGTGGATCGTCGACGGCTACGCGCTCACCTTCGCGGCGCTGCTGCTGCCGGGCGGCTACCTCGGCGACCGGCTCGGCCGGCGCCGCGTACTGCTCGGCGGGCTGGGACTGATCGTCCTGGCGGCGGGCTGCGGGGCCCTGGTGACCGACCCCGTCAGCCTGATCGCGATCCGCGTGCTGATGGGTGTGGCCGCGGCCCTGGTCATGCCCGCCACCCTCTCCACGATCACGGCGACGTTCCCGCCCGCCGAACGCGTGCGAGGTGTGGCGATCTGGGCCGGGCTCGCAGGAGGCAGCGCGGTGCTCGGGATCTTCGCATCCGGGTTGTTGCTGGAGTGGTTCTCGTGGGAGTCGATCTTCTGGTTCACGGCGGTGATCGCGCTGCTCGCGATCGTGCTGACCGTCCGGCTGGTGCCGGAGTCGCGTGCCTTCGCGATCGGCCGCTTCGACGTCGGGGGAGCGGTCCTGTCGGTCGCCGGGCTCGGGGCGCTGGTCTACTCGATCATCGAGGCGCCGATCGAGGGCTGGGGCAGTGCCCGCACCGTGCTCGGGCTGATCGCCGGGCTGGTCGTCCTGCTCGGCTTCGCGGCCTGGGAACTGCGCAACGGTGCACCACTGCTGGACGTCCGTCTCTTCGGCCGGCGCGGTTTCTCGGCCGGCATGCTGACGGTCTCCTCGCTGTTTTTCGTGTTCTTCGGCTTCATCTTCGTCTTCATGCAGTACCTGCAGTTCGTGCGCGGCTGGTCGGCGCTGGTCGCGGCGTGCGCGACGGCCCCGGTCGCGCTCGGCCTGCTGCCCGGAGCGCGGGTCGCGCCTCACCTGGTGCGGAAGGTGGGCGTGCGTGCCCTGTGCCTGGCGGGTATGACGCTCGTCGCAGTGGCGATGGGCGGTATGGCGACGCTCGGCACCGACACGCACTACGCGGTGATCGCGGTGCTGCTGTGGATCGGCGGCACCGGGATGGGCTGGGCCATGACCCCGGCCACCGCGAGCATCACCGACTCGTTGCCCGTCGAGGAACAGGGCGTCGCCTCCGCGATGAACGACGTGGCCCGCGAGGTCGGCGGCGCCCTCGGCATCGCGGTGCTGGGCAGTGTGCTGAGCAACGGCTACCGATCCGCGCTGGATCTGCACGGGGCGCCCGCACCCGTGGCGGCAGCGGCCCGCGAGTCGGTGGCCGCGGCGACCGGCTTCCCGGAGCCGATCCGGTCCATGGCGCGAGGCGCGTTCGTCGACGGGCTCGGCGACACCCTCGCACTGGCGTCGGCGCTGATGATCGTCTGCGCGGTCGTGGTCGCCTGCGTTCTCGGCGTCCGTGGGCGCAGGGCGGCACGGCATACCCGCCTCGTGGCCGCGGACCGCTGAGCCAGCGGCTACCGTGTCCCGGTGCCCAGCAGACAACGCACCCCGGACGGGCCCGCGCCGGACCCCGCCGTGCAACGCCTGCGGGTGCGGTACGCCAAGCGGGGCCGGTTGCGTTTCTCCTCGACCCGCGACTTCCAGCGGGCGCTGGAGCGTGCGCTGCGCCGGTCGGCGGTGCCGGTGGCGTTCTCCGCGGGGTTCCACCCGCATCCACGGATCAGCTACGCCAATGCGGCGCCGACGGGCACGGCCAGCGAGGCCGAGTACTTCGAGATCCAGTTGACCGAGCACCGGGAGCCCGAGCAGCTGCGCGCCGCCCTGGACGGTGCGCTGCCCGCCGACCTGGTGATCCTGGACGTGGCCCCAGCGCTTCCGGACGCGCTCGCCGACCGCCTCGAGGCGAGCGTATGGCGCCTCGACTTCGCCGCCGACGACACGGACGCGGTGCAGTCCGCCGTCACCGACCTGCTCGCCCGGGACGACGCGTCGGTCACCCGGATGACCAAGCGCGGTGAGCGCGAGTTCGACGTGCGCGGTGCGATCGCTGCGCTCACCACCGAGGCCGGCACCATGACACTGGTGCTGCGGCACCTGACGCCCCTGGTGCGGCCGGACGACGTCCTCGCGGCTCTGCGTTCGTATGGCGGCTTCCGCCCCACCAGGGCACCGCTGGTGACACGCCTGGCGCAGGGGCCGCTCGGAGCGGACGGGGTCGTCGGCGATCCGTTGCGGTGACCGGGGGTGGGCCGGTGGCGAGCCGGGCCCGCGAGTGGTCCGCGCGCTCCGCTGACCGTGAGCGCGCCCATTGTGTGCGACAATGAAACCGGTCGTCGGCAGTGCCACAACCTGCCCGACGCCCCGTTGGCAAGCGTTTGAGCCCGCGAGATCTCGCGATCAGCCGAACGCCTCGACCGGCGGCGTCCGACCGGACGGTGACGCGCTACGACGCGAGCCCCGGCCTGACGTAACAGCTGACTTCGTGTCGCCGCGCCGAACGTTTCGGTTGCGAGTGACCGCCCAACCGCGACATGCGGGTGTGCAGGCGTTGCCTCGTTGTGGGTCACCCGCATGCTGACAAGAAATGAGGGCCATGGCCCCGCAAGACTCCACACCCTTCCTCGCACCGGCTTCGGACGGTGCCGACAACGCGGCCGGCGAGGGTGCGAGCACCCCGCCGACCTCCGCAGCGATGAACTTCGGGCTGCTCTTCCAGGCCCCCGACCTGGAGACCCGTGCACCGCGCCGCGAGCCGAAACCGGAGCCGGCCGCCGAGCGGGACGAGGCTCCCGCGACCACGCCGGACGACGGTGACTCCGACAACGACAGCGACGCCCAGGGCGGCACCCGGTCACGTCGGCGCGGCGGCCGTGGCCGCCGTGCGAAGGATGACGCGGACGGCGCCGATGCCAAGAAGGACAACGGCAAGCGCTCCGACAACCAGCGGTCCGGCAAGGGCAACGACGCCGAGGACACCTCCTCGGCGGACGCCTCGGACGGGTCGGACAAGGGGAAGTCGGACGACACCGACGGCTCCGACAACCAGGCCGAGGGCAGTGGTCGCCGCCGGACCCGGCGCCGTCGCCGCAGTGGCGGCGCCACCGAGGGCGACGACCCGCCCGGCACCGTCACCAAGGTCCGCGAGCCGCGCAAGGACCGCGACGAGGTCACGGCCATCAAGGGGTCGACCCGTCTGGAGGCCAAGAAGCAGCGCCGTCGTGAGGGCCGCGAGGCCGGCCGGCGCCGCACGGTGATCACCGAGGCCGAGTTCCTCGCCCGTCGCGAGAGCGTCGACCGGCAGATGGTGGTGCGCGAACGCGGCGGCCGCACGCAGATCGGCGTGCTCGAGGACGGTGTGCTCGTCGAGCACTACGTCTCCCGCGAGGTCCAGCAGGCCTCGATGGCCGGGAACGTCTACCTCGGCAAGGTGCAGAACGTCCTGCCGAGCATGGAGGCGGCGTTCGTCGACATCGGCCGCGGCCGCAATGCCGTGTTGTATGCCGGTGAGGTCAACTGGGATGCCGCCGGCCTGGAGAACGGCCAGGCCAAGCGCATCGAGAACGCCCTCTCCGGGGGCGACACCGTGCTGGTCCAGGTGACCAAGGACCCCATCGGCCACAAGGGCGCCCGGCTGACCAGCCAGGTGTCGCTGCCGGGGCGGTTCCTGGTCTACGTGCCGGGCAACTCGATGACCGGCATCTCCCGCAAGCTGCCCGACACCGAGCGGTCACGGCTGAAGAAGATCCTCAAGGAGGTCGTGCCCAGCGACGCCGGGGTCATCGTGCGCACCGCGGCCGAGGGTGCCAGCGAGGCGGACCTGCGAGCCGACGTCGAGCGGCTGCAGGCGCAGTGGGCGAAGATCCAGGCCGACGCCGCATCGGCGAGTGCTCCGAGCCTGCTGCACGGCGAACCCGACCTGACCGTCCGGGTCATCCGTGACGTCTTCAACGAGGACTTCAGCAAGCTGGTCGTCTCCGGTGACCAGGCCTGGTCGCAGGTGCACGACTACGTCAGCTCCGTCGCACCCGACCTCGCCGAGCGGTTGGAGAAGTGGACCGGTGAGACCGACGCGTTCAGCGTGCACCGCATCGACGAGCAGCTCGCCAAGGCGATGGACCGCAAGGTCTGGCTGCCCAGTGGCGGCTCGCTGATCATCGACCGCACCGAGGCGATGACGGTCATCGACGTCAACACCGGCAAGTTCGTCGGCTCCGGCGGCAACCTGGAGGAGACGGTCACCAAGAACAACCTGGAGGCCGCCGAGGAGATCGTGCGGCAGCTGCGGTTGCGGGACATCGGCGGCATCATCGTCGTCGACTTCATCGACATGGTGCTGGAGTCCAACCGTGACCTGGTCGTGCGACGGCTCCTGGAGTGCCTGGGCCGTGACCGCACCAAGCACCAGGTCGCCGAGGTCACCTCGCTCGGCCTGGTGCAGATGACCCGCAAGCGTGTCGGGTCCGGCCTGGTCGAGGTGTTCTCCGAGCCGTGCGAGCACTGCGGCGGTCGCGGCATCATCGTCCACTCCGAGCCGGTCGACAAGCCGTCCGGCGGCGGCAACGGTGGGGGTGGCGGCAAGTCCCGCAAGGCCAAGGGGAAGAAGACCGTCGAGGAGCCGCCGAAGCCGTCCAGCGGCCCGACGGCGGCACAGATCGCGGCCGCCGCGCATGCCGCGGCACAGGCGCCGGCGAAGAGCCACGAGACCGCCGAGAGCTCCGAGCACGAGGCCGTCCAGCCGGACGTGCCGGCAGAGGCAGCAGCGGCCTCCGATGCACCGGTGGTCACCGGCCGTGCGGGTTCGCAGCGGCAGAGTGCCGGTGCGCCCTCCGACAGTGGCGACGGCGACGGCGACAGCCCCGCCCCCGTTGTCGAGGAGCCGGCGGAGGCCGAGCCTGCGGGCCGCAAACTCACCGGTCGAGCGCGCCGCCGGGCGACGTCCGCCGCGGGTGCCGCCCAGCACGTCCAGGCGCCGGTCACCCCACCGGTGACGACGGTCGCGAGTGAGGGTTCCCACGTGGTCGCGGACGCCGACAACGATGACCCGGTGGCCGCTGCACCAGAGCCGGTCAAGCCGAAGCGCAAGAAGCGCGCCCGGGTGGTTGCACCGGCGGGACCGCCGACCGCGGAGACCGACTGACGTCATACGGACCGCTCCATCGAGGGAATCGGCCGATTTGGAGCAACACCGGCCGGGCCCGTAGACTCGTGCCTCGGTGTGCCCACCGAGCGGGCGTCCCGATCATCGGGGTAGCTGCCTGCCGGTCCATGGCAAGTGCGCATCCATGACGAAAGAGAGTTCCGACGTGTACGCGATTGTTCGCGCAGGCGGTCGCCAGGAGAAGGTCTCCGTGGGCGACGTCCTGATCATTGACAAGCAGTCCGCGCAGCCGGGCGAGAGCATCGAGCTCACGCCGCTGTTGCTGGTCGACGGCGCCACCGTGACCTCCGACGCCGCCAAGCTGGCGAAGGTCTCCGTCAAGGCCGAGGTCGTCAAGGCCGCCAAGGGCCCGAAGATCACGATCATGAAGTACAAGAACAAGACCGGCTACCGCAAGCGCCAGGGTCACCGTCAGCCGTTGACCCAGGTCAAGGTCACCGAGATCAACGCCTGACCGTCCACTCCTCTTCACGAAAAGGCTTAGAAAATGGCACACAAGAAGGGTGCGTCCTCGACCCGCAACGGTCGTGACTCCAACGCACAGCGACTGGGCGTGAAGCGCTTCGGTGGCGAGATCGTCAACGCCGGCGAGATCATCGTCCGCCAGCGCGGCACGCACTTCCACCCCGGCGAGGGTGTCGGCCGCGGCAAGGACGACACGCTGTTCGCGCTGCGCGCGGGCGCAGTCGAGTTCGGCGCCAAGCGCGGCCGCAAGACCGTCAACGTCGTGCTGACCGAGAGCGCCGACGCCTGACCAACGGCTGCTTCAGCCGGTAGCACCTGACACGGTGAAAGGGGCGGGTCCGACTTTTGCGGACCCGCCCCTTCGCCGTCATACACCACCTGCGAGGAGAGACACGTGGCGACCAACTTCGTCGATCGTGTGGTGCTGCACGTCCGTGCGGGCCATGGCGGGCACGGCGTCGCGTCCGTGCATCGGGAGAAGTTCAAGCCGCTGGGCGGCCCGGACGGAGGCAACGGCGGCAAGGGCGGCAGCGTCATCCTCGAGGTGGACCCGCAGTCGACCACCCTGCTCGAATACCACCACAGCCCGGTCCGCAGCGCCCCCAACGGCCGGCCGGGCGCCGGTGACGAGCGCAACGGCGCCGACGGCGCCGACCTGGTGCTGCCGGTGCCCGAGGGCACGGTCGTCAAGAACTCGCGCGGTGACGTGCTCGCCGACCTGGTCGGCCAGGGCACGACGTTCGTCGCGGCCGCCGGCGGTCGCGGGGGACTGGGCAACAAGGCACTCGCCTCGCCGCGGCGCAAGGCACCCGGGTTCGCGCTGCTGGGTGAACCCGGCGAAGAGCTCGACATCACCCTTGAGCTCAAGACCCTCGCGGACGTGGCGCTGATCGGTTTCCCGTCGGCCGGCAAGTCCAGCCTGGTCTCGGTGATGTCCGCGGCCAAGCCGAAGATCGCCGACTACCCCTTCACCACGCTGGTGCCCAATCTCGGTGTGGTCACCGCGGGTTCGCAGCGGTACACGATTGCCGACGTGCCCGGTCTGATCCCCGGTGCCAGCCAGGGCAAGGGCCTCGGTCTGGAGTTCCTGCGGCACGTCGAGCGCTGCTCGGTGCTGGTGCACGTGGTCGACTGCGCGACGCTCGAGCCCGGCCGCGACCCGATGAGCGACCTCGACGTCATCGAGCAGGAGCTCGCGGAGTATGTCGCGGACGACTCCCTCGGCGGCAAGCCGCTGTCCGAGCGGACCAGGATCGTCGTGCTCAACAAGGCCGACGTGCCCGACGCCCGGGAGCTCGCCGAGATGGTCAGGCCCGACCTGGAGGCCCGCGGCCTGGAGGTGCACGTCGTCTCCGCGGTCGCGCACATCGGGCTGAAGGAGCTCAGCTTCTCGCTGGCCCGGCACGTCGAGCAGGCTCGTCAGGAGATCGAGGAAGCCGTCGTCCCGCAGCGGATCGTGGTGCGTCCCAAGGCAGTTGACGACTCCGGCTTCAGCATCCGCAAGGAGCGGCAGGGCAACGACGAGGTCTTCCGGATCGTCGGCGAGCGACCCACCCGCTGGGTGCGCCAGACCGACTTCGCCAACGATGAGGCGGTCGGCTACCTCGCCGACCGGCTGAACCGGCTGGGTGTCGAGGAGGAGCTGTTCAAGGCAGGCGCCGTGCCCGGGTCCACGGTGCTGATCGGCCCGGCCGACAATGCGGTCGTGTTCGACTGGGAGCCGACGATGGCCACCGGCGCCGAGCTGCTCGGCCCGCGCGGCACCGACCTGCGCCTGGACGAGAGCACCCGTGCGACCCGCTCGCAGAAACGTGAGGAGTTCCACCGCCGCAAGGACGCCCAGCGCGAGGCCCGTGAGGAGCTGGACCGCGAGCGCAAGGCCGGTCTGTGGACCGACCGCGACCCGGTCGAACTCGACTCCGATGAGTGACGAGGTCTCGCGTGCCCTGCGCACGTCGGTCGCCGCGGCCGGCACCGTCGTCGTCAAGGTCGGGTCGAGCTCGCTGACCGGTCCACACGGCGGCCTGGACCCGAGCCGGCTGACCGCGCTGGTCGACGCGCTCGCCGCCCGGCGACTGGCCGGCAGCAACGTGGTGCTCGTCTCGTCCGGGGCCATCGCGGCCGGCATGGTCCCCCTCGGCCTGCACCGGCGCCCGCGGGACCTGGCCACCCAGCAGGCCGCGGCCAGCGTGGGCCAGGGAGCGCTGCTGGCGTCATACAACGTGGCCTTCGGGCAGCACGGGTTGACGACCGGCCAGGTCCTGCTGACCGCCGATGACGTGACCCGGCGTGGGCACTACGTCAACGCGCGCCGCACCATCGAGCGGCTGCTCGCCCTCGGGGTGGTGCCCGTCATCAACGAGAACGACACGGTCGCGACCCACGAGATCCGCTTCGGCGACAACGACCGGCTCGCGGCCCTGGTGGCGCACCTGATCAATGCCTCCGCGCTGGTGCTGCTCTCCGATGTCGATGCCCTGTATGACGCTCCGCCGTCGCACCCGGGTGCCACCAGGATCGGCGTGGTCAGGGACCAGGCGATGCTGGAGCGCATCGATGTCGGCGGGACCGGGTCGTCGGTCGGCACCGGCGGCATGGTGACCAAGATCGAGGCTGCGCAGATCGCGACGGCCGCGGGCGTGCCCACCGTGCTGACCGCGGCCCCGCTGGCCGGACCGGCGCTGGCCGGCGACGACGTCGGCACGATCTTCGCGCCGCAGGGCCAGCGGCCCAGTGCCCGGCAGCTGTGGCTGCGCTACGCGACGTCCCCGCAGGGCAAACTCGCACTGGACGCGGGTGCCGTCGAGGCTGTCACCCGGCGAGGAAAATCCTTGCTGCCAGCTGGGATTCGGTCGGTCAGCGGGCACTTCTCGAGCGGTGACGCCGTTGATCTTGTCGACGAGTCCGGCCGGGTCGTGGCCCGTGGCCTGGTCAACTACGACGCAAAGGAACTGCCCGACCTGCTCGGCCGCAACACGCGCGAGTTGGCCCGGACACTCGGCCCGGCATACGAACGTGAAGTGGTGCACCGTGACGACCTCGCGGTGCTGCCGCGCCGCAGGATCAGCCGGGCACGATGAGCTGCAGGGGTATCAGACGGATGAGCAAGGATGTATGACGTGACCGCCGCTGACGAGCCGACCCGCCCGACGCCGGTGTCCCGGGAGGACGCCGAGCGGATGGCCGAGGACGCCGTCGCGCAGGAGCCACCCACCAAGGAGTGGTGGGACGACCCGCGGATGCCGTGGAAGGGCAAGCCCCGCCGGGCGGACATCTGGTGCATCGGGCTCATCATCGCCACGGGCGCCTACGGGATGCTCACGATCCCGGTTCGTCCGTGGATCCTCGGCAACTTCGGCGTGCCGGCCCGTGACTACATCCTGGCCTGTTTCAGCGGCTCCAACATCGCCATGGTCGACATCGGTGCGCTGATGCGGGTGGGTGAGCACCACCCGCTGTGGTGGGCGGCGGTCATCGCGGCGTCGCTGACGTCGATCAAGTTCGACTGGCTGTGGTGGTGGGCCGGGCGCCTGTGGGGGCGCGGCGTGATCGACATGATCGCCTCGCGCTCCAAGTGGGCGGCACGGACCGCCTACTACGCCGAGAGCATCGCGCGGCGTTTCGGCGGGCCGGCCGTCTTCCTGGTGTGGTTCATCCCGCTACTGCCCAGCTCGATCGTCTACGCGTTCGTCGGCGATGCCCGAATGTCGTTGCGGCGCTTCCTGTTCATCGATTTCCTCGCAGGCATCGTCTACCGCGGGCTGTGGATGTATGCCGGCTACCAGATGGGTGAACCGGCCAAGGACCTGGTCAACCAGTTGGCGAAGTACAGCCTCTACCTCACCGTTGCCGGCGTGATTGTCGTCTTCATCGGCGTCTTCCGGCAGCAGCGGCGGTACTCCTCCCCGCAGCGGTGAGCGTAGGTCTCCACAGTGGGGGCTCCGGTACGCCGCCGGGCGGCATACCCGTGCACAGCCCTCCCCAGGGGAGAGCCGCGCACGGGCAAGGCCCCTCCGAATCAGTCGGTCGGTATGTCGTTCACGCCGCCCTTGCCCTCGATGCCCTTGCGCTCCGGCGTCGCAGGCAGGTCCTGCGCCGGTTTGTCGGAGCCGACCTCGCCACGCAGCGCGTCGTAGATCGCGACACCCTGGGCGGCCAGGCCCGAGATCATGTCGGAGAGGCCGTCCGAACCGTTGAGCATGGTGACCTTGGCGCCGGCCAGCCCCTGGGCGGCCTTCTCGACGATCTGCGGCAGCTGATCGATCAGCGCCTGGTCGAGGGCGACCCGGTTGCTGCTTGCGGCGGCCTCGGCCTGGATCCGGGTCCGCTCGGCCTCGGCCCTGGCCATGATGCGCAGCTTCTCCGCATCGGCCTGCGCCGGCTTGATGACCTCGGCAACCAGTTGTTCCTCGCGCAGTGAGGCCTGACGCTGCGCGAGCTCGGTCTTGGCGTTGATGACCTCCTGCTGTGCCTGCGCCTCGGACAACGGACCCGCCTGGGCAGCCTTCGCCTGCGCCGCCTGGGTCTCCGCCGCGAAGCCGGCCTGGGTGATCGCGGTGTCCCGCTCGTACTTCGCCTGCTGCCGCAGCGACTCCTGCTGCGCCTCGGCGGCAGCCTGGTCGGCGCTCGCCTGCGCGATCTGCGCCTGCTGCTGGATCCGCGCGTTGTGCGGGGCGGCCATCGCCTTGATGTAGCCGAGCCCGCCGTCGTCGATGTTCTGGATCTGCAGGGCGTCGACGATCAGGCCCATCTTGGCCATCTCGCCCTTGGATCCGTCGAGCACCTCGGTCGCGAGCTTCTGCCGCTCGGTGATGATCTCCTCGACCGTCATCGAGCCGATGATCGAACGCAGGTGACCGGCGAAGATTCGCCCGGTCAGGGTGGGCATCTGGTGCTGGTCGGACAGGAAACGCTGGCCGGCGTTCACGATCGACTCGGTGTCGTTGCCGACCTTTGCGGCGATGACCGCCCGCACCGTCAGGGCGATGCCCTGCTTGGTGACGCACGGCTCCTCGACCTCGGCCTCGAAGAGGGACAACGTCAGGAACTGCACCTTGCGGAAGACCGGGATCACGAAAGCGCCGTGGCCGGTCACCACCTTGAACGGCGCGGCACCGGCCCCGCCTCGCCCACCGGAGATCAGCATCGCCTGATCGGCCTGCGGGACCCGATAACCAAACATGTTTCGTCCTTCACTTTCCCCTGAGCGCCCGGCGGTCCGGCCGCCGAGTCGTCACACTGGAATACCATCGTGCGCCCTCCGCCGCATGTGCGGGTCCGGCGAACATCACCGGTGCGATGCGCCGCGGCCGGTTGTGGTTCCGTCAGAGGGTCAGCAGGGGGTCCTGGCGTTCGCCCCACGCGACGACCGTCACCTCGCGTCCGCCGAGATCCTCCACGACATACACCTGCTGGTCCTTCGGCAACGGCACCGCGGAGTACGCCGTGAACGTCTCGCTGCCGCCGCGGATCGGCACGACCACCTCTCCGGGACCGGCCTCCCCTCGGGTCGCCACCGTCAGGTGGCCGAGGCGGCCGATCGGGGAAGCGTACGCGGTGTCCATAACGTGAGGATGGTATGACGTGGCCCGGTCCTTCGCTCGTACCCTGGTTGCATGAGCACCACCATCGACCATTCGCCCGCCGACACCGCTGCCCGCATCGAGGCCGCCGGTCGCGCCGGACGGGCCGCGTCCAAACAGCTCGCCATGTTGACGCGTGCGGACAAGGACGCGGCCCTGGAGGCGCTCGCGGACGCCCTGCTGGCGGCCACCGACCGCATCGTGACCGCCAACGACGCCGACCTGCAGCGTGGTCGGGAGTCCGGCATGGCCGAGGGGCTGCAGGACCGGTTGCGGCTCACCCCGGAGCGGGTCGCGGCGATCGCGGACGCACTGCGGCAACTGGCCACCCTGCCCGACCCGGTGGGCGACGTCGTGCGCGGCTCGACCCTGGCCAACGGGCTGCAGTTGCGGCAGGTGCGGGTGCCGATGGGCGTGGTCGGGATGATCTACGAGGCGCGACCCAACGTGACCGTCGACGCCGCCGGGCTCGGTCTCAAGAGCGGCAACGCGATGATCCTGCGGGGCGGTTCGGCGGCCGCCGACACCAACCGGGTGATCGTCGACGTCTTGCGAACGGCCTTGGTGGAGCAGGGGATCGAGGCCGATGCGGTGCAGTTGCTGGACGGCGGGCATGAGGACGTCGAGGCGCTGATCACCGCGCGGGGGCTGGTGGACCTGGTGATCCCGAGGGGCAGTGACCGGCTGATCCAGACCGTCGTGCGGGGTGCCACGGTGCCGGTCATCGAGACCGGGGTCGGCAACTGTCATGTCTACATCGACGCGGCGGCCGACGCGCAGCGCGCCGTCGCGATCGCGCTCAACTCCAAGACGCACCGCCCGAGCGTGTGCAACGCCGCGGAGTCGCTGCTCGTACACCGCGACGTCGCGGACACCATCCTGCCCGCGCTGTATGACGCCCTCACCGACGCGCACGTGCAGCTGCACACCGACGAGCGCGCATCGGCGCTCGCGGAGAGCGGTGGCACGCCATACACTCCGGCGACCGACGAGGACTTCGCCACCGAATACCTGGACCTGCAGCTCAGCGTCGCCGTGGTCGACGACCTGGACGCGGCCATCGCACACATCGACCGCTACGGCTCTGGGCACACCGAGGTGATCGTGACCGAGGACCGAGGCGCCGCAAGGCGATTCGTCGCCGAGGTGGATGCAGCAGTCGTCGCGGTCAACGCCTCGTCGCGGTTCACCGATGGGGGAGAGTTCGGCTTCGGTGCCGAGATCGGCATCTCCACCCAGAAGCTGCACGCCCGCGGCCCGATGGGGCTGCAGGAGCTGACCAGCACCAAGTGGGTCGTGGAGGGTGACGGCCAGGTCCGCTGACCCCCTGACCGAGAGGAGCACAACGGGTCCGAAGGGAGTAGCAGATCGGGCCGGTTCGCTACTCCCGTGAGGCGTTTTCTACTCCTCTCGGGCAGGCGGTGATGGTGCGACTCGCGGCGTCGACCGGTGAGGCCGTAGGGTGACGTGCCGTGGGCAAAGAGCGCGCGGCCGGCGGTTCGGTCACGTTGTCCGACGTGGCGGCGCGTGCCGGTGTCTCCCTGGCCACCGCGTCGCGGGCGCTCAACGGCAGTGAGCGCGTCGTCCGCCCGGAGCTCAAGGATCGGGTGCTGGCGGCGGCGGGCGAGTTGGGTTACACCGCCAATCAACAGGCGCAGGCCGTCGCGCGCGGCGCGACCCGGACCGTCGGCGTGGTGCTCGGCGACATCGCCGACCCCTACTTCGCCGCCGTCGCTGCCGGCGTCACCGACGCGGCGGGGGAACGCGGGCTGGTGGTCACGATGGCATCCGTGGGCGTCGACGTCGACCGCATCGTCGACTCACTCGCCGTGCTGCGCGGTGGTCGCCCACTGGCTGTGCTGATGGCCGTCAGCCGGCACACGGACGGATCGGCGGAAGACCGGATGACCGCGGAACTCGACCGTGTGCATGCGTACGGCGGTGCGGTGGCCTTCCTGGGTGACGCACCGGACGGCTTCGTCGCGGTCCCGGTGGCGCACCGGGCGAACGCCGGCGCACTTGCCGGGCAGCTGCTCGAACTCGGTTACCGGGATGCGGCCGTCCTGACGGGGCCGGGCGAGCTGCTGACCGCCGCCGAGCGCGCGATCGGTTTCCTGGCCGCGATGGAGCGAGCGGGTTGCCCGGTCCCAGTGGAGCGACGACTCGCCGGTGCCCTGTCTCGCGAGGGTGGATTCGACGCGATGACAAGGCTGCTCGCGACCGGGGCCCGGCCGGAGCTGGTCTTCGCCGTCACCGATGTGATGGCCGTCGGCGCGATGGCGGCGATCCGGACCGCAGGCCTGGAGCCGGGTCGTGACATCGCGGTTGCCGGGTATGACGACATCGAGATGCTGCAGGACGTGCTGCCCGGACTGACGACGGTCTCCCTCCCGCTGCGCGACATCGGCCGGCGACTGGTGGATGTCGCGCTCGGCGATGACACCGCGGGCGCGAACGAGCCGGTCCGTGGCACGGTGGTGCTGCGCGACAGCACACCACCGAAGCGTGACTGAGCCGCACACCGACGAAAGGAACCCGTATGCCGTTCGCGTTCTCCACCCTCGGCTGCCCGGGCCGCACCCTGCAGGAGGTGCTGGAGTTGGCGACGTCGCGCGGTGTCGACGGGCTCGAGTTGCGTGCCGCCCCCGACGCCGGCATCCACGTGGAGCTCGACGGCGCGCAGCGCGCCGCCGTGCGCGGCCAGTGTGCAGCGGCCGGGGTGGAGGTCCTCGCCCTCGCCAGCTACCTGCGGGTCTGCGAGCCGGGCGACGACGAGGAGTTCGCGCGGGATGCCACCGATCACCTCCGCCTCGCAGCCGATCTGCACGCGAGCTACCTGCGGGTCTTTCCCGGTCCGGGCGGCGCCGGTGCGGACGGCGATGACCGGGCGGTGCGCCGCCTCGCCGCGATCGCGCCGACCGCAGCCGCCCTTGGCGTGCGGATCGGCTTGGAAACACACGATTCCCACCCCCGTGGAAGCGACGTCGCGGCGATCCTGTGGGCGCTGGACGAGCGCCTGCCCGAGCACGGTGTCGAGGTGATCTGGGACGCGCTGCACCCGTGGCGCGCGGGGGAGAGCCCGGTCCAGACACTGCAGGCCGTGGCACCGTGGCTGGCCTACGTGCAGATCAAGGACGCCGAGGCCGGCCCGGACGGCCCCTTGCGCAGCGTCGGCGCCGGCCGGCTGCCGCTGGACGGGATCGCCGGCGAGCTGCCACACCGGGCGAGCCTGTGGTGGTCACTGGAATGGGAGAAGGTCTGGCACCCGGAACTCGCCGACCTCCCGGAAGCGCTGGATGACGCGCTCGCCTGGTATCACCGGGCGGTACAGCCGGGCTGAGGTTCCGACTGGGTAGCCCTTGCCCATCGGGGCACGACGGCCCTAGTCTGTGTCGTGGGGAAAGCGCTTTCCGAAACCCCAACCATCGAAAGTGAGCACTCGTGTCGACCCAGACCCTCGGCATCATCATGAACGGCGTCTCCGGGCGCATGGGCTACCGTCAGCACCTCGTCCGGTCGATCCTGGCCATTCGCGACCAGGGTGGCGTCCTGCTGTCCGACGGCAGTCGGGTGCAGGTCGAACCACTCCTGGTCGGCCGCACGGAGGCGAAACTGGCCGACATCGCGCAGCGGCACGGCATCGAGCACTACACCACCGATCTGGACGCCGCACTCGATGACGCCCGCTGGCCGGTCTACGCCGACTTCCTCGTGACCAGCGCGCGGGTCCCGGCGATTCGCAAGGCGATCGCGGCGGGGAAGGCCATCTACACCGAGAAGCCGACGGCAGAGAACTTCGCCGATGCGCTCCAACTGGCGCGCGCCGCCGACGCAGCAGGAGTCAAGAACGGCGTGGTGCACGACAAGCTCTACCTGCCCGGGCTGCGCAAGCTGCGCCGACTGATCGATTCGGGCTTCTTCGGTCAGATCCTCTCCGTCCGTGGTGAATTCGGCTACTGGGTGTTCGAGGGTGATTGGCTGCCTGCCCAACGGCCGAGCTGGAACTACCGGGCCGAGGACGGCGGCGGGATCGTCGTCGACATGTTCCCGCACTGGAACTACGTGCTGGAAAACCTTTTCGGCAGAGTCGAATCCGTCTACGCGCGCACCACCACCGAGATCCCGCAGCGGGTCGACGAGCGTGGGCAGGCATACCGGGCGACCGCCGACGACGCGGCATACGCGATCTTCGAGCTGGCAGGGGGAGTGACCGCGCAGCTCAACTCCAGCTGGGTGACCCGCGTCAACCGCGACGAACTCGTCGAGTTCCAGGTGGACGGCACTCACGGCAGCGCCGTGGTCGGCCTGTGGGGCTGCAAGATCCAGCACCGGAACCAAACCCCTCGGCCCACCTGGAACCCGGACGTTCCGGACACGCACGACTACCCCTCCGACTGGCACGAGGTGCCCGAGACGGAGGTCTTCGAGAACGGCTTCAAGGTGCAATGGGAGGAGTTCATCCGTCACGTCGTCGAGGACACGCCGTTCCCGTACGACTTCCTGGCGGGTGCCCGCGGTGTGCTGCTGGCGGAGAAAGGCCTGGCGAGCGCCCGTGAGCAGCGGCGCATCGAACTCCCCGAGGTTTCCTTGTGAGTGAGCTGCTCCTCCTCGGCCCGGACGGTCGGACACACACCGAGCCGCTGCGCGACGTGGACGCCGCGCCTGCGTCGGCCGGGCCGCTGCGCTCGCGGGTCGGGTATGCCGCCGCACACGTCATACCGAAACCCAGTGCGGAGAACACACCCGGTGCTCCCGCCGACCTCGACTGGGACGCGACGCTCGCCTTCCGGCACCACGTGTGGTCCCACGGACTCGGCGTCGCCGACGCCATGGACACCGCGCAGCGCAACATGGGACTCGACCCGGCGGCGACCCGAGAACTGATCCGGCGCAGCGCCGCGGAAGCACGCTCGGCGCACGGCTCGGTAGTGGTCGGTGTCAACACCGATCACGTGGAGCACGAGGTGATTTCGCTCGATGAGGTGGTCGACGCCTACCTGCGGCAGCTGGAGTTCAGCGAGGACGCCGGCGCTGGAGTGGTGCTGATGGCCTCCCGCCACCTGGCGCGTGCAGCAGCGTCACCGGCCGACTACGAGAAGGTCTACGGTGCCGTGCTGGAGCGTGCCGGCGCACCCGTGATCCTGCACTGGCTGGGGGCCGCCTTCGACCCGGCGCTCGCGGGGTACTTCGGCGAGGGTGAGGAGGCGGCGGCGACGCTGATCCGGATCATCCAGGCACACCCGGACAAGGTCGCCGGTGTGAAGATGAGCCTGCTGGACGCGGCCGCGGAGGTCGACGTGCGCTCCCGGTTGCCGAAGACGGCCGCGATGTTCACCGGCGACGACTTCCACTACGTCGACCTGATCCGTGGTGACGGCACCGAGCAGCCGGGCCACTTCTCCCATGCGCTGCTGGGCGCCTTCGCGGCCGTTGCGCCGCTGGCCGCTCGTGCCGTCCGCGCGCTCGACGCCGGGGACACCGATGGTTACGAACGCATCCTGCGCCCCACCGAGGCACTGTCCCGACAGGTCTTCGCCGCGCCGACCTTCTACTACAAGACCGGTGTGGCGTTCCTCAGCTGGCTGAACGGTCACCAACGCTCACCCGCGATGGTCGGCGGACTGCACTCCGCACGCAGCCTGCCGCACCTGTCCGAGATCGTGCGCCTGGCCAACATCGCCGGCGCGCTGGAGGATCCGCTGCCGGCCGCCGAACGGTGGCATGCACTGTTGTCTCTGAACGGAGTCGAGAAGTGAGTGCGCACCCGCGCCTGTCGCTGAACCAGGCGACGATCAAACATGCATCGCTGGAACAGGCATTGCACGAGGTGGCCAGGGCCGGCTACCGGAGCATCGGCCTGTGGCGCGAACCGGTCGCCGAGGTCGGGCTCGAGCGTGCCACGGAGCTGGTGAAGGAGTCCGGACTGCGCGTGTCGAGCCTGTGCCGCGGCGGCTTCTGCACCGCCGAACCGGGCCCGGCGCAGCAGGAGGCGCTGGCCGACAACCGCCGGGCGATCGACGAGACCGCCGCGCTGGCGGAGGCGGGCGCCGACGGCTCCCGGCCGGTGCTCGTCCTCGTGGCGGGCGGACTGCCGGGCGGGTCGAAGGACCTCGCAGGCGCGCGTGAGCGGGTGACCGACGTCATCGGCGGGCTGGCGCCCTACGCGAAGTCCGCCGGGGTCACGCTCGCCGTCGAGCCGCTGCACCCGATCTTCGCCGCCGACCGTGCGGTGGTGTCCACCCTCGCGCAGGCGATCGACATCGCCGAGAACGCCGGTCCGGAGGTCGGGGTCGTCGTCGACACCTACCACGTGTGGTGGGACCCGGACGTGCTGGCACAGATCGCCCGTGCCGGTGCCGCGGGGCGCATCGCGAGCTACCAGGTGTGTGACTGGCTGGTGCCGGTGCCGGCCGACAACCTGCTGGGCCGTGGACTGATGGGCGACGGCACGATCGATTTCGGGCCGTTGACCCGTGCCGTCCTCGCCGCGGGTTACACCGGGGACATCGAAGTCGAGATCTTCAACCGGCAACTCTGGGACGCACCGTTCGCCGATGTTGCCGCACGGGTATCGGCCCGGTTCGACGAATTCATCGCTGCGCAGCTGCCTGCGCCGGTCCCGGCGGACGAGCGCAGCCGGTGAAGCCGCGCTCGCCATACCCGATAAGCTGTGCGGTATGACGTCGTCCCTGATCCAGATCGCCGCAGACTCCTCCGTGCCCAAGCTCGAGGAGAACCACCTGCCGATGCCGCACTGGATGTATGGCGGGATCGCCATGCTCGTTTTCCTGCTCCTGCTCGGCATCTGCTGGACGTTCCGCAACACCGCGGCCGACCAGCAGCAGAAGTCCGCCCATGAAGGGGAGACGGAGCACTGACCACCCGGCTGGGGGTGATGGGCGGCACGTTCGACCCCATTCACCACGGCCACCTGGTCGCCGCCAGCGAGGTCCAGGCCCGCCTCGGGCTGGACGAGGTCGTCTTCGTGCCGACCGGTCAGCCCTGGCAGAAAGCCGGCCGCGACGTCACTCCGGCGGAGGACCGCTACCTGATGACGGTCATCGCGACCGCGTCCAACCCACGATTCACCGTCAGCCGCGTCGACATCGACCGGCCCGGACCGACATACACGCTCGACACCCTGACCGACCTGCGGCGGCAGCGGCCGGACGCCGAGTTGTTCTTCATCACCGGCGCCGACGCGCTGGCTCAGATCCTGTCCTGGCGCGGAGTCGACCAGATGTGGCCGCTGGCGCATTTCATCGGCGTGACCCGCCCCGGGCACGTGCTCTCCGATGACGGTCTGCCGCCGGAGCACGTGCAGCTGATGGAGGTGCCTGCCATGGCGATCAGCTCCACCAACTGCCGGCAGCGTGTCGTCGACGGCGAGCCGGTCTGGTACCTCGTGCCGGACGGCGTCGTCCAGTACATCGGCAAATATCAGCTCTACAAGCCGGATGAAGCCAAGAGGAAGGGATGAAGTGACCGCGACCGCACGGGCCGTTGACCTGGCCAAGGCCGCAGCCGCTGCAGCGGAGGACAAGCTCGCCACGTCGGTGATCGCGATCGATGTCAGCGACCAACTGGCACTGACCGACGTGTTCGTGGTGGTGTCGGGGGAGACCGACCGGCAGGTCGCCGCGATCGTCGACGCCGTGCTGGAGCGGCTGCACGAGCTCGGCGCAAAGCCGATCCGCCGGGAGGGCAACCGCGAAGACCGTTGGGTGCTCATCGATTTCGGCGACATCGTGGTCCACGTACAGCACGACGAGGAGCGTGAGTTCTACGCGCTCGATCGCCTGTGGCGGGACTGCCCGACGATCGACCTCACGTCATGAGGGGCACCGCACGTCGCTTGCTCGTATGGCGCCACGGCGAGACCACCTACAACGCGACGGGGCGGTGGCAGGGGCAGTTCGACGCACCGTTGTCCGACCGCGGGCGGCAGCAGGCCGCCGAGGCCGCGGAAGCGCTTGCGGCGTACCGGCCGTCGCAGATCGTCGCATCGGATCTGGTGCGAGCAGCCGACACCGCCCGCGCGCTGGCCGACCTTGCGGCACTGCCGTTGTCCTTCGACGCCCGCTTCCGCGAGATCAACGTCGGCCGGTGGGCCGGGTTGACCACCCCGGAGATCCGCGCGACACAGGCGGATGTGTTCGACCGGATCGCCGCGGGTGAGGACCTGCGCCGCGGCGAGACCGGTGAAACCGTTGCCGAGGTCGCCGAGCGGGTGTTGCGCGGTGCGCGTGACCTGATCGCCCACCTGGAGCCGGGGGAGACCGCGGTCGTCGCCACGCACGGTTTCGCCGGACGCACCCTGTGTGCGGCGCTGACCGGCATACCGCAGCGGGTTGCGCTGCACTCGTTGCAGGGCCTGAACAACTGCCACTGGGCGCAGCTGGTGGAGTATGGCGACGGCTGGCAGATCGCCGGCTGGAACCTCCGGCAGCGGGTGGATGTGCTGGCGGGGGCAAGGTCGCGATGAGCGACACGACGGCCTCCGAGCGCGGGAAGAAGGCGTCCAGGTTCGGTCAGCGCCGGACGATCTCTCCACGGTGGCTGGCGCGTGCCATGAGCCTCTACCCGCCGCTGCTGGGGGCGGGCATCCGGGTCGTGGAGTTCTCCGACGACTGGACGGTGTGCCGCACCGAGTTGCGGCTGAACCGCTTCAACCGCAACCAGCAGGGCACCGCGTTCGGCGGTTCGATCGGGTCGATGTCGGACGCGTTCTTCGCGCTGCTGCTCTGGAACCAGCTCGGCAAGGGCTACTACGTGTGGGACACCAAGGCGGAGATCAACTATCTGAACCCGGGCACCTCGACGGTGCACGGACGCTTCGAGGTGCCCCGTGCGGTGGCGGAGCAGATCCGCGCCGAGGCCGAGTCCGGCCAGAAGGTGCTGCACTGGTTCGAGACCGACCTGCGGCTCGCCGACGGCACCGTGGTGGCGAACGTGCGCCGGCAGGTCTACGTCCGCAAGCGTCCCGCGAGGTAGCACGCCGCCCGCCGAGTATGCCAATCGCGTCGTATAGCCCGCGCACGGCATACTCCGACCATCCAAGCTGGTAACTTAGGCATACCTAATCTGAGGAGATGCCTGGATGCCCCGCTCGCGCAAGCCGCACGACCTGCACGTCGTCTCGACCGAGACGATCACCCCGCACCTGATCCGGGTGTGGTTCACCGGACCGGGATTCGATGCGATCGCGGCGCGCACGCAGACCGACGCCTACGTCAAGCTCGTCTTCCTCCGGGACGGCGTCGACTACCCGGAGCCGCTCGACCTCGGCGTCGTGCAGGAAACGCTTCCGCCCGAGGCGCAGCCGACGTTGCGGACCTATACCGTGCAGCAGGTCGATGACGAGAACCGACGGTTCGCCATCGATTTCGTCGTCCATGGCGACGAGGGCATCGCCGGTCCGTGGGCCGTGCGGGCGCAGGCCGGCGACAAGCTGCCGATGATGGGCCCGGGCGGGGGCTATTCGCCCAGCGCCGAGGCGGACTTCCACTTCCTGGTCGCTGACGAGACCGCGTTGCCGGCGGTCGGCGCGGCCCTGCGCGGCATGCCGACCGGCGCCCGCGGGGTCGTGTATGCCGAGACCGGCGATCCCGCCGACCAGGTGGCGTTGCCGTTGCCCGACGGTTTCGAGGTGTACTGGGTGCGCCGCGTCGGCGAGGACCACTCGCAGTTGCGGGACGCGGTGCTGGCGGCGCCGTGGCCGGACGGCGTCGTGCAGGTCTTCGCACACGGTGAGGCAGAGGTGACGATGCGCGGTCTGCGGCCCTACTTCCGCAGGGAGCGTGCCGTGCCGGCGTCGCTCGCCTCGATCTCCGGTTATTGGCGGCACGGCCGGTCCGAGGAGGCGTTCCGGACCTGGAAGCGCGACCTCGCGGCTGAAGACGACGCGGCGTCGGTCGCCTGAAACCGCCCCGATTTGGTGCTCCGGACCGTGGCTGGCTAGAGTATGGCGGTCGCCGGTTCTCCGGTCCGACACCCTCCCGGGGCATTGGCGCAGTTGGTAGCGCGCTTCCATGGCATGGAAGAGGTCAGGGGTTCGAATCCCCTATGCTCCACA
>Ga0164242_10001521_pt1 | contig 27548 bp, 25 predicted proteins | sample OricomgcompostMG_FD_108783 | JGI IMG/M metagenome (GOLD analysis project Ga0164242, IMG submission 108783) | Miracle-Growth compost microbial communities from Emeryville, California, USA - Original compost - Miracle growth compost (MG) ...
AGACTTGCCCCAGCGCACGAATAGCCCCCCGAATCGTCGGAACCGCGGCAGCGTCGGGTTGTGCCGGAGATCGACCAGGTCGAGTCCCCACGCCTCCTGTCGGCGCAGCCCGAAGGCATAGATCGTCTTGATCAACACCGAATCGCGCTGTGCTGCCAACGCGCCTTTCCGGCCCGACGCCCGGATCGTCTCGACCAGCGAGTCAGCGGCGTCGAACAGGTCCTGCACCTCGTCATAGGTCAGTGGGCGGCGTCTGGGGTCGCCCTCGTACTCACTGACGTGAGTGATCGTGTTCCACTCGTGAAGGATCTGAACGGGCGCGACTCCAAATCGGTCAAGGCACTCAGCGACCCAGCCGTAGCGGCTGTCGAGGACGTAGTCGCAAAACATCCGTAGCGCGTTCTGGTGGCTGCGCGCCGTGGAGACCGCCAGCGGCTGGTCACCAGAGCGCATCACATTGAAGAACGCTTCCACCTCGGCGGGCTGCCACTGCCACGGGTATTCGTTCGAGAACTCTGCGAACCGCCGGACCAGACCGAGCCGTGCAGTCACCGTCGACGCCTTTAGGAAGCGGCTGCGCTGTTGAGTCGCCCAACCATCGAGCATCGCCGCGAAAGTAGCTGCAGCTGGGTCGAGATGATGAACGTTTCGTGCGAAGACTCCTGCCGCCGAACCCTCCAGTCCGCCATTGTCATCCCCACTGACCACTGTTGCATCAAACACAACATTGTTGCCTCAGGTCAAGGCCAGCGTTCAGGGTCTGAGCAGGTTCCAAGCCAAGAAGCATGCGACGCTGCCGGCCGAGACCCAGACCGCCGACGTGAAGAGAGTGTGCTTCCGGGCTGCGATGGCCGCGAGCTGCTTCGCCTGCCGCCAGGCCTCTGTTCGCCTCGAATCCGGTTGGAGGGCTTCGAGGTCATGCAGCCGCTGAGCATGGACCCATGGCCAGGCGTAGCGGGTGTCGAGAGCCGAAGAGCGGTGCGGTAGCAGGACGGCGATGAGGAGTGCATAAGCGACGACAAGCAGGACGACGGACGCGGCCAAGACGATCAGCGCATCGAGATGATCAGCATGTTTGCCTGACCAGAGCGTCTTCAGGTCACGAGCGGAGGAACTCTCGCCACCGAGCAACACGGTCAGCGCCGCGAGCAGCAGACCTGTCTTGGAATCAGCGGCGCGGATCCACTCAGCGGTCTGCCCAAGGAGAAACTCGACGTCCGCGGTTTCCGGCCCGCTGCTAGAACCTCCCGCCGGCAGCGGGGCCGGAGCCGTAGGCGTCGACCGACTACGCCGCCGCACCAAAGCCCTCCGTCGGCCACCGGCTGCTAATGCGCCACTCGGTGTACGCCGCGAACCAGTGCGCAGCCCACGCGACCGCAGTCGCGGTCGTGTGCTCGGCCGGTAGCCAGTCGGCGCTGTCGGCAATGCAGAGATTCCCGTTGGTGTAAAGGTGTGGCGGGCGCTGAAGGCGTCGACCCGCTTGCCGACCCAGTCCCTTGTGCAACGGGATGACAGTCGGCAGCGACTTGTCGACGTGCGGCAGCACGAGGATCTTGAAGCGGCCCCGTCCAGTGTTCAGCTCGCCTCCGAACGCGTAATCACCATCGTCCGCATACTGCACAAAGTTCGGAAAGTGAGTCGCCATCGCCGTTTCGTCCGCAGCACGCGCATCAGTGTCGATGTTCCACCACGCACTGGCATAGGCAGAGCGCTCCGGCGCCGGGTCCTCTCCGTCGTGGAATCGATGTGGCGCCACCGGCATCGGCGCCGAAACGAAGCCGGTCGTTGGCGCCGCATCGAGCACGATCTGCCCGTCGACTGTCACGTACCGAGGGACCGCGATGCCGACGTGGCTAAGCAAGGTCGCGAGTGTCATGTCGACCTCCTGTTCAAAATCGTTGGGTTCCGGGTCGGGCCGAAGCCCGGTGTCAGGCGATAGATCAGGTCGGCTGTGTCCGGAGGACTCACCGCACGTTCACCGCCGAAGCAGGACGTCCGCCGAGAGCGTCAGCGACGCCCGGCACATGCTCGAGGTACGACATCCAAGACACGTCGTAGAAACGATAGACACGGCGTTCCCCCAAGTGCTCGTACTCCGCCGGTGACTTGTCGTGGTGCGTCACGTGTTGTTGCGGCAGGTTGTGAGCCAGGCCCTCACCGGCAACCATCTCCCACGAGAGCGCGTGCTTCTCACATTTTGAGGCGAAGTTGGCCGCGAAGCCTAGGACGTTGACCTCGCTGCCGGCGGGCGTACCGATGCGGACGAAATCCAGTCGCCCGTAGTCAAGACCGACGCGAACCTGGACCGGATCGATACCGGACGCGGCGAGCAGTCCATTGAGGGCGTTCCTCACCGCGTCGAGCGCGAACGCGCCAGCCACTACCGCGAAGCCAGCCGCCGCACGTGCGCCAAGGGCCGAGCTCCCGTCAAAGCACGCGAACACACCGTCGCCGCGTAGTCCCAAGACGTATCCGCCGTGGCGCTGAACCGCAGCTGCAAGTTCGGTCACGACCGCCGTGTTGACCCGCAGCACCTGCTCGGGCGGATCCCAGAAAGAGCGAGCCGTGAAACGACGCATATCGAGAAACATCACCGCCGCATCGCGACTCCCGGACTCTCCAATTCCGAGATGAGCGAAGTCCGGATGTCCCATCGGCGCGGGCGCACCCGCAGCGCTGGCGCGGATGCTGCCAGCGGCGTTCCCGTATTCCGCAGACTTCGACAAGTAGATGCTGTCGTCGAACTCTCGGATTCGACGCATCACCGAATTGGCGAAGTCCGATCGGTTGTAAGCCACACCGTCTCCCACAGCTGAAATCGACTGTCCAGACATGACGAGCTGCCAGCCGTCTGGTCGACCCTGGGTCGTAGGCCCCAGGGTCGCGCCACTACTTCTTGCGACTTGGCGTCTGTGACAACGCGCTCGCCGCGGCCGACCGCTGCGCCGCAGTCGAACTGGATGAACGCAACCTGCGGCTCGCGGCCGACGCAGCCGCGCGACCGGTCTGGTCACGCGTGCCGCGCTGAGCCAGCGTGCTTCCGGCCGCCGAGCCCTGCGCCGCCGTCGAACCCGACGAGCGCAACACCCGGCTAGCCGACGACGCTGCTTGTGCACTGGTCTGTCTTGTGTTTCGCGCCATGAGAATCACCTCCTCCCGGTCCTTGCGTACGACCGGGAAGAGTGATCTGATACCGGCTCCGACACCACGCATCTCCACAATCTCCCTGGTCAGCACCAACAGCCCGATCGCCTACGCGATCGGGCTTTCGGCTTCCAGCCGCCGTTGCCGGCGGAGGTCTTCGTAGCGCCGCTACCCCGGCCCCCACGAAGGGGCCGGGGCGACGACACTCACGTTGCATCAGTTGCAATATCGCTCGCTTTCAGCTGCAGCCGCTGGTGGAGCCGCAGCCCTCGCAGACGAAGCACGAGCCGGCCGGGCGCATCTTCGTGCCGCAGTTCATGCACAGCGGCGCGTCGGCCGAGCTGCCGGTGATGATCTCCAGCAGCTCCGTCGAGCTGTGCGCGGGCGCGGGGGCGGGCTTCTCGGCCGCGTCGGTCGGGTCGATGACGTCGGTGGCCTTCTCGACCGGCGCCGACTGCGCGAGCGACTCGAGATCCTCCTCCTGCTCGGCCGATGCGTACGACCCGGTCTCCAGCTGCCGCGTGCGCTCGTCGGCGGTGTAGATGCCGAGCCCGGCACGGGTGTCGAAGTCCAGGTGGTCGAGGGCCAGCCGCCGGAAGATGTAGTCCATGACCGACTGCGCCATGCGGATGTCGGGGTCGTCGGTCAGGCCGGCCGGCTCGAAGCGCAGGTTGGTGAACTTCTGCACGAAGGTCTCCAACGGCACGCCGTACTGCAGGCCGATCGACACCGCGATGGAGAAGGCGTCCATGACGCCGGCCAGCGTGGAGCCCTGCTTGCCCAGCTTCAGGAACACCTCGCCGAGGCCGTCGTCAGGGTACGAACCAGCGGTCATGTACCCCTCGGCACCGCCGACGGAGAACGACGTGGTGGCCGACGGACGCGACTTCGGCAGCCGCTTGCGGGTCGGCCGGTACTCGACGACCTTCTCGACGACCGGCTCGGCCTCGGCACCCTTGTTCTCGCCCTTGCCCGCGGACAGCGGCTGGCCCACCTTGCAGTTGTCGCGGTAGACGGCCAGCGCCTTGATGCCGAGTTTCCAGCCCTGGAAGTAGACGTCCTCGATGTCCTCGACGGTGGCGGTCTCGGGCAGGTTGACCGTCTTGGAGATCGCGCCGGACAGGAACGGCTGGGCCGCGGCCATCATCCGGACGTGGCCCATCGGCTTGATGGCCCGCGCGCCCATGGCGCAGTCGAACACCTCGTAGTGCTCGGTCTTCAGGCCGGGGGCGTCGATGACGTGGCCGTGCTCGGCGATGTACTCGACGATCGCCTCGACCTGCTCCTCCTGGTAGCCGAGGGCACGCAGCGCACGCGGCACCGTCTGGTTGACGATCTGCATCGACCCGCCACCGACGAGCTTCTTGAACTTGACCAGGGCGAGGTCGGGCTCGATGCCGGTGGTGTCGCAGTCCATCATCAGGCCGATGGTGCCGGTGGGGGCGAGCACCGAGGCCTGCGCGTTGCGCCAGCCGTTGTGCTCGCCGATCTTGTTGCCCTTGGCCCACTCCTCGGTGGCGACGGCGAGCACGGCGCGGTCGGTGTCGTGCAGCGAACGCACGGCGTCGTTGGCCGCAGCGTGCTTGCGCATGACCCGGGCGTGCGCGCTGGCGTTGCGGGCGTACCCGGCGTAGGGGCCGACGACGCCGGCGAGCTCGGCCGAGCGGCGGTAGGCAGTGCCGGTCATCAGCGAGGTGATGGCGCCGGCCATCGCGCGGCCACCGTCGGAGTCGTAGGCCAGGCCGGAGGCCATGAGCAGCGCGCCGAGGTTCGCGTAGCCGATGCCGAGCTGCCGGTAGTCGCGGGTGTTGACGCCGATCGCCTCGGTCGGGAAGTCGGCGAAGCAGATCGAGATGTCCATCGCGGTGATGATGATCTCGACGGCCTTCACGAACTTGTCGGTGTCGAAGCTGTAGTCGTCGTTGAGGAACTTCAGCAGGTTCAGCGACGCGAGGTTGCAGGACGTGTTGTCCAGGCTCATGTACTCCGAGCACGGGTTGGACGCGGTGATGCGGCCGGTCTCCGGGTTGGTGTGCCAGTCGTTGATCGTGTCGTCGTACTGGATGCCCGGGTCGGCGCACTCCCACGCGGCCTGCGCGACCTGCCGGAACAGGTTCTTGGCGTCGACGGTCTCGATGACCTCGTGCGTGCTGCGCGAGCGCAGCCCGAACTCCGTGCCCTCCTCGACCGCGCGCATGAACTCGTCGCTGACACGGACGGAGTTGTTCGCGTTCTGGTACTGCACCGAGGTGATATCGGTGCCGCCGAGGTCCATGTCGTAGCCGGCGTCGCGCAGGACGCGGATCTTGTTCTCCTCGCGCGCCTTGGTCGCGACGAACTCCTCGATGTCCGGGTGGTCGATGTCGAGGACGACCATCTTGGCGGCACGCCGGGTGGCGCCACCGGACTTGATGGTGCCGGCCGAGGCGTCGGCGCCCCGCATGAAGCTGACCGGGCCGGAGGCGGTGCCGCCGGAGGAGAGCAGCTCCTTGGACGAGCGGATCCGGGACAGGTTCAGGCCGGCGCCGGAGCCGCCCTTGAAGATCAGCCCCTCCTCGCGGTACCAGTTGAGGATCGAGTCCATCGTGTCGTCGACGGACAGGATGAAGCAGGCGCTGACCTGCTGCGGCGACGTCGTGCCCACGTTGAACCACACCGGCGAGTTGAAGCTGAACACCTGGTGCAGCAGCATCCAGGTCAGCTCATGCTCGAACACCTCGGCGGCGGCCGGCGAGCCGAAGTACCCGTGCTCCTGACCCGCCGCGACGTACCGCGAGACCACCCGGTCGATCAGTTGGCGCAGCGACCACTCACGCACGTCGGTGCCCACCGCGCCGCGGAAGTACTTGGTGGTGACGATGTTCGCCGCGTTGACCGACCAGAAGTCCGGGAACTCCACGCCCCGCTGCTCGAAGTTGATCGAGCCGTCGCGCCAGTTGGTCATGACGACGTCGCGGCGCTCCCAGGTGACCTCGTCGTACGGGTGGACACCGTCGGTGGTGTAGACGCGCTCGACGGTGAGGCCGTTGGCCGGGTAGGAGAACTCGGCGGCCTTCGCCGGTGTGGCCGGTGCGGGTGCGGAGGAGCGGGAGGTGTCGGCCTCGGTCATGCGGGTGTCCTTCCTGACGGGCGGAGTGACGGGGGTGGATCGGGCGGGTGGAGCGGTACTGCGAAGTCGGGGCCCGGAGCGGGTCACGGGCTGTGCGCGTGATCGGCGGACTTCTCGCCGTCGGCGCGGTGGTCGGCACGGAGGTCGATGATCGCCTTCTCGAAGTCCTCGACCGAGCTAAACGCCTGGTAGACGGACGCGAAGCGCAGGTAGGCGACCTCGTCGAGCTCACGTAGCGGGCCGAGGATCGCCAGGCCGACGTCGTCGCTCGGGATCTCGGCCACCCCGGTGGCGCGGACCGCCTCCTCGACGGTCTGCGCCAACAGCGCCAGTGCGTCCTCGTCGACCGGGCGGCCCTGACAGGCGCGCCGGACGCCGTTCACGACCTTCTGCCGGCTGAACGGCTCGGTGACGCCGCTGCGCTTGATGACCGCGAGCGTCGCCTCCTCCAGCGTCGTGAAGCGCTTGCCGCACTCCGGGCAGGAGCGGCGCCGGCGGATGACCTGGCCCTCGTCCTGCTCGCGGGAGTCGACGACGCGGGAGTCAGGGTGACGGCAGTACGGGCACCGCATCGCCTTTGCCCCCAAACGTCTCGCGCCCCGGGCCGATCGGCTCCGGGCTGTGGATCCACCTGTCGACAACCTGGGGATCGAGCTGTGTACATCCGCCGCATCGTGTGGACGGCGAACCCCAAGTTGTGGACGAAGCACAGTGCTGTAACTACTACATGTAGGGGTAAACGCTAGGACGGCGCCGACTGTTCCGCAAGTAGCGACACGGGCGAGTCGTGCACCAGGTCACAGCCGTCCGCGCCGCGGCAGGCCGGAGCCGTTCGAAAACACGGCGGCGCCCGCCGCGCCGCAGGCCACGGCTCAGCGCAGCCGGAGCACCTGACCCGGCTCGAGGTCGACACCGGCCAGATGGTTCAGCTGCTCGATCCGCGCGACGACCGACTGGGTGTTCCGGTCGCCGGCGAACCGCGCGGCGACCGACCACAGCGTGTCGCCGGACTGGACGGTGACCGCCGCGGGGGCAGTCGGAGCGGGGGTGCCCGACGGGGCGGACAGCGCGGCGAGCCAGACGAGCGCACCACCGACCGCCGCGACCAGCAGCGTCAGCACGACGACGCCGCGCCGGGTCAGCCGCAGTGCGGGCGCGACCTCGCGGCCCGCCGGCGCCCGTAGAATGTGCACGTCGGCCGGACGGCGGCGCGGAGCGACGGCCGGCGACTCGCGCCCGGGAACCTCGCCCCCGGGAAATTCGCGCTCGGGGAGCTCGTAACCGGGAACGACGGAGAAGTCCAGAGCGACCGACATGATGCGGCCTCCTTCGGTCAGGCGGCCCGCTCGCGACTCGAGCGGGTCGAACAGGTATTCGATAGAACGTCTGATCGAATGTGTACCAGCCGCCTCCGACAAAAACCACCCGCACCCGGCGTGTCGTTCGAACACATGTTTGAGTTCGTTCGATTCACCCGCTACGGTCGACGGTGTCGGTATCGGATGCAACACGCGTCACAGGAGGACTCTCAGTGCCCAGCGACACCACCGGTAACCCCCCGGCGAAGCGTGGCCCGGGGCGCCCCAAGGTCACCGAACTCCCGGACCCGGTCACCGGCCTCACCACCCGCCAGCAGGCGATCCTGGACGTCATCCGGGAGTCCGTGGAGCAGCGCGGCTACCCGCCGAGCATCCGGGAGATCTGCGAGAAGGCGGGCCTCGCCTCCACCTCGAGCGTGGCCCACCAGCTGGCCATGCTCGAGCGCAAGGGCTTCATCCGGCGCGACGCCAACCGGCCCCGCGCCGTCGACGTCCGCAGCGGCGGCGCCGGTCGCAAGGCCGCGGCCAAGCGGGGCCGGCAGTCCGCAGCCGGCGCCGAGGCCGCGGAGTCGGCGGTCCTGGTGCCGGTGGTCGGTCGCATCGCCGCGGGCGGCCCCATTCTCGCCGAGCAGGTCGTGGAGGACGTCTTCCCGCTGCCGAAGTCGCTGGTCGGCGACGGCACGCTGTTCCTGCTCAAGGTCGTCGGCGACTCGATGGTCGACGCTGCCATCGCCGACGGCGACTGGGTGGTTGTGCGCCAGGAGCAGACGGCCGACAACGGCAAGATCGTCGCGGCGATGATCGAGGGCGAGGCCACGGTCAAGACGCTCCAGCGCCGTGACGGCCACACCTGGCTGTTGCCGCACAACGCGGCGTACTCCCCCATCCCGGCCGACGACGCCACCATCCTCGGCGTGGTCGTGTCCGTACTGCGCAAGGTCTGACGCCTCCCGGCGCGGCCCGACCGCCACGTGGTCGGGCCGCCGGTCAGCGTTCGACCAGCGCCGTCTGGATCAGCACCGACCCGATCCGGCGGTGCACGAGGCGACCCCGCCCGGGCGGCAGCGCCTCCATCTTCACCGACCCCAGCACCGTGCCCTCGTCCTTGCTGCCGGACAGCAGCACGCCAGGGGTGCCCATGTCACGCAGGCTGCGCATCAGCGGCTCGAACATGCCCTGCCCGACACCGCCCGACGCCCGGCTGAGCACCACGTGCAGGCCGATGTCGCGGGCCTGCGGCAGGAACTCCACCAGCGCGGGCAGCGGGTTGCCCGCACTCTTGGACACCATGTCGTAGTCGTCGATGAGCAGGAACAGCTTCGGGCCGGCCCACTTCGGCACCTCCCCCGCGGCCGGGTCGACCTCGATGCCCGCCAGCCGGTCCCGTAGCGCCGCGGTCACGTTGCCGATGACCTCCGGAGCGCTGACCGAGTTCATGACGTAGGCCAGCTGGTGCGGCGTCGTCACCGCACCGAGCAGGCCGCGGCGGTAGTCCAACGTGATGATCTTCGCCTGGTCGGCCGACCAGCGCTGCGTGATGCCCCGGGCAACGGCACGCAGGAGGTTCGACTTGCCCGACTCCACGTCGCCGATGACGACGAAGTGGGGTTCGGAGTCGAAGTCGATGAACACCGGCTTCAGCTCGTCCTCGTCGACGCCGATCGCCAGGCTGGAGGCGCCCGGGCCGTCGCCCGGGAGCGCCGCGTACGGCAGCGTCTCGGGCAGCATGCGCACCGGCGGCGCCGACGGGCCGTGCCAGGCCGAGCGCACCCGCTCGACCGTTCCGGATACGCCGTCGGCCAGGTCGCCGGTGGACTCCACGCCGTCGATGCGCGGCAGCGCGCCGAGGAAGTGCAGCTTGAAGGGGCTCAGGCCGCGGCCCGGGCTGCCCTCCGGCACGTCGGTGGCCACCCGCCGGTCGAACTCGGACTCCGACGGGTCGCCGAGACGCAGCTCGAGGCGGTTGCTGATCATGTCGCGCATCGCGGGGCGCATCTCCATCCAGCGTTGGATGGACAGCACCACGTGCACGCCGTAGCCGAGGCCACGGCCGGCGATCTGGGTGATGGCCTGCTCCAGCGGCTCGAAGTCGCTGCGCACCGTGCCCCACCCGTCGACGACGAGGAACACGTCGCCGAAGCCGTCGCGCGGTGCCGTGCCCTGCGCGAGCATCCGGCGATAGGTGGCCATCGAGTCGATGCGGTACTCGTTGAACAGCGCCTCGCGCGCGGCCAGCAGCCCGTTGAGCTCGGCGATGGTGCGGCGCAGCCGGTCGGGCTCGAGCCGTGTCGCCACGGAGCCGACGTGCGGGAGGTCGCTGAGACTGGTGAGCGTGCCGCCGCCGAAGTCCAGGCAGTAGAACTGCACCTGCTCGGGCGTGTGCGTCAGCGACAGCCCGGTGATCAGCGTGCGCAGCACCGTGCTCTTGCCGCTCTGCGGACGGCCGACGACGACGAAGTGGGCGCTGGCCAGCTCGATCCAGTGCGGGTCGCGGCGCTGGTCGAAGGGCCGGTCGATGATGCCGATCGGGGCGGCGAGGTTGCCCTCCCAGCTCTCCGGCCGCAGCCCCAGCTCGGTCTCGCGCAGCGGAGGCAGCAGGGCGTCCATCGTCGGCGGCTCGGCCAGCGGCGGCAGCCACACCTTGCGCGCGGGCGCGCCCTTGCCCGCGAGCCGCTCGACGATGATGTCCATCAGCGTCTCGTCCGGACCGCTGGGCTCGGGCTCGGGCCGCGGTATCTGCTGAGCGGGGGCGAGCTCCTCACGTGGCGCGAGATACCCCGCCCCGTACGGGAGCACCTGCGCCCGGCGCGCGTCACCGTGCTCCTGGCGGGCCGCGGAGGTCTTGGTGTACGCGCCGGACACGTAGGCGGCCTTGAACCGCACCAGCCCCTCGGTGGCCTCCTTGAGATAGCCGTTGCCGGGCGCGCTCGGCAGCTCGTAGGCGTCCGGCACACCGAGCACCACGCGACTTTCCATCGCGGAGAACGTGCGCAGGCCGACCCGGTAGGACAGGTGGGTGTCCAGGCCGCGCAGCTTGCCCTCCTCCAGCCGCTGCGAGGCGAGCAGCAGGTGCACGCCGAGCGAGCGGCCCAGCCGGCCGATCATGACGAACAGGTCGATGAAGTCCGGCTTGGCCGACAGCAGCTCACTGAACTCGTCGACGACGATGAACAGCGACGCCATCGGCTCCAGCGGTGCGCCCTGCTCACGGGCACGCTCGTAGTCCTTCAACGACGCGTAGTTGCCGGCGGCGCGCAGGGCCTCCTGACGACGGACCAGCTCGCCGTGGATCGCGTCGCGCATGCGGTCGACGAGGATCAGCTCGTCCTCGAGGTTGGTGATGATCGCCGAGGTGTGCGGCAACACGTCCAGGCTCGCGAACGTGGCGCCGCCCTTGAAGTCGACGAGCACGAAGTTGAGGATCTCCGAGGAGTGGGTGAGCGCAAGCCCCAGTACGAGCGTGCGCAGCAGCTCCGACTTGCCCGAGCCGGTGGCGCCGATGACGAGCCCGTGCGGCCCCATGCCGCCCTGCGCGGACTCCTTGATGTCGAGGTCGACGGGCTGGCCGTTGGCGCCGACGCCGATCGGGACCCGCAGCCGGTCGCGCGGGGCTCGGGGACGCCACGTGACACCGGTGTCGATCGTGCGCGGATCGCCGATGCGCAGCAGGTCGGGCAGGCTCAGGTCGCTGGTGAGCGCGTCGGTCGGCTCGGCTGTCGCGGTGGACACCCGCAGCGCGCTCATCCGCCGGGCGAGCACCTCGGCCTCGACGATGCTCAGCGAGTCCGGCGCGCCGAGTTCCGTGCGCGTCTCGCCGCCCGCGCGGTCGCGGCGCACCATGGCGAACCCGTGCTCGCGCAGGTCGATGGTCGCCGCGCCCACGCCGGGCTCGGCCGGCACACTGGCGTCGAGATCGATCACCGTGACGCCCTTGACCAGGCCACCGGCCAGCTGGGCCTCCATCGGCACCCGGCCGCCGTCGATGACGACCACGACGTGCGGGGTGGCCACGCCGTCACCGGTGCCGAACCGCGGCCGGCCGGAGAGCAGCTCACCCAGCATCTCCTCGATCGTGAGCAGGTCGTCACTCATGAAGCGCACCTGACCCACCGCGTCGTAGGCCGCCGGAGCCAGCGCGTGCGGCAGCCACTTCACCCAGTCCCACTCGGCAGCGCCCTGCCCGCCGGCGCAGACCGCGACCATGACGTCGTCGGGCGAGTGCAGCGCGGTGGCCTGCGCGACCATGGCGCGCGCCAGCCCGCGGGTGGCCGTGCGGTCGCCGGTGAGCACCAGCCGCCCGAACGAGGTCAGCAACATCGCGGCCGGCAGGTCGGGGACCGTCCGGTGGGTGCGGACGAACCTGCGCAGCGCCGCCGCCGACACCGGCTCGAGGTCCTCGATCGGCTTGGTCTCCGGCGGCACGATGGTCACCGCGAGCCGCCGCGGTCCGAGGCCGACGCGGATGGCCACGAAGTCGGGGTCGCTGCTGCGCCGCTCCCACAACCGGGTGCCGAAGACGATGCTCTGCAGCGAGCTGACGTCCGGGAAGTGCCACAGCAGTGACTCGCGCTGCTGCTCGGCGACCCGCCGCACGCGCCGGCGGGCCTGTTCGAGATAGCGCTGGTAGTCGCGGCGGTCGCCGTCGAGGCGGCGGCGCTTCTCGCCCGCTCCCCGACCCACCGAACCCGCGGCCATGCCGACCATCGACAGGCCCATCATGCCGCTGGCCAGATAGGTCATCGGCGATCCGCCGGAGCCCGAGACGAGCAGGCCGGTGGCGCCCGCACCGGCCAGCATCGGGAGCATGGTGAGCAGCTGGGAGCCGTTGCCGCCGCTGACCGACTCGGGTAGCTCCGGCGGTGGTTCGAGAACCAGCTCACCGCGTGGCTCGGCCGGGCCCCGGCGCCGCGCGGGACGGCGGAACAGCTCGGTGCCCAACCCGGCCCTCCGATACGGTGTCAGCGCCCGTGGGTAGGTGATCGCGATCGTCACCCGCCCTGAGCGAGGTTTGTGTGACGCCCATGCTAAACGGACAGACCGGACCATCCGCAGGAGTACACGTTGACCGCGAGCATCGTTTCGAGCAACTGCCGCCTCACCGTCATCTCCCCGCGCCAACGGCTCGACCTCGCCGTGCCCGTGCAGCTGTCGGTCGCCGAGCTCATGGGCATCGTGCTGTCCAGCCTCGGCCCGGAGGTTGCCGACCTGGGCAGCAACGAGGGCGGGTGGATCCTCCAGCGTGCCGCCGAAGCCCCGCTGGACCCCTCCGCCACGGTCGCCGCGTCGCAGCTGCGTGACGGCGACGTCCTGCACCTGCGCACCCGCGCCGGGCGGATGCCGGAGGTGGCGTTCGACGACGTCCTGGAGGCGGTGGCCACCGGTGTCCTGACCCGCACCACGCGATGGCTGCCCGCGTACACGACACGGATGGCGACGGTGTTCGCCGGCGCGCTGCTCGCCTTCTGCTACGCGGTGTTGGTGGTGCACGGCCCGAAGTGGGTGGTGCCCTCGGTCGTCGCGGGCGTCATCTCGGTGCTGCTCGTCCTGGCCGCGACGGGCCTGCGGCGCGTCTATCGCAAGCGCGGGCCGGCGCTCACGGCAGCGGCGTTCGCGATCGCCTACGCGGTGTCGTGCGGGGCCACCGCGGTGGGCGGGCACCACTCGGTGCTCGGCTTCGGCGCACCGCAGGTGTTGGTCGGGGCGTGCGCGGCGGCGTTCGTCAGCACGGTCCTGCTGATCACGGTGGTCGACGGCATCGCCGGCCTCGTCACCGTGATCACGCTGTCGCTACTGGTCGCGATCGCGACGGCCGTGGCCTCCGGCACGGACCTGTCCGCCGCCGCGACGGCGTCGATCATCGCGGCGGTGGCGCTGGCGGTCTCCCCGCTGCTGCCCACCCTGTCCTTCCGGCTGTCACGGCTGCCGCTGCCGCTCATCCCGACCGACGCAGCCGACCTGCAGCGCGACACGGCCACCGTCGACCCCACCGAGATCCTCGGCAAAGCCGTCCGCGCCGATCAGTACCTGACCGGCCTGGTCGGCGGGGTCGGGCTGGGCCTTGCGGCCGCGGCGCTGCTGATCGCCGGCGACGGCGTGTCGGAGTACGTGCTCGCGGTGATCCTGTCGCTGATCTGTCTGTTCCGCGCCCGCCTGTTCACCGGCCGGGCGCAGCGGGCGGTGCTGTTGGCCGCCGGCGCGGCCGGCGGCCTCTCCGTGCTGGCCAACGGCGCGATCGACACCAGCGGCACGACCCGGGTGCTCGTGTTCGTGGTGCCGGCAGCCGTGGTGGCGCTCGTGCTGTTCGCGCTCGCCGTGATCCTGCCCGAGCGCCGTTACGCGCCGCCGGTGTCGCGCGCCGCGGACGTGCTCGAGTCGCTGATGGTGCTGTCGGTGATCCCGCTCGCGCTGGCCGTCATGGGCGTCTACGGCAAGATCCGCGGTCTGTCGGACTGACCGTCAGCCGCGCCAGGCCGGCGGTGCCGCCTGCGTGCGGGTCGCCTCGATCACGCGGTACTCGGCCGCACTCGGGTTGAGCGTCACCGGCACCACCGTGCCGCGGCGCACGAGCGCCACCGAGCCCGGCGGGACGTGTGCCAGGGGGTCTGCCTCGTGCGGCGGGAGCGCGAACACCGACGCCACGGCAGACAGCTGCTGGACGGGCACCGAGCCGAACACGGTGAGGTCGCTGTAGCCCAGGCCCGCGACCTCGTCGGCGGTCCACTGGCCCCGCACGTCGACGACGCACTGCCAGGGCACCCGCTCGCCGCCGGAGTGACGCTGGCCGGGGCGGTCGTCGACGAGCAGGGACGGACCGCCGTGCGGCTGCAGGGCCTGCTCGTCGTGGACGACTCGGCTGGCGCTGCTGAAACGCACCAGCGGCTCCCACACGTGCGGGCGCGCAGTCATGACCTGCACCGGCGTGCCCGCCGCGGCGGCGCGGACGGTCAGCAGCTGCGCGGCTTCGATCAGCCCGGCCACCGACACCCGCGTGCCGAGCAGGCGGAACAGGCGCAGGGCGACCGGGCCGGCGTCGTTCACGCCGAGCAGCACGCCCGAGGACGGCGCGGCGACGACGGCGTCGCGGCCGACCCGGACGGACGGCACCGCGCGCGTCACGCCGGCTCCCCCGCGCCGACCGGCGTCGTGGCCCGCAGGAACGCGCCCTGCTCGCCGCCGAGGCGTTCGACCGACAGGTCGTAGGCCTGCGCGAGCAGGCCCAGCGCGCGCGCCGCGTCCGGCGGCGGTCCGGAGTCCGGAGCGCTGAACCGGACAAGCATCGTGGTCTGCGGCGCGCCGGAGTCGCCCGGCCGCAGCACGAGCACCGTCGCGACCAGCGGCGTGGGCGCGGCAGCCGCCAGCCGGGCGACCCGGTCAGGGACGTCGTTACCCTCGCCCGCCACCGCCAACACCGTGGACCACGTGCCCGCGACGCACACGTCGCCCCACGTCTCCACCGCCGAGTGGGCACGGTGGCCGGAGCGGCTGGCCGGGCCCAGCCAGGTCGCGAACAGCGCCTCGACGCCGTTGCTGTTGAGCCGTCGGACGCCCACCCGCACCGCGGCCAGGGCCTCCTCGGCGTGCACCGCACAGCGGCGCAGCATCTGCTCGACGGCCTCCTCGGTGCCGCCGCGCGCCGCGATCGCCTCGGCGGCCCGCCGGCTGTCGAGGGTGAGCAGCAGGTACCGCGCGGCCATCGAGACCAGTGGCGCGCCCGGGCCCTGCGGGGCCTGTGACGGCACCCGCGGCGGGGCGGTCAGGGTCAGCAGCCGGACGCTGGACAGCGGGATGTCCTCGATCTGCAGCAGTTCGGCGAGCGTGTCCATCGGCACGGCGGCGTCGTCGTTCAGCAGGCCGTCCAGCCCGAGAACCAGCGGAAGACACCACGTGGTGCCCGAGCGCACGACACCGATCGGCGAGTGCCCCGCGCCGCCCGGTACGGACTCGACGGAGTAGCGGCCGAGGAACTTCGACAGGCCGTCGGCGTCGTTGGTGCTCCGACGGCGCAGCACGAACCCGGACCACGCCAGCGACACCTGGTACAGCCAGCGGCCGCGCAGCGGCACGATCGCCAGCAGCACGACGACCGCCGCGACCGCGCAGCCGACGTCGAACCACGGCGTCCAGCGGTCCTTGAAGTACAGCCCGCCGCACACTGCGGCACCCGCGACCTCGACGAGGACCACCTGGGCGATCGTCGGTTGCGGCACGTCGGTCTCCCCTCCCTCGTCGGACGTCCGGCGGCCCGCTGCGCGCGGCGTGCAGCACGAACCCGGACGAACCGTATCCTGTCGTTCGCGCGCGACGCGCGCACGACGACTGTCGGGATGACCGCGAGGAGGAACGACGTGCAGACCCGCCGCGACCAGCTGCACGCCTACCGTTTCCAGACCCGGCGGGCGCTCGCGGCCCTCGTCACCGGCGAGCCGAACGTCCTCGAGCCGCCGATGCGCCGGCTCACCGCGATCACGATCTCCGGCATCATGGTGGCGATCCTCATCGGTGTCGGCGCGGCGGTGGTCGGCCTGATCAAGCCCTCCTCGGGCGACAAGTGGAAGGCCGCCGGGGCGATCATCGACGAGCGCGGCACCGGCGCCCGCTACGTCCTGTTCCCCGACGACGTGCTGCACCCGGTGCTCAACTACTCCTCCGCTGTGCTGGTGGTCGGCGGGCAGAACAACACCAAGCCGCACATCGTCTACGTCGACTCCGGCGACATCAAGTCGGCCAAGCGCGGTTCGCTGATCGGCATCCCGGGCCTGCCCGACTCGGTGCCCGGCAAGTCCGGCCTGACCCAGTGGCCGTGGACGGTGTGTGGCCACCTCGAGGCCGGCACCACCCAGCATCTGAACGCGACCGTGCGGGTCACCGCCGGCGGTTCGGCCGGCGCCAGGACGTTGGCCCCCGACGCCGGCGTCTACGTGCAGGCGCCCTCGGGCGGCGACCGCTACCTGTTGGCCGACGGGCGCCGCTACACGATCAGCGCCGACAGTGTGGCCACCGCGCTCGACCTCACCAACGAGAAGCCTCTCGTCGTCGGCGCCGCGTTCCTCAACGCGGTGCCCGCCGGCCCGGCCCTGAGCCCACCACCCCCCGACCATGTCGGCGACCCGTCCTCGACCGTCTCGATCGACGGCAGTCCGGCCACCGTCGGGCAGCTGCTGTACACCAGCGACAGCCACAAGTACTACCTCGTGCTCTCCGACGGCATCGCGGCCCTGACCCCGCTGGAGACCGACCTGTATCGGACCCTCCCGCTCGATGGCCAGACCCGCGGGGCGGTGACCACGTCGGAGAACGCGGTCCTCAACATCAAGGCGTCCTCGCGCGAGTGGTCGTCGCTGGCGGCCAAGCTGGCAGGCCTGCCGTCCGAGGTTCCGCAGATCGATCCCCGCCCGTCGGCGAACGGCGGCGTGTGCGTGGTTTACCACAGCAGCGGGGGCAAGCCGGCCCTCGCCGTGCCGGCGAGCCGCGAGCCGACGACCTACGTCCCGTCGCGGATCGCGGAGTCGGCGACGTCGGCGGCGGGCGTCGCCGACTCGGTGAGCCTTCCCCCCGGGAAGGCCGCTCTCGTGAAGTCCGCGGACGGCTCCGCCACGTCGTTCCTGGTGGCGGCGCCCGGGAAGAAGTTCGCCATCCCCAGCGCCGCGGTGCTGTCGGCCTTCGGCTACAGCGGGGCGACCCCGACGAAGCTCCCGTCGGCGCTGCTGGCCCTCATCCCGGTAGGTGCGCCGCTGGACCCGACGAACGCGCGCCGGCCGGTCTCTGGATGACGGAGATCCCGCGAAACTGGCCGGTGAGAATCCGGTAGCCAGGCTCGTTTGATCACTGCCGGGCGGGGGTAACACTGAGTCGCCGCGCGCAGCTCGGATGGCCGCGGCGGCAGTCACTAGGTATTTTTGCGGACATGGTGCCGCGAGCCCCACAACAACATCCCGAGGACAGAGGAGGGATTCATGGCTGAGTACAGCACCAGTCAGGAAGCCATGCAGCAGGGCGCCACCAAGGTGGACTCCGCTGCGCAGCAGATCCAGGGCCACATCCAGAACCTGCGTTCCGAGGTCGAGACCATGATGGGCGGCTGGAAGGGCGAGGCGGCCGGCGCCTTCATGCAGGTGCACGACGCGTTCGAGCAGCAGGCCACCAAGATCAACAACGCGCTGCGGCAGATGCACGAGGCCCTGGTCTCGACGCACCGCACCTACTCGACGCAGGAATCTGACCAGACCTCATCACTGTCCGGCCTCGCCGGCCAGATCAACGGCTGACCGGGAGCATCGACATGGGCAACATCTCCGTCAACTTCGACTCCCTCGCCGCCGGCCAGCAGGGCATCCAGTCGAACTACGCCAAGCTCAACGCCACGCTCGAGCAGCTCGAGAGCGATCTGCAGCCGATGATCTCGACCTGGACCGGTGCGGCTCAGGAGTCCTACCTCGCCTGCAAGAAGCAGTGGGACGACGCCGCCGCCGCCCTCGCGCAGGTGCTCAGCCAGATCGGCACCGCGGTCGGGCAGGCGCACGAGAACTACACCGCGGCTGAGAGCGCCGCGCGCAGCAACTGGGCTTGATCCACACTTCTCTCCTCTGTAGACGGGGCTCAGGTGCGTCACCCGGCGCTCCGAGCCCCGTTGGTACCTCGGACGCGCGATCACCCTCAGTCATCGCAGCTTTACAGACCGTGAGCTAGAAGGACAGCGACAGCCACCATGGGCGAGATTCAGGTCAACTTCGAGGCTCTGCAGGCCGGCCGAGCCGGCATCAAGCAGAGCTTCGATCGCCTGCAGGCGACTCTCGACGAGCTCGAGGCCGGCCTGCAGCCGATGCTCGAAACATGGACGGGCGCCGCGCAGGAGCAGTACCTGGCGTGCAAGAAGCAGTGGGACACCGCCGCCGCCAGTCTCGCCCGGGTGCTCGACGAAGTCTCCACTGCGGTCGGCACCGCGCACGAGAACTACTCCACCACGCACAGCGCGACGGTGCAGATCTGGTCTTGATCGGCAGCCGCCGACCACCCGGAGGGAACAACGATGAGTTTCGGAGTCAACACCGAGGCGATGGCCTCTGCCGCCTCGAAGATCGGCCTGGCCGCCGAGCAGATCGACAACGTCCTCGGCAAGATCCGCGCGGACGTGGCCACCATGCTCAGCGGCTGGCAGAGCGACGGTGCCACCGCGCACAAGAACATGCACAGCCGCTTCGACGAGGACGTCGTCACGATCAACACCAACCTGCGGGAGATGCAGGCGGCGCTGCAGAACACGCACCAGCTGTACACGCAGCAGGAGTCGATGCAGAACAGCGACCACGTCGGCATGCGCAACACGATCGAGATCTGAGGGCCGAGGCAGCCATGACCAATCCGATCTACGTCGACCACGGCAAGATCGAGACCGCCGCGGCCAATCTCCTGGCACACAAGAGCACCTTCGACGAGGTCCTCGGCCAGCTCGAGTCCGACCTCGCACCGATGATCTCCAGCTGGAGCGGCGAGGCGCGCGATCTCTACCTGCAGAAGAAGGCGGCCTGGGACAAGGCGGCGCGCGACATCAGCGATCTGCTCGGGCACATCGCCAAGCTGACCGACGACGCCTTCACCACCTACGCCAACACGGTGTTCGGCCTGGTCGAGACGTGGACGTCGACATGACCGTCCACGTGAGCGAGCTTGCGAGCGAACCATCGGGCACCGCAGCCCGAACGCGGCCGACGCAGGAGGCCACGTGAGCACGAAGGAGAAGATCCAGTGGTAGCGAAGAAGCCGTCCAAGCCGACGCACGTCGACGTGACCAAGCTGAACACGGTGCTCGAGACGCTGCAAGGCCTGCAGAGCGACATGTCGAACCCGCGTCCAGGTACGTGGGACGCGGTTCAGGGTGACCTGGCAGCCGACCTCAAGCAGGGCGACGGCACTGACGCCACCGGCATCCAGGGCGATCTCGCGACCGGGATCGGCGACGCCTACAAGGACAACGTCTACTGGATCGGCCGGGCTCGCACTGACATCCAGAACGGTCTCAGCACTGTGATCTCGATGCTGCAGACCACGATCTCGCAGCACAGCGGCGCCGACTCCGAGGTCCAGCAGGGCGCGAACAAGACCAACACCAGCCAGCAAGCCGCGACGAGGGGCTGATCAACGATGGTGGCAACTCCGGGGTTCAGCCCGCACAAAGGCACCTACAAGCAGTCCAAGCCCATCTCCGGCGGCAATCGGCTCGGTGCGGAGTTCAACTACACCGAGCACAAGAACATGCTCGGGATGACGCTCGACGACGGCAAGGCGTCCGCGTTCGCCAAGGTGAAGCAGGGTCTGAAGGCCGACTCGATCTCCAAGAAGGTCGACGGCTGGTCCCAGACCCACTCCGACGACGTCAGCAACCACAAGACGTTGCTTCAGGCATACAAGGACTGCTTCGCCGCCTGGGAAGGCGACGACGCCGACACCGCGCAGGAGACCTTCGGCAACCTGGTGAAGTCGGCGGAGGTGATGCCGGGCTACACCAAGCAGATGCACTCCGCGACGAACTCGATCCTCGCCGCGGTCAACGAGGCACTGGGCACGGCCTCGGAGGGCAAGCAGCACCTCGGCCCGGTCGTCAACCCGTTCAGCCACTCCGACGGCGGCGCGGACGAGAAGGAGTGGAACAAGCTCTGCGACTCGATCCAGGCCGAGTGGACCACCATGGACCAGCAGGTGACGTGGCAGGCCAAGACCGGGGCGACCGACCCTACCCAGAGCAACCATCAGACGCCGGGCGGCGGCGCCGGTGTCGGCGGCGTCAGCACGCCGCACACCAGCAGCACACCGAATCACCTGTCCACCACCCCGAACAAGATCGACGACACCAAGAATCTCGACAACACCGACCACAAGTTCCCGTACGACGACAACACCGCCGGCGACAACGACACCACGGTCCCGAAGACCTACGACCCCTGGGACGACGGCAGTAACGCCGACACGTGGGGGACCCCGGGCACGGGTTCCGGAGACTTCGACTCCTCCGGCACGCCGGGGCTTGACGCGGGCTCGACGCTGGCCGGCTTCGACCCGGGCGGTGCGGGCGGGGGCACAGTCGGCGCCGGGAGCGGTGTCGGTGGCCTCGACGGCGGCCTGGCCGGGGCCGGCAGCACCACTGGCGCGGGCCTGGGGGCGGCCGGGGCAGGCACGACCGCCGGCGGCGCGGCTGGGATGGGCACGACCGCCGGGGGTGCGGGTGGCGCCGGCGCCCCGGGCATGATGGCGCCGATGCGCGGCGGCGCGGGCGGCAGCGGCTCCGACGATGAGCGCGAACGCAACACCTGGCTGACCGAGGACGAGGACGTCTGGGGCGACAACGACGCGCCTCCTGCCGTTATCAGCTGACCTGCGAAAGGATCGTGGGGCGCGACTCGACGTCGCGCCCCACGATCGCGTCCGAGAGCCCGAGGTAGGTATGTCGTCAGTCGCCCGACGGCCCACGACGCTGGTGTCGGCCGTTCTCGCGGTGTTGTGCCTGCTGATCGCTCAGGCAGGCCCGGCAGCGGCGATTCCGGTGCCGAAGGGCGCCTACTGGTACGCGCTCTACGACCTGCAGAAGGCCTGGCAGCACAGCCAGGGCGCGGGCATCACCGTCGCCGTCGTCGACACCGGTGTGCAGGCGTCCGTCGGTGATCTGCACGGGCAGACGGTGCCTGGTATCGACCTCACCGGCAGCGACCCCGGCGCCACACAGGACAACCCGAAGTCCCCCAATTACGGGCACGGCACCGACATGGCGGCCAAGATCGCCGGCAGCGGAGCGGGCGGCGGCCTGGTCGGCATCGCGCCGAAGGCCAAGATCCTGCCGGTCGACGCCGGGGGCCCGGCCGGTGTGCAGACCGACCTCGGTGCGCAGGGGGTCCGGGACGCCGTCGCCCGCGGGGCGAAGATCATCAACTTGAGCATCGGCCTCGCGGTGAGCTGTCAAAGTGACCTGGGCGCGGCCGTCAAGTACGCCTACGAGCACGGCGTCATCGTCGTCGCCTCCGCCGGCGACTCCCCGGGGCCCGTCAACTCGCCGGCCAACTGCCCGGGCGCACTGGCGGTCGGCGGCGTGACCGCTGCGGCGAACGGCTCGATCAGCCCGTGGAGCCAGACCCCGTCCGGCCCGCAGGTCGACTTCGTCGCCCCCTCCTACAACCTCGTCGACGAGCAGCTCGACGGCACGATCAGCGGCCCGTCCACCGGCAACACCGGCACTAGCGCCGCGGCCGCGTTCACCTCCGGCGTGCTCGCGCTGATCTGGTCGAAGTACCCGCACGAGTCGGCCCGGCAGATCGTCACCCGCGCGCTGTGGAACGTGAAGAACGGCCTCGGCGACGGGCACTTCGGCCAGCGGGTGAACGACAAGCTCGGCTACGGCATGATCCTGCCCTACTACGCGCTGACCGATAATCCGCCCGCCACCTTCACGAACCCGATCTACGACAGGTTCGACTCCGAGCTCGGCCTCAGCAAGACCGGCACCACCAGCACCGCGACGTCGCACCCGACGTCCACCGGCCCGAGCGCCAGCCCTACCGCGACCGCGAGCAGCGGCTCCGGCGGCGGCTTCCCCACCTGGGGCGTGGTGGTCATCGTCGTGGTAGTCGTCGCCGCCCTCGTCGGCGGCGGGGTGGCCCTGAGCCGCCGCGGCCGGCACTCCCCACCGCCACCGCCGTACGGCCCCTGAGCCGCAACGCCTCAGCCGACCCGCGACACCGGCCGTCGGCGTGAGCTGCTCGTCCGGGCCACGACCGCGGCCACCGCGACCACGATCGTGAGGCCCAGCAGGCCGGCCGCGATCGCCAGCGCCAGGTGCTGCAGGTGCCGGCTGGACGAGTGCCGGACCGGCAACGGTGGCAGCGGAGCCGCCTGCGCGGTCGAGGGGCTGGGCGGGGCGGCCGCCTGCACGGCCGTCACCGCCAGGTAGGGGTTGACGATGCCGTAGCCGTACTTCGTGTCGGGCACGGCAGCCGGCGGCGGGTCGGCGGTGGCCTCCAGCCGGCTGCGCACCTCGGCGGGTGACAGGCCGCGGTTCGCGGCCAGCATCAGCGCGACCGTGCCGGTGACGTACGGCGCGGCGAAGCTCGTGCCGTCCTGCTTGCCGTACCCGCCACCGGTGTACGGGACGATGACGTTGGAGCCGGGCGCCGCCACGTCGATGTAGGGACCGCTTTCCGAGAACGGCGCGAACGCGTCCTGCTGATCGGTGGCGGAGACCGCGATGATGTTGTCGTACTGCCCCGACCAGGCCGCGGGATAGGTCGGCGGGTTGTTCTGCTGGCCGAAGTTCCCGCCGGCGCAGACGAGAATCAGGTTGTGGGCCTGCGCGTACTCCACCGCCTTGCGCAGCTCGGGGTCGGCAGCCTGGGTGACGACCGACAGGTTGGCCACCTGGGCATGCACGGCCACCGCCGCCCTGATCGCCGCGGCCACCGATGCCGCGCCGTTCTTGTTGTCGTCGCTGTCGGTCATCTTGATCGGGATGATGGTGGCCTGGGGGGCGACCCCGCTGAACGGCGTGCCGGCCGACTGCCCGGCGATGATCGCGGTGACGCCGGTGCCGTGGTTGGCGCAGTCGTTGAGCAGCTTGTCCTTGGGGATGAGGACGTTGGCCGGGTCGGAGTACGTGACGCCCTCGAGGGCGGGCAGCGACCGGTTGACCCCGCTGTCGATGACCGCCACCCGCACACCCTTGCCCTGGGTGATCGACCAGACCTTGCGGTAGCCCAGGCGCGCGTCCGGCCAGGGTGACCCCGTCAGCTCGACGCCGGGTTTGTACGTGCAGTCAGCGAGGCTGACCGCCGGGCCGGCGGCCGACGGCACGGCACCGCACAGCACGGCTGCGGCCAGCAGCGCGGTCGCCGCAAGGGCAGCGGCCAGCCTGGGGAACCTCACGAGGACAGGAGCGCGCGCCTGCTACTCGGCGTGGTTGCGGCTCGGCGCCGGGCGGGGCCGCGGGCGCGGGGCGACAGCCGCCTGGGGACGGGCTGCCTGGGGAGGGGCTGCCTGGGCGCTGGTCAGCGCCTTGCGGGCCGGCGCAGCCTCGACGGCCGGGGCCTCGGCCTGCTGTGCCTCCCGGGCGCCGCGGGCGTGGTCGTCCTCGGTCATGCCCTTGATCTCGGTCTTGAAGATCCGCAGCGAGCGGCCGAGGGAGCGCGACATCTCGGGCAGCTGCTTCCAGCCGAAGAACAGCACCGCCGCCGCCACCGCCACGACGATCAGGTGGCCTGGTGTGAACAGCTCCATCGGGGACGCCTCCGGACGGGTTGAGGTCGTGTCTCCTGCAGCTTACGCGGTCGCTGTCCGAAACGCTCCGGTCAGCGCAGCGCGGACGCTGGGGCCCACCCGGTGTTCGCACCACGTTCGGTGAAGGTTCACCCGGCGCCGTGCAGGTACGGGCTCAGCCGCCGCGCCAGGCCGGAGGACACCCGCGCCTGGATCAGCGTGCCGGCCGCGGTGTGCTCGGTGGTGAGCACCTCCCCGCGCTCGTGCAGCAGGGCGACGAGATCACCGCGCAGGTACGGCAGGAGGGCGGTGACCTCGATCTCCGGGCGGGGCAGGCGGGCGTCGATGCGCTCGCGCAACGTGTCCAGGCCCTCGCCGCTGCGGGCGGAGACGAACAGCGCGTCCGGCACGAGGGCCCGCAGCCGCACGAGGGTCTCGGCGTCGGCGGCGTCGGTCTTGTTGAAGACGATCTGCTCCGGGACGTCCAGGGCGTCGACCTCGCCCAGCACCTCGCGCACCGCGCGGATCTGCGCGGCGGGGTCGGCGTCGGACGCGTCGACGACGTGCAGGATCAGGTCAGCGCCGGCGACCTCCTCCAGCGTGGAGCGGAACGCCTCGACCAGCTGGGTCGGCAAGTGCCGGACGAAGCCGACGGTGTCGGCCAGCGTGTAGACCCGGCCGTCGGTGGTCTGGCTGCGCCGCACCGTCGGGTCGAGGGTGGCGAACAGCGCGTTCTCGACCAGCACGCCGGCGTCGGTGAGCCGGTTCAGCAGCGAGGACTTGCCGGCGTTGGTGTAGCCGGCCAGCGCCACCGCGGGGATGCGGCGGGTGTCGCGCTGCGAGCGCTTGACGTCCCGGGCGGTCTTCATGCCGGCGATCTCGCGGCGCAGCTTGGCCATCCGGGAGTTGATCCGGCGGCGGTCGATCTCGATCTTCGTCTCACCGGGGCCACGGCCGCCGATGCCGACACCGCCCGCGGCCCGGCCGCCGACCTGCCGCGACAGCGACTCGCCCCAGCCGCGCAGCCGCGGCATCAGGTACTGCAGTTGCGCCAGCTCGACCTGCGCCTTGCCCTCCCGGGAGCGCGCGTGCTGGGCGAAGATGTCGAGGATCAGCGCCGTGCGGTCGATGACCTTGACCTTGGTGACGTCCTCGAGTTGGCGCAGCTGGCCGGGCGTCAGCTCACCGTCGCAGATGACGGTGTCGGCGCCGTGCCGCAGCACGATGTCGCGCAGCTCCCGGGCCTTGCCCGAGCCGATATAGGTGGCGGCGTCGGGCTTGCCGCGCCGCTGGATGAGCCCGTCGAGCACCTCGGAGCCGGCCGTCTCGGCGAGGCGGGCCAGCTCGACCAGGGAGTTCTCCGCCTCGGTCTGGGTGCCGCCGGTCCACACCCCGACCAGGACGACCCGCTCCAGCCGCAGCCGCCGGTACTCGACCTCGGTGACGTCCTGCAGCTCGGTCGACAGCCCGGCCACCCGCCGCAGGGCCTGGCGGTCCTCGAGGTCGTAGTCGCCGAGCGTGGCCCCGTCGTCGAGGTGGTCGCCAGTGTCGATGCGGTCGTCAGTCATGTCGTAGTCCATCGTGGCACGCGGCCGCCACCGGTTACGCCGTCCGCAGCCACGCGTCGTCAACCTCGATCTCCGCGACGAGCACCGCGGGACCGGTGAGCTCCAGCTCGCCGTCCGGGCGCCAGGTGACCCGGCAGGTGCCGCCGGGCACGTCGACCTGCCAGGTCGACCCGTCGCGCTCGGCGCCGTCGGCGAGCGCGGCCGCGACGGCAGCCGCGCAGATGCCGGTGCCGCACGACCACGTCTCCCCCGACCCGCGCTCGTGCACCCGCATCCGCAGATGGCGCGGGCCGAGCCGGACGGTGAACTCGACGTTCTGCCCGTGCGGCAGCGGCGGCTCGACGCCGGGCGGGCCGGACAGGTCCAGGGCCGCGAGCTCGCCGGGCGTGGCGACGGGGACGACGACGTGTGGGTTCGGGATCTCCAGCGCCGTGCCCGGCGTCGGGGCAAGCGGCGCGGCGGTGGCGATCGGCCGGTCGGCGAGGACCCGGGGGCTGCCCATCCCGACGGTGATGTCACCGTCCGGACGGGCGTGCGCGCGCCGGATCCCGCCGCGAGTCGCCACCGCCGCGTCCTGCTCAACGAGCGAACGTGCCATGAGGTATCGCAGAAATACGCGAACACCGTTGCCGCACATCTCGGCGACGCTGCCGTCGGCGTTGCGGTAGTCCATGAAGAACGGCGCCTCGGCGGCCATCGCCTTGCCCTCGGGGTCGTTCTCCGAGCGGACCACGCGCAGGACCCCGTCGGCGCCGACGCCCGCGCGGCGATCGCACAGGGCGCGGACGGCGGCCGGCGCCAGCGCGACGGCGCCCTCGAGGTCCTCGAGCAGCAGGAAGTCGTTCTGCGTCCCGTGCCCCTTCGTGAGCTTCACGGCTCCAGCGTACGGAGCGCGTCGTCGGTCAACGACTCCGAGCGCGCGTCCAGCCAGTGGATACGGGGGTCGCGGCGGAACCAGCGACGTTGCCGGCGGGCGAACCGCAGGGTGCCGCGCACCGTCTGCTCGACGGCGTCGGCCAGATCGCCGGTGACCGCACCGTCGTCGTCGACCACCGCGAGCAGCTGCTGGTAGCCCAGCGCCTTGCCGGCGGTGGGGCTGTCCCGCAGGCCGAGCGGTAGCAGCCCGCGGACCTCGTCCAGGAAGCCCTGCGCCATCATCCGCTGCACTCGCAGCCCGACCCGCTCGTCGAGGTCGTCACGGTCGAGGCCGATCTGCACGGTGTCGTAGATCGACCGGAACCCCGGCATCCGCGCCAGGAACGGGCGGCCGGTGATCTCGATGACCTCCAGCGCGCGGGCGATGCGCCGGCCGTTGGACGGCAGGATCGCGGCGGCGGCCACCGGATCGACCTCGGCCAGCCGACCGTGCAGTGCCTCGGGACCGAGCTCGTCGAGGTCGGCGTAGAGGCGGGCGCGGATCGCCGGGTCCTCGCCCGGGAACTCCAGGTCGTCGAGGGCGCCGCGCAGGTATAGGCCGGAGCCACCCACCAGGATCGGGAGCCGGCCGCGCTCGTGGATCGCGGCGATCGCCAGCCGGGCCAGCACCTGGTACTGCGCGACGGCCGCGGACTTCGCCAGCGGCCAGATGTCGAGCAGGTGGTGCTCGACGCCGTGCCGCTCGGCGGGCGTCAGCTTCGCGGTGCCGATGTCCATCCCGGCGTAGAGCTGCATCGAGTCGGCGTTGACGACCTCGCCGCCGAGGCGTTCGGCCAGGGCCACGGCGAGATCGGACTTGCCGGTGGCGGTGGGCCCGACGACCGCCACGACCCGCCCGTCAGGCACCGGGCGACCACCGCGACACCCACGCCGCCACGAAGTAGCCCACGCCGAACGGCGCGGCGTCGTAGCCGAGCTCGGCGGCCCACCGGGTGCCCGACAGCAGGCGCGCCGCCGCCCGCCACGCGCTCGCGCCGGCGACCATGAGCCCGGCGGCGAGCGGGCCGTCGTCGGGCAGCTGGCCGGCCTCGCCGGCGGCCAGCGCGGCCGCGACCCGGGCATCGAAGGCCGTCGCTCGCTCGTCCAGGTGCCCCGGCGCCTGCGCCGAACGCCGGGCGCTGCCGTCGCCCACCACGACCACCGCCGTCGCGTCGTCGCCCTGCAGCTCGGGCGTCTCCTCGAACCCGGTGGCCGTCGCAGCCTGCTGCGTCCCGGCAGCCTTCCCGCACCCGCCCACCAGAG